>Ga0179593_1473224_pt1 | contig 14231 bp, 26 predicted proteins | sample CZODoug2_1_08_16_FD_185931 | JGI IMG/M metagenome (GOLD analysis project Ga0179593, IMG submission 185931) | Vadose zone soil fungal communities from Angelo Coast Range Reserve, California, USA - CZODoug2_1_08_16fungal (PacBio error correction) | ecosystem: Environmental > Terrestrial > Soil >...
AAGGTGAAGAATGGGAGGAGTGGAAAACTTGGCATCTTTTCTCGGGGCTTGGAGGGGACCACTTGCCTTGGAAAGGAAGAAAGAAAGAAGGTTTCTACGGGGGTTGAAAAAGAGGGAAAGAGGAGTTTTCAAAGGCTACCGAAAAGTGGTCATTTCTTGGGGGTCAGATGGGGAAAAGACATACGGGTGGGGAGGAACGGTCGCCTAAAATTAAATTGCTCAGTGTGATGAAGTAGAGGAAAAAGGAAAAAACCGAGGGACAGACGACAAACAAAAAAGGGAGAAAAGAGATAGATGCGACCATCGGGCATTTTTTTTAAATAAGGCAAAAACACAGACCAAAAGAGGATTGTTAATGACGCGAAAAGAAAAAGAAAAAGCTTAGTGGGATATGAGGAAAAAGATCAAGAAAGACATAAAGAAAAGGGGGAAAATCACGGTGTTAGACAGGGTTCACGAACCCAAAGGAAGAAGAAGCAAATTTGAGGGTGACTGGAAATTAAATTAAAGGCAGTAGACAGAAGAAGCGAACATAAGTATATAGACAAGATAAAGGTATTTGCAGGCAAGAGGACAGGGTAGAAAGTTCTTCAAATCGCCTGTAGGGGGGATGGGGGGAAGGGACGAGGTGCCCAGGATAGCTATCTACATGAACTCTAGGCGGAAAAAACAGGGGGTTTCGAAGAATTGGACGGTCTCATTGGTCCAAGTGGCACGAAATTATCAGGAAACTTTTGGGTGGTTGGAGATAGGGGAGTAAAAAAGAATGGTCTTACGGGAGCCTGGGGGGGGAATAGCGTCGCAATGAATGTCGCATAAAATCGAAGGACAACGAAGCGAGGAAGTCAAGGGGAGGGCGGGTGTTAAACAGCACTTGGAAAGACGCGAGATTCTCTCAGAAAATTGACACGAATGGGCTTGAAAACCAAAGGTGGTACTAGGGAATACGGGGTACTCACCGGGGGGGGGGAGAGAAACTTATGGAAGAAATTAGGAAGAAATCTTTCTCCTAGACTACAAGGCTCGGAAAGACAGCAAAGGGGGGGATTACGCGGAGAAGGCCGGGTTCTTAAATCAGACGCTAGGGAGGGTTAGAGACGTCTGTCAAGTGAGCACGTCATCCTTTGATGGAGGGAAGCGCCTCTACAAAGTGAGAGGAGAACTTCTTAAATTAAAATAACTCCGGGTGGGGGAAATGCCTTTAGTCAGTGGGAGGAGCAAAGGGGGATCATCGGAAAGTCAGCGGGGGGTACGATTCAAGAGAGGGGGAGAGGCAAGCCAAAGACCGGAGGGGGGAACGCCGCAGGGTCCGGATGCAATGGGACGTATAAGCCTTGATAAAAGGGGGGGGGGGGCGTGAACCAGACAGGGAGGTGGGGTTAAAGAAAGTTAAGGGGGTAACCGCCTGTAAATCGAAGATATTGGTACGAGGCGGCGGAGAGGAAAGGCCAAATGGGGGAGGACCTTCCTGGGAAAGGTGATTGTGATTGGGTAAAAAAAGTCTTGAGACCATGAGTTGGGGCACTGGGGAGAACGTTTTCTAAAATGGTCCAGGAGAGAAGTTCGCATCTGGTGAGGGAAGATCCACAACATGGGACTGGGAAGAAGGAAAAAGTCTCGGGAAAGGAACAAGAAAGGGGGGTGTTGTTGGAAGGGGAAAACCCAATTACCTCGAGGCATGAGGAAAAGGCTAATAGTAGACGGAAGCCTTTTCCCTAGATTTTGCAGGAAACGGACAGTGGTCAAGAATCGGGGGACCCTGCACGGAAAAATAAAGGGCGCGGGGCTGGGGGAAGGGGGCCAAATTAGGTAGATCCTTCCGAGTCAGGATTAGGGCAAACGGAAAGCATTAGGAAAAAAAGGATCACAAGGGAACAGCGGGAGTCGGCGACGTAAGAGATGTCAAAGATGAAAAAAGTGGGGGGGAATCGTACCTACAGGAGTCCATAACGTAGTGAAGAAAGGGGGAAAACGAGAGTTGTTCAAGGGAAGGAATACAAGGGGGAGTACATAGTGTGGTCCGAACATGTATACAGATGAGACAAGAAGCTACGTTGGGTTAAGGTGAGCAAAGAAAAATCTGACAGAGGGAAACTGGGGGGACACCGCCAACCTTTTTTCGCCATGGACTGTGCTTCAGGGATATAGGAAAAAGATACTGAGAGGAGTGGATATGACCAGGACAAGGGCCCATTAGTCTTCAAGCGAAGGCGCGAGAAGACAAGAAGAAGGGGAGGGCTGGAAATCCCTACCGATGGACTATTACATGGAAAAAGTATTGGGAAAAGATAATTTCTTGGGGGGGGGTAAACTGTACGCAAACCATGAAAGCGAAGGAAGAGATTACCAAAAAAAAGGATGGTGTAACAGCGAAAGGAAGGTCAAAAAGGAAGGGAGGCCGACTATCAAATATTTGGGAAATTTAAGTTCGATCGGAAAAACAAGGAACCGGGAGAATTGAGCGGGAGGGCTGGAAAAAAAAAGGCAAAAAAAGTGTTGGCGACGGGAGCAAAAGGAGAGAGAGACACCAACACTGTAGAGGGAGGGCAAAAAAGATGAGAGAACCCTTAAGCGGAAAGGGCTGCTTCCTGATCTATCTTACGAACGAAGAACGGGCCGCGGAATAGTGGGACTATAAGTTTTGAGAGGGAGGAATATAAGAACGGTTCGGGAAGTACAACGGGGGGGTAAGAGGAAATGGAAGTTCATGGGGGTATGTTGGAAGAGGGTTAACGGAACTTTAACCGGGAGCGTAAAGGACTCAACGTCGACAAGATTCCGAGGGAAAGCGACAAGAGGCTGAGAAAATCACCAAAGCAGTAACAAAACGTTGAAAATACTGTCCGGGAGCCAAGAAAGAGGCGGGGGGAAAAGTAAAGAATATCCTATGACTTCAATGGGAACAGGAAATGGGAGGGAAAAATCTGCAAATCGGAGGGAAAAGTGGGGAGAGTCGAGTTGAGAAAAAAAAGGGATGTTCAAAAAAACGGAGACAAAAGAAGAGCCACCTGTATCTTGGCTAAGTCAAAATAGGGGAGAAGGATTCTTAAATCCAGGTCAAACGTACCGTGTTGCCCGCGCAGATAAGTGGTCTTCCTGTAAGAAGGTGACAGCAAGGAGACGGAAGAATCCTCCTTCCCATGAGAAATGCAGGCCGTCAGAAAAAGGAAAGCGGGGTTTTGCGTGGGCTCGGAGTCTGCAAAAAAATGTAGGAGAGAGCGCAGAAGCAGTGGCTAAAAAAAAGGTAAATCCGGGAGAGGGGGAAAAGGGGCTTTTGTCTAAAAGGCAGAACATGCCAGCCCAGCCCAAGGGTGGGTATGGAATCGAAAGAAAGGGGTGAAAAGGCAAGTTAAAAAGAGAAAACCAAAAGGAGCTAAAGGGAGAGGACGTGGCCCATTGTATCCCCTTGAGAAGGAAAGATGGAGGGGGGGGACAAAAGGGGAAGTAGCAAAATCCTCTCGATCGGTAGAAGCAAGGGGGGCAACAGAGGAAAGTGGAGAAAGGAGGGGACACCAGTGTGAAGGGCGGTAAAAAGAAAAGGGGGGGAATCCTTAGATCGGGAGTGGAAAAAGCGATGAGAAAAGGGGGGGCGTGATCAGCGAAAGCACGAAAGAGTAGATGACGAAAGCAGAAAAGGGGCTACTCCTAAGCATGAAGCCAAAAAGAAAAAGGAATTTGCTAAAGGAGTCAAGTGCCAAAGATCTCTCTAGGGGGGGAGGAGAGGGGAGAAAAACACGGTACTGAAAGGGTTAAGGAGAAGAGACAGTAGAGAACACGACAAAGAATATAAAAAAAAAAAATTCGTGAACCGTCAACTGCTTCGACGTGCAGGAATAAAAAAAAGCAAGGAATCGGGGGTGATATAAAAAAGGGGGGAACACCCCAGGAAGGGAGAGAAATCTTTCGGGGCAGGGGTGCGAGTACCCATGGAAGGGACGAAGGGGGAGTGAGCAAGGGGAAAAAAAAAAAAAAAGGAGAGGCTGGGTCGCAAGGGAAATCGCTACAAGAAAAGGACTTAAAGTTCTCTTGAGGAGGGAGGGAGGGGAAAAGAGAGCGCGATCAAAAGAAGGAACGAATCGGAGGAGGGTTTGAAGAGTGAACACCAGGGAGTAACGCTAGTGAGATGGAATGCGAGGGAGCGAAAATAGCATGAATTCCAGAAAAAACAAAAAAAAAGTTGGCGCAGATCCGGTAATCTTCGAAAAGGGTCAATGAGGGCGGATCAAAAGCCAAGGGACAAGAAAAGAATATTTCAGGAGTGAAAAAGGCATGGGGGGACGAGATTGAAAGAGAGGACTTGAATAGAAGAAACGTTCGGGGAAAGGGGGATGACGGGGACGGGGGGTTGACAGAAAGAGACACATCGGGGAGTTTGCAAAGGGGGGGAAAGCACCGTTATCCTGCTCAGAGGGATTTTTTAGGAGCTCAGAAAAAGGAGGTCGAAAAAAAAAAAGGGTGGGGGGAGTGAGGAAAAAGGGAAACGGGGGGTAGCCCTTCAACCATCAAAAAAATAGGTGGTCAAAAGAAGACTCGGAGAGATTAAAACACCAACCGGGGACGGTGAGAAAAGAGAAACAATTTATAGGGGAATCTGGGATTGGGGGCAAATCGGATAAAGAAGAATCAGAAAACTTCGCATGTACAACAGTAAAAGACAATATCACAACAAAGAGAGGGGGGGAAAGAAGGAAGATCACAATAAACTTTACCGAAGTGATCAGGTGTGCAGTTTGGGTGCAACGAAAAAAAAAGGTTGAGGGAGGTTCAGGAAAAGTGTCATATACGATAAAAAAAGAACCAGGGGAAGAGAATCCCTTCGGGCAATCCGGCCCTCCATGGTAATCGGCAGCAAAAGTGGGAGGTGAAACTGTTAGAAAAGAGGATGAAAATCGAGAAGCCAAGATAAACCAAGGGGGGGGGAAGGAAATCATTCGCAAGGGACACCGCTGTAAATCGATCCCTGGGAGGAGGGGGGTGAGAAAAAAAGAAAAATTCCGAGTCGTCCAAAAGACAACCGAGATGATCGAAAGTATTTAAAGTCATTCAATCTACTAAAAATCAAAACGCAAGGGAACGTGAAAAGGGGGGGAGAAAAACGGTAGAACTTTTAAAAAGGGGAAGCAGAGGAGGAGTCCGAAAGAATTTACCCTTTTCTAAGACAGTAGAAGCGGGTCTTTTCCCGCGCATCGAAAGGTAGGAGCTCAAAGGGAGAGGGGGGACAAAAAGAGGGGGAGAAAGAAATAACTCACCAGCAGGGGAATAGCAAAGGCAGAAGGAAAGGATAAAGGGGAAAAAGGGGTAAAAGGGAAACAAAGGACGGTTGGGGAAGAGGGCAAGAGGTCGGAGAAATGAGGGGTTCTTATAAGAAGTACGCCGTAAAAGCCTTTGAGGGAAAAAAGGAGCAGGGGGCGAAATGGATCGAACGCGGTGATCGCTTTAGCAATAGACAAAGGGGGGAGGAGGGGGGGCAGGTAGGGTATTTCGATTAGGGGAGTCAAGGGGGAAAGACATGGAAGTAGGTGCACGATTAAAATGTGAAATGAAAAACGGGAACTCTAAGAAAGGATGGAAGGAATGGGCTTATCCGACAAGGGATGAGAAAAGTCCTGAAAAGACAAAGGGGTAAACCAGTCACCGAGAGGAAGGTGAAGGTAACGAGCGAGCTAGATGCTAGGACAAAGCTGCTGCAATGGCCTTAAAAAAAGGAAATGCAATCACCGGGGCGGGGGGGGGAAAGGAGGATACTAGATCTTGTTGGGGATAAATGGGGGAAATTGGAAAAGAGAGACAGGGAGAAAAATAGATGGCAGAACTGGGGGTAAAAGAACTCTTTAAAGGGGATAGGATAAAGGAAAAACTAAGAGGGGTCGGGAAGGGAAATGATCCCCAAATTACGAAATCGACGGATGGCTTAGAGGAGGAGCACAACGTGGAAAGACAGGGAGGGTGACCAGCTCAGTCGTGGGCAAAGAGGGGGGAACCCGAAAAAAGGAAGTCAATCCCTTCTGAAGGGGGGGAAAGGCAAACTGCGGTATCTAAAACGAAGGGAGAAAGGAATGGAGGGAAGGGCCTCAAAGCCAGTTAAGGGAAAGAAGAGGGGGGCCAAAAAATCTCTAAGAGACTGAAAGAAACGGCGGGGCATGAAGAAGGGGGGAGGGAAGAGGATAAAAAAAGAATTTTGACCGTCGAAAGAAGAAGGGAAGGATATGGGGGGGAGCATCAGCAAAACGCAAGGCGCTGAAAGATTTCAAGAAAGCAGGGGGGAACAACGGGACCACGTGGTGGGCAAGCAAAAAGGGTCGAAAGGGGGAGGGGAGAAGGAGAAAAGAAGGCTCTCATCGTCTACATTGAAATTGCAGAACCGGGGGGAAGAAACAACCCTGAAATAGGCTTCAACCAGTGATTCTGAAAACGAATCAGAAAGATTCTTCAGGAAAAAGAGGATGAAATACAGGATTCAGTGAAGAAAAGGGAGTGTGACAGCACCGGGCGGGGTAACGTGCGCAAACAAAAAGAAGGGTTAAGTCGTCCCCGAGCAAACCGACATTGGGGGAAGAAACGGAAGGCAAAACGGAGTGGATCAAATTGGGGGGAAAGAAACGGGTGGCTAGGAGGGACGAGGCTCGCGTGAAGTTAAGGGGGGCTAGCAAGTATCATCAAAAGGGAAACTGTGGGGGAGCTGGAAAGAGGAAAGAGCCTGAAAAAAAAAATGAGGAGAAGAAGGGCGATATATGATCTCGGGACACCAGGAAAGGGAACGGCTGCAAAAGTAAATTCTCTCGAAAAGGAAAAGACGGAAAACTGATTCCCTCAAAGAAAAAAAGGGAGGAGAACTCATGAAGATCGTCGAAATACCAGGCCTGTTCGGACCGGGTTTTATGCCAATCGTTTAGCGAAGGGGGAAGACGAATGGGGGGGGGGAACGCCTTTAACCAAGAAAGAGAAGAGAAGGAGGATGGAAGAGATGGAAATCCGGGGGACTTAAGAATCTCAAAAGGGAGATGAGGCAATATAAAAAAGGAAGAAAGACTGGAAAAGAAGTCCACCCTCTCAACTATCGATGGAGTGGCAGGAAGAAAGCTCTTCTGCAATACTCATGACTGTTCGGACAAGCTTCCCAGTTAAGATGAGGAAGAGGGTAAAAAGATCTTGGGGGGGAAAGAGGTGAAAGTGTGCGCCTGAGTGAAAGAACCAATATGAGAGTAAACTTGATAGGAAGGGCAAAGGTCACAGGGGCAAATTACGAAATGGAAAGGGAGAGATCAGGATAAGTAAAGAGGGGGGGGGGTCTTCGGCTGAAGCGGTTTCAACAGTGCCGAAGGGGGGGCAAGATGAAAGGCAGAGGAAGGAAAGGAGAGGAAAAGAGAAAAGGTCCAGGCCATAAAGAAAAGAGGGGGTTTGCGTTGCAAAAAATTTACGAGCAAAAGGGACAGAGGGAAGACGGGGCAAAGTGACATGACTCAGTACTTTATAATCAATGGGGGGTCATTTGGGCTTAAGGACTAAATGGGCAAACCATTATGTTGGTCTGAGGGGGAGGGACGGCCATAAGTTTATTACGAAGAGGGTTGCGAATGAAGCCCATCAGTATCTTCCGCTCTTGAATGGCGAGAAGATAAATGGGGTAATAAAGAAGAAAGAAAAGGAAAATAGGGGGGGGGATACTTTTACTCACACAAGGATGAGAAAAAAGACGAAGGTTCTTGGAAAGGGCGCGGTTAAAGCAAAAAGTGAAATTGAGACACGGACAAGTGGGTGACACCGACGGGAGAAGAACGGGGTAGTAGAAGGCAGACAGGGAATAGTCAGCCTACCGTGGAGAAATGAAGACAAGAGGGACGTCACGATTAAAAAGGAGGAAGGGAAGCGCCAAGCGAACTAAGCAGCATGAACAACAAAAGGGAGTAAAACGGAAGTGTAAACTCGAAAAAAAAAAGGAAAAGGAATCTCTCTTTTATCATGCCCTAGGGAAGCAATCAATCTTTATTAAGAACAAAATAGAGAGGGAAAACGAGAAGGGAAAAAAATATGAAGACCAAGAGATTAAACGGGAACACCTTCAAAATCTTCGGGCAAAAAAAACGATAGGGGGGTTTATGGAACAGGGGGGAGAACTTTTCCTGAATCATGTCTTGAGAGACGGAAAAAGTAAGTCCAGGAGGAAAAGGAAACAACAGGTGCATCTTTAAATTCAATTGATAATTTGGCTAAAGGGGTGACCCGGGGGAGAGAAGCGCGAGTCAGCAAGGCTGTTGTGGCAAAAAAAAGTCGCTAACCGGAAGGACTGTCAGGGCTATGGGGAAAAAAAGAAGAATTTTAAGAAAGGAGGGAAGGAGGGGTGCGACGTGAAATGCGGGAGGATGAGGGACGACAAGCGGAAGGGGGAGGTTGGTGAGAAGGAGGAAAAAGCCAACCGCTATGGAGGCAGAGGTAATGGAAACGACCGGGAGGGCAAATTAGGTGAATCATTTAGAGCAACGAACAGGGGGGAGAGAAGAACGAGGTATCTCTCTTGTAACAATGAGAGGGAGCGTGTCGGGGCCCAAGAGCCCTCAACAACCAATACAGAGAGGGGGACTTCACAGGAAGTGTTACTCTATTAAAATTATCGGGGATCCTCACTTTCGCCGGATGCACTGCATATAGAAAAGAGGTTAGGAAAGAAAAGTTCTTGGAAAGGCGAACCAACAGATCCCGGGAAAAAGGTTATTGAGCAAAGAAGTCAGTTTGTAGGTTCCGGGGGAAAAAAACCTTCAAGTGCTGGGGACAGGGAAGGGGTAGGGGGGGAAACCAGAAAGTTTCGGAGAGAAAAACAACAAAACAGGGAGGGGGGAGTGGGAGGAGAGATATGTCGAATCGGGGCGGTCAAAACTCAATGACCCGAAAAAAAACAAAACAGGAATTGGGGAGAGAAAAAGAAACACTCAAGACGGGGGAAAATAGGTGACTCAATAAAAATCCGTAAAGGGGTAAAGGCGACAGTTGAAAAGGAAGACAGAGAAACTCCTGTGGATGTGGGATCAGGCCGGCGATCAAGACCACTACCGGGGGTAGAATCCATTAACATCCAAAGACATGAGGGGAGCAGAGAGAATTATTTCAGTGAGTCTGATTGGACAAACACAAGAATGAAGGCAGGGGGGGTCCCAAGATGAAACCTGTTGAAAGAACAGTTCCCTAGTTGCAATGTGAACACAGAGGAATCGACGGAGCAGCCGTCCAGTGTTTCTTATAGGAGTCCCCCTCACCCTGAGGGTCAAAAAAGCCTCCGAAAGGAATCCACTTCTGTTCACGGGAAGAGACTCCCCCTCGACACGTACCCGGATGCCGGTGATGAGTTGAACGTGTCCAAAATTGCGGGGGATAGGTATGGTGGGGTCATGTTAACCCCTCCTTACAAAAAGCCGGAGGGGAGGGGAAGGTCACCAAAGGAGCCCGCTAGAAATCACTTGCTTTCAACTCCATCAGTGCGCATCATTTGGAAGACAAACGAGAAAGGAGAAGAAAGGCTTGCTCAAATCTACAGCAGAGTCAACACGAGAAAGAAAAGGTTAGGAATCAGGGGGGAAGGGTTCACGAATCAAATGTTCTTCTATGGGATAGCTAGTAGGAGAGAATAGGCTGAGATTGGAAAGACTCCTGTCCAATCCTGGGGGAGGGTCTTCCGGCAAAAGAACTTCACAGGTTCTAAAAAGGAAGAAAGAGAGGAAAGTGAGGAGATTTAGAGATCATTGGTAGGTTTTTGGGGAAGTTGTCTGGGGAAAGAAGGGGGAGGAATAGGTAAGGACTTGGTTCATCATCGGGAGATGGCAGGGGAGAAAAGGAAGAAAAAGAATGGCGGAAAGCGCGCTCTTTGAGTGGTAATTTGGGGGAGGGTGAACCAAAGGAAAATCAACTGAGGTGGTCAACCATCAGTGCTTTGGGGTGGCCATCTCGGCAAAAGTTAGTGGCACCTGAGGGGATTTCACACTATTCTAGGAAAGATAGGCCGTCCTGTCACTGTTCCTACTGTAGGTTTTGAAAAAATTAACGAGGAAGAGGGGGAAAGGGAGAGAAAGGGGAATAACTTCAAAGCTGGAAAAAGGGGAAGATGAGTGTGCCTATTCAAGAGGGTAACAAACGGGCAGGAGAGAAGAAAAAAAGAACTGTGGACGGGAGGGGAAGAAGAACAAAAAAGGGAAAAAAGCTCGAACGATGGAGGAAATAAGGAAAGGAGGGAAATGAAAGGTTGCAAGCGGATTGAACATCAGTAAATTGGGCCAAACTACCTATCAAGGAAGTGTAAAGGGGAGGAACTGGGAAGTACTGGTTCTCCTTCTCCTATTCAAGGGGGGAAGGAGTGGAGGAAATCCTATCAGTGAACGGGCGAAAGTCTAAGCAGGAATGGGGTCGAAGGGTAAGCGCTCGAGGGGGGGGGTGTACTACGGTAGTGAGGAAGGGGGGGGAAGAGGGAGAAGGGAAAAGTTTTGGGGACATACGCAAGATCAAGTGAAAGGGGGAGTCTCTGTGCTAAGAAAACCCTTAAGAGGGGGGAAAAGAGGAAGACGGGGGGGGGGTCAAGAAAGGTCATCTTGACAACGGGGAAGATTTGACCGGGAAAGGTCTAAAACATAGTCTTGATCAGATCGTCGATCGTATATCGATAGCGTGGAAGGAAAAGGACCCGAGGGAGGAAAAGTTTCAGATGCAAAAAGAGACGAGATTTTAGATGAGAGCAAATAGTAATCTATTACCTTGACGACGTAACTGGGTGCGGACAGGGTAGGGTGGGGTAAACGTGTCTGAAAACATTTAAGGCTAATAAACTCCACAGTGTTGATATTAAAAGGAGTCGAACGGAAGAAGGGGAGCATACGATCTCAATTAGGGGGGAAGAAAAGAAGGGGTAAGCTGGAACAGCGGCCCATAGGACTCTCAACGAGGTCATGGTGCCGGCCAAAAGTGGATCAGAAGAGAGAGAAAAAGGAAGGAGGAAGGAAAAAGAATAGATATTCTCGAGAACTGAGCGAGACGGGGAGAGCAGTCTATCGTGACTCGCGGCATCATAAAATCGGCAAGCCTTAAGAAAACAGCATCGAATAAGGAACAGTTGGGGGGAAAGAGGGAAAAAAAAAGGGGCATACAGAGCAGAGGAATTCCTTTCATCCAAAGAGAGTAGGTGGGAGGGGGAAAAAGGAAATGGGTGTCGCGCAACGCGGCAGGGGAACACCTCAGTCGATAAGTATAAAAGAATGTAAGAGAGAGAAGGGGAGGCAAGAGAAGCCAGAAAGCGTTGAAGCAAGAGGCCGTGAAAAAAACGGGGTCGCCCGAGAAAAGGATTATAGAAGGAATTTCTTATATCGGCGCCGCCGCTTCAGACCAGGGTAGGAAGGGTCGAAAACCAGTACCAAGGACTGAGGGGAGAAAAGTGAAAAAGAGATGTTGCGACTCCGTTTGCAGGTCTACCTTGCTAAAAAAAAATAGGGGAGAGGAACCAATTGATCTGCACGGTATTAAGAAACAGAAAAACGTATGAAAAAGAGGGCCGCGGGAAGAGAGTTTCTCTAAGGAGGAATGGCGTGCAATGCTCCTGGGAAATGACCACTTCAGAATACATGGAAGAAAAGGCAAAAAGTAAGGAAGAAAAAAAGAAAGGGTTGCTTGCTGTGCCAGATGGCAAAAAGTTGCCTGACTATGATAACGCTGCCAAGGAAACAAACCGAAGTGAAGAAGACAAATACTCTTCATAGAAGTCGGGGGATTAAAACAGGGCTAAATGCCAATCAAAAAATTATGGAGTTAAGGGGGCATCGTTATGTCGTGGGAAACTCGATGAACACCATAAGTGGGAAGGGGGGGGAAAATGGGGATCCATTTAGATCCCTAAAGGTGGGAGGAGGGATGACAAAAACAAAGTGGGAAAGTTACGATCAGAAAAAATGAAAGAAGTAGTAGGTTCACAATCGGGGAAAAAGGCAGGGACAGGATATTGGAAAAGGGCTGGAAAGGTTAGGGGGGATACGATCATCATGCTCCTTAAAAAGCGGGAGGTTCAAACTTGTTGACGTTCATTCATCAGCCACTAGGTACCTCTAACACCGAAAAGGGTCTAAGAAGTGACTCAAAGCATGCAGAATTAAGAGAAAGAAGAAAAGATGAATCCAAATGACCCAATATCAACAAGCCTTCGAAGGTATCTGGAAAAAGGAGGAATACCAGAAAGGGATTGAACTTCTTTGGAAAAAGGAATCAAAAAAAGCAGAATAGATCCTACTAGAGAATTAAACCCAATATTCGTTACCAATCAATCTCGGGGTCACGCCTATAAGGAGATCAAGGCGGGGAAGAGGGGGGAGAAAAAAATCAAAAGTTTTCGGTTCTGCGTTGCGGAAGCGGGAAAGGACACAAGGGGGAGAGGGGGAAAGCAAAATGAAGCGTGCGAAAGTCGGCGCGAGGGGGAGTAAAGGATGGGGTTGTAAAGAACGTGAAAGGAATGGACTGAAAGGTTGGTGAAGTGGTGGTCATCTCGAAAGACTGTCCTGGAAAGGCCGGGAAAGGAAAAAACAAGAAGGGATGGGGGTGATTTGGGTCCCTACCTTATACCCACCTTGCTTAGATCTACTGGGGGAAGGCAGAGGGGGGGAAAAGGGGGATAAAGAGAAGTCTTATTTCAAAACAATTGGGGGGGAGAGCGTTGAGCGATTTTCAACGGGGGTTACAAAAAAAAAAAACGGGAAAGACCTATTTGCGAACGATCTCAAGGGTGGGAAAGAGGAGGGAAAAGATGGATCGTATTCCGCTTCGGCGGAAATATCGGTGACCTCATGCACCGGAAAAAAAAAAGGCAAAGGATTTGGCGGAAAAGACTTGGTTCGTATGTCGAGGGGGGTTCCAAACCGGTTTGGAAAAAAGGCACTCAGCTGGGAGGAAGGAAGAGGCAACAGAAAATGAAACATGTTGTTCTGAGTCTCTGGGTCGGGCGATGGGGGGGGGAAAAAAACCAGAAAAAAAGGGTACACGCAAGATACACAGATATTAAGTAGAGGGAGGGAAAAAATAGGAGGGGGGGCAAGTCTGCTCCCGAAGCAAAGACAGAACAAAAAAACTATTCAAGGGAGTGCATGTGCGAGGAGCCACTCCACAGCATGAGGGTACCTTGCTCATAAACAAAAATGGAAAACGGTGGGGAGGAAGGGAAAAAAAAAAACCAGAAAAAAAGAAAGGTGGAGGGGTCTACGTACAGGCATATACAAAGACCAAAAAAGGGAGGGGGAAGAAATCCCCGTCACTCATAGAGACCGAAAGCAGGAGATGTTTCGCCAAGATACCGGGGGAAGATGGGGGGGGGGATCAGAAAAAAGCATAAAATCTAGAGGAGAACACACCTGAGGCTCCAACCGGGGGGGGAATTTAGCCGGATTGTCGAATCCACCTCTGCCGATTAGGAATCTGTAGAATTAAGGTGGGGGGGGGAGACCGCCTCACGGAAGAGGAGGTCGCACTGGTTGACAGAGGAAAATGAGAGAAGGAAAACAAAGATCAAGATAACGTGAAAGGGGGCTTCGGGTTTAAGGGATACCCCACATGGGAGAAAAGGGAAAACCTGGGCTTGCCAAGCCGTGTTCCTCTAAGAGGGGAGGGGAAGAGGGAACTGTAGAATGAGCTCCTAACCGGGGAGGGGGGGATATAAACTCAGAATATTTAAAAGGCGAAAGCAGGGTTAACTGGGGGGAAAGAAGTGCTGTGGTTCTTCGATCTCTTCGGGAGATACTGTGATGGGAGACAACACGCAGGGGAGGGGGAAGGAAGATCGAAAGGGGATCTCTCATTTATCGCGTTATCAGGGGGGTACGAACGAAGTTGAAAGTCAGCAACATTTCTGGAGGACTATCAAGAGGAATGAGTGAGTTCACAGGAGGGGGGGGCAAAGGCCAAACGGAGAAAAAAGGACGCGTCTCTTAAAGGGGAAAAGGGGATCTCTCAAGAAGTTGTACGGAAAGGTGAGAAACAACCGGGGAAAGGGGGGGGGGTCCTAAGCACTTGGCACAAAAAAAGGAACCGGTAGACCCAGAGAAAAGCCTTCGAGGGACCGTTCCAGGGGGGGAAAGAGGGGAAAAGCCATATGGATTCTCAAGTGTAATCAATGTAAAAAAAGAACGAAAAGAGATTTTGGGAAGGAACTGGAAATGTAGAACTCGGAAAAGCAGAATGCAAAGAAGGGGGCTTGGATTATTAGTCATAAAAAAAAGAAA
>Ga0179593_1347632_pt1 | contig 14230 bp, 20 predicted proteins | sample CZODoug2_1_08_16_FD_185931 | JGI IMG/M metagenome (GOLD analysis project Ga0179593, IMG submission 185931) | Vadose zone soil fungal communities from Angelo Coast Range Reserve, California, USA - CZODoug2_1_08_16fungal (PacBio error correction) | ecosystem: Environmental > Terrestrial > Soil >...
CGTCGGCATGAAGAGAGAGGATGCTATAGGAACGATTGAAATGGAATCCCAAAGATAAGTACCTGATGGGAGAATCGTCGAAGCTCCCGCTAAGTAATGGTGCGTGGTCAAAAAGGATTAATAACTCCTTGAGCATCCCAGTGCGAGTGATTTGCACATAAAACAAAAAAAGGTCTGGGTGCCATATTCTAGTGGGGGCGCTAGGTCAAAAAAGGAACCGACAAAACTGCTGTGACAAAAAAAGATAACAATTAACGCTGAGAGCGGACAGGGAGGAGGGACTAGTATCGTATGGATCTCAGGAGTTAAAGCAAAAATGAAAACCTGAGTTCCAAAGATCAGGCCCCCACGTGTCAGGGAGTAGAGGGAGAAGGGAGGTCCTGAAAAGGGAAGCTCTAGAAGGGGAAACTTCCACTTGGGGAGACATATCGACGCAAGACGTCTAAAGCGATGCGGGGGAAGGGGGAGCTAAAGGCCTAGGCGGGAGGCACATTAGAGCGGAGGCAGGACGAAAGGCTATCGAAACTAGTCGACGCCAACCAGAAAACTTTTCTGTAAAACAAAAATTCCGAGGCGGCAAGAACGACTCGATGAGGGGAAACAATCGCGGGAGGGGTAAAAAAAAAGGCTCAAGATGGGGACAAGGCCGAGGATCAAAGGAAGTGCTTGTGGGTGAGACCACATTTTGTGTTCTCCTCGCGGGGGTCTCCAAAAAAAAAATAAAGGTGTGCGTAGGAGAATGGTGGCATCGAGAGGAAGCGCCGTGCTAGTGTCCGGAGAATTTCCTGGGAGAAGGGGGCATGCAGCCCCCAGACAAAAGGGGATGCCTGAATAGAGACAAAGCTTGGTGCTAGGAGCGACTGCAGTGGGAGTGGAAAATGTTATTTGAGCTTTAAAAAATAAGGTGTCGGTCTTCCGGAAAAGAAAGTTCTTCAGGGAAACAGCTCGGTAAGGCTCTATAGGAGAGCCGCGCGAATGGTAGACCTGGAATCGCGTTTGTAAACGTTTTTACTAGTCGGGGGTGCAACAAGGTTGTGAGGGGGCAATGTGCAGTTTGGGATTGAATCAAACGGGGAAAAAACGTCAACTTCAAGGGGGGAGGGGGATAGTGTGGGAACGGGCAATAGGGGAAAACCTCTAGAAAATTAGTCCTCGAAGCGAACGGCTAGGGGGGGTCAGATGTATGTCGGTAAAAAAGGGGAAAAAGACGAAGATGTATTGAAACGTACAATAAGGAAAGGGGTTTAGCGTCGGGAGTGGATTTCCGAGCAAGACTATACGAAACAGAATTTTAAGAGTTAGTTTGTTAAGAAAATGGGGAAAATTCTGGAAAGTTAGAGCCAAAGTTCGGGTCTTCCCTCTCCAGAGATATTGGGAGGGCAGAGGACGCGATGGGGAACTTTTCCTGGGTACAAGCACTGGGGCCACGACTGGAAAAAAAGGGAAAAATTTAAATCGCACTGGGGATGGGCATGCACTGGCAAAGCACCTTTGGGGACCGGGGCCATGAAATCCTGGGGAAAAAGTGAAAAGAAAAGTGAAAACCGCACTCTAGGGGCCGGATGCGGACCGGGAGAAGGAAAAGCGAAAGGGAAAATCGGGGGGGGGAGGGAAATAACTTCTTTTTATTCACATAGGAAAAATCGGCAACACAAGGGAGAGGAAAATGTGCAGATGGAAAACGACTTGAATTCGAAGAGAAAGCGTTGCTTGAAAGGGATGCAGAGATAGGACGGGATGGGATAAACTGGGGCAAACGGGAAAGGTTTGGGCATGGCTCTAAAGGCACTCGTCGGAGAAGTGTGAAGGTGACGCATGCCGAGTGGGAAATCACTAAGACTGGCTCTGCTAGAAGTCGGGGCTAATCCCTAGGTCAATCGTGGGTCACAAAGCTCGGAGAAGAACCCCGTCAACAATTTTTGCATCGAAGACGAAAGGAACGGTCGCAAAAAAAAAATGCGCTAATATACATGATGGGAGATAGGACCGCCGGACGGCTAACAAAAGTGGTAGAAGGGCATACAGGGCTGTCTCGCGGGGGGGGGACGCAAAAGGGAAGGGGGGGGTGTGGAGAAAGGGTTTTGTACGCAGAAAAGGGATTCTGCACTTCGTCAGCGCGTTTGAAGGGGTTGGTTGACAGCAAAATGCCAACCTGAAAGCACTCTCAAAAGAGAGGACGGAAGGTTGGCACGGGCAACGGGGAAGAGAAAAATAGAACCAAAGAATTAAAGGAAAAACCAAAAAAGAAAGGCTATCTGAAAACTAGAAACGACTGAAGGTAAACGGCGGTCACGCTTGAAGAGAGAGTGACGAGTTCCTTGGACGTAAAGAGGGGAGAACTGGCTAGGCGCAAGGAGTAAGGGAGAACCGCGGGGGCTTCGCAAAAGAAAGGGGAATACAATTATTCTTAACCAAAGCTTTGATTCGACCTGCACAAGAATAACGCCGTGCATGGGAGCGAATAATGGGGTCAAGGGAAATAGATAAGATCGAAAAAAGCGGGGGGAAAGAACTCAATGTCAAAAAGAAAAAAATTTTGTAATCCGCGAATAAGTTGCAGACAGACGGCTAGGAATACATGGGGGGGCTCGTACGCGGACAAAACATTCATAGGAGGGTATTTTTCAAGTGCGAGAGGGGGACGACAACGCTTCAAAGCGGGTGGAAGGGCAGATGAAAAGAAGAGTTCGTGAGAGGTTCGGGGAGAGATGTCGAAGGGGTAGGACTGGTCGGTAGGGTTTCAGAGAGGGGGGGTTGAAAAAGGGGAAAATCTCCGCACTATATGGACTCATAATACATCATCAAGTTCGTCAGGACCTTGCAAGAGGAGGAAACTGTCAAGAGTGAGTGGGAGGGGGGAACCGGAGTTGCAGAGAGGAAAAAGGAGAAGAAGCGATCGAAAACTATAGGAAAAATGAGCTTGTGGTGAAGTTATCCGGCGGGAAAAAATTTTGAAAAAGGCAAGCCGACAAAAGCGATCGGGTGCTAAGAAGGTAGGACAGTGACGGAGATGTAAGTGGAAGGGGTGTTTATTTGGGAAATAGTGTTTTGCTTTTCACAGAGAGGATTGCGCATTAAGGTGGGGTCATTCGGAATACTCTGGTATAGGAGGGAAATAATCCTGGCGTGGGAGGGGTTCATTCGCAGGTGGGGGAATATCAAGGTCGACGTCTGGGGGGGAGTCGCAAACGGCGGGCAAATAAAAATCGGTATCATATGCGGGTCGGAGGGGTCGGAGTCCAGAGACGAATTGACTCCTCGTCAGGGGAGATTGGGGCAAATGAAGGGAAAGAAATCTCTCCCAAGAAAATAACAAAACAAACAAGAAAAAAACATGGGTAAGGGGAGGGTCCTATGGACATCAAATAAGGGGAAAGGCGGAAAGTGAGTGAGGAGGGGGAGCGAGAAGTTGGGGAATACAAAGAAAGGCGATATTACGGATGTCTATTTAAAAAATAGCGCACAAGATTTCGTGGAAAAAAAGAATAAACCGCCAAAAGGGCTTTGGACGAAGTCAGGAGATACGGGGATTCCAGGGAAAAAAGAAAGTTGTCACTGCGCTATAAAAGGCTGAATTTCTCCATCAGAGACAAAAAAGGACGCCGCCAACCAAAAGGGGTATAGATGATGATTGGGGGAGGCCGGCCGGATGGCGGGAAGGGGAGGGAAAATCGCGGTCAACGACTGACCTCTAAGGAGGAAAACAACATCTCAGGCGCACAGAGGGCAGTTATCTAGGGCATGGTGAAATCAACTACTCTACAGGGGGAAAAAAAAAAGCGGATGGCAATAAAGTTCCAGCGAACAGAGCGCGTATGGAGGATGGGATGCGAGTGGAACTCCGGCTTCATGCCTGAGAAAGCGTTAAGGAAAGGAGATGAACGACTCATGGTCGAGCCTCGATTAACAACAAAAAAAAATCTATGGGGCTCTGGGTCATGTGGCAGAAAAGGAGAGGGTAGGGAGGGGGAGGGTAAAAGGCTTCGGCGACGCAAGTGACGAGACTGTGGGCTCTGCTTTTGGGGAGGGTAGCAGCACCATTTGTTTGGTCCTCTAAAGGGGGAGACTCATCGCGGGAAAAAACTGTGGCGCTTGAGGCTTGTAAGGCTCGGATATAGTTTAGGAGGCGAGAGATGGACCGGACAAGGTGTCGTTCTTCGCTTCAGGCTGGTTTTCGCGGACTGTGGGGCTAGGGACAGCTGGAAAAGAAACTAAAGCCGTTATTGGGGGAAAAACATGCAAGGGTTACTGAGAGTATGCCGAGAAAAAGAAAGTTCTCTAGTAAAAGTGCACGGTAACTCAGAGAGGGCTAGTAAAAAGAGAGGGAGGCGCAGGAAAAAGCCTGTATTTGATATGCTGGGGGTCTCGGGGGGAAAGCTTGGTAAGGGGGGGGTTTTCACGGAAGGGGCGATAGTAATGGGGGGGGGAGGGGGCGTTCAAAAAAAGTTGGGAAAAGCAACTCGAAGCCTCCTAGATGATCAGGGGGGCCGGCTTGAACCCTAAGAAAAAAAGGCAAAGAAAAAAGCAAGCTAATTAGGGGGGAAAGAAAACTCTAGGGGGATAGACTAAGATTTTCGGGTAACAGCAAGACGCCAAGGCTGATCATGTAAAAAAATTGTGTAGTTGCTCAGAGTCATTAAAGGCCAGAATGGGGGACGAGGTTTGTTTGAGGGAAGGGCGGAAGGGGAAACTAAGGTCAGGAGGAGAAAGGAAGGAGGGTTTACTTAGAGTGGTGAAGTCAGAGAAAATTCCATGGATAGCACGGGGAAAAGTCGGGGGACGGGGGGGGAGGTTCGGAAAAAGCCCGTAGAGGAATGGAACTTCGAAAAGAACTGCAATGACAAAGTGGCGGGGGGGAAGGGAACTTTGGATAGTAATTGAACAATCATAACAAAGCCGGTTAGAACTATGAAGAGAACGCGGTGAGAGGGAGGAGCTAGGTGTAAAGAGACTCGAAATAGAGATCAACATAACAACGTAGATAAAAGAGATTGGGAGGGGGGGGGGTGGGGGGGGGGGGGGGGGGGGGGGGGGGGGGGGGGGGGGGGGGGGGGTGGGGGGGGGGGGGTGGGGGGGGGGGGGGGGGGGGGGGGGGGGGGGTGTGTGTTGTGGTGGTTTGTTGGTGTTGTGGGGTGGGCTGGTGGTCCCAGGCTACTCACGGGATGCAACCTCGTTTCTCCCACTCCGGGATTAAAGTTGGTTTTAAAAACCGAAAGGATGTTCCCAGGGGGGGGGGGGGGCAAAAGCACTTACGCACAGTGGACAGTCCAGAGCGAGTGAAATTTAACTCTACTGGGGTTCTACTTCTCAACCGGACCGGTATGGTTTGCGGGGGAGGTAGAGGCATCGACTGAATATGTAAAAAGTCCTTAATATGTGGTGAAGGAACTAACAGAACAGAAAAGGTTGGGGAAGAGGAGCGGAGTGAGACAAAGCGCTTGGAAGGAGCCAGAACAAAATCGAATGAAAGTTCTTGGAGACTTAGGCATACCTCTAACAGGGGGGAAAAGGTTCCAATCTCTGAGGGTTGGGGGTGGGGGGGGGGGGGTTTGGGGGGGGGGGGGGGTGGGGGGGGGTCGGTAAATGGGGTTGGAAAAGAGAGGTTTGGTAGAAACAAAGGGTGGGTAAAAAAACCCTTTGAGGCGGAAAGGGCGGCCGGGGGGGGGAAGAAGGTTTTGAAAAAGGGGATAGGACCAAACAGGTAAAATCAACTGGCCAAGTTGCAACGCGTTTTGAAAACCATTGTCAGAAAACCATATGGATAAAAGGGGCTAGGTAAAACAACGAGAAAAAAACGAACTCATTAATAAAGCGGGGACGAGGCGAAGAGAGGGACCAGCAAAAAAACTTCGAGCAAAGAGGACGAGGGGGGCGTGACTTCCGGGAGAATAACGGGCTACGGGAATCCGCTAAAAGGCGAAATGACATATGCTTCTGCAACTACAATTGATCAGACGACCGGACGGATCAAGGAAGGGATCAGTCTGAAGAGCACTATGGAAGGTTAAAAGAGAGAAAGAGCGTAAAAAACGACCTTCCAGCAAGCGGGCACACGCCGAGAAGGGGGAAATTAGGACCTATATAGGTAGGGAAAGTCCAAGGGGGTAACATGCGCGCGGGCGAGAAAGCAAGACATTGAGGGACTCAGGCGCGAGCGACTGGTGAACGGCTCAAGGAAAAAGAGGAGCTCGTAAGGTCATAAGAAAAAAGGGGGAAGCAGGAAGGCGAGCGCGGATCAGGTACAAAGTCGTCGGGGGGGGGGGGGGGGGGTGGGGGGTTTCGGCATAGGGGGTTTAGGGAAACGTGCGAAGACTTGAAGTAGGGACGAGGGAATTCAGAAGCTTCATAGAAGACTGCTAGAGGAAGGAGAGGGGGAGATGGTGCCGACGGCTAGGAGGGTTCAATTGCAGAGGCTCGCATCGAGGAACCAAAAATCTTTTGGCCAGGAGGGTTTGGGGGGGGGAAGTAGTGAAGGACAGGGTCATTGGGGACAGGGGCTAAAAGAAGGGGGGGAATCCTTATAGCTCGGAAAAAATAATCAGGGTTAGAGATCGGCAACTTGACTTGGTGGCCAGAGGGGGGGTTCCATGGGTTGAAAGCATCGGGGAAGGGGATAAATTGGGGACGGGGCAAAAGGATAAGCGTAGGACGTCGGAAATAAGAAAGGGGGCGGTGGCGGCAGTAAAGGAGATAGGGGACGACTAACGATTGGCTATGTGCGTCAGGGGGGGAATAAAAATTTCATCGGGGGAGTATGGTCAATTTAGGGGAGTGTTTCGCGGCGCTCAGTCGGGCCTGGAGAAAAGATTGATGAGAAGGAAAGTCATCTTGAAGGACTACAAAACCTGAGAAGGGAAAAAAAGGGGGTCTGACTTGGAAAATCGGGGGGGAAGGGGACGATGGAAAAGAAAGGCTCTAGACAAAAAAAAAAAAAAAGAAAAAAAAAGAATTGCATACACCAAGGCGCTGGGGAGATTTAATTAATTGAATAATGGTAGTAAGCCTCTAAGTGACGGTGGGAAGTTTGGAATTTACGAAGAAAGCGACCAAGCAAGAAAAATAATAAGGAGGTGAAGGAAACGTCAGGATGAGGAGAGGGCAAGCTCAAAGGGGGCCTGATGAGCTGAAATGCAGAAAAAGACGCCAAAATGGCGGCCTACAAGGAAGCTTCGGAGGGATTTGCTTGGCGGAGGATGTCAGTCTAACCGAGGAAAGAAGCATAAAACACAAGTCTAAATCCGCGGGAAGGGGGAATGCGCAAGGATTTTCTCTCGAGGGTCCAAAATGTTTGCCGGTTTGGGAAGGGCAAAGAAGTCAGACTAAATCTGGGAGAGGATGAGGGGCTGGAAGGGGACCGGCGAACAGCTGGAGAGAAGTCGTTAGGCGCGATCAGAACGGGAGATTCAACAAAAAAAAAGAACCTGGATCGGAGGGGGGAAATTACGCTGAGCGGCGGGGGACAGGTTCTGTGAAAGAAGGGGGAAGTGGAAGTGAAAAGCTAAGGGGGGGTCGGTCGGAATTAAATACTAAAAAAAGGCGCTCTTCGGAAGTGAAACTCGATCGCTTGCTTGTTGGGGGTGAAGAGGGAAAAGGGGGTAAGCTCAGATATTTAATGCATCCGAATGGGGTCAGCGGATAAAGTAAAACCGCCTGGTTTTCTAAAAAAAGGTGACCGTATGAGGGCCGTCTACCACATAAATTGCTCGAATGTTGCAGGAAGCAGAAAGGAGGGGAGGGTGAATAGAATTGCGCTGTCAGGATTTAAAGGGGACATAAGGCTGTGGGCCAGGAGAAGGGGTAGTTAAAAAAAGGAAGGGGACCGTCGTCTCGGGAAAAACGGACATCGGGACTCTTAGAGGGGGAAGAGCAGGCAGGCAAGATGGGTGTCTTCCTGGATCGGTTGGTTGCGAGGTTTGAAAAAAAGGAAAAATAATGGGGTGGTTTGTTCTTCAAAGAGAGGTTATTGGGACGGCTAACTTGAGAAGGGCTTCAAGGGGGGGAGGGTGATTCAGGGGTGGAAGAAAGAGGAAAAACCCTATTCAAAAACAGGGGCTAAACAAGGAGAAAGGGGTAGATACGAGCTTAGGGGAGACGCATATGAAATGAAACTCCAGGATGGGTTATAGCGTCAAGGTCTGCGCCGTCACAAGAAACAACGCGAGAGGGGGGTATGAGAGTTTTGGTTAGGCGAAAGTAATTTGGACCAAGGAAAGTTGGCTCACGTGGTTTGACTCGAGAGCTTTGGGGGCCATATGGGGGGAAAGGTTTCCATGTGTGTAGGAGGACAAAAAAGCAAGACATTTCGTTGGCTTCTCAGCGGGGAAAACTGTGAGGATTTCGGGCAGATACGTCTACGAGGGGGGGGGGTGAAAAGCTGTGGCAGGCTGGGAAAACCGGGTGAACCTCGACTTTAAAGAGTGAAGGAAGATCCTGTCTAGTAAGCTAACTGTATGGAGAAAACGTGCAGAGGCAAATCTCAAAAAAAAAACAACGATTCGGGAGGGAGAGAGAGATTGGGACTTATGTAAACAGAGATGGGAGGGCGACGAATCACAGAGTTCGCGTACTCGCGTTGAAGTCAAAAGCCTAAGTGGGGGGGTACTTTTAGGACGAAAAGGAGGCATCGCAAAGAAGCGCGAATTGCAGTCAATAACGAGTGAAATTCGTCTAGAAAAAAAACGGGGGGAGAGAGGTCAACTAACACTGGAGGAGGTGAAATCGAAAGAAAAAAGGGGTCTCTACGTGTTAAAGGGGGGAAAAAAAAGCAGAGAACCGGTCCCGGGGCGAAGAGGGGGTGGCATGCGAAACATTCGGCAAGGTGGAAGGGTCGCGTCAACCAAAAAGAGAATATATCAAGTGTAGCGTAGAAGGAACGGGAGAAAAGAGAGGCGAATGGGGGGCTGCGTTGGTGGAGAAGGGAAGGTGGGGGGGTGGGGGGGGTGGGGGGGGGGGGGAGACCATAGGGGTTTTACGGCGCTATGCAAGTCTGCAAGGTTTTTATCGGTTCACAATGGTAATTCTCTCATTACGAGGAGACCACCCCATTCTGAGAAGCGAAAGTTGCTTTGCACGGGGGTTTGAACATGAAAGAAACCAAAGAGGGGGGGCAAAGATAAGCCAAACATCATGGCATAAAACGAAGTGAAACAGAATAAACTGACACATTATGAGTAAAAAGCCTACGCTGCAGAGAGAAAAGCGAGCGAGGAAGGAAGTAAGAGCTGGATGAGGCTAAGCTCAGAGAAAAGGCCAAGAAGAAATTCAGGGAACGCAGAGTGAAGCAGCCTCGGCCACAAGAAAGGATGGTCCCGTCTCTACCGTGAAGTGAATCTTGGACAAACTCGTCTGTACTCAAAATAGGGGAGAGATACTCTAAGGGAGGGAATTAATGAAAGAAATACAAAACAGTCCGGTGCAAAAAAGGCGGGTGAATTATCGCTAAAATTATATTAGGAAAAAAAGACTAGTTGGCAAGGCGACTCATCAAAAAAAGAACAAATGGTCCTGAGGAAGGTCGACTCTGTAGCAGGTGGACATAAAAGCGCCTCGCGCGGTGACAAGAATCTGAAAAAGTTTACGCTGCCAGTACTGCGATAAAATGCGAAGGAATGAGGGAAAAGTTGTGCGAAGAGAGTCGGAAGCTTTAAGAGAAGGCTCTTCTCAGGATTAAACTGAGAAGGGAAGATCAGCGCTATGTAGAGGGGGATAGGCATCGTTCGGCGCCCGGTTGAAGGGTCTAATTTTTTTCTGTTAAAAGGGGTGGTGTTTCGGGGGGAAGTGAACATCTTTTAAGATGCACTGGCCCTTCTCTCAAAAGTGAAGAGAGTTTTGGGAGCTATAGGTATTGTGAGCTTAGCCGGAAAGGGCATGTGTTGGACCGCTAAGACGGAACTCAAGGGGCGTCATGATTTCATCAGTCGCTCCAAAATGGAATTGTGGGGCCGGAAGGGGGGGGGATTCATGGTTAGGGGCGAAAATTCAAAAATCCGGGGGGGATTATGGAAAGGGGACTCATTGGGCTTCGTCCCATGAAAAGAAATCAGGGAGAAGGAGTACTGGGGGGTGTGCTGGAGGGAGAGGGAAGGAACTTACCGAACCGCCTTGGGGAGGAGGGCACTGTTTTCAAGCAACAAAATTAAAATAAAATGCTGGGCTATGCAATGGAGGGTCAAAAACGGAAAGTTCGACCTTCGCAGAGAAAATTCAAAGACGTTTCTATCAAAACAAATAATGGAACTCGTCCTGGCGGGTACCTATCTCGGGGGGGGGGGGGGGGGGGGGGGGGGGGGGGGGGGGGGGGGGGGGGGGGGGGGGGGGGGGGGGGGGGGGGGGGGGGGGGGGGGGGGGGGGGGGGGGGGGGGGGGGGGGGGGGGGGGGGGGGGGGGGGGGGGGGGGGGGGGGGGGGGGGGGGGGGGGGGGGGGGGGGGGGGGTGGGGGGGGGGGGGGGGGGGGGGGGGGGGGGGGGGGGGGGGGGGGGGGGGGGGGGGGGGGGGGGGGGGGGGTGGGGGGGGGGGGGGTGTGGGGGGGGGGGGGGGGGGGGGGGGGGGGGGGGGGGGGGGGGGGGGGTGGGGGTGGGGGGGGGGGGTGGGGGGGGGGGGTGGGGGGGGGGGGGGGGGGGGGGGGGGGTGGGGGGGGGGGGGGGGGGGGGGGGGGGGGGGTGGGGGGGGGGGGGGGGGGTGGGGGGTGGGGAAAGAAATGAAGCGCGAAAAACTGGGCAGTGAGGAAAGAGGGGGGGGATTACCGCTGGAGGGCGGGGAATAATCTAAAAAAAGTGGCGTGGAAAAGGATGGGTAAAAATACGAATGAACGCCGGCCACGAAGCTATTATTTCCGGGAACCTGAAAAGAAAGAAGACGTCAAGTCACTGGAAGGCTGCTACGCCTAGTAGAAAATAAAAATAGGGGGGAAAACAAAACGCATAATCCTGAGTCAGAGATCTGGAAAGGAGGTGAGGACGTCGGGGTAGGAGTAGCAGGAGTGGCCGGTCACACTCTGACCGGAACTTTGAAGGAAGTTCTAAACAGAAGATCAGGCGCAACTTGGGAGGCGCGGGAGGCCCGAACGCTATTCGTTTCTCCGGAAAGAGCTGGCTAGTGAAGCAGGAAACGCGAATGAGTCGCTAGTAAGTAGCCTGCGGAGTTCAACATCACATGCTTCAGCGCCTTCTGAGGGGGCGCGAGCCTAGAACTAGATCGACGGTCTGAGAAGAACGAAGGTCACAACTTTGGCTGTACAGAGTCACGAAGGGGCGGAATTTAAGGGGTTGGTGAAAAGAGGGACATTGAACCGCGCGCATGGGGCTTTCGGGGTTACAACGTTCAGCGCCGTTGGGGGGAAAACATGCGATTGCGGATTCTGAGGGGGAGGAAATTGGGCCCTCCGGATGTGGGCTCTCATTAGGGAGGAGAAATTCATATTAACGCTTTGATCAGCTGGCTTTGAGCCGACGCCGGGTCTGTGAAAAGGAGGGGAAAAAAATGCAGCAGGGCATATTCAGGGCGATTCGCTTCCGGGGGGGAGAGAAAAGGGACAAAGCTTGGGGAGGATCTCTACTCTAAAAATCGTAGGGCGCCGGAAAGTTAGAGGCGCGGAGAGGGCTGGAACGACCAGGAGCCTCTGGCTTGCAACGACTACTCATTTAGAGCGCCCGCGCGATGGGGGGAGGCTCAATGCGGTGGGGAAGAAAACAGGGGTACTAGGCGTTTTGAAAAGATGTATGGCGTTAAAGAAAAAGGCAGGTTGGGGGTCAAAAGTTAAGGAAAAGCACATCTTCAAAGTCTTTCTCCGGTGCTTAAAGGAAATAAAAAGACCGCTCAATCTGGGGGCAACTATAACGGCGAGGGGGAAGAACGACTCACGGGGGGCGGGAAAAAAAGCAGCAATAAAAAGGCGGTGGCCAGAAACCGTTTGAGGGAAGGAATAGTGTTCCCTGAAAAAACTTGGGATTCAGATTGGTGGACGACGGCAGGGCATGGGCAAAGTTCGGATGACAATGCGCGGGGGGTCTACCCTCCTCGAATCTGGGTCACACGAGAAAGGGGAAGGGTAAAACTGGAAATCTAACAAACCTGTGTGGAAATACGTTCGAACCAGGGGGTAGTAGAGGGCAAAAAACGCGATGGAACGGCGCGAAACATGTGCTTTGGCAAAAAATCAAAGTTTGAAAAATGGAAAACTGGGACACTAGATCCGGAAAACGCAGTAGTTAAACGAAAAAAAAGGACGAATGGAAGCGAGGGGGGGGAGAAACATAGGTCAATCTCTCCACGCAAATCATCCGGGGGGAAGAGGATGGGGAGTGATAAAAGAGGAGGAGTCGAACGCTTATTCGGGTTCGCTTACAAAAGGCTATCCCTCTATCCCGGGAAAAAAAAGGTAAAAACTTGTGTAAGTCCTGAACAAGGAGGGATGTCAAAGCACGGGGATGTGTAGAAGATGGGCGTAGGGCCTACGGGTCGAATGAGGACGGCTAACGGACACGGATTGGGAGGGGGTAACCTGAATGCAACTCTCTCGGGAAAATTGAAACTTTAATTCTTCATTTGGGAGGAGGGGGTAACCTAGGCAATACCGGGGGGGGGGGGGGGGGGGGGGGGGGGGGGGGGGGGGGGGGGGGGGGTTGTGTGGGGGGGGGGGGGGGGGGGGGGGGGGGGGGGGGGGGGGGGGGGGGTGGGGGGGGGGGTGGTGGTGGGGGGGGGGGGGGGGGGGGGGGGGGGGGGGGGGGGGGGGGGGGGGGGGGGGTGTGGTGGGGGGGTGGGGGGGGGGGGGGGGGGGGTGGGTGGGGGTGGGGGGGGGGGGGGGGGGGGGGGGGGGGGGGGGGGGGGGGGGGGGGGGGGGGGGGGTGGGGGGGGGTGGGTGCGTGGGGGGGGGGTGGTGGGCCGTCGCCACCAAAAAAAATATAAAAAACATTCAGGGGCCTTGAAACGAAGAAAAAATAAACATCCATGTTGGGGAATTTCCGCTTGCTGGGGGTTTGGTACACGTGGCGCAAGTTACTTCCTATTTGGACTATGGAGCGCGTATGGTTTGGACAAATTGCCGTCAAACACTGTAATACGGCACATACCGCCAGTAGAGGAGAAGTTTGACTTTCAAGGACTAAGAACCCTAACAAGAAAAAAAAAAATAAAAAAAATGGAACTAAAAACACGGAACGATAGAAAGGGAAGAAACGTGAGCTCTAAAGCTCTAGAGCAAAGGCGGGGACGAGTTTATGACGAAAAAGTATATAAGGGCCTGGCGGAAAATTCTCAGAAAATGCCCCGCTGTGATCGGTCTACTCAGTCGGATTCTGCATCAGGGATCGAAAAAAGAACTCTGAGGAGCAACTATGCCGGGAAAGATAGACTACGAGGGAGTTTAACTGTCGATTCAAAATGCAAGAAAGATCGCAATCAATACTTTGCAAAGGAAAAAAAAAGGCCGCAGGCAAAAACGCAGAGCGATAACATCTTGGCCGCTCCACAAAGGGGGGCAAGCCATTCAGATCCCTTCTTTAAATCTTTTAACTAGTCCTGGGAACTGATTAAAGCCTCTCTTTCCTGGGCGGAAAGAGAAATACCGCAAAAACACGTAGAGGCCAAAGGGTCGTCAGGGGGGAGAGCCGGTGTTAGGCAGTTCGAAGGTGAGGGGGGAGCCTCCGAGAATCCTTAGGGGGGGTCAAACATAGGTTCCTGCTTACTTTTCTGACTCGGCTCTGCATATAGGTGGGTCTAGCTTCAAGGGGGCAAACCGGAGGGTGGGGGGAAGTGCGGGAAGCTGCAACTCAGTCACGATCTGAAACCTTTGGGGGGGGGGGGGGAAAGGGACACGTCTTTTGGGGGGAAGGAGGCGGCAATAACATCATGTTTGAAAGGGAGGCCCGGAAACTCGCTACGAGAGATAAATACTTCGCCAAGGGGAGGCATCGCAGGAAGGGGGGGGTGGTGGGAAATTGGTTTGTGGGTAACGAAAAGACTGCAGGCAGGGGGTAGGGGGGGGGGTGTGTGGTTGTGTTGGATGGCAGGGCAAGGGGGCTTGGCCTGCGTCTAAATAGTATGAAGTACGCGAAAAATATCTGTGTCGGGGACAGGTCTGAGGGGAAAAGCGACGTCATTTCTAAACAGGTCACGGGGGTTCTCAAACGGTTTCCCTAGCGAAGGTCAAATACGGTAAAGGCAGCGCCTGAGGGGGGGGGAGATGGCAATTCGGCGTCCGCAGCGATTCAGAAGGGGTAAAAAGGTCAGAAGTC
>Ga0179593_1610953_pt1 | contig 14230 bp, 12 predicted proteins | sample CZODoug2_1_08_16_FD_185931 | JGI IMG/M metagenome (GOLD analysis project Ga0179593, IMG submission 185931) | Vadose zone soil fungal communities from Angelo Coast Range Reserve, California, USA - CZODoug2_1_08_16fungal (PacBio error correction) | ecosystem: Environmental > Terrestrial > Soil >...
AAAAACTGGCGGTGGGAGCAACGGATGGGGAAACCGGGGCAAAAAAAAAATACCCGGGGAAAAGTGTTTCCGGGTTCTGAAAGAAAGGGGGGGGAAAGAAGGGGATTCCTTCGATAGCCGAGTCTTCCAGGAAGGGGGTCGTCAAATTCGGCCTAAGAACAACCTTCAGTCACTGCGACAAGGTGTTTATTCTTAAAGGATAGAACAATCCGAATTGTGGAAACAGCTCCCTCCCTCTTAAAAAACTCGGTAAAAAAAGGGCCCGTCTTGCATGAAACGAAACAGGGAAGGCTGACAAAAACGCTCATTGAGAGTGAACTGGTGTTAACGGGGGTCAGCCATTTCAAACAAGGGAAAAAGGGGTCCTACGGAACCCACCGGCTGAGGCGGCTTTCCTAAAACTTGGGGGAGGAAAATTGGACAGGGAGAGCAGATTCCAGTAAAAAAAAGGGGGCGAAAAAGAGTAAGGACAGATAAACTCATCCTCCGAAAGAGTTCTAAGTGCAACATTAGAGAAAAAAAAGGGGAAAAGCAACGTATTAAGAAAGTTGTTGGAATCTCTGACGCGAACCAGGAACAACGGGACCGAGAAATTCTGCGAAATCTTTTACACGAAACCGGACGATAACAGAGAAGAGAATCTGAGCTTTACTACGATTCAGGAAATAAAAAGGCGGACGACGCGTCGGGCTCAAGGGGTATATTCTGAGTAGGAACCTACCAAACGGCTTCGGTGGTAATTCAAAGAAGGGAGGCGAAACTAGGGTGGGGGTCTGGTGGGAAAAAAAAAAAAAAACTCGTCTTTCGTGCCTGGAAAGGCTGCCAGGACACACATTACTGTTTACCGGTCCAAGCCATGAGTAGAAAAGAACAGACAGTGTACGCAAAGCAGGCGGGGAAAAGAGAATCTGGTCGCGAAAAGCTCACAGATTTCCGAAAGTGGGAAAAACGAGCTCTGCTGGCGTCGAAGTCACATAAACAGGGGAAAACAACGGAATAAATCTAAAAAAAAGATTCCAAACAAGGGAAAAAAAAAAACTTACCAAATTTACTCACGGAATCAAAGTTGGAATCATAAGCAGTTAAATTCTGAGCGCTAACCTCAACTGGGAAAAACCACCCTGGGGGAAAGATGAGTGGGCAGATGGAAAGTCCAAACATGAGCTCCAAGGGCAAAGGCCCAGCAAGAATGACTCCTCCCAGAAAAAATGGATATGGACATTAAAGAGGGGATCGGGAAGGTGCCCGGCAAGACTCCAACACAAAATACGGGAAAAACTTCACCAAATGCCGAGTGAAGAAGGGCGGAAGGAGCAATTTACTGGAGACGGGGCGAACATTGGCTAGTAGCAAAATGGGAGAACATTGAGCTCCTCTCCTAAAGAAAGGGACTCCTGTAGGGGGAGGAGGACCACAACTCCGATAGGGGGGGTAAAGCATTACTCCAGGAGTTTTCGAGATACCGAGACGTCAATACTAAAAAAAGGAAAAAAGTCCGACTGAATGGTACCGATCAACACCTCCGACCCCGGCGCTGATCTATCACTAGGAAACTTTCAAACAAAAAGAAGCCTCCATAAAAGTCCGCCGTTGACTAAAAAAAAGGGGAAAAGAAGCAAAAGGGAGAGAATCCTACGACTACGCAGAGGTTATGGAAGGGAAGCGCGAGTCAAAATAGGAAAGCAGACATAATCGAGACGCGAGGAACGATTGCAGCTCGACCAAAAAAAAAAAGAGAACCTTAGGGGGGAAATCTACTGACGACCAGAACAAAATGCAAATGGAAGATTCTCATGGGGGACATCAAGGATCAAACACATCGATCGAGGGGGGCAAATTCAGAGGGTCGCGGAAGAAAGAAACATGAATCAAAGTGGTCCATTTAGGAAGAGACAGAGAACCTGGGCCTAAAAAAAGAAAAAAGAAGAATCAACGTCTGTGTGTTATGGGAAAAGGGGTAAAAGAAACAGCTTGGAAGACAGGCTTTTGCTCGAAGGGTGTAAGGGAGGGGGGGACAAGTCTGAATATGTTCTTGAAACCTTTGCGGGAAGAGGACGGTATTTGTTAAAAAAATCGCTCTCAACACACTGGTATGGGATGGGGCCGTAAAAAATAACGACGGGTCAGGATCATACGCGCAGCATCGAAGCAATGCCCGAGAAAACGAATTACTATTGTGGGAAGCGACGGGGAAATCAAGGTCGAAAAGGGAACATTGACAATGTCCAGAGATTTGGGGGGGAGATCAGTGACGGGGAAAAAAAAGGGATTCATAGAAAAAAGAGGGAATGGCGCGGGAAGGTTCCGGTAGCGTACGCCTGCCGGGCATAGGGATTCTCTGGGGTAGTGGTGAGTAAAACATTCATAATCTGTAATGGCGCCGGAATTGGGGAGGGAGGGATTAGGAGTCAAAAGGGTGTTCCGGCGAAGTGGACGAACAGGTTCTTTATGAATAGGATGGGGATCCTTGCGCCGCTGGAAAAGGGGGAAAAAGAACTAATCGAGTAGTATTAGAGGAATGGGGCGGGGTGTCCCCAAAAAAACTGATTAAGAGGATGACAGTCTGAGGAGGGGTTCGTAGTCTTTGGTAGGAGGACAGCGGGTACCCGGGAAAAAGTCAGGAGCCGCCTTCAATGGCCGTTTCTGGGGGGGACAAAAAAGGGTCAACGGGGGTTAGGGGGGGGGGGGGGGGGGGGGTGGGTGGGTGATGTTTAAATGGAACCGATTAAGAATTTCCCGAAAAGAAGGATCCGAGGCAGGGGATCACGAAGCAAAACGGAGAACGATCAAGGGGAATACTCAAGCTTTTCTTTGGGAGGGGAAATTATCTAAAGTCCCAAGTCCGAAAGGTTGAAAAAACAGAGATGGGACCATGTGCCCTCTAGGGGGGAAAAAATTGCTTGTACGAAAGAAAATCTTGGGAGTCTACTGGGCTGCCAGAGCAGGTTATTGTTTGGGTTATCTATCCAGCGAGGGGGAGAGAAGGACGGGATTGGAAATGGAAGCCGGAAGGTCTGAAAAATCGTAGGAGGAAGATTGATTGGAGGGGGGGCGTGTCAAAAAAAAGAAATGATGGCGACTGTGAAAACGGAGATAAAGATCCAAGGGGGGGGGGGTTAGAAAGGGGTCAAGTTCGAGCTCCGACACGCTGGGTGGATCTTCGTCCAGGGAAAAAAGGGGGGAAAAATCGTGGCGAATTAAGAAAGTCGTCGGGCAGCTCGAATCGGATTCGGGGGACAGCTTTATTTTCGTTTGAGGGGCATCACTGACCATGGAGGAATGGCCAGCCAGGGGTTAAAATGGAGGAACTTTCAGCGCGCCAATGCTAGCGGACGGCTTGAAGGCTTGGAAAGAATATGGGAAGCGCAGTCTTGTAAGTGAGAACTGGTGACCTGGCAATCTGCTGGTAAGAGGCCCTGCCATTGGGCAAAAAACCGAAAAACAAGACCGTTCTGAAAGCAGCTTGCCGATGAAAAAAAAAAAGAAGGGTATAGGTGACTCATAGAAGCCGATAACAGGGAGCCCGACAGGGCCACGGGGGAGCCCTGGTGCGGGTGAAAGATGTAGTAAACTGCCCAGAGGCGAATGGGGATGTCTCGGATCGTTCGGGGAAAAAATTACGAAGACAGGAAGGTTGGGTGTCGAGGAAGGATAGCGAACCGTTTACCCTCCCGGGAGCGGGGGGGCAGGGAAGGGTGTGGTGAGAAATTACGCACGGAAAGGGGAATGCGGAAAGAGGCCGCTCGGAAAATGCGGGAAAGGCACCTCCTTGCCAGAAGGGGAAAGCAGCGGGAGGTCCTCAAAGAGGCAAGGACGGCCAAAAAAAAGAAACTGGAGCTGAGGAGGGCGGGCCGTCCCCAGAACGCAAGCTGTGCAATCTTCCCTTTTGAGTCCAAAATCCATACAAGGCTGTGTCGGTGGGGGATCAGGAGGGTCCTGCCCTCTATAGAGGAGGGGGTCGTTCGGATGTCTTGGGGGAAGGGGGAACCAATCATGGGTTAGGTGACGATTAAGAGAAAAAATCCTCCACAACGTTTTCAAAAGAAGGGAGAAAGTGAAAATGGAAAGCTCGGGTCTTGTGCCACGAAGGGGGCGTACCCCGCTGAAGTGTAATAAGGATATCGGAAGGAACAATCCGTAATGAACCCTTTAGGCCGAATAGGAATACGGAGAACGGGTAAACCCGCAGTACCTCAGGTCGCAAAGACCAAATCGGAGGGGGGATAAACTACAAGGCAACAAAAAGAAGAGGGAATACCCGCTCTCCAATACACTCTCAGAAGAAAAAAAAAGCTTTCGGGGCGGAAGGGGCTCCCGGACCCGGATTCAGAAGAAAAGTGCGCTTGGGGCCTCGAGTTCCGCAGGGACTGAAGTAGGACGAAAGGAAGGGGCGGCAAGATGGAATGTCACAGGCCGAGTTACAAAAAATGGGGGAGATCGGGAAACTTTATCGGGGGCCACCGCAGGGGCCCAGCAAAATGCCTAATGCTTAACAAGCACCTCAAACTAACTCGGCACAACAGCACGCCAGTGAGGGCAAGGAGAAAACTGGAGGGACACCGACATCTAAGGACTGAGGGTCAAAGGGGAAAAATGCCGGGCGTCTTGGGGAAAACCGCGGGGTCAACCGCTTCGAAAGAATGAGGGGCCTTGAACCGGTTCGGACAAAAAAAGAATTCGACCGATTCAGCTTCTCAGGGGCAAAAGGACATTCCGGAAGCAGCATCCGCGCATTTCGTGCTGAAAAAATAGAGAACCAGAAAGGGCAACGATAAAACCGGGGAAACGGTGTTGTCACAGATCTACTAGGGAAAAAATTCTTCGTGCAGGAAGGGGGTCAGGACGCTCCTAACGAGCCGAAGGACAGAGCCAATGAAGTGACTATATTCCCACTTGACAAGAGAGCCGCGACAGCGGAGGAACCTGTGGGGTTCTCACTCGTCAGGGGAAAAGGGGGGAAAAACTAACCCGAAGGGAAACAAAGTGGTAATCTGCCAGTAGTGAAAGAAAAACGTCATATTTTGCTGTTTGGAGGAGGATTACTGCGGGACAGTGGCAAAGGCCCGCTGTTCCAAAAAAAAGGAAAGGAGTGTCAAGGAGGAGCGGCGTCAGAAAATCTCGAACATTACGCAGAACACAAAAGCAAAACTTAGGGGTGACGCGAAGCTCCAACAAGGGAGTTCAGCTCAGGGGAGGCTATGAAGCACAGTCACAGGACCACCAACGACAAAAGTAAGTAACCTGATCTTGGAAACAAAAGGACCTAAGAACTACCATCGCACGCGAAAGGGTTGATTGAATAAGAAAGGGAGTCAGCAGGTCAGGAAAACGAGAACCGCGAAAATTTGAAAAACCCACAGGTTGGAAATCTTTACGGGAAAGGCTGAAAGAGTCGCCCAGAAATCCGGCGTGGAAAGTTCCCAAATACCATTCCTCCGAAATAAAACGGGCCTACGAACTGTCAACTCTGGAGGAAATCAAAGAACGGGGGAGGAAGGTGACAAAAAGGCACCTGCGACAGGAGGACGAAACAACAAAAAGAGAAAAAAAAGAACACCAGATCGGCGAAGGAAAAAAAAATGAGGTTCGTCCACAGAACAAATGATGAATCACATGGGATCCAGCGCTCGCAACCGGGGATGGTAGATCCACACGCAACGCTCGGACTAGGAAAGCTCCAGCAACTTCAACGAAGAAGAACCAAGCTTGAAGAAAACGGAACAGGCCTTCCCGGGAGGGGATAGAAAACGCGCGCGCAAGTAAACGCGGGCAAACCAGCGGTAGAGGGGTGACTCCCACCTGTATATCCCAAGAAGACAGTCCAAAAAAAAAACTAGGAGCCCAGATTCCAGTCGGGCTAATTTTAGCCGAAATTCTAGGTGCCTTACTAGAAAAAAGGGAGTGGGGAATCAAGGAAGGAAAGCCTGAATCGCCATCATCGAGAAACTCGCTGGTCTGAGAAAAGCGAGCAAGAGGCACCTGAGGAATCGATACTCCGGGGACAAAAAGAGGGACATGCCCGTGAGGCAATTCCTTGGGAGAAAATCCAGCGCAACAGACGACTCAATGGCCCTGAAGTACGTCAAAAAAAACCTGCGAAAAAAAGACCAAATAGCAGGAAATGATATCATCCGAACAAGGAAAAGCTGCCGAGATCGAAAAAAACGCGGAAATTCGTAAAAGGGGGGAGAAGAAAGGACCCCTCAAAAGGGGGAGGACAAAGAACTCGGATTTTTGAAAAACGGCGGGCATGTAAGGGGGGGGACACCGTCAGGGGGAAGGGGGACTAACGGTTTAAATAGGTGTGTAACGGAAAGAGAAAAGATCAACAACAACGCTTATGAAAGGGAAGGAGCTGGGAAGGAAAACAAAAGACAAAAGGTTAGACATCCGTGACAGAGATTCATGTAAAAGGCCAGGCCCGCCCGCAAAAGTCCTCTAGGCGGTGGGGCGAACGGGGAGCGGGGAAAACCGAACAACTTTCCTAAAAGGAAAGCCCTCAAGGTCGAGATGACTGCGTCACGTATTCGAGGGATAAAGACCTGGATGCTTGGGCGAACTTTGTGAGAGGAGGAAAAGTAAAACTGCAAAGGAGAGGAGTCGGCGAGCGGGGACAAGATAAATGCAGAATAAGAGGATGGAGCAAGAATAGTGGCTGGGTCGGAGGAGACAAAAGGGTCAGCTTCGCAGGGGGGGGATCGCGGAAAAAAAAAAGGGGGGGCCGCGTGTGATGGGGTCGAGCAAGAAGCTTGCGAAGACGCTTTGCCCCTTCAAGGAGAAAAAGCGACGGTTATTGGAGAAAAAAGGAAAAGGGTTGCGGCTGAAGGGGAACCTAGCGGAATCGTGAATGAATGGGGAAACTGGGTGGCAGTGGGGAGGGTGGATTGGGATAGAAAAAGAGAAAACGGGGAAAATCAGGGACAGAAGAATGAAAAATGCGTCCGTCATAAGGGACGCGCGTAGAGAGCATCCCTGGAAGACGCTGCGAAGCGGAGACGAAATCTTTCTTGGAAGAGGAAAAGACGCGTGAGTGGAGAAGGGAAGACAATCACTCCCAGATAAAGGGTGCTCACTAGCTGGGTCAAGACCGCGATTGTGTTCAGGGGGAAGGAGAAGGCCAAGGGGCAGGGAGGAGACAGAAGGGACAGGTGGTGCCCAGGGAGGCCGTTTTTGTGGTTCATGAAAAAGACTTTCTCATGGTAAGGAAAAAAAATGAGGGAAGATTAAAATGGACAAGCCGGTTTATCGTAGGAACGGTGGACTGGATGGGAAAAAGAAAAAGGAGCGGACGACTTTTAAAAAAGACGGGCGAAAACGAAGATTACCCAGGTGTGGGGGGGTAGGTCAAAGGGACAGGGGCCGGGTCGGAGAAACGGCTTTTTTGAACCTCGGAAGAATTCGTGCCGAGAGGGGCGAAAGGTCGGAAAAAAAGTCGTTCAGGAAGGACGCCGAAGACGGCTGAGGTGAAAACACTTCATAAGGGCTGTGAGGGAAGAAGGGGGACTGAGGAATCGAAAAAAGAAAGCTAAATTCGAAACAGACGGGAGACAACAGCGTCTCAGTTGAGGGGGGACAGGGGGCTTGAGTAAGGTCAGATAAGGTGGCGACGCATGCGTTGGGGAAAGAAAAACAAGGAATGGGAGCGGCAGAAAGGATCGGCCGGTACGACACTCCATCATCAGAAAAAAAACGAAAGGGGGGCATCACGAGAGTGAGGGAAAAATAGGGGAAAAAAACAGGGAGTAGGTTAAAAGCCAGAGTGAGAAGGCGCCAAGACGGGCACGTCTTGGGAAAAGTCAAAACCTCCTATAGTAAACAGCGTAAGGATCGCCTAGGGATGAAAAAGGAAAAAAAAAAAAGCAGAGTTGAACCTAGGGAGGGGAAGGGGAAAGGAGAAAGGTGTGGTTCGGTCAAGTAAGCGGACAACACCGTGCAGAAAAGAAAAGGGGGGTGAAAGGGGGATGATAAAGTTGGGGGAAAGGGTCCATTAACGGCATGCGAGAAAAAAAATCGGGGAACGGAATGGAACTGGAATAAGATAAGTCCAAAAGGGGGACAAGGGGGCTGCTGGGAGGGCCGCCCGGTCGAAAAAACTCAGAGAACGCATCTGTCAGGGGGGACCCGCAGGGAAAAAACCCAAGACCAAGGCGGTGCAAGTGCTAGGTTACCAATAAAGAAACCCGTACGGGGGGGGGGTACGCCCAGTTCGGGCCCCCGTTAACAGAAGGCAATCAGGGGGAGGGTCCCGAGGTCGGGGAAGAAGGGGCACGGGGGAAAGGGGATGGGAAAAAAAAGGCACAGCCACACAAACACTTTTCAAAGGAAGAGCTTGTTCAGTGGGGGCCAAGGGGGAGAAACCCGCTGAATGGTAAGGGGGACTGAGACGGCCCAACCGGAATCAAACAAGGGAGAACCGGGAAAAGTAAGGGTAGAAGCGCTTACCTCTTTGAAGACAAAGAGAAGACGTCTGGGGAGCGGGGAATCAGAAAACAACAACAACTGAGGTGTAGGAGGGAAGAAAAACTCACGGCACGATCGGAACTGAGGCGCCAGGAAAACTGGGGCGTGCCCTACCTATTCAGGAGAAAGGAATGCGGGCTTCCTGCGATATCCACATGGAGTCCACTTCAGAGGTTGGTGAAAAGAAAGGTTCGGGGGAAGGAAAAAAAAGAAGGTAAGGACAGGCGGCCGTGCGAAAAAGGTGGAGCTGAGCAAAAGAATCACTAAGCAGGGGGACACCATGAGCCGCACAAGGAGGACACGACACCATCCGGGCACGACAAAGTTATTACCCTTCTCGTTAAAGGAAAGTACCAAAGGATGTGTACACCGCTCACGGAGAGGGAACTTGGGGGGGTAGCATCATTTGACATCAGGGGAGCTTGTGGGGGCCGGGGCGGGGGGGACCAAGAGGCTCCGACAGGATCTAAAAAGAATCTTGCCCCAGCCTTTGGGAGCCATCACGCTAATTCAAATGGGATAAAAGGGGAAGGCAAGATTCAAGGAAAGTCAAAGGGGGAAACGCTCCGCAATGCTGTCCAAGGGTGAAATGTTCAACTTTCGAGTCACGTCACAACAGGAGAAAAGAGGGCGGCCAACGGTGTTGGTCAAAATCTCTGGGTAAGGAGAAACATTCACGACAAGGTTAACTCGTGAACTAACTAGAAAAAAAAATCCATAGGGGGCTCTGAAGGAAGGGACGAAAGGACCCAAGTGACACCCAAAAGGTCTCCCCTAGACCTTCAGGGAAGGGGGGGTCAGAACGAGGCGGGAGCTATCCAATAAAAGCCCGAAAGAAAAACGCGGTCTGCAGTATCGGGGGAGGAAAAAGAACCAGCCTTTGGGGTCTGTTGGCGCGGCTATTCTTGACTTGGCCTGAACAAGGAATTACCCAGCAGAGCAGGATGGGGCACCGAATCCCAAAGAGAGCCTCAATACTCGGTCCAATCCCCACAAAGCAAAAGGGGAAAAATATGGTAATAAGCTCAGATAAAAAAAGTTCAATCTCAGGGGGGAATCTATTCCGCAAGTCAGGAATGCCAACGAACACCTATGAAAAAGTCTGTCCTTACAGAAGAAGAAGAAAACGAAATTGGCCACTGGGAAAACGCCTCTGAAAGGTGGAAGGAAGAGCAGGAAAAAAAAAGGTCGAAACAACACCTACAACTGAAATACCACACGCATCTTTTTAAGGGAGGACCCGCCAGGAGCCAGGTCAATTGGGCCAGCAAAGACAAGACGGAAAGAACGATAAATAACGAAAAAACTGGCTCAGGGGAATTCAATCGTGCGCGCAATGGGAAAGGGAAATCAAAACATGATCTACTAAACAAAATAACTGGAACAAGGGAAAAAAAAAAAAAACGAGAAGAAAAGGGGAAGGAAGGCGACCCAGCGAAAAATCCGGAAGCCTGAGGCAAATGGATCCCCAGCCAAAACTTCGACTGGGTGAAGCCGCAACACCAACCAGAAAAACCCCAGGAGACGTAGGAAAAGCTTTCCGTTGAAAAAAACAAATCCGGGAGAAGAGGGGCCGCGGATGGCGACTTACGCGCGAGCAATGTTCCTAGCGGAAAAAAGGCAGTGAAAAGGCGGCCGATGATGACCTCCGCCCGGCTGCTGATAAGGGGAGAAAAAGCCGACAGTTTCAACCAAACTAGGCATCCAGCGAGAAAGCCGTTCGTCAGCCGCAAACGCTGCCGCGAAAACGAGGTTATGGATGATGGCACGCGCGCGACAGTGAAATGATAAAAGCAAGTAGAATCGAGATAGCATGGATCCAAGCTCAACGAATCTCAAAGCTCGAGAAAGACCTCCAACAATATTCGCGGCGAAAGGGAAAGGGCTGCAGCTGGGACTCAAGGAACGAATCTAAAGACGACTCAAAGTCGCCTGGTTCGAACGGGTTCTAAAAAAAGGGGAAAAAAGGGCCGGGAACCAAGGAGCAGTTTCCGCTAAAGGGGAAAGACAGCTTGCAGGAGAAGAAAAGAGAAAAAGAGGGAAAAGTTGTCAATGTTTATTCGACCCTTCCCTAACCTGGGGGGGGAGGCAGGAGGACGGGCAAATGAGTTAGGAAGCGCGTCTACGGAGGCTGGTAAAAAGGTGAGGAGGGTACAGGGAGTCGGGTTGTAAAACGGCATCTCTAAAAACAACACTTAGGCGAGGAAGAAAAAAGACGCGGAAGAAAAAGGGGCCAAATCCGTCATACGGGAAAAGGCTTAAGGAAGAACCGCGGGAAAAAAAAGACGAGAAAGTCACGGTAAAACGGGAAAACCTTCCTCCGATAAACAATGGAAGAATTAAGGAGCGTTTTTGGCGAACGGCCATGAAAATGTTCAAACTGAGGAAGGGGGACCGAGGCTAAGGGCGCTAATGGGCGGTCGAGGTGGGGGGAGGGGGTGGGGGGGGGGGGGTGGTGGGTGGGGGGGGGGGTGGGGGTGGGTGGGGTGGTGTTGGGGGGGGGGGGGTGTGGGGGGGGGGGGGGGGGGGTGGGGGATCCTTCATAGGGGTCTGGCCTTATCGGGGTGAAAAAAGGAACAAAAACATTCAGATACGAGGGAATGGCCGAAGAATTTGTTCGGGGTCTAAAGGAATGAAAACTGCATTGTGCGAATTAGGGCGGGAGAAGGGAATCGGACCAGAGTGAACTTGGAATAGCTATACGATTGGAGGAAGCGAAGACTTGAGACTTCTAACTACTAAACTCATCGCGAATGATAAAGGGGAGCTAATGGGGAGGGAGTGAAAAAGGCGGAATAACTGGGAGACGTGGAATGGAGTAGAGTTTTTATATAAAAGAAAAAGGGGGGGGAGTAAGTGATCAGAGACGAAAAGGTCAAGATTTGACCGCGTAGTCAGAAGGAAGCGCGAAGTAGATATAAAAAGGGGAAATCAGAGGACGAAGCGGGGAAAGGAACGTCGGAAGCTTGCTGTGAACGGGCGGTCAAGTCTTTCTGGAAAAATCAAAAACGAAAAAGGCGAAAATCTCTCGCTGATCCATGTGCACCTGAAAAACGTATTCATTTGCGAGGTTAAGAAAAAAAGGTCCTGTCTAAGGTCGCCGAGCAATGGCTGTAGAGTGGTTTCCAGGATGCATTAAGGCACCTTCTTCAGGTGAGGCAATTTCGGAGACGGGATCGGGAAGGATTGGATTGAAAGGGGGGCCTGTTACAGGGGGACGGGCGTACTTTGGAGCATCGCGACAAATTTTTTTTTCATTTTAAAAAGGGGAGGGGGGAGGGAAGAGCTACTTTTTTGGGGAACGCTCGTCTGCCCGTGAAAAGGGTAAAAAATGCGAAATGTAAAAAATTCGGGACCGGTGAGCGCCTCCGGAGTCAGGTGGAAGGGGGGGTGCGGTGGGCTTTGGGCTAAGGGCCGGTGGTCGGAATAGGCCAAGAACCCTAAGGGGGGGGGGGGGGGGGGGGGGGGGGGGGGGGGGGGGGGGGGGGGGGGGGGGGGGGGGGGGGGGGGGGGGGGGGGGGGGGGGGGGGGGGGGGGGGGGTGGGGGGGGGGGCTCGTGAAGGAAAAGGTCTTAGTCCGCACAAGATACCTTGGAAAGTATAGTAATGCCATATTCTAGAAAAAGCGAAGATTGTAATTCTCACGCAATCAATGCGTTCCTTCATTCAAAATTAAAATCCAGAAAACTAAAACAGACCAAATGCGTTTGAGAATGAAAAAAAGGTGTCAAAACCGCTCACGGGAGACCGGTATTATACGTCAGGAAAAGGAAAAAAAGGGAGACAAGACAGGATAGTCGTTCGCCCATGCGGGTTTAAAGCATAGTATTAAGCTTCATAAGGGGGGATAATTTCTAATCGTGAAGGTCACAAAGGGTTGAATCCTGAGGAACTTTAAAAGGGTGACGATCCCAGAGATAGGGGGGACACCTTCGCCCAAGAATTGAAATAGGTGTGATTGAAAGTTTGAAAATAGCCGAAATGAATGGCTTACGCAGGTGAGGAATATAATGAAGAAGTCAGAATTTGAGCCCTGGAATCTATCTGGAAAAAAAGGCCCGGCTGAACGAATCCTGTGGAAAAAAAAGCGAATGGTTGACCAAGAGGCCCCTACTGGCAGCGGACCGTTTCACAAAAGGTAGCAGAAAGTGAGGTTTTAAGGGGATCCCAGGGACGGTCCTGCGTAAAAAAGGGGGTTCTAGGTCAGGGTCAAAGGGGAGGGAGGGTAAGGGAGGGCCAAACTGATCAATTTTAAATCTAAAAAAGCCCTCCAACCAAAAAGGGAGAACGAAGGAGGGACCTGACATAACTTTGTTCTGGACCATTTTTTCGTACCCCTTAAGGGAGAAAAGGGAGGAGAATAATCTAAGACACACATGATTACAGAAGCGGAAACTCATTATCCTAATACCTCCTGGAAGTAGAAAAAAAAAAACCCCCCACGAAGAAAACAAACGGGAAAAAAAGAGGGCACGTTTATAAGATAAAACAACAGAGGAGGAAAAGATGATCTAAAGCCTCCCGAAGCCAGACCGAGGCGCCGTGCATCAAACTTCCGACCGGAAAAGGCAGAAGGGGCACGTACGTTCCTTCTAGACAGGTGGATTACGGCTTGGAGAAGATCCCGAATGGCATCCAATTCAAGGGACTTTGAGGCCATAACCATCTTCAGAGGGGGGAAAAGGCAGGGTTAACAAGGTGGTGGAGGCGTCTTAAGGGAGCCACTCTCAGGTGCCATAAAAAGAAAAAGAAACCTGACTTCGTGAACACAAAGAGGAAAAACGGCCGGGTAAAATTGAACGAAACACTTGGCACCGGACACGTCTCACGGGAGAGGGAAAAGGGTTGGAAAAAAGGGGGGGAAAAAGGTGCGTCCGGTGGGGGTGAAGGGTACAACCCAAAGGAGGCGCCGCAGAAAGTGCGGTCACTCTGACCAGGGAGGGGGGGGAGGTCCGCGCAGATTCAAGACATAGTAAAACACAAAGCATGGGGACGGATAAGGGACAGGCCGTTTAACGGAACCGCATTTGCTAAAGTAAACATCAGCCCCGGCAGCAAGGAGGAGGGGCAAGCAACGGTGGTTGACGCTATCTCGGGCTCAAGAAAAAAAACAAGTTCGACTTTCGCACGGAAAAAAGGAAGTTAGTCGGGGGACGCAAAAGATAAAGGAGAAAAGTCTCCGATGAAAAGTACTAAGAGAAAATTGAAAAGAAAAGTAATTTGTTGATCTTCCTGGATAAAAAATCTGAGTCCCCACTCAAAACTCCAGCCACGAAGTAATCTCAAGATGATGAAGAGACCGTCAATTGGTATGTTTTCATCAGGTGCCTGGCACGGGAAAGGCGGGAAAACCCAGCAGAGCCGAAGGGGGGAAGCATGCAGTCGAATCAATCCAGGGAAAAAGGGAAGCAGAAAGAAAAGCTTATAATGTGACAAGGATCGTAAAGTGGGTAAGCTCTTAGGGCTAGATTCCGCACAGACATAAGAAAAAAAACTAGGAGGCTGTAACACCTGAAGAGGGAGGTCAGAAGGGACCATAAAAAAAAAGTGGGACCCCCAATAGCACGCCAATTAAATTGTTTGAGAAAAGGAGAATTCAAAAAAATCGGGTCTAACTCCGCGAAGAAAAGGCCACATGGGGAGAGGAAGGAGGCGTAAGGGGAGGAACAGGGAGAGACCTTGATTTAAAAGGCCAGACATCAATCCCCTCCCACTATAAATCCTACCGAGAGAGGAAGGAAAAATCAAGGCTCGCAGAACCCTGCAAAAAG
>Ga0179593_1702969_pt1 | contig 14230 bp, 12 predicted proteins | sample CZODoug2_1_08_16_FD_185931 | JGI IMG/M metagenome (GOLD analysis project Ga0179593, IMG submission 185931) | Vadose zone soil fungal communities from Angelo Coast Range Reserve, California, USA - CZODoug2_1_08_16fungal (PacBio error correction) | ecosystem: Environmental > Terrestrial > Soil >...
TAGAAAATAGCAGTGGTATTGTTGGGGGGGGGTTCGCCTCTAATAACCCTGGTGAGAAATAAAAGTCAAAAAGGTCTTTTTGAGAGCAATTGGATGATCTGTCCCCATGTGACAAAAGAAAACCTGGGGGAAAAAGCTACACTGGGGGTAACGATTATTCCTCACGGAAAGGAAAAGAACAAATTCGTTAACCATGCCTAGACGGAATGAAATTAATATCCTCAATGGGCTTGCAGAAAAGGGACTCTTCTCACATCGTAACGGCGAGGGAAGAGGGGGTGAAAAATGTACCAGACAAGACACATCGGATTAGAAGGGGGGGGGGGCCAAAGTATATACTCATAGTGATTTGATCGAAAACGGTGGAGGGAAAGGACGCAGCCGGCAAAAGACTATACCCATGCATGGAAAGGAACAATGGGAAAACTATTCCCATTGATAACATAGTATGACAGGGCCCAACCGACAAAATCAGCGGCTCCAATTGAGACGGAAAAGGCGGAGAAAATAAAACAAACATTCGAAAATCATAGAGAAAGAGGAAGAAGCCACGAGAGTGACAAAAAAAAATCAGGCGAACGATCAGAAGAAGGTGGAGATAGCAGAAAGACATTGGTGAGAAAGATCAACGGGGAGGTGCAGTTATATGCAGCACCAGTGATCCGCGGCCGAGGTGAGATAAGGAAGAAGAAAAAAAACGAGACTGAAAAGCGCGGAATTAAAGAAAACAACGCGGAGGTCACTCTGACAGGCAGTGAAAAAAAAAAAAACTCACTGATAAAAGAAGGATCAGCGCGGCTGCACCGGTTGAACGCTGTTCGAAAAAAAAAAAACCAAATAGCCTTCACGCCACCTCACGCGAATTAAGGGGGGCAGAACTGTTACCTCTATAAAGCTCCGGGGTAGGAGGGGGTAGATTCACTGGAACGCGGTCTAAGCTATCTGCATTACAAAGGAAAGAAATATGGTAAGGACAAGAGACAGCAAAAACAAACTGTTCGAAAACCGTACTAAGAGAAAGACAACCGTACCTTCGTTCCGAGACAAAGCCTAGAGTATTGGGCCTAAGAGTCAGAAAAAAAGTCTCTAAACCTCGAGCCGAAAAAGAAAACAGGAAGAGAAGAAGACAGTAATCCTAGTGTTGGGCAAAAAACAAAAAAAAACCCAGAAACAAAACACAAAAACACCAAAAAAAAAAAATAAAAAAAAAAAAGGAAAGAAAAAGAAAAAAAAAAGAACCAAAACCCCAAACCAATATAACCAGCCTGACCCGCACCACGCTTCAATGTGAAAGAAAACTTACGCCTAACATAGAAAACTGCGACGCACAGGCCGTTCGGAACCATCGCCACGTGGAAAAGGGGAGGTCTATTCGTCAAGTTAGGGTGGGCAAAAAACAAATAAAAAACTAGATCTCTCAAACCCACTAGGTAATAGGGGTAAGGACACCGTGGGGAAACAGGAAAGAAAAAGAGACAAACATTGGCCACTTTCGCATGGAAGAATGAAGGGCACGGGGGCGTTTTTCGGAGCGGCAGGGCGGGAAAACACTAAAGCGCGGAGAGCGAAGGCGGCATGGGGGGGAGCTTCAACTAAACACGCTACTTCTAGATAAACTCTTCCTAAGCTCGCGGTGGTCAAGCGGGTCGGAAGATCGGAACGATCCTGCGCCGCAGATCTTCTCGACGCCATGGGGGAAAAAAGGAGTTGGGCTGGTGAACTTGAGATACCATGTTTCTCTAGGAGTATCAGCATATTCTAGAGGGGGTGTAGTAAGAAAGGAAAGAGCGTCGTTCACGACAGATCGGGAAAAGACAAAAGACGTGGGGTCCGGGCACCGGCGAATCCGGAGAAACCGCTGAAAAAACGAACAAAAAAGCTCATGCTTGAGTCGGGAACGGGAACAAGAAACTGATGTGAACTGAAGGAGCAGAATTACCTAGTTAAGAGTGAAGTCATTCCACAAGGAATAAAAGGAGACGGAATTTGAAAATTTCGAATGTCAGGCTCTTACTTCACGGGGCAAAAGGCCTCCGCGAGGGAAAATGTTCTGAGCTCCCTGAAAAAAGTGATAGTTCTTTCAAAAGGCGAAGGAGGTTCTGGAAGACACCCTGGCCGATCGGGAGACCCGACCGCTATATATACTATTTGAGGGGGAGAATGTCTCTCCATCAAGCATCTGGGGAAAAGATTACGAGAGGATCCTTATCTTGGGGTCTCAATCAGAAAACGGGAAGAGGCCTAGACTCTACGCGGAGGGGAGGCCTTTAAATGGCAATGGACCATGTTTCACCAGGGTACTCGCCAACGGGGGAAAGGGGGACTTAAAACGTATGGGTGCAAAATTTCGCTGTTTCTCGCGAGGGGATCAGGCGTCTCACTAAGTACCAAAAAGGCTTAATCCGCCTACTCCGCAGGTCGCTTCAGGGGGGGTCTTCGGCATGCCCACCACCAGCGCCGATCCGACACAGTATGAGAAATACAGGCAGGGAGCGTCGGCGGCACAGAAAGAATCGGGCATCCCATACCGGCATGCCGGGAATTGAAGTGACCCGGCCCTTTGGTAATACGGTCAAATCCGAAAGGGGGGCACATCCGAAAACAGAAATTTAAAGCAAAACAAGGTCGGGGTGCCAAGGGGAAAAAAAACGATATCAAACCCGAGTCACAGCCAAGGAATCGCTACTCACAAGGGGACGAGGAACTACCACTAAAAGAAAAGATGCAAAAAGACCGTCTCAGTAAAGGGGGGCATTACACGAGGTCAGGAGGTGGTGGAGGACAGGAGACAAATAGAAGAATTCGGTTTCCGAAAGCGAAGAGGGTCTACGCTGAGGGATATAAGACAAAAACGTAGAAGAGTCACTTGCCATATCGAGAAAACGAGTAGCCTTTAAAACGCGTAGTACTACATAGGTCTCGAAGGCGGGGGGGAATTTCTCAGCATACCGCGCAGGAGACAAAAGGGGCGCAAAATAGACGATATGAGAAAGGCCCTAAAAAGCAAAAGGTTGAAGTATCGTGCTTAGAATGTTCTACGTAAAACAGCAAACACGTGGGTCGGCAATAAAAAAAAGGGTAAAGGCGGGGCCTCAAACTTGCGGGACCGAGGGTGAGCACTATGGCGTCACAAAGGATTGGAAACGGCAAAAGACTTATTAGGACCCGTAGATCAGGCACGAAGCGTAACGAAAGTTCTTGGGAAGTGCGAAAAAAAAGGAAAGAGGTGTCCGACTCCATCACACTTTTGAAAATCAGTATATCTTGCGGAAATACTCGTAATTTTTAAATGCGAATGCGCTGGTTGTGCATTTGGATAAGCGCCGACTGAGCGCAAACAAATTGGGGCCGGCTGACCAGAAAACGATTTCCGTGGCAGGTGGGTTGCGCAAATGGAAGCAAAAAAAGAAAGGGTACTACGCAAGAACGATGCTATGCGATCCTCGGAAGCCCTGGGGGGGGGGAAGCAGCTTTCTCCACAAAACTGGTTGGTTATCCCACGCTCCTAACAACATGTGATGGAGCAAAGCGGAAAGGGAGCTCATCTGCAGAATAGAATATGCCTGAGTAATGAAGATTTGTCACACCCTTCTCGGGGGATGGATCTCACTTTGCGGACCTAAAGGCAAAACTGGTCACTCGCAAGACGGTTGGCAATGCAAACAGACCGGACAAGCTTGGTTAACCGAGCTCTTCTTTGTCGAGAGAGACACTTCCGGGGCGGCTGCGGAGGCGCGGGGCGGTCTAGGTCTTCAGATCACCGAAAGGAATGCACTGCCCTGAGCCATTCTCGTCCAGAGCCGCTGCCAGCAGGTTCAAGTTACCGTCACGCTCTTTGGAATCCGGGTTGGGGGTTTTGGTGAAGACAGCTGAAGGACTGGCTCAGTGCTAAGGAATGGAACAAGTCAACACTCAACGAGTCAAGCCTCTGAAAAAAGAGCCTGATACTTCATAATCCGAGCGAGGCGTGTCATCGGTACCAAAGAAAAAAATATTCGTTTCTGTGCTGGCCCAAACCTCATAGGCGAAATCTTCCAAGTGGCCGAAGGGAAAAAAAAACAAAAAAGCGGGAGGTAGTAGACCTCTTCCCATTTTTGCAGCATAATCTACCTCATACTTCGAGACTACCGGCCCGACTGCCACCTCTACGTGAGCCGAGAAAAATGGACCCAAACAAGATCGAGCGAGGATATCCTGCCATTGACAGTTGAGCAGCGGCGCCGAAGATAGGGGGTAAAAAAATGGGAAAGGCTGAAAGATCTGCGATGGCGCTAGCCCCTGCATACAGAGGGTAAAAAAAAAAAACAAGCCTCTACAAGGTCAGTGAATCAGGGCCGCGGTCGGGAGGAGAAGGGCGCCGGGAGCGGAGGGAATAATGCTCTGGGCAGTCGACTCATCCGGAGCAGCCAAAAAAAAGCGTCAAAGAAGATTGCGCGGAAACTCGCGAAAGGGATCCGAAATTGCCCGGGGGGGAAAAACATGATAGACATCTGGCTTTGTTAGGAAAGCAATCCTTCCTACAAAAAGCGAAGTAGACCATACTAGCGGAGAATTCAGCAGGGGGCAGGTGAAAGGAATCGGTTCGGGGGGAGGAGGACATAGTGGGAGAGCGCGGTTGAGAAAACCATCCTTATGAGTGAAAGAAACGGGGGGGGATGGCATTATCGGTACATGACGAAGAGGGAGGAAAGGAAACGTCGCAAACAAACGTCGTTAGCGGTTTCTTATTGAGGAGCGCAAAAAGAAAAGTAACCCTTAAAACCTGATAACAGAAGGTTCGACTGGTAATAATCAGGCGCACCCCAGAAGTAGACGTCACCAGGAGTACCAGCAAAATTAACTCACGAAAAGCTCGAACTTTATGATCGCCAGGAGATTAAAGGAACAGTGCCCTTTCAATGGCGGGCCAAGCCAGACGTCAAATAAAAAAATAAAGTGATCGCATCAGGTTCAGCTCTGCGCGTAGCCGTTCCATTTGATGAGCTAAACAAGGCTCCCTCCAAAAGATAGGAACTCATGGGCGGGAGGATCGCTTGAAAGGGGGACACGTCAGGGCAGCGTAGTAGGAAGGCCACGACATCCGATGTACAATGTTTCGTATCGAGGGAAACTCGGCAAGGAAAATCCACTCTGTACAGTCTGCGCCGGCCGTCTGCAGTATCCGTAGGGAAAATAAACACCAAAAATTTCATAATACGAAAATGGACCCGTGCATAGATTTCAGGGGAAGAGACCCTTGTGGGGGTCGGCGGCAATGCAGGGTGCTATAATCGTTCTCTCTGAGGACACAAAAATCATGAAAAGGCAGGAGAGGAACTTTAAGAGCCTACGCATGACTAGTGGGGCAGCCCCATCTAGATCGAGTCGGGGAGTAGGGGAGAGAGATACAATGCTGCTAAAAACTTGGGAAACGACTATTCGGGGGGAATCGCATAAATGGGAGAGCACTTACCAATCAACTCGGAGAGTGGGAATAGACTTCTTGTGGAAAAAGACTACTCCAAGTGACGATTAAATAAACAACAGGGAAAGGGAAACGCCCCTGAAAGTAGGGGGGCGGAAAAATTAGAGCAGGTCCCCCAACACCCAAAACCCCTCAGCAGCGTGGAGACAAGACTCTAAACCGGAGGTGAGCATGCAAAAACAAAAAATAACCCGAATCGACCAGAGAGGATCGGAGTACCTGAGAGAAAGAACCTGTCCCTCGAGAAAACAAAGTTTTGACGTGTGAACTTACCGGAAGTCCGCCATACCAAAGTCGGGACGAAGAGGCCCCACACCGCAGGTAAACTACCGTTTCCATCTTAAAAACCGACACGCCCAGAATGGCGGGAGCGTTGTCTAGAAGCAAGCTTTAAAGGGCACAAGTACGATCACTGAGACCTCAAGGTTCAGCGTCACGAACAGGAGAGGGAATTTATTACCTCCAGGAAGAACGAGAAGAAGCTTGAAAATAGGCCACTTTCTATCGAAAATAATAAAGTGGAGAGAAATAGAAAAAGTTTATCTGGGGGGAGGATGAACTTCATACTGAGAATCTGGCCCTATATTTCCGTAGAAGATACAGCGAGACGATACGTCTCAAAAGGACCGGAGGAAGAAAAGGACTGAAAAGCTAATAATCTCACTAAGACTCTCGCCCCAGGCGCGAGAATTCTAGAGTGGGATGAAACGGTCACATATCCCAAGACGCATGACGCGTTTGAGGAGCAGGTGAAGGCGGCCTCCTTGGTAGAAAACAGGGAGGGAGCTGGTCTATACACAAGAAACTTCGGTCTCGACCTTCCGTAACTAAAAAGACAGCGAACAGAATGAGAACACGAAACGGGAGACAAAAATGACGGCAGTAGTTCTAGATTACCATGGCGGTGCCGCAGAGGGAAGAGAGGGTCGGCCCGCGGAAGGTGAACAAAAAAAAAAAAGCAACAGAAAAAGGGAACGAAAGATCCTCAGCGAGGTGGGAGGCCCCATGCCTTCGCGGCCGGGGGACCAGCGCTGTTATTTCAGGGAGCGCCAAACCAGGACAAACAGTAAAGGCACCAAAGGGAAAGTGGACAAATGGGACGGGGGCGAGTCTACAAACTGCAACCCCGTGCCAAAAAACAAGACGAAAAAAAAAGGAGAAATAGAAAAAAAAACTAGCCACTCTATTCCCATTCCCGCCTCTAAGGGGGCCGGGAACTCCGGGCGGAGGGCTGAGTCTGGGTAGGCAGAGGAGGGAGCAGGAAAGAATAGGAAAAAAGATGAAGGCGCGATTCATTCCTTTTGAAATAGGCTGTCACGTACCGAATATCTTTAACCGATCCGACCGCTACGGTCTCGCGGGGTTTCCGACATCAGAGACGCAAAAGAAAGCCCGGTGCGAGCAAACGAAAAGGTTCGACGGAGGAAGCGGCGCAAAAAAAAAAAAAACGGTCCGAGTGTTAGGGCGCGCCCGTCGTCATTGCGCAGCAAGAGGAGGAGATCAAAGTGAAGAAGGAAAATCTAAAACGCAAGAGAGTTCGCAGACCCAGAGTCGTGGAACTAAGTGGTGCTACCAGCAAAAGAAAACGGGACGTAGGAAAAAAAAGCAAAAATTCAACTCGCAGAAAACAGCGTCATTTCGAGAGTGCAGCATAGGGGTAGCGTGGAAAATCCAATCAAAGAGCACGGCGTCAGCGGGTCCGTCGGAGAGTTAGAAAACTATGATGAGGAAAGCCAAGACGAATGGTAAGGCCGCGTCCGGTGAAGAAAAGGTCCGGACTGAGAACGTCATCAGAACGAATTGACTGTCACGAAGTAGGGCCGAACTATCATTTAGTCCTACGTAAGTGTCAGACCGTGAGCTTTCGACACCCCAGGCTGGATGTTCGAAGCTAGCGCGAAACGCGAGCTCAGGCGGGCAATGGAAACTCCAGCCGCTGGAGGAGACCGGGCAGGAGACGGGAGGGATCAAACGCGAATTGGGTTTTAGCCGAGAAAAAGACGGTTTACATTGGAGAAAGGTCGACAGAGGAGCCGGGAGCCGCAGCGAAAGGGACGCAAAGATGGGACCGGTGCCGAAGCACAAGGCCTTTGGCGAGTACGGCATCCCAAGTTCAACCCGGGACGGCACAAGGACGGAACAAGGCATGAAAAACGCCCGCGGAAAAAACTGCGACTCATACGGTTGGGAACGAAGGTTTTTTTCCGGAGGCGGAATAAAAAAAACGGACAAACCTCGCCGGAAAGTAAAGAGCCGCTGCGTCGGCCTGCAACAGAGATGGACGGGGAGAAAGACGTTTCCTAAGGAAAAGGGTGAAAAGGAAAACGTGGTGTGATCGGCATAGATAGTCCACTCTTCAAAAAGAATTTGGAAAGGGACAAAGAACGCATTGTGTAAGTGGCAAATGGAGAAATCGTCCCCCTAAATGCCAAAGGCGAGTCCTGATTCAACAATGGAAAGGCATGGTAACCCAGAACCTAGTCACCCGAATAGGAGAGTCTAAGCTGTGTGAAGGCTTTCCAGGGCACATCAGATGGAGGGTGGGGTGAGGCAAAAAACTCGATATATGCATGTTTTAGCTGAACGATAGATATATCGAACGCATTAAAAGGGGTCTGATACATCACAAACACGGGAGGTGAAGAAACAAGTCGGGGGGGTTTCGGAAAATGCTAATTCAAGTCACGGGCAGACTGACACAGTGTAGGCGGTCGTCTAAAAAATTCCCAAGAAAACTCGAAAGCGCGACTTCACAACCAAACCTGTCTCAAATGAACGTTTACAATCCTTTTTAAGAAGAAACTAAATAAATGAAAGTGTATCGTGTTGTCCGTCAACACTAACCTCGATCAAGTAAAGTAGTTGAAAGGAGCCCCTCCAAACTTGCAGTAAGAGTTTTTGCCAAGGAACCCGTGGGTCATAAAAAACGAACGTAAAAAGCTGGAAAGAGATGACTCGATTAAATCCGGCACGATTGTAATTGGGGACGGTGCAAGGCACAAGCGATGACCACCAATCTCAGCTTTAGGGAGCGTAGGGGCGGTTAGAGGAGGGAGGAAAAGGGAAAACCGCTGGGGTGAGATGTCTAAGAGCGCAAGAGGCTGATCAAAAACCAGGGTGCGGCTGGAAAATAAAATAGGGTCCGGACGGCCGGTGTGAGCGACGACAGGGAGAGGAACGACGGACACGGAGCGAGGGTCGGCCTTGAGGAAACACAATCAACTGTTAAACAGTTTAGCATCACAGACAGGATGGGGGAGCCAAAGCCGCGACCGACCAGTACTGTCAGAACCAAATGTAGAATCCGGACACGCCACCAGCCTGAAAACTGGCATAAGAAGTAAGTCCCACCCTGGCGGGCTGGAGGGGGGGACCCAGGGGGTTAAAAAACCAAAGTTTTCAAAATGAGGGAAATTGCACAAAAAAACTCAGGGGGGACAATCTGGGGAGATCATAATGCGCTAGTGGGGGGACGAACTATCGATTTGGCGCTTGAGTGGCCGGCTGGGGTTCGTCCTAGGAGCAGCCATGTAGGAAACATGAGAGCCACGGAGCCTCGTCGGAGGCCCAGAGAAGGGAATAAGGACAGAATACGTCGGAGCGGTTGTGGGGGTTACGAACGCAGCAGGACAGCGCAAACGCCAAAAAGCACGAACCAGACGTAACACACTGCCGAAGCGCCTGAAAGGACCGATAATCCCTGAGCGCTGGAATGAGGGCGACAGCCAACCTTTAGGCGTTTTCTTTCATGGACGCGACTAGCCCCGCAGGCCGGAATGCGGGAAAAGGGAGGGAAGAGCAAAAACGGAGGATAAAAAATAGATATACCGTGAAGCACAGATGACTCACCTAGCGGATTCAGAAAAAATAAAAAAACTGCAAGGTTGGGGCGGCGAGAAAGCCAATCAGCGCAGGTAACTCGAATACAGGCGCTGCAGGGCACCGGGAGCCTTTGCTTCTTTGGCGCTTGTGGGGACCTCGGCCATCGCCGCAGAAAACTGACCTTAGAAAGGTGCTACCCACACCACCCCCCACCGCCTACCGAATTAATGGAAAGGGTAGGGATCAAGTCTATCGAGAGGAGCGGGATCGGACATGTTAATACAGACTCGGCGGCGCCGGAAATCAGCGCGCCCACTCTCCACCATTCCGAAGGGAAAACAAAACCATCTGGGTCCAATGCCATGTGTTGTGCATGCAAAAGGGGAGGAAAAAACACGGGGCGTTTAGAAAACTGCTCCATAACGAAGGCTGTGACCATTGCGCGAAGGAGGGGAAAAGAAGCTGTTCTCGGAGACACATTAGGGGAGGGGGAGAGCAGGTCGGCAGAAGGTGGTCTCAACAAACCGGCTTGGAGTTCATGATTGACTCAGGGTATCCCCAGTTACATGATAGAAAGAGAGGAAGTGGCGAAGGGAAGGATAGGCCTCGTAAAAATAACTCCCGTCTCACAATCGCTTGCTAATGGGTCAGCCGCAAAGGGGAGGTTGGGTTTCTACTCGAGCATCAGAAGAAAAGGACGAAAAGGACCCGTGAAAAACGAGGGGACTATCCCTGCCAACGCCAAGCGCAGAACGGCCGGAAAGAGCGGAAGAAAGAGTCGGACGGGACGCGGGGTGCACAACGAAAAATACTTTCATCCTCAATTCAGGATGCATCGGAGGGCAATCCGCGATCAGGCTTAAGTTGAAAAAGAAGTATGGACAGACGCCTAAGAAAAGCAATTTTTTGGCGCCTTCAACAGGGACGGACGCCAAGTATCAGCTAGGCGAAAACTCCGAAGGAAACTTCAAGATAAAATCTAGGGAAACAGTTACGAATAGGCCTCGGCAGGGGGAGACAGTTTTTGCGACCGAGGCAACGGTCAGGGCTGGGTCAGAGGAGAAAGAAAACAAAAAAGGAAAACGCAGGGCCCCATCCAGGACGTTCGATATCTGGTGCGCAGGAGGGAAAGCTCCCTGTCGTCGATGGGGCAGATGAAGGGAAAACGCTAAAAAAAAAAGTCCATGCAAGAGCATGGAGACGGACGCTGGCCTCGCCCCCCGAGAACTCGTTGGCAAGAAGAATAGCTACGACGTTCAAGAAGATCTATCGGGTGAGGTAGGAGATGATGACCGGAGCCCGTGTGGAAGAGAGGACGAGGGAATTGACAGGAGCCTCAGGGGAGACTCGCCCATTGTAACACAGACACCAGACCGGGAGTGGCCAAGGCAAGTCGTGAGGGGGGGGGGAAGAACCCGTCGACAAAAATTTGGAACCAATTAAGAGAGAATAGGCTTCCTCAATTAGGTCCTGGCCGGAAAAACGGCGCGCGGAGAAGAAGGCCGTCGAGTACAGCATACGAAAGAAACAAGGGACAAAAAAAGATGCAGTAAAAAGTGGTGGCCGCGTGAGCGAAGATCATCCAAAAGGACTTTTAACTAAGAAGAATCGTCCTAATCGCCACAAAGGGAGTACGAAAACATGAAGGATTTCGTCAGTTATCCATGAGCGGAAAGGGGCCAGACGACGCATCCGGGGAGGATGGGGAGGACCACATTACAAATCGAGCCTTATCCTCCGAGCGTCTCCTCAAAAAGGGATTTATCAAGCACGATGCCTCAGGGACTCAGCGGGGGAATAGAAAAAGGGGGAAAAATAACAGAACATCCGGTGAGAAAGCTTTTAAGTGCGACTCAGGAAAGACCGTGGAGCAGCCAGGCAAGTTTAAAGACGAGAAAACAAAAGACGAGACCGCGCGAAAAAAAAGCGCAAGCATGGCTTACGGCGTGCAAAACGCACCGAAAGCAGCCGGCGAGCACAGGCGGATCGTTTAGAAATGTCACCGCAAGAGCCGGAATCTCCGAGTTGCGCCGGGGCAGGGGGCGGAACCGCGAAGGTAAAAGGTAAGTGGAAATCGCAGGGAGACGGAACTCTTCGTGGTACTCCTTCTTCACTTCAAATGGCTCCGAAAAGACATGACAAGGCGCGCAGCAAGGGCCGGGGCGACGCAAAGGAAGTCGTAACCTGGTGAAAAAAAAGAGACTGATGTAAAAAGGTGGAGGAATTCTGAAAAGCCGACAACACGAGAGGGGCCGTCCGACAAAAGGGGCACAGGTGCCGATGGCAACGGCCAGAGACCCCCAGCACTCGCGCAGCAAAAAAAAGGGGAAAAAAAATTTCGAGAAGCGCAGCGACCAGACAGGCCGTAGAACTGAAAAAACATCGCCGCGTGGATCAGCAGGTTGTCGGTGCTATTCAGTCCAGAGATGAGACCCTGAGCTAAAAAACGAAGGAGAAAGGAGAGAAAAGAGTCTAGAAAGACAGTGTAATACCAAAAAGGGACAAGGGGGTCCAATCTGGGAGATGGCAAAGGGTCCTGGTGAAGGCGCGGTACTTGTCTGCGCAGCTAAATCAAGCCGCGGGGAGGAGACAGAAAGACAGGAAAAAATGCCTCCTTATATTCTCTCAGTGCCCTGGAGAAAGGTCAGGCGAGTGGTGAATGCTGGGGGACGCCTCGACAAACGCAAACGAAAGGCGATGCGGAAAAAAACCAGGGTGCTAGCAGAGGCGCGCCCCGCACTGCGCTAAACCTTCAGGGGCATCACTATTTAAGGAAGGAAAGGGAAAAGAAGAGGAAAGTTAAGATACCGGAGAGGATCTTTTCTAAAGCCTACAAGGCAAGGCCGGGTCACCACCGAGAGCACAACCTCGGAGGGGATCCGGAGGTGCGCGGAAAAAACTCGAGCGGACGGACGTGAAAACGCTGCCGTGCAGAGAGTTGCCGACGGCTAGTCACGAAGGCCAACGGCAGAGAATAAAGCGCTCTTACTGGGGAGACTGTCGTACGCACGTCTCGGCTCAACGTTATGTCAGCGCACAGGGGAAACGGACCTGGGAATGGATCAAGGTGAAGTTCCTTCTATATGAGAATCACCCAGGGAAAATCTTGATCGCAGGGTCTAGAGACTCCTAGACGAACCAAAAAGAGAGGGAAAGATGGGGACAAATTTCCTCGCCATCACTAAATGGAGGAGACAAGGCGAAAATAGCGAATGTGTCTCCGACAAGACGTACAGAAAAAAACAGCGGCCTAAGCGGGCGTGGCGCTGGAAGCAGTCATGATCAATGGAAGCAAGGAGGAGACGGAGAACCGAGGGGGGGGGGAGGAAGGGTCAAAGCTGAAGTTCAACACGGTCGCCAACGATTGAAAGGGGGGCTCGAAGGAAATCTCGATCGAAAGTCCCGAAGACTTGTCATAGGGGAAAAAAAATTGGGGGCAGGACGGAACAGCCTCTGCCGGGAAAGAATTCGCAAGCCGGAGTAGGCCTCAACCGAATGCTTATCAAGAAAGCAAAGTCGAATAAATGGGGGAAAAAACCCGTTTTAGGGGCTCGACTTAGAGGATCCTTTAAAGCGAAACGCACAACGGTAGGGTGATTTGTCAATGACCAATTGAAGGAAAAACTTCACACATAAAATCAGTCCTATTAACTTCCAACAAAAAGGGGAGCAGCTCAGCCAAACAGAAGAAAAAATGAGATGCGAGGAAACAAACGGATAGTCAATTAACCTTGCCCACGAGGTTGTTCATGAGGGGGTGGAGTACAGGCAGGAATCCGGGAAGGGAGTTGAACGCTCCGAGAGTATGGCGCGCGCATTTTCACGACGAAAAAAACACGGAATGACAAAACATCGGGATTTTCGTTTGATGTTTCTACTGATTTGACTGACTCAAGGGGGGTGAGGCGAATCTTGACCATCATAAGGATCGGCGCATGTCGGGACGCAAAGGAAGCCAGCCAATTTCCGATAACAATGCAATTTAGCAAGAGTCAAGAGGTGAATTGAAGCGAAGTTTATAGGGGTCAGCCCAAGAGAAAGTTTCTAGTCAGTTAAGGCTATCTAAGGGGGGACCAACTTGAGGGATCTATTTCAAGTTTCGCATAAAAAGCTTGAAACGAGAGCTGTAAATAAAGGACATCACGATGGCGGTATTTCAGAAAAGCTTGGGCGCTTTCGGAGCGGAAACCCGAAATCGCACTCGCTGGTAGTGCATCGTCCACTGCTGGGGGTCGTGGGCTCGCGATGAACGAGAGGAGTCCGGAGGATTGATTATTTCGACTCTCGAAACAAAGGAAAATCACCCCTTTCGGAGAAAATACCAAGCGACTATGCCGGTGATGATCACTCGAGTAAGGACTAAAAAAGCCTACACAGACTTAGAGAGATCCCTGAAGCATGTTAGAACAAGTTTAGAACGAGCACAGTGATGGTTGCCCCAGCGAGAAGGGGAACAACATGGAGGGGGGGGTCATAACCCCGAAAGCCGGGATCCGGTAAAAATCGAATGAAATCTGAACTCTGGTTAATACGGATGGGCCCAGCAGGAGGGCGGTTGATGGGCCGAGGTTGCGGGCTACACCGAGGTCAAAAGGAAGCAGCAAACACAGGGCAATCTGGGGGCCGGGAGAAGGCGCTGGAAAGAAGAACGGGTGGGGGAGATTGGCGAGTTTCTCGGGTATATTCCGGTCTGACATAAGGCATGGGAAGGGCCTAGGAGCCAGACAAAGGGGGGCAGGGAGACTTTAACCGGCAAATAAGGTCGGGCGCGTGGGGGGGTTTGATAAAAAGGTGAGGTCGCTAGCAGCATATGCGAGAAGACAAGATAAAAATCCGACCAGCCCCATTAAAATTAGCGAGAAAAACTAGGGGCGTGGATTCTTCTAAAACCAGGTCCGATACGGGGGTAGGGGAGCAAAGAAAGGGCGAATAGACTGAAATGGT
>Ga0179593_1499083_pt1 | contig 14229 bp, 21 predicted proteins | sample CZODoug2_1_08_16_FD_185931 | JGI IMG/M metagenome (GOLD analysis project Ga0179593, IMG submission 185931) | Vadose zone soil fungal communities from Angelo Coast Range Reserve, California, USA - CZODoug2_1_08_16fungal (PacBio error correction) | ecosystem: Environmental > Terrestrial > Soil >...
TCGGAGGGCCAAGAGATTCGCTAGAACAGGGGGTTGCTAAATGAAAAAAAGAGATGCAGACCTCCCAGCTTTGAAATACCACGTCAAGAATGCCTCCTGTAAGAACTGAAGAGCAGAGGGATTTCCCTTGAGGCGGTAAGACAGTGGGTGGCTGTGCAAAAAAGCACCATTACACGGAGCTCGCGAGCGAAAAGAGCTTGAAAAAAGTAAAGCGAAAGGTCGGCTCTCGGCTGGGCTTGGGGGAAGGAGTCCGGCTCGGGGTGGCTCCTAGGGAGGGGAGACAGGGGGGGGTAGTGCAGGGTGTGCTGTGTAGTGAAAGACCTAGGCACCCTTGGGACAGAAGAAAGCGCTGAAGGGAAAAAGAAAAGGGAGTCTACAAGGTGCCTCGAACAAAGAGAAGGGAAAGGACGCGCCTGAAAAGCTGCGGATAAAGGAAATAAAGCGGTCGTGCGAATCAAATATCCGAATGCGAGAGAAGTCACGGATGGGATCGACGCCTCGGACATTTCGTGAATGAAAGGAAAGAGAAATGAGGCACTAAGCCCACAGGGAAGAAGTGGGAAGCACCGGCAATGCATATCAATCCGTGTGGAAGACGCCATAGAGTTTCTAAGAAAGCAGTAGAATTCAATTTCCAATACTGAAAAAACAACCCAGAGGAAAAACACGAAGAGCAATATGGGTAAACCTGGAATCGCCGCCGAATTAGGGAGAAAAGATAAATGAGAACAAAAGCTCGGGTGGGGGAATATGTTTTACCTTGAAAGGGGATGCCATCAACCATAAAAAAAAAAAATCAAAGAAGTGCGAGCATCCCCTATCGATCAGTGAAATAAAATGTTCAGAGGGGAGCCTTAGTTCAATGAAAGGAGGTCATCGGATATCGTCATCGGAACGTCCTATCGAAAAGGGGGAGCGGTTGGAAAAGGAGGGACTGATGGAAGGGGAAATAGGGATTGGTCCGGCCTTACGACTAGCAGCGTACGGAAAGGGAAAGGAGCTTTAGGCAAACTATGATGGTTTGCTCTTATCGTAGAAACATGTTCATAAACAACACGATGTCCAACGATAGTGGGTTCCATGGCGGGGGAAAGGGCCGAAAAAAGGGGGGTTTGACAAGGTTTCCAGGGCCCATAAGTGCACGCGGGCAAGTCAGGGGAAAAAGAAAGGGATGGGAGGAACAGTTCTTGCCCAAGACAGCGTCAGGGGTGTGTCCATTCAGGAGGCGTCCTGCAAAAAAAACGGATGCCAAAAAAAAACCCAAAAATCGGGGGAAGGAAAATACAGCAACACAAAAAGGGAAAAGAGAGAGGACGGCCCAAACCATTAGTGGGTCAGAGGGGGATACGGGGGGGGGGTGTTCAAGGAAAGGGGAAAACCCGACAGCTGAAGCCGTCTGTCGAAGAAAAATGGAAAACCACGGCGGAAAATTGCGACGATAACCCGATCGTCGGAAGACACCACACGGAAAGACAAAAAAAAGCAATGGACACAGGGGAATAGTAAATAGCTGCAAGTAGCCTCGATACGACCACCCAACAGCCCGACAGATCAACCGACGGCAATACAATAACGCTGCTAGTCACCCCCGACAATCCAGAGGGATTGGTTGTGGGGTGGGGATGCATCAAGTGGGTCGGCACCGCCGAAATACTGACCCGCCTCTCTACCAAAAAGAAGAAAGGTAGGGTGTACCGGGGTCGGGGCAGTGGGGTGGCTCTGCCTTCCGCCGGCGGAAGGGCGGGGATATGGATTATTGCAAGGGCGATGAGTGGAATAGGCACCATCTGCCCAGGTCTCTAGTGTCCAGGAACCATCTGTCGCGGTATGTGAAGTTGGTTCTGTGACCGAAGACAGGCCAGCTATTAACTCGGGAGCGCCAGTGCACGGGGGGCATTCCGTTATTTGACGAGGAAAAAAATGGGATCCTCCGAGTCATGGCATGCTTTACAACTCCTGCGGGGGGACACATGCAAAGCCCGAGGCCGGAGAGATGAGTTTGCTGTCTCTACCGTCTAGGGGCTACGGATTTCTGCTGTCCTTAAATTGGAACGGTGACGTGCGTCATGATCTTACTGCCAGTGAAACATGCTCATACGGTACGGGGGGGGGACTAGGCCGAGAAAACTAGAGATTTGCTCTTGGGGGGTGGCGAGATTGGTATGTAAAATGATCTAATGCGGGGTTGTGGGTGTATTACGTCTTGACAAAGTAGTTGGGGAGGATGGGGGAAATTACAGGTTGAGGGCGGTAGGGATTCACGGCCAGCTGAACGTCAGCGACTTCAAAGAGTTAACTGCCGTATCGCAGAAACTTCGGATGGTATTTACGGGTTGCTCATGATAGAGGATCGAGGCACCTGGGGCGAGGGGGGAAAGGCTATACGGCGTGGGAAACGAAAATAGAGGAGGAAAGAGACAGGCGGTGGAATGCTTATCTGAAGGAATGAGGCGGGAATCATTAAGAGCACTGGGGGAGTTTTCAGCCTTCATGATACTTTCAACATATTAGGTAATCGGTGTCGGGGCACTGCTGTGTGTTCTCCTCTGCACATGTCACTTATAGGCCTTGGTAATTTAAAAGCGACGTCCGTCTCACCTGATCACGGTCTCCGTTTCTGGGAGGAGTTGCTCGGGGGGGGATGCGCGCGGCATCTCGTTCCACTGAGCTTGGCGTCACTTAAGAGCCGGAGAGACAATGGAGAGTGAGGAGACTAAGCGCTCGAAGCGGCGAACAGGTAGAAGAGCATCCGTGAACCCCAAGCGGTTTGTCAGGGTTAACCTTTACGTTCTGCTAAATCTCACTGTGCCGAAATTGAGGGGTGTCGACGCTGAAGGGACTAGCAGAAGTACTTGACGCTCTTGTGGGCTGGGTGAGGAGTGGTTTTCTACGTCCGGGCACGGGCCGACTCAAAAAACAATTGGTCCCAAAACTGGGGGGGTCACGGAACGGGGTTGAGGGGGAATAAAGATGGGGGAGATTCAATAGTGGGGATTAAGGGGACAGATCACCAACCGTAGCTAGAAATTTCACCAACCATAGTGGCTCCGAGCTGGGGAAATCAGTACGGTGCGGATTGGGAGAAAAAGGGCATAAGACTGAGAGAGGAAATCGCCAAGGAAGGCATAGGGGAGGAACCACGTAGAAAGGAAAGATGGAGTGTGGACCGACGGGCGCAAGGGAAAAAAAAAAAAAAAAGTAACAAGAACTTGAATCGGAGAGGGCAAACAAAAAGACGATCCACTGGCCTTGCGCGGGCCGTCATCCAGAAGCTCTCAGGAGAGAGAGGTGGGAAAAGAGACAGGACGCATGGCAGAACATTCGCAAGATTATATAGATGGGGGGCAAAAAAAGGAACATTCAATCAATTAAAAAAGCCATGACTTCTCGCAGAAGGGTAACAGTCGCCGGGCTGGAGGACCAATTTAAAGCACCTCCTAAATAACCGAGGCAGGTATCAAACCGCCACAATACTGTCGCCGGGAGTTTGGAGCCGCCAGCACCTGGTAAAGAAATGGCACCAAGGCCGTGTGCAGGTCATGAAAACGGCAAACTTTCCTGTATTTAAGACCTAGCAGGAGGGGGCAGGCGAACGACGTCCTGTATGGAACTGTGAATGTCACCCTGTGGTTGATTAGGGCAGACGCGGACCCGCGCGGACCCGACAGAGCCATAAGGAAGGCAGCCCGCAGAGGGATTTCCTTGTAAGCGGGGTCGGGAAGAAGGGGCTCACCGCCTCCTCGTGCCCAAAGCCGTGCAGAGAGTGTCGCGAGCGGGGCAGCGAACGGTAGGGGACGGTCCCAAAGAGGGAAACGAGGGGAACGAGCAGAGTGGCCTTGGGAGGGGGTTAGTATCTTGGAGCGAGAACTCGGGGGGAAAATGTGAAAGCGAATCAGAAACGGGGGGAGAATTGAAAGACTCAAATTGGCCAGGTTCGAGGTGATGAGGCCAGCTGAAACGACGACAGATATCGCTTGTCCCTGATCCGTATAGGGGGGGAAGAAAGCGATCGAGGAACGGATCGCATGCGAGGCACATGAAAAACTTTGGGAGAACATGCCTGAACGAAGTGGAGAGTGACTGAAAAAAACTCCTTGTCCGAGAATTTTCATGGAAGCGGAAGATCAACATCATCACCCGCGGATGCGGAGAGAGAAGACGCGCGAGTCGGGTAACGGGATAAAAAGGGGGAGCCGACAAGCTCCTGTAAAGAAGGGGGGGCTGAAAATGAAACCTGAATTCCCAGCATCGTCGGACAAGGCACGGAGGCACAAGGGCAAAACTGGAATCGCGAGCACTCACAAGGAGAGGGGGGTGGCGAGCTGGCCGTCATCAGAGGCCGCAATCGGAGACGTAATAGGTTTCATCTCCAACCGTCAAAAGAGACAAGCTGGAGGGATGGCACTAACGGGAAGCCTCCGATAACATGACGAATGCCTGCGGACAAAAAAGGGTCCTCATAAGAAGGGGGGGGAAAGAGGAAAAAATGAGGAATCAGCAGTCGTAGGTGGAAAACGAAACACCGGCACAGACTGTCCAAATTCACACGGAAAATGGTTCGGCCCAGGGATGGGGGGGGAGGGGGGTCGAAGAGAGGGGAGGGAGAAATCTAATCGCGATAGAGAGAAAAAAAAAATGAGGAGGAGAAAAGGAGAGAAGTGTTAAAGACAAACGACGATGCAAAACGAGTGCGAAGACACCGCTCAAAAGGAGACTCATGAAAAGGCAAACAGTCCCGGAGGAAGGGGACGGGGATCTCAGGGAAGGTTTCGGGCCGTCCTCACGGGAGGAACAGAAATCTCATCTAATTGAAAAGGACATGGGATGACGGCAAACGACCGAAAAAAAGAGAGGGCGAGAACTTTTTCGGGAAGCTTAAAAAGAGGAGCAACGGATGGATGTTTCAGGTTGAAAAATACGGTTGGAGAAAATCAAAAGAGACTGAGAAAAACAGCCGTGATGAGAAATAAGGATGATCGCGTCAACCATCATAAAATGTAGAAAAGAGGAGGAGATACGGGTCTTTCTCCCGAACGACCGGGCCCGAAAGAGTGTAGCGTAATCAGGCTCAGGAGGGGGGAACGAAGGGAGGCGAAGGGGACGTAAACAAAATCGAACAGCAATCATCCAAGGAGCGAAGTTCTTACAGACCGCGATACCGGGAAAAAAGATCCCTAAAAGGATTCTTCCGGCGGACTCAAATGAGAAGCGCTAGAAAAAAAGCCGGGTACGCGGGAAAGAGTGGAAGACAATCACTCTAGGGTTCAGACTGCGTATATAACTAAAGGGACAGTCAAGGAGTAGAAAATGCTGGCGCAACTGCCCGCGTGCTTCATCGGATTGGCATGGGGGGGGATCAGAGGGCCAAAAAGCAGGGGGGTCAGACTGAGGCACCGAGGGGGGGTCTAGCGACAAAAGCAGATACGGGGGGCAAGTCGGCCCTAGCTGAGGAAACGCTACTACAAACACTCTGTGCCGGATGGGGCTGTAAAAAAAAAGAGACCTAGGTTGACGCAAAAAGCAAGAAAGCTCAGGAAGGCACAAGAGGAGGGGGGACCATAGTGGAAGGAGGCAAAGAGAAAAAGATGGGTCTCGATGCGAAACAAAAGGGGAGCCCCAACCAAGGAAAGGTAAAAAATTTCAATCAAGACCAGGTCACGGTCGGGGAACGAAAGACACAGGCGGGGCCCAGCAAGAACATTCATCAAGAGACTCGACCCCTACTTGGCACCGGACGAAGCACCCCTATCACATCATGATACAAGGGCAAGGGGACCAGTCCAAATGTGTGAGGGTGCCCGGGCAACGGCCGCGCCCAGAGAGGGGGACCCTCTTTACTTAAACAACAAGGCTGGGGGGGAGGGCCTGGCACGCGGCGGAAGGCTGAGACCACCCCACTTAAATGACACGCAGGACCTGCTGATATGGAGGTTGCCGTGCGAAAGGCAGCAGGACTCAACCAGAATGCGTGAAAGGCGAATGCAGATAGATAGGGACGGGGCAGGGGGGAGAACTAAAAGGAACACGGGTTTTTGCGAACCAGGGTTCAACTAAGAGTGCGGCGGAAGGAGAGGAAGGTCGATTGAAGGCGATGGAAAGCTCAAACGTCTGCAGGGGCTGTCAAGGCGACTGTAAACGACGAGAGAAGTGGTCGAGATGGGGGGACGCAGCGAGGGAACCCGTTTCACGGACGGAAACACCTTGAACGCTTAAACAGGGGAGAAAGGGGGGGGAACTTATGGACAGGGAAGAACAAGCAAGGGGCTTCACCCTACCGGCCTATGCCGTCGATGTAAGAAGCTGATGCCGCAGTGCCATCATCAATACCACATGAGTTCCAGAAAAACGATGGGAGGATTTTAAGGGCTAGAGTAAAAAGACAGGTACTGAGGAAGAATCGTCTGGGACGGGCCTCCGAGCCCCGAGGGTTGGAAGGGAGGAGAAGCGGGCTTTTGAAAGGAATGAGGTAGACGTTGTTCAGGTTAAACGTAAAGTACCTCGGACGCTCAGGGGAGACATATATCAACAAAGAAAGAGGGGGGAAGGAGGAAAGGAAGAGGAGACGACATGAAAAGAAGGTAAAAGGAAAAAAGGAAAAAGGACTAAAGCTGATACGTTCAAAACAGGGCAGAAGACAAGCTCAAAGGGGCCCAGCGGGGATCGGGGGAAGGGAAAAAGCATGGGGGGGGAAAAATGAGATGGTAAAATCCTTGTGAACGCAAAAGAAGGAAGGCAAAACGCTCAATATACTCGCAAATCAGGGGGGAAGAGTTGCAACATTGGTTCATAAGCGCGCCGATCTCCGAAATCAGTGGCGTAGACCTAAGGAGATGGGGGGGGGTGCGCATGATGACAAAAAATTGGGTCGTGGTTATACTTGGATTGATTGAAACGATTGTTGGCACTCGGGGTCGAAGGGGGGAAGTCAGGGTCACATTCCAAAGAGGACAACCGGGCCCGTCTGCATCAGGAGTCAGAGAGCCCTTGCTGGGGGCGCAATTACAGGGGCAAGGAAGAGACTAAATTAGGCTGTGCTCACCACCTATGGGGGTACATGGTACTCGCAAAAAAGCAGGGCAGGGGGGAAACGGAGGGCAGCAAGAATTGGAGAAACTATGGAGTTTCATGTCGCAACCTAAAACCGAGGAGGGGGAAGAAAAATATGGCGGGGCTGAATCAGGCGCCGGTGAAGAAACACTTTTAAAAAAGCTCGTGGGAAAGGCACATGACGACCTAATTAAGGTAGGATTTGCGAAAAAAGGCACGCGGTGGCGAGGTCGAAAAAGGGTGGAAACTTTGAAAAGGAGGGAGATCAGACTGACGGAAAGGGGGTCGGTCCGACATGCGTGCCCAAGTATGTTAAGGGGAGGCTACTTCATCTGGGGGAGAAGAAATATTCGAGCCGGAAAACTCAGATAGTGCAGGAGCTGGATTCGCAGGGAGAGGCTCGTTAGGCCCCAATCTCTGGAAAAAGAACAAAAGGTCCTTGAGATTGGGGTTAGGTGGAGTCTAAAGTTAGGGCACGACAGCAACCGCAGGCGAGCTAACCACGCGTCCAGACGCAAATGTGGGACGATCGACCGAAAGGGTAATGTGAACAAGATCGCTGATACCGTGTGCAGAGAAGGGGTGAAAAGAATAGAAAAGAGGATGACATGGGGACCTTGACTATAAAGGGAGAAAGAAGGGCCCTGCGACTTTTTTCATATTCGTATCAGGAGCGGTCAAATCGGATAAGGGGTCCATTAGGCGAGAATAGTGTCAACCAGAAATTGAGACGGCACAAGCAGGGACACAAGGACGGAGGACATCTAAAAGGCCTCTCAGCAAAACGTACAGGGGGCGGCGAAATAAAAAGACAGGTTTGGAGATGAAGGAACCAGATCTTTGCCGGACATGCTTAATAGAGCGGTCACAGGATCTAACTGGAAGAAAAAGGAAAAAAGTTGGTGATGTGGGTCGCCTCCTAAAGGGCGAGCGAAAAGGAGTGAGGGGGAGCAGCATGTAAGAGCAGAGTTCCTGCAAAGAGATCGTAGACGGCATGAGGGAGGGGAAGAAAAAAGGGGGCGGTGGGGGGTGGGGGGGGGGGGGTCAGTGGGAATCAGAATAATGAGCAACCGGGCCGAAAAAAGAACTGCCGGCCACAAAAGGACCAAGAAAAGGAAGCGACTGACCAGCGAAGTGTACTTTCCCGCCGAGACTAGGTAGGAGTAGATCGGCCCGATCTCTAAACAAGATAAAGGGGGAAAAAAAAGAGATCGGGAAAAAGAAAAAAAAAAGACCATCACACGACGAGGCTTGAAAACTGGAGGAAGAGGAAAGAAATGCAAGTGGGACGTTGCAAGTCCAAATCTAAGAGGCACCAAGCATCGTACCTCATGATCTGAAGAAGAATAGAGCCAGAGGAAGATCTGTAAGGTTGACGCAAGTAAGAGGGGAGAGGTTCAACTGCACAAAGACGAAACAACGGGGAAAAACAAAAGCTGTCTTCTGAACGTTATAAGCAACAAGCCTCGAAATAACGGAGCGCAAAGAAGACAGAATCCTTCCCTCGCAACATAGAAATGTCTGCAGCGATCTAAGGGGACATTGGAAAAACAAGGAAAGAGCAGGGAAAAGTGAATGAAGGAAAGTAGGGTAGTGGGACGGGGAATGGTTTCCCTCGCGTGGAACGGACGGGGGAGATAAGCCCTATCGCGGTGTCCTTCCTGAGTGAAGATGAGGACCGAAAATGAGGAACAAGACGACATGGATGACAAACGAGGAAGCGCCAAGGACGGGAGTGGGGGCAATCTAAAACGAGGGCGAGTTTCAAAAAACTCGCTGATCACCAGCTTATCAAGGACAAGGAAGCTAATGCATAAGCAAAGCAAAGAACTCTCAACGGCAAAGTCGTCTTCAGTTACCGAAACGGCTCCAAAGGGTAGAGACTAGGTGGGCTTCAAAAAATTCGTCAGAAAGAGCTTACAGCACCTGGAGGTGAAAGGAACTGCCGATTCGAGAAAATACTAAAAAGCAAGGGGAAAACGTGTCGACGAATACCAAGTGAACATTGGGAACCCTCCTATGACATGACTGAAAGCGCAAACGAGTTCGCGTGGAAAGAGGGACGGAGAGGGAAAATTTGCTCGTCCTAACATCGGGGAAGAAAACGGGCCCGATTTCGGAAAAAAGCAATCGTCTTAATGCAGAACGCACCAAGTCGCTAAAACGGGACAATCAAAAAAGGAAAGGCGAGGAGAACAGCACACGGGGTGAAGTAGCTCCCTAAAAAAGGATGAACTAACACAGGGAAATGCGCACTTCAAATGGAAAAAATCGTTCCTGTACTTCAAAGGTGCTTAGGAAAAGGAAGCAGCCTGATGGACTACACGAAATTGGGGGGGAAAAAAAGGCCGTAGGTCTCTTAGGGTCAAGCGTATTTATCCCAGATCTTGCTCATTGCGACCGACAAAGGAAGGAAGAAGGATAAATTCTCGGAGGTGCAAGGTTACGTACAAGGAAATTGGGGGGCCAAAAAGAAAAAAATTTCTAAATGAGAAATTGAGAAACCTGCACGCCGCGATAGTCTCCAGGGAGAGTGGACGACAGAACCCTATCGGGGAAAAGATATCGTGTTCAGAGAGTCATGGCCAGTCCTTCAACGACTAATGGAAAAGGTTCATAATGGTAAGAACTTCCACTTCATCCCTCTCCTAATCTACAGAATGCATGCGTCTAGTAGGCAGGGAAGGTGAAGAAAGAATACCTTACACTTGATACCAAAGGGATGGAGATGGGGAGGGAAAAACGGCTGGAGCAACTCAAGGACTTATGGCACCGGAGGAATGATTCAACGGAGCCCCGCGGGGGGGAAGGGGGAATTGAGGAAAGGTGGAGTGCTGCGTAATGAAGCATAGCTGTATCGGGGAATGGTCTTGCATACCGGGAAGGCACTAGCTCAGGAAAAGACAGTAATCATCAAACAACAAAGGAAGGAGGGTAATTAAGAAGTTCTCCCTGCATACAGAGAAATGACGCACGCTAGCGGTCTAGAGTTCAGCGACGAAGAAAAAAAGGACGGAAAAACTGTCAAAAACGAGATGGACATAGGAGGGTCAAGAAAGAGAAGAACGGGGGGGGTGTTGGTGGGGTGTGGGGGTGGTTGGGGGGGAGTGGGTGGGGTGGGGGTGGGGGGGGGGTGTGTGTTGGGGTGGGGGTTTTACCCCCACACTCACAATAGCGTTGCCTCATTTACCCAATCATGTGTTTACGCTTTTGATCCATACTTGTCATAGTTTTACGTATGTCGCTTTACTCTCCAACTGCCATGGGTTGTGGCGCGAAAAAGCCGCAAACGAGAAAGAAGAGAACAGAACTATGACTGCAAGATGCCTTATGCGGCCGGAGGGATGAGATAGAGGCGGGCACTCCTGCATGCTGAGAAAAGGAAGAGGAGTGACGGTAGAAACGGCTCACGGGAGGAAGTTGGTGAAGAGATATTAGGAATCTTGTAAACTGAGGGCGGAAGGAAGGTGTAGCTGGGCCTTTCTCGGAGAGCTGGCAGCGGCGGTTAGGGAATGGTACATGCATACATAAAGAACGCACGGACGTTGATCTACAATCAGAAAAATGAGCAGCGCGAGTGAGGAGGGGGGAGGTAAATGCGAACCCGTACCTAAGGACATAGGCGCATACAAAAACCACGGGGCGGTCGTCTTAAGTCATGAGAGAAGCGGGCAAGAGGGTCACAAAAGTGACATCGCAAAAGTGGAATGCCCATCCTCTTTCGAACGAAGGGGGACTTGATCGAGAGACACCTGTCCAAAGGTCAGCCGAAGGCCTGCAAGGAAAAGGCCTCTGGGATTGTAGAGAACACAAAGGGACTTCAAAGGTCTGTTCTTAGCACCGGAATGAAAGCAACCTATGAAGCGGGCATTTACTAGCTGTGGCAGAACATTAATGTGCCCAGCGTAGGCTAGGCCTCCCTGTCAATCACCACAGGACAGAAAACGAAAGCGTGAGCGCGGGTGTTAGTGATGGAAATAACAACAAGACGTGTTCGGCCGGAATTACAGTTCTGGGGGGGGACACACGGGGTGGGGGTCTAAGGGTGGACCCTTGAGGGTCCGGCCGCCGGTCGTAGAGAAAAAAGGATAGAAGAACGGGTACGCTCCACAGGCCACAGGGAAGGTAGAGGGGGAAAGGGGGGCAAAATAAACAAACCCATCTCAATGCGCCTATTCAATACGGAACCAAGGGAGAAGAGTAAAAAAGGACTCTTGCGCTTGGTTCGGCGACACGAATGAGGGAAATGCATGAAAAGATACGTACCTACAGGCAAAAAAAACAGAACGGAAACATCTTGGTACAATAAGGGAACGTGAAGCTGTCCGCGCGGGAATAGTTAGGCCAGAATGGAAATCCGGAGAGGGTCAGACTTGTCAGGCTGGCATGGCACGCCGTACCGACCGTAAATATCCTGAAGTGATTGGAATGCAAGGCGTACCTCCGAGTGTTCAGGGAACGGGTTTGCCGGGACACGAGAGGGTATATAAGTTGCAAAGCAATACGCAGGACGTAGTCCTGGTGGGCCCATTAGGAAGAGGAAGGAGGTGTGTGGATCACATTGATACAGGGCACGGGGGGGGGTAGGGAATGGGGCGAACGGTGAATAGAACCGGTAAAGTACGGCAGAACTTGGGAGTAAAAGAACCAGATCCGTTGTCCAGGATGGTGGGTTGGGGCAGAGGGGAGACTGCAAAACAAGGGGACGGAAAAAATCCGACCATGTGCGAGGACAGGGGGATTTGGAGAGAAACAGATGATCAGGGACGGGAGACAGGAAAAGGCTCTCTGACCAGGCGCACTTTTTCTCGATGTGGTCCGCGGGGGTTAGGTTCAACGCAACGATTCGTGTGAAAGGGCGGACGAGTGAAAGGCTAACCGAAAATCGTCAGGGTACACAGCCAGTTTCAAAAAAACAGTATGTTGTGCTCAAATCTGACCCCGAATACCGAGGAAGGGGGTGAACTGCGGAAAAAGATTTACTCGTCTCTAGGGGGGGGGCGATACAAGGAACACTGAACGAAAGACAGATCATGTGGCGAAGCCTCTTCAGGGTTCTGACATAATGCCAACAGGGAACGGTAAATTACGCGCCGTGCCGACCGGCGTGGGTGCGGTCATTTAGACAGGGAGACGGAGAGATAGAGGTAGGAAAAATAAAGGACTCACGGATGTGGACGCTAAGGGGGAAGGGAGGGACGGCACAACACGATTTCAATGAAGTGCAGGAGCAAGTAAACTGGGATAAGGTCAGGGGTTCGTGGTGCGGTGCAGAATAGCAGGCGCGGGTGAGTCGGCGGCGAATCGGGAAAGTAGAGAGAAAAACAACAAAGGGGGGGGGGAAGAAAGAGGGGAAGATAAGAATGACCGAAACACGACCGGAAAAAGGAGAAAGGGAGTAAAGGCCAGGGGAAAGAGCAAATTGACTAGCTGTTCCTAGTGTAGGGGGCACAACAAGCGTTCCTTATGTGTACACGGAACGATTGGGGCACGAATATACTGAGTACAGCTGCCATGTGTCATCGTGAAGGGACTTCGCCGGAAAAGGTTGGCTCATCAGACACGAGGAGATGCATTACTACGAGGCCACGCAAGCACCTGTCAAACTGTGAAGTTCGTACTGAAGAGGATGGCGATCAAGGTCGCAGCAAGGAACGAAGCTGTCACGGTTTGGAAAAATCTCTTCCGTACGGGAGAAAAAAGGGAAGCCAAAACCTCAGGGATCCGCCCAGTAGCAAAATCCCAACCAGGGTATGGGAGTGCAAGGAGATCTCCCTGGAGGGGTTGGGAAGAAAAGAAAGAAGTACCCACAAGCACAGCACGTAATACAATAAGGCATTCTCGTGGTCCAGGCGAATGGTGGAAGGCCTGTTCGAAAAGATCTCGCGCCTGCGATAAGCGCTCCGCGGGTAGGACTGGAAGGGAGACCGAAAAAGAGTAAGACAGCAGTTAGGAACAAGGTAGCACGTGAGATTCCGCCAGAAAAAGAGTCCAAGGCGACCAACCAACATCGCCGATTGGGTGAACTACGATCAAAATACGCGATCACAAGGAAACTAAAGTTAAGAGCGAGGGAAAAGAACCCTCGGCCGGCCCTTCTGAAACGCGGAAAAACGTGTCGAGGAAATTGGTCGAACGGAGAAGCCGCAGAGGAAAGGGGGGGGCGAATAACGAGGAGGACTCAAACCGAGGGAGAAAGCTTTCCAAAGGTCAGGGGGCCTAAAATGGGGGCCCTATGGGGTTACTGTCTAAAGTCTCCGGTCGTGGATAATTTAAAGGAGAAAGGGCTAGGGGGTGGCCTACTGATGGATAGTGCTAGTAAAAAACGAAGGTATCAAAGGAAATTAGATGTAGTCCTCAATTGATTCTAAAGGTAGGGCGAGCCTTCTCTTCAAAGGCACGGCAATAAACCTCTTCAAGGAGACAATACCACAAAAAGTTCCGTCCCGGCCCAAAAAATCTTAAAGCGGAAATACCATTGGAATTGGCTTGCGTCATTACCCTGAAAAGGAATAGGCACCATTTTTCAGTTCCGGAAGAGAGGGCCCGCGAGTAACAACTCCTGACTTTGGGTAAAGAGAAGGGGGGCTTTCAGGCGAATATTCTTATTTCCGCGATAAAAAAAGTGGATTAGGGGAACCGAAATGAACTCCAAGACTAAGAGGGGGCAAATCCACATCGATAAAGGGGTTTGGGCTACGAGAATACCTTCTATTTGTTTCTCATACGCCGCGCGGCATGAAGTAAGCTTAAGTCGTCAAGATGCGATAGGAAATATAGTGTGTGCAGATATAGACGTGGGACCGGCCTTCAGCGCGCGATACTAGGAAGGTAAGAAAGCAATTGACTCCTGGGACTCGGTAGGGAAGGATTCAGCCACGAGCCGTGTCACTAAACTGGAGCAACGAGACTTGCCTTAAAAGACATGGATGCTCTAACAGCCGGCGGGAATGAAAGGCAACACTGCAAGAAAGGAGGAAAAACATACCAAGAGAGCGGGTGGCGGAGGGAAGAGCAGGCCCACAAGGAGGTGCCCCAGGAGGGTCGCGGATGCCTATAATCCCCGCGTTTTGGGACAAAAGGGGGAGGGATTCTGGGGAGTGAGGGGGGGAACGGTGAAAAAGAGAGAAAACGGGAAAAGGGGGGTTGTTATTGTATTATACTGAGAGAGGAGAACTCAGT
>Ga0179593_1715524_pt1 | contig 14229 bp, 14 predicted proteins | sample CZODoug2_1_08_16_FD_185931 | JGI IMG/M metagenome (GOLD analysis project Ga0179593, IMG submission 185931) | Vadose zone soil fungal communities from Angelo Coast Range Reserve, California, USA - CZODoug2_1_08_16fungal (PacBio error correction) | ecosystem: Environmental > Terrestrial > Soil >...
TGGAAAGGAATGCAGACGAAGGGTGGGAAGGCCCGCTGGGCTGAGTGGAATGCAAAATACTGTTCGAGGAGGTAGGGCAAGATACTGGAGGTCGGGAGACTAGCTCACTCGCACTGGAAGAAAGAGTCACATCGTCAAGACAAAAGGAGACTGCCGTCGAACCACAAGGAAAAACTCTTCCTGGGGAGACGATCAGTCGCCAATGCAAATTCAAAAAAAAGAAAATCTAGTCTGGCCTGGGGGACACGTGTTCAAACCACTTCACGACGGGACCGGGAACGCAGATCGAGCGCCGGGAAAGGAATAGTTACAGCTACGACGGTTCGCAGGAGAGAAAGACTATCCGCCAGCTGTTAAAAAAATAAGTACACCACGGAAAACCGAAGAAGCCGAACCGCCGAAAACCGAATGCCGATGTTCGGAAATGCCAAAAATTCCGACAAAAAAATGTAAGGGGTCGGCGAATCTCGGCTCGTGGAAAAGAAACCGGACCAGGAAAGCGAGACGCCAAGGAACAATTCTCGCGGAACCCGAGTCCAAGTCGGCATCACTTACCAGCGAAGATCAGTTTACGAGGGGGACAACGATATGGGGCATCTTAAAAAACATATCTGAAGAGGTGAGTGATGGAGACCAAGGAGACAACCATTCGAACAAACCCCAGGACGGGGAATCCGGCAAAGGGGGGGGCATCCCACGAGTAACCGAGAAAACTCGGTCGGCAGAATGAAAAAGAGAAGTCCTGATACATGGCAGGAGAGAGGAAGAGAGAAGAACCGATCTCGCCGAGACCGCGGTTGTTTTGAGACGCAAATCGCGGTGGAGGATCGCAGCCGTTTCAACAGGATGAGGCGTGGTGGATGTAAGACAAGGTCCACTACCTGTTCTCTCGAGGCAAAAACGACACACGTGGAGAGAAAAAAAAGAATGCTTACCTCTCTCTGGACAGGTAACCACCAGGGCGTGCAGCGATCGCTACGCTAAACAACACGGCGAGATAGCGTGCAGAAAGAAAGGGGGAGGGGGAAGCGCTCATCACGAAAGAAAGGAACTGGCGTTGTAAACTCGAGAGCGTTGATCAATTGTTTCCGAAAAAGGGATCTCGCGGATGGGGGATCATGTTCTACCAGGCGCGCGTAAAAAAAGAGAGCCTGATCCTGACTCCTGATTCTGACTGTTTAGTTTTTCATAGACGACTCAGGCAGTGACAACTGCTGTTCCCAAAGAGGGTGAGTCTATGCCCTTCAGCCGTCTACAAGGGGAAATCAGCGCTCGAAAAGGGGAAAAAGGAGGGAGGGCTGGCGCAGCGTCAGAGTTGAGCAGTGGCCGCCTCGGTCTGGGGATTGAGCTCGCAAGGACTCGGCCTTCGTAGGAGGGGGGAGAATGGGAGGAGCCAGAAGAGGCCAAAGAGACTCTTTACCGCAAGAAACAAATCGTGGAGATCGGGGGGACCCCTCCGCGAGCAAGGACCTCTAGAGTAGGGTGAAGTGGACGCCTTCGCGGACTTTGGAAAAAGAAAAAAAGGAGCCCTCTATTTCGGAAGAAAGACGTGGACTTCGCTCAAAAAAAGCGTCGGTCTAGAAGGAGGGAGGCGGCTTAAGCTCGTCGGAAGAAAGAAAGCATCGTGAATCCGGAAGTTGTTGAGATATAAGCCCACATGTCATGAAGGAGTAACACTCCCTAGGGAAGAATGAAATCGGGTGTTGTCGCTGGCAACGGACGTCTACCTCGAATCAAACGTCCTACCCTCGGGAGGGGGATAGAAGCAAGGGATCTCCGTGTCAAAAGCCTAGTAGAGAATCACGTGTCAGGAAAAGAGAGAAATATTCCTAAAGGGACAGTGTCTGCTCCTGGGGTTCTACCAGCAACTCTCGATCAGACAGATCTACGCTAAAGGGGGAAATCGAATGGGATGGAGGCGGGTTCTGAAAGCGCATTGCGATTACCTCCTATCGAACATGAAGTAGGGGGATAGAGATTAGGAGGTCATAAGAAAAAAGATCACGAAGAGCACTCGCGCAGAAAAAGTGATCCAGGCGAGCGTATTTTCGGACAAGAGGAGGAGTTTCACAAGAAAAGTAAAATCTTCGAGCAAAGCACCTGAAGGCGGGATATTATGCATCAGCTTCCAAGGAGGGAGGCTCTGCTAAGGAGGGATAGAGATTCACGCATGGGAGGGCGGCCGATAATTATGGGCGATGTCAGAAGTAAAGAGGGGTCTCCGGAGAAAAGAAGGCATGGAGAAAGGGGAAGCAAGGACTGTGTGGACCGGCTCAAAACGTCACGCTGCGGTCCCGCCGATCGTGACTAGAAAAGAGGGGAACCGATCAGAAGAAAGTGAGAAAAAAGCCGGCAGCGACGAAAAAAAGCGAGCGGGCGCTCACCAAAAGAAGACATGGCCGTTCCACTTAAAGAAAAAGAAGAGAATGGGTGCTCACGAAGGGGGAGGCGAGCGCACGATAAAAGAACACCTCCGGTGCCGAGGAAGAATCAATCTTCTGAGGAGAAGAAGAAGATCAGGGAACGTCCGCGGATACGAACTGGATCCTGCTCGCGAAAAAGAGAACGGGGGAGGAAAATTCGCATCATCTGCAATGGAAAGAAGGACACATATCCAACCTACGCGGGGAGAGAGGGAGAGGGAAAACTCGACAGTCCAAGCACGGAAAAAAAGGGACAGCAATTGTCATACGAAGGAAAAAAGGAGTATAACTACACAGGAGAACATAATCGGGGGGAAGGAGACGGGAAAGAGACGCGACGCGCGTGGAGAGGATCCGAAGGAGTTGGGCCGCGAGGAAAAAAGGGGTATAAAGCCCCGTTTAGAGGAAGAGAAAAAAGATCGGTCAGATTATGGTCCGGGGCTGAGCGAAGCTAAAAAGAAGAAGGAGCGGGTATCCCCAAAAAAAAAAAAAAAAAAAAAAAAAAAAACCCCCCCCCCCGAGGGGACGTCTCTGAGAAAAGTCTTTTCGAAAGTGGATTAACGTGTTGAGAAAAGGGCCGCCCCCACATCTGAGGAGCAGTTACCACACTGCGTCAAATGGTTTTCCGTAATGAGAACCCATCTCTCAGGAAGTGGAAAACCAGTAGAGGAACTAAGCCACAGGAGAGGAACGGCTTCTCCTGGAAAGAGAGGTGGAGTGGGGGAACCTACTACTCCTGGAAACCACCTGCGAAGATAGAGGGAGATCTGTTCATACATTTCTTCTTCGGAGAAAAAAAAGGTAGAAGGGAGTAAGGGACTTCTCTACAAGAAACCGGGGCAGTCTCCTACCTCTTCTTCAAGAGGGGATGACCGCCTTTTTCAGGCTTGAGGTCAAGGGCAGCCGGCCTTTTTCCGCGGAGAATGGTTGTTAGAGACTTGCCGTGAGGAAAAAAGGGTCGAGATGCCCCTCTCGTTAGGGATCGGGTTGTTCCGCTTTTCACTTGGGAAAGAGCTGGTCCGCGAGAATTCTGGTTGAAGAGGAAGACAGGGAGTGTCAAGCACGACCCGGGCCTGAAAACTCGATCGCCGAAAGAGGGAAGCCTCTACAAGCCAAGGCCGAAAAAGGAAGGAGGAGGCCGACGTTGTGGACGTAAAGGAGAGTGCTCCACCAGGTAGTGTTTCCTGGTGTCAAGTCGAGAACAGCTGTCTTAGCGTGAAAGTAGAAACGAAGTATACGTATACTATCCCGTTGTTTACAGAAAAACCTGCGCTCGAAACTATCCGACGGTCAACGCGAAAGTGGCAGTTGCCGAAGAGGAAAAAGTGGGGGGGAAAGCCTCAAAACGTGCTTCCTCTTGACTTGAAGAAGGGCGACCGCGAAAAGGGGGGGGGGACCCGAGAAATCTTTTTGACGCTCTGCTGGGGGGGAAGAAGGGCGACGGCAAGGCTCCCAAGGGAGGGGAAGACATCCGCGAAAATGCGATTGAGCGAGTCGCCCAAAAAAAAAAAAAAAAAAAGGGCATCTTGCAGTCCTCCTCGAAGGGGGAAAAAGAAGAAAGCGAAGGAACTCGTCGCATAAAGAAAAAGAAATTCAACAATAAGAAAAAAAAGTTGGGCTGGAGTCGCATGAAGGCTACGATGATGTAAAGAGGGGGAAGCCGCTGCTGTCTCGTGAAGAAGAAGGGGAGGGGGGAAGGACTTGATGTCGGTGGCGACCGAGAGAGTCACTGCCTACGCTTGGAAAAAAGAAAAGAAAAAGGGGGGCCTGGGAAATGCCTTCGCGAAAAACGTCCACCATCTAGGAAAGATGGGAAGGGGACCAACGCCGCGCTTTCGCCAAGGAACCAACTTCAATCAATATTAAGGAGGGAAGGGGACCACTTGGAACAAAGCCTTCGTCAAAAATTCCACGGGAAGAGGGGACCGCGTCTCTTTCAAAAAGGAGAGGAGGAGGCCGGGACAACGTGAGGAAGGCTAAGAACCTGTTCTCAGGGAAGAGACGAAGCTGGAGAAGAACCAGAAAAAGGAAAGAGAACACGACTGCACCATCCCGCAGGCAGGGGGGGGGACAGGGGGCCCTGCACCTGCAAGCTGTGAAAACTGGCCTTGTCTATGAAAAAAGGTGGCGAAGGCCTTTCGGCGGGATAGGAAAAATCGGCCTTCGTGCTGAAAAAGACGCATGAACCGACTAAAAGCGGACCCTCGTCCCTGCGAGTTGGAGGAAAGAACAATCGTATACTTTCGCGGGGAAGAGTCAACTAGATGTTCAGCTGAGGAACGTCGGCAAGAAGGGGAAAGTTTCTCGTTGAAAAGAGAGGGTCACGGCCCAATGAATTCTGCAACATGGTGAGACGTCCAACCGTCGACAATAAAAACACCGAGACTCAGACGACTGCTCCTGTTGGCCGGTAAGAAAGGGAAAATCCGTTTCTTGTAGCTGCCTAGGGAGAAATGAAATGTCCTTACCCTAAAAGAAAAAAGAGGGAAGGTGGGGGGGGGGCGCCAACCCACCGACGGCGGTTAACGTTCGTGACCAATCCGGAAAAAGGCGACAGCGGCGGTCCCCGGGTGGCTGAGGGTCTTAAAAAAGAGACTGCAACTGGGAGCGCTGGGGGGGGAAGGGCAACCCCGGCGACCCCGTGGGAAAAAACGCGGAGAAGACCTGTTCAACACCAGTTCCGAACCAGCCACACGGACGGCAAAAGGAAAGGAAAAAGACTCACCCACGACGGCCAGGGAAGAAAACGTGTTCGCGGGGAGGAAAGACGAAACTGATCCGGGGGAAAGATCTCGTTGAAACAAAAGGGGCGTCAACCATGACCCGATTTGGGGGAGAGAGAAAGCCGCTGACGGAAAGGGAAAGGTCTTCGCGTAGAGGCAGGATGAGTAGTGAGAAGGAATCAAAGAATTGGTTCAATCCTGGGGAGGAAAGACGGCTCTCATGAAAAAAAAGGATGCGGAGGGGACAGGCGGCGGGGAGGAGGGCAGGGGCGTGTCGAGGCCTTCGCCGTCTCAAAAGGAAAGAAAGAACGGAGGCTTTAGGCCGTATGTAGGGAGAGGAGCGTGCGCATCTGGGGAAGAAAGGGGGGGAGTGCCGTGGGAGGTATGCGCGCCATTAAGGACCTAAGAGCCCGGACGTTCTCCTTGGAGGAAAAAATCGTCCGGGCTTGCTCGGCAAAAGAGAAAGTTGACAAGAGCTGAAGACCGCTCGGGAAAAAAGTCGTGAGGGGAGCACGGCACCCGGAGAGAAAGAGTCGTATGCGAAAGACTCAGCCGGGCAGGGCTTCCTGCTTACCTCGGGGGTGAAAGCGCCCCTCTCGGTGAGGGGGACCTTCGCTGAAAAAGGGAAAGGCGGCTTCCCGGGAGGAGAGCCAGAGACTGTCGAACGCGCAAGGAGCTGCGTGGAGAAAGCAGCGTGACGGTGGGGAAAGCCTTTACCACGAGGACACGACCGCCTGCATCAGAAGGCGGTGGTTCTGCGGACAAACGGAGACTCGAGCTCCTTCGTAGAAGAAACGCTTTACCTGGGAGAGAAGGAAAAGAGAAATGAAGGACGCGATCAGAAGGAATCTGTCGAACGGTGCCACCTAAAGGAAGAGAGGGACTCGCGAAGGGGAAGACCTTTTAACTCACGCCTGCTCGTAAGGAACGCACCTCTCGAGGGGAAAAGCGAGCGCATTGGATCAGCTCATAGGAGAGGGAAGGGCCTCCTTCGTTTATCAAGGGGACTATCAGAAACAACACCGTATGAGAGTACAGGATAAGGAGTATAACCCGCGATCAAGGAAGGGGCTCTCCATCATCCTCTTTCGGCAAAAGAAAAGGCAGACGATCAAGACTAGAGCGTGCTGGCCACTATCGAAAAAAGGGAAAATAGACAAAAGCGCTCAAAGTCATCTAGAACTGTTTCACCGTTCTGAGGGGATAAAAATACCTGCATGGGCCGTAGATGGAGAGAGAGGAGAAAGTCACTCTGTAGGAGGAGGGAAGGAGAGAGTGGAAGAGGGTCGCCGTCGAAAAAGCTAATAAAGAAGAGGGCAAAATTCTTTTTAAAAAGTGTTAACCTCTTAGAAAGAGTGCTGACCTCACTCTGAAGGAAGATGACTATAGACGGAGATTAGGATTTTCCTTCCTCCATAATCATCTAAAAACCCGAACCATCTACGACGAAAAGAAAACCTAAGAATTTCTAAGAATTTCCGGAAGCCTCTACTTCGCAAAATGGGAGGATGAGAGGACGCTTAGTTATCGAGTAAAGCTGCCTATCAAGGGAGAGGCATCTCTTTCGAGAGCTCTGAGCCGGAGAAAAATACAATCTTGCTACTGAAAGAGAGAAAGAATCCAGAGAGTCACAACTCAACATACGAGGCAAATTCACTCTCAATCAAAAGAGGGCACAAATAGACCTCGGCATCAGAATTTGGGCAGAGAAAAACTTCTAAAATGAACAGGCCCTCAGAGAAGAGGGGTCATACTCAAGTCGAGGGAAAAAAGGAATCCATAAACGAAACAGGAGAAGATAAACGCCTTTTCAATCTCGACAGGAAAGGGGAGGGCGCCAGTCTTTAATCGCGAAAGGGCCGAGGCAACCAAAGTTGTTAGTGGGAAAAAGGGGGGAGGGGGTATAGAAGGTCTTGTCCGTCGTTCTGATCTACAAAGGGAGACGGGAAGGGAGATTCAAAGGATCGAGAGAGGAAGGTCTTGGCTCTGCCGTAGGAAGTGTGAACTTAGCCCACGCGGCCGAGGGGAACAGGAGGGGACCGTCCACGTTGTCGAAGGAAATACGCACCCAAAGAATTCCTAGAACGTGAAAAAAAGAAACACGGGAAACCCGTTTAACGTGCAGGAAAAAAAGACTAGGGATTTAAATTGGCGCATCGGACGACGAAAAAAAAAGAAAGTCGATATCTGGTCAGACATGGGAAGGAAAAGAGGAGATCCATGAAAGGGACTTCCGTACGTCAAAAGGGCAGTACTCCGACCGCTAGGAAGGGGAGGGATTGCCCGCCGGTTGGAAGAGGAACCCATTTTTTCATCCAAGGGAGGTTGATCTAAGCCGAAAGGGACGTGCCGCCTTAAGCAGAGGAAGTATGGGGGCTCTTCCAAACGCGAAGGAGAAGAGGTTTGGGCTGTTCCTTGATGCCGAAAAGGGAAGTCCTCGAGAGGAGACTGTATTTCCTTTGGAAGAACAGACTCCTCGCTACGAAGAGAGCCGGACAGGAAGGAAACTGTCCTATCTGGCAAGGAAAAAAGATCGGCAGAGAAGGTGTGCGGTCGTCGGCTCGGAAAAGATGGTGCAGTTCTTGTTTCCTGGAAAACGCCGGGTGGAACCATTGTTCTCATAGAAAGGAAGGAGAAGTAGATAAATCCCGTGGGGGAAAAAGGAGAACCCGATCCTCCTTTCAAAAAATGCAGTTGCAGTTCCAAAGGGGGAACGTGGTCAAGCCATCCTCGTCGAGTCAGAGGGAGGGCCTTGGTCTACCGCGAACGCGGGTCACGTCAGCGGGTAAGGACTTCTTGTCACTCACGCCGACGAGCGGCGCCGTCGTCTTGCGAGGAGGTCCAGACGAGCTGTCGCCCCAGAAGGGCAATTATACGGGGGAAAGGGGAGCATCTCCTAACAGGATTGAGATTTGGAAAAGGCCGAAGAACCCTCGTCCTCATTCAAGAAGGAAAAGAGAGCTCAACACCAAAAGGAAGAGGAGGTCCTCTCAACATTTTCAGGACGAGGGTGTAAAGAAGGAGGGACGGCCGCGCTGGCAAAAGAGAAAGGACGGTGGAAAGAAGAATGTCTGTGATAAAAAGAAAAAAAAGAGCACGGGCCCTACGCTGGAATGCGTTCAAAAAACGAGGATCCTGCCGGCGCTGAGAAAGACGTCAAACCACGAAAGGAAAGAGAACGGGGGACCAAAAAGAAAGTCTCGGTCGACACCAAAAAAAAGGAAGCAGAGGAATCGAAGGGAAAGGTCAACTAGAATGCCTGAGGAAAGGAAAGACTTCACGCCTGTGCCAGAGAAGAAGAAATGACTGCTAGAGGGAAAAGGATCTTCTAGGAGGAAAAGGAACTCCCCAGAAGACTAACCAACGTAACAAGAGAAAAAAAAAAACACATACCTTTGTAGCACTATCGAGGAAACAAGGGAGGCCGGGATCGTAGAAAGGAAGTGACATGCCGTGACTTCTTTTAGAGAGAAGAGAAAATAGGGAAACGTCGTTCCAAAGCGCTGGCTTCAGGATGAGAACCCCCTGACCGAAAAAGGCCCGAAAAGCGCGTACCCAGGAAGAAGGACGGAATCAGGACTCAGAGAATATCTAAGGGTGACGAGTAACTCTCAACGAAAAGAAGGAGGAACATAGTCTTGCTGTAGGAGAAAAAAGGGAGGCGGAAACCATTCTACAGGAGAAAAAAGGATGCAAAAGGGGTTACCTCCAGAAAAGGAATCAAAGAAAATCAGTTCCCGAATACTAGGGGAGAAAGGGCTCCGTTTTCCTTCGTAAGAAAAAGAGGAAACTAAGAGGTATGCATCGAGCCGCCGCCGGAGAAAGGAGGAAGAACTAGACTCGCCCGCTGATCGGGGACGCGGTGGGGTAGGAGTAGGGAAAAGACCAACTTCCACCGCGAGAAGGGGGGACCGGCGCAGCCGTTAAAGGGGGAGGCGTCGTTCTCTGCGTTCCGGGGAACAGGAAAGAGCTGGGTGATGGCATCGTCAACAAAAAGAACGGGCGTCACCAGGAAAGCGCATGGAGGGGCAAGGTTTAAAACGCCCATTTAAAAGACGCGACAAACGGCCGCTACGAAAAACTACGCCCACTACTGCCATTGAAGGCCGAGGAAGCAGCACGACGGAATAAGAAAAGGAAAACCGTTCTTCACCTAGAGAGGCAACGAGTGCTTTTTCAAGAGAAGGAATCTCTCGGGGGAAAGGAAGAGGTTCGGATGAGAAACCGCGAGGAATAAGAGGCGGCCAGGCTGAGTGAAGCGGAATCATTATGGGAGATAAAAGGAGTTTATGAGTTGAAAAAATGCTTCTTACCGCAGATGTTCCCCAGGCGGAAGGGGGGCAGAAGGCCGTCGCCGTCCTCCCCGTTTCGGACAATCAAAAGAGAGGGGAAGAGGTGGCCGTAGGTCTGGGGGGGAAAAAGGCGAAAAAAAGTCCCGCCGCTTTAAGGGTGTTGCTTGGGAATCGAAAACGAATGGAGGCCTAGCCGGACTTTGCACAGTGGAAATCGTCGAAGAAAAAAGCTTGAGCTCCGCGCAACAAAAGGTGAGATAAAATAAACCTCCTCCGCGAGCAAAGCAGGAGGGGGAGCGGGAACACACGCTCGCCGGACGTTGGAACAAACGTAGCCCTCTAGGAGGACGAGAGGGGAAACGTCGAGGGGGAAAAAGGATGTGCGGCGGGCTTAAAAAAGAAGGAAAGATTGATAAGACTCTCTAAAAAAAGAGAGGAGGAGTTACGGGTGCCTTTACCAGAGAGATGAGAACTTGCTGTGCCGAAAATTCCCCTCTAAAAGTGGGTAAAAATCACAAGAAGCGGGGGGGGGATCTCCTTCCCTCGCCGAAGGAAAAGGAATTCTTGGTCCTCGGCACAAAGACAATGCGAAGAGCTATCGAGGAAAAAAGCCGTGAAACCCAAGGCCTGGAAAAATGCTCGCCGACGGAAGAGGAACGCCCCGGATAAGAAAACAGCAATCTCATCGAAGAAGCAGTCTAAGCGCAATGGGAAAGGTCTCATCTTCGGAGGGAGGACCGCCGGACGCTCTTGCGGGAAAAACTACTATCTCTCCCGAGGAGGGAAAAGAAAAGAAAAAGAAGATAGGGTCATCGCCATCCAAGAAGGTCAATCAGCCAGAGGAGGAATCAACTGAGAGCATTGGGATCGATATAGGGAGTAGTCCACGAAAAGAGGAACGTCGCAAAGAGCTTCATCTGGAGAGAAGGAGTGAACCGTGGCGGAGTGGAGATTACTCTTGGGGCCCATGGCTAAAAGGGGCTCTTCTCCAAAGGAAAAACTGGAAAGGGATTCTTCTATAGTAAGAGATCGGGTCTACTTCAGTCTCCTCGACAAAAAAAAGAGGATGGAAAGAATTTGTTAAGCGACCTTTGTTACCGAAAACCTTCACGCGCGGATACTCTTCTCATCGAAAAGAAAAAATCAATCCGAAGGGATACCTCAAGGGAAAGAGAAGCAAAGACGTCCCACCATCGACGAAAAAACCCCATGGCTACTCTTACGGGCAAATTCAATGCGCAACTTCATCTAGAGGTGGGGAGGAGGGAGGAGGGTAGGAATGTAAGCCGTCTTCACCTATCGGAAAAGAGGGGGGGGGTGCGGAAATCTTCGGAGGGAATAGCCCAAGAAGAAAAGACTACAATTATCCCTCCTGAGGAAGAAAGCTTTATCCTCGCGAGAGGCAGGAACGGCAACCATACCGGGGGAGAAGGGAGAGGCTTTCCACAATAAAAGAAGAAATAAATAATTTCGAAGAGGAGGAACGCGAGTTGGCCAGAGAAAGAGGCCTGGAACAGCATGGTCAGACGCAAAAGAAATGATCAGAACGATATGAACATAAGAGATTCATTATCCTACTCATCCTGGGGAGGAAAAAGACGGAGGGAGTGACTCGTATAAGCGTCTTTGCCGCGATAGGAAGGGACACCGTTGAGAAAAACTAGATAGGAGAAAAAACGGAACCTTATAAAGGAGGGAAAAGCGTGCGGAAATTGGCGCAAAGGGGCGAAACGGCCTTCGTGGTAGAAAGAAAACCGGACGGGTGGCGCGGCCCGGGTCGTGGAGGAACTGGGGGGACAGGGCGCCCCACAGCGAAGAAGAGAAGGTGAAAAAAAGCCTATGCCAGAAAAAAGAGAGAAAAATGATGGACCAGAAGGCAAAAAAAAACTTAAGTTTAACGAAATGCGCCGTTTCACAAAGGGAAAAGGAATTTTCATTTGTCGCAGAAAGACAAAAAACGAGAAGGGGGAGGGCGGCGGCGGCGCGAGGTCGAGAGGTAGTTCGTCCTGGGAAGTTCCACAGGCAAAAAGCCGACCGGTCCGTAAAAGTGGGATGAAGAAAAAAAAGGGGTCTTTAGTAAAAAAGGGGCGGACTTGTTCGCGACGTTGGAGGGGGAAAAAAAGAACAGGGCCAGAGAAGACGTGCACGCAAATCATCTGGGTCGATATAAGCGAGGGGGTAAGCGTCAAAAGAAGGAGGGTGGGAGGGAAAGTGCCTAAGAGAGGGGTTCCGCAGAAGCTAGGGGCGTGCTGCATCCGGGGAGTGGGGAGCGCATCACTCCTAAAGGAACGAAGGGGGAAATCTGCGACAGGAAAGTAGAGGTACCGCATGGCATAGAAAAGGAATGAAACGAGCCTACGTGGGTGAAGGGGGGAGCTCGTGCTCCACCGGGATGGAAGGGGACCGACAACTGGCTATCGTGAAGGAAAGGGGGAAGAAAGTCGTAGCCGGAGTGGGTAACTCGTACTAAACCGGAGCTAGTATGCTTCCCTATCCGGGAAGGGAAAGGCAGGTGGAAAAGGACTCTTTGAACACTGGGAAAGAGGCGCTTCCTCAGGGGGGGGCCTTGCAGGCTAACGCGTCGTTGTCAAAGGAGAACCGATCGGAAAGAGGGTACCGCGAAAAGAAAAGGCGTCTTGCTATTTGACCCAGAAAAGAGAACAGTGCTAGTTAGCTCCGTAAAAGGAGCACCTCGACCGATTGAAGTGTGCGAAGAGAAAAGATTCTCTTACATCCAAAGAAAAAAAAACTAGAGAAAAAAAGGAGGGAGGAAGAGATAGAGGGGGAGTCAGAAGAAAAGGAGGCACGAGGGATGGAAGTGTCATTCAGCCGCGCGGGCTCGAGGGGGAAAAAGAATCCATGTTCGATTAGGACTAAAAGAACTAGATGGGAAATGCGACGAAGCTCACGAGACTACACTCTGGATGCGTAAGAAAGACGACGGCGCGAGGAGCCTGCCGGTCGAGGGAGACCCAGAAAACACGAAAAACAGAGGCTTCCAGGGAAAGAGTTCTCTTCGAAAAAGGAGCAGAAGATGAAGCGATCGAGGGAAAGAAAAAGAAAGTTCTGTCAACGACACTGCAAGCCTTTTACCTGCCGGAAAGAGAATCGCTCCGTTCGGCGGAAGGTCGAAACGGGTCTCAGGAAAAATGGCGGAACTCGAAAATGGGAAGCCATACGTACAACAAGAGAGGAACCTCGACACTATCTCGACGAAAGGAAAAGACACAACGTCCGTCAAAAAAGGGGATTTTGCCAGGTCTATGCCATGGGAAATGGTTCGACTTCCTGAGGAAAAACCTTAGAGAAAAAAGCGCCTTACCCCTTAAGAACCGGATGCCCGGACCGACCATAGATTTCTCCCGAGGAGAAAGAAAGATTCCTCATCAAGGACCAAAAAGCAAGTTTGCAGGGACGATATGGAAAGAGAGAAGAAGTCCGCGGCACTTCGTTCTGGAAGGGAAAGACATTCGAAAACTTCGCACAAAAAAGATGCACAACATGGTGAGAAACACGAAAAGCAAATCCCAAAGGAGCCGTTCACCGAGAAGCGGTAAGGCGACTGAGAAAACGGTCCGTAAAGTCAGAAGGCGACTGAAAAAGGATCGCTCCGAAAAACTGGCCTGAAACCGATCTCGACAAGCATTGGAAGTCGTCGAGCGCCAACCTGAAAAATCGCGTTTCCGGGAACCAAAAGTTCACCGGAGGAAAGGGCAGTCGTGGTTCTTAAAAAAAAAGGAATTCCGTAAGCACGACATGGCGGCGCGGGGGGGGGAAAAGGCAACACCAGAAAAGGGCTGGAATTACCGAGAAGGGGGCGCCAGTTCACAAAAAAGGCCAGCTCAAATACGGTTCGAGAAAAGGATCCTCAAAAAGAAAGGACGCGGCTCTCAACGTGGCGCTCAGCACGAAACGGGTCAAAACTCGTCTAGTGGGAGAAACGTATTCTCCCTGACCAGGGAGAAAAGCGGCAAAAAGGGGGAATAAGACTTTCGACCAGAGAGAGGCGTCGCGCGGAAAAAAAGAACCAAGGATTCTGTTCCCTTTTGCCAGGGTCGGGAGTCACGGAGTGGTCAGAAGGAAGAAGCAGTAAAAAAAAGGGCCTTGTGACTTGTCGAGAAAGAGAAATAAATTTTGACCAAATGGATCAAGGTTCTGGATCTTGTGGAAAAGAGGGCTGCATCGGCCGAGGAGTGGAAAAAACAAGGGGGGCTTTTGGCAAGGGGAGAGGAGGCTCGCTCGGCCTAAAGGGGAAGAACTGGAGGACCAATCGTCGCGGGCTCGGACACCCAGCTTTACCGGGAAGAAAAAAGAGAAAAGGCGTTATCTCCGGGGAAAAACCCCGAAGATAGGAAGGAACTTTGAAAAGGAAGGCATAGTATCCCTCGACGTTTGATAGCCCTGCGGAAAGGGTGCTTACGAAGGGGAAGATCCTGAAGGAGGAACCTAAGAATGATCCTTCGAAGGGAGAAAATCTGGATCCTCATGCGTGAGAAAGTGTCATGTACCAGGCAAAACGGCTGACAAAAAGGGTCCTTGGTGTCGCTTGAGGAAAGCGGCCTTCGACCAAGGTCGTCCACGAAGGACTCCTACCCTCAGGAAATGTAGAAATCTGTCAAGCTAGGAAGGCCCGTTGGCAGGCAGCGAGTCGAGCAACACTGTGAAAAAGTCTGACCCTGCTCGAAATAAGAAGAAAAGTTCAGAAGGACCCTGAGAGTGAAGAAAGAATCGATCAGAATCTCATCAATTTATGCGACGAGGGGATGCGGCGCTTGCCTCCGGGGAAGCGAT
>Ga0179593_1548416_pt1 | contig 14228 bp, 17 predicted proteins | sample CZODoug2_1_08_16_FD_185931 | JGI IMG/M metagenome (GOLD analysis project Ga0179593, IMG submission 185931) | Vadose zone soil fungal communities from Angelo Coast Range Reserve, California, USA - CZODoug2_1_08_16fungal (PacBio error correction) | ecosystem: Environmental > Terrestrial > Soil >...
CCGGCGAAGGGAAATCAAACAACCTTCACGCTCTTGTCGCCGGGAAAGAGAGGAAAAAGGAACACCGTGCAAGGAGGGGAGGGAAACTCCCAGAAAAAAGGGGAGGTTTGCGGAGACCCCCTTCCCCCTTCCATAACGGCCGTGACTCCAATCCAGCGGAAGTCCTCCGAGTGTACAGGAAAGAAAAAGAGCGCGGCGCCTGACACCAAATGAAGGGGTGGGGCTATCGAAAGCTGTGCTCTCGGAAACAAAGCAATCTTCCAGAGGAAGATTAAAGGAAGAAAGGAAAAATCGGACTTTCTTGGCGGCCAGTGGGAGGGGTCAATTATCTTTTCGAAGGGGGCGAACCCTGTTTAACGCCTGAAGCTATACGAAAACTAATCTAATATGGGGAAAGATTTCAACGCCTCATACGTTTAGGGGGGAAAAAGGGGGGGGGACTCTTGCTACACTCTCAGGCAAATCCTCAATGACTGGATAGACTTACATGTTCTTCTGAGGGGAAAAAGAAGTAGGCTACCTCGCAATAAAAGACAGTTTTTACCGCTACTAGACGACCTCTCCCGTGACAAAGGAAAGGGGGGAAAGGGACGGGATTGTTGTGGCAGCGTTGAAGCCGGGGGGAACGCCTATTCTCAAAAAAGGGAGTAGGGGAGGAGGTGCTGGCTGGCATACGAGGGCCAAAAAAAAAAAAAGGGGGGAGCAGTAAATTTGAGGCGTAGTATTCGGTAGAAACAGAAGTGGGGTTTTAGGGTAGGAGGGGCGGGGGGAGGACGGGGGGTTGGGGGGGGGTTTGCCCGCACCTCCGGGAGAGGAGGGAATATTCTATCCCTCTGCGGGAAAATAAAGGGAAGAGGTCCTCTGAGAAGCCTGCGCCTGGAGAAAAAGGAACCCTTGGCAACGGAAACAAGGGAAACTGTGAATCGGTGGCAGAGGAGGGCGTAGCTTTTCATCCTCGGAAAGAAAAGGGGAAAAGGGACAGTGCGCTCATCCAGCATGGGAGGACTTGCCTACACAGACCAGACACTTGGCAAAAGGGGAACTATGGGTGGCGCGGCCGCCTGGGGAAAAAAGGCGATTTTGTATGTGGGAAGGGGAACCGCTTCGTATAGCCACAGCAAGGGGAAAGAAGGGGGAGGGGTCCGACAATCAAAGGTTGGATTGGGGGGGGAGGGTAGAAGTCTCGGGGAAGTGTGGGCGAAGAGAAGAAGAAAGAGCGGGTGAGGTGTAATCCCGGGAACGGTTAACCTAAAAGAGGGCCCGGGAAAGAAGGAGGTTGGGGTGTTGGATTCCACAAAAGGGAAAAGCTCAGACCAACGGATTTCCCTCTCCGAAAAGAAGAGGCACATGTAGACGCGCGGCTTTTGCCGTGCACGGAAAAAACGATGTCGATTTATGAGACGGGGGAGAGGAAGGGCGATGCTTGAGTAAAAATTCCTTCTCCCAGGACTATGGGAAGAAAATCAAACCCTTTGTCTCCCTGACCAAAAGGGTGCATTTCCTTCCCCGGCAAGGAAGTGAACTGTATCACCTTTGCCAGCCGGAAAGGAAGAGGAGGGGAAAAGACGCCGAAATGCTTTCGCAAGGAAGGAGGCACGTGAAACCTTCGGAAAAATCGGACACAGGGAGAAAAGGAATCGAGCCATTTCAGGATCTGCCCAATGTCCAGGCTACTCAGTAAAAGGGGGAAGTCTCCCAAGAGGGGGATGGGGAAGTGGAAGGCGCCGGCCCGACAGGGAGGGAAAAGGGTTATCTTCAGTCTTTCACCTAAAGGGGGAGGAAAATCGTGAACGACGATAAAGGGGAGAGGAAAAAAAGGAAGGGGGGGGCGGTAGTGATCGATGCTGTAAACCCTCGATCCAGGGGAGGGGGTCTCTCCTCGGGAAAGGGGGAAGGCTGCTATCGGACAAGAAGAAAAAAAGTCAAGACAATCCAGGCCCGGACAGAGCTATTAGATGCGGGAAGAAAAAGGGGGAAGCGATAGTTTCAAAGAGAAGAAAAAAAGGGAGAACCCTGCAACCCTGGGGGGAGGCTCCTTGAAAAGGGGGGGGTGGGTTGGATTACTGGAGGAGAAAAAAGCCCCCACCACCGCCCTCCGGAAAAAAAGGAATCGGAGCTGTCACGGCAGGAAAGGAAGGGAAAGGGGGGGAGAGTCGGTTCAGTCAGATTCAAGCTACCCATAAAGGAGATCAATCGTTATCCTGATGGGGAACAGTGGGGGCGTCTCTGCCACTCGAAAGGTGGAACAGAGGGAAAACGGATCGCGATATCCTCTAAAAGGGGAGGGAAGGCGGGGGCGGAACTCCTCAAAGTGGCAACCGGAAGGGGGGAGGGGGGAAGAGGTGAGCTGCCAGCTCATCCGCATAGACTCGAATTGCCTCTTGGCGGGGGGGAGGGAATCGAGGGGTACAAGCCAGGAAGAGGAAAAAAGACTAAGGGAAAACGCGATCTTCGCGAGGCTCGAAGGCGATAAAGAACCCTAACAAAAAAAAAAAAAGAAGAAATATGTCTTACGGAGGGGAAAAAGAGTCGGGACGGACACCAAAAACTTTGGATGATTAAGAATATGCACACTAATTAGTAAAAAAGAAAAGAAGAAGTGCCCAACGTTGTCTTCTTAAGGAACAATGAAGGAAGTCCGGGCGTCTCCCCGTGATTGCCTGGGACGAAGAGCCCAACACCCTCCTCAACTCTTTTGGCAGTGGGTAAAGGAGGAAGAAGAAAAAAGGCTTATGCCGAGGACAGAGGGCGGGGAAAACGCGCAAGAGACGATCGAAGGGGATAAGGTATCATTTTTACTAAGAGATAAGAGAGAAGGGAGCGGACTCACCACTCTCACATCAAAAACAGGAGTCCCTGCAACGTGCCCGCAGGATAAAAGACTCTCTCCCTCAACCAGAAGAAAAAGGAAAAGGAAAAAAAAGTGTATTGGCGCGTTGAAAGAGGGAGATCACGGTTCCGATGTTCAATGTCCCAGAAGAAAGAAAGTGAGACACTCCTCCGTTACTAGAAGAAAAGATGGAGAAACTCTATGCTGTGCAAAAGCGGCAAAAAATCAGTGACCTTACCTCGAAGCGGAACGGAGGGGAGGCACCTCCAGTTTATGAAATCGCGGGAAAGGAAGGGGGAGGAAACGGAAATTCGGAAGTATGCAGCAACTGGAAGCCTTTTCAGTCCAAAAAAGCGGATATGATGCGGCCTTGGCCGATCTTTAAAAAGGGGGGGGAACCCAGTTTACCCAGCAAATTGGGGGGGGGGGAAAAGGGGGGGAGAAGGAAAGAAAATCAAAAGGCCAGTCTCGAAGAACACGAGACTGCGCGGAAAAAGAAAAAAAACAAACGGAGAGGGGAAAATAGAGTGATATGCGAAGGGGGAGGGGCGTCGGCACTGCACATTGAAGTAGGGGGGGGGGGGGAAAAGAAGGGGGGACAATTGCTTGTTACCTGCGGGGCACACCGCAAGGAATTCCGCATCATATCCGCCTCTTCACGGGAAGGGGAAGTGAAAGTGCTTCAGTTGCTGCAGAGAGAGGGAGGAGGAGGAGCTTTCTCCCTACTTGAAAAAGGCAACGCCGTTTTTTCCTAAAAAAAAGGAAAGATTTTTACAGGGGGGGGGAAAGAGGGGGGGGGGAAAACATAGAGGCTGATTCACTCGGGAGGAGAGATACGGAGGCTTCTTCGAAACTTCTGACGACCGTAAGAAAGGAACGAGAGGGGAGACGAACGTTTACATGCAACGCGCCAATAACGGATAGGGGCAGCTTCCTTGGTTGCAAAGGGGACGAGTTCACATCACGAAGGGGCAGGGGGGGGACTCCAATGTGAAAAAAGGAGTGATATTTTTTATAGGAAGGATTATCTCTTTAGGAGAAGATAACCACTGCCGTCGTATCCCAGGAATCATGCTTGGCGGTGTGTAATATTTACGAAGTGCAGGAAAATGGCCTTCCTCGGAAAGAAGGGGGGACGGGAATAAACTAAACCCGAAGGGCGAAAAGTTGCGGAGGGTTGGGGTCTTCCGTGCGGGAGGGAAAAAGAAAAGGAGGAACCCGGCCCTCTCCGGGAAAAAAAAAGGGGGATGTCGTCAGTTTGCTTATAGAAGACAAGGGAGCGCCCGGGTCGCGACTTCTCCTTCGTGGAAAGTGGTCCCAGATCCGCCCACATAGGCCAAGGTGGTGGTTTCCGGAAAAGAGAAAGGAAAAAAAGTCCAACACTGAGGAGAGGACGCTTTAGAGGAACACGGATTCGAGCTCGCAGCAAGAGAGGGAAAAAGAGGGGAACGCCGCCGTGCCACGGAGGGACGGGGGAAGTGTCCCCCTCGGGAAATCACAGCGGCACCTAGCGCCTCTGGAGGAAAAAAAAAGCGTTTTCATAGAAAAAGAAGTCAAGGGGGGGGACGAGGTCCCGATAAATAAAAAAAAAATTTGCACATTGAGGGAGTCCGCAAAGAAGTAAGCCCCGCTGTATCGCGGGAAGAGAGAGACGTTGCCCTAGTCGCCTGAAATATGGATAAGGGGCCTTACCAATCTGGTCTACAAAAGGAGATTTATTGGTAGCCATATGAAGCGACGGAAAAAGGGAAAGAAGAATCAGAAGAGACCTGCACGTGAAAAAAGAGCGGATGAGGGCGGAGGCGGGGGTGGTGGGCGTCGGTAAAAGGAAACAGTAATCACCAACCCAACAGGAAAAAAGAAAACAGGTTGGAAAAAAACAGTCATTATATGCCTTTTTCGGAAATCACTACCACTCTGCTGCAGAAACGAATCAGCATCCCGCTTCTGTGGGAAAAAACGGGCCTGGATTTTCTTGACAAAAAAAGAAGGCGGAGGATTGACGATCGCAGCCGAGAGCGAATCGCCCGGAGCTTCTCCAACCTTTATCGGGGGGGAGGGGAAACCACTCCACCTCGCCAACATGCGGAGAACGCGCCCAGAGTCGTTCACGATGGAACACACGGCCCCACATTGGGGGGAGAAACTGGATTATTTGGCTACGAAAGAAGGAGCTTCCACAGGGGCGCATGGTCTGGGTAGCCGAACATCAGGAAAGAAGCAGATGACCTTGGGCACGATCTGAAAGGGCTGGCAGAGATATCCTTCCCCGAAGGGGTAAAAAAGAGAAGGTTAACGTGCCTCTTCTTGGAACCAGAGAGGGGGCGGTCCTTCTGAAAATTCCCGGGCCGCTCTGCTGACGGCTGGAGAACGAAAAACGGGGGGATGTCCATTTGCGCAAGGCGGGGGGGGAAAAAAAGGGAAAAAAATCATTCTTTGGTCCGTTGCGCCAAGTGGGGGGGAAGGAGGAAGGATCCCATCCTGTTGAGCCAGGGGGGGGGCAAGGAGCCCCTACATCCAGTCACAGGATTGAGGGAAGGGGAGACAGCGTTGAGTATTTGCCCGAAAGAAGAGGAGAGGAAGTTGTTTCTCGATTGCTAAGAGGGAATCCGTTTCCGTTGTCCTGAGAGGGGGAAGGGCTCTTGTGGAAATCAACAACCATTCAAAAAGATCTGGGAGAAGGCCTCTCTTAATGGGGGGAACCGGGAGGTATTTTTATGGGGAAAACTCTGGGCGAGAAGGGGGAGGAAGAAAACTTCACATTCCCAGAACGGGACGGACGGACCAAATCCAACCTTTCTCCGAGGAGGAAGGGGAAAAGAAAAGGACCCTGCCTGGGGCGCAAAGACTCGGAAGTCCGGACCACACATAAAAGAGGGAAGCGTCCGCGCACGCAAACGAAAAAAATGGAGTTGCTGCCAAGGCTCAAATTGTCGGGCAAGTAGATGTCGCCAAAGGATAGGAAGGCGACCTCGTGGAACAAAAGAGGAGGAAGGAAACTCTCTAGGGAAAGCGATCAACCCTCATCTACTTTCGGAAAAAAAGGGGAAAATGCTACACCGCTAAGAAAGGAGGACCCTCCCCGGGACAAGCTCTTTATATCTAGGAGAGACGGAGTTTGCGCTGACTCGCAAGAGAAAAGGTTGACCGCTACTACGACCTCAGAGGGGGGGGGCTCCTCCTGAATGCAGAATATCGCCGACAAGCCTATCTCGTGAAAAAAAAACTTATTATTATACCTCTAGAGGGAGGTGAGGCGATGCTGCAACTCTGCCACCCAATACAGAAAAGGAAGGGGGGCAAGTGATGAGGTCTTATTACTTCAAAGAGGGGGGGAACCTATTCATCCCAAAAAAAACTGGGTAGTCTATCCATCCTCGATCAAAAGGGGGGGTCCTCTATATCGGCCGACTTAAGCATTTACTCCTTGGGAATTAGCACTGAAGGCTGTTTAATCGGGTACTCATATTTCGCGTCGCGGGGGTCATCTCGAACGAGGTTTCAAAGAGGTCTCATCAAACCAGAGGAGGGGGGCGACCTCTACTTAGAAACAGACACGGGCGTCCCCTCCAGTCAAGGTGGCGCGGCCGCTGGCCAGAGATTATTTTGTGTAAACTAAGCACCGCTGACGATATCCCCCTTCAGAGAAAAAAAAAAAGCGCTCTGTCTTGGTCACGCGCGACTCGAGGGGGGGGGCTTCCCTTTTAGGAAAAATATGGATTTTGATGGGCTAATCGCCAAAGGGGAGGAAGAGGTGAGGTTGTCCAAACCCTAGAGAACGGGGAACTCCAATTGAACCAGAATTAACTGAATGGTGTTATTCCACAAGTATCCTTAAGTCTTCCAAGAGGAAAGATGAAAGCTCCCGACCTAGAGCAATGAGCGCAGAGACCTCTCGCTGATTTTTACAGGGAGGGCGGGGGAATTCAGCGAGCACTGTTTCCTGGCGGTAGGGAAGAGAAGGGGAAAGAGAAGACGTCTCACCCTTATTGGAGCAGGAATAGAAAGGAAAAAAACGAAGATCATTCGCACTGTGCATTTCCTTAACAGGAAGGACAAAAAGTTTACGTGTAGTAAAAGGTGCCAGCCCGTCATTCAGCGCGGCAGGGGGGGGGAGAGGAGGGTTCCCTTGATCGTTTTCAAGAAGAGCCAAGGGAGGAGAGACTCCGTCTTTACCAGGGATCGAGCCAGTCAGGATCGTGCCCATGTCAGAAGAAAAGTCGGGAAGATTTCCGAAAAAGAAAAAGGCTGAACTGGAACGCGGCCCGACCGGGAAGGGGAAGGGAGAGGAATCTTCATTCTTTCACAAGTGTGGGTCCGCCTCTTGAACGAAAAGAAAGAAAGCGCCGCAGGTGCGATGTTGAGTGAGGGAACCCGCGATCCGTTTACGCACCGCCCGGGAATCGCTTATGAGTCCGGCTGCGAGAGGGGATGCAGGGGTTCAACATCACAGACACGTGTTTTAAACAGAGCGAGAAATGAGGAAGGGGTTGCTACGCATCGAGCGTTTCAAGAAGAGAAAATCATTTAGACCCTTCAACACTCTCATCATGGGGGGTTGTTGATTACTGGAATGATCGGGCTTAGCCAAAACACATCCACGAAGAGAAGAGGGCTATCGTAAAAGAAGGGGAAAAGGGAAGTCCCTTTCTATGTCCTGAGAAAAATTCATATTCTACCACTAAGACGAGAAAGCGGTAGCCAGAAGGGGACCTCTTGACACTCAAAAGGGTGAAATTGGGCGGATACAGAGAGAAGACCGCGTACAGCGGGGCTTTAAGGAGAAAGACTCAAAGTGCACCGGACCAAGGGGGGAGAGGAAAAGGAGAATTAATTTTCGACCGAATCAGATCACCTAGGAGGCAAGTGCCGCTTGCTGATTTGGTTCAGAAGAGAGGAAGATGAAGCTCAGCTTGGCACCGCGCGGGGAAGAGGGGGACTTGCTCGAGCTGAAAAGGATAGTAAGACGCTCATAGCCAGAGGCGGACGGCTACACTTCCGCCAGCGGAGAGGAAAAAAGGGGGGGCGGATCTGGTAATTCAATTGGTCCGATGCACCGAGAAAACGGGCTCGTGCGCCGTGCAGCAAGGATAAGCCCAAGGGAAAATCCAGAAATTCCGGTTCGTAAAAAACACACCGGAAGAGGGCCGTGGGCCGCGCTCTCAAAAAAAAAATCCGCAAAGCGTGTGGGCTTGTGAGTTATGAACCGACAAAGAAGGATGCCGATGACAGATGGAAGGGGGAAAAAGAGGACAACCGCCAAGCCGAGACGAGGGGTTATCAGTGGTAAGAAATACATCAAAGGGGGAAGGCGCTTACTCAAAAGGAGGAAAAAGTGACGGTTCACATTGGGGAAAGGCCTCATTATGCAGTAAACACTCTCAGGAGAACGCAACAAGAATCGCCATAAAAAAAAAGGGGGGGGAGCGTGGTGAAATGTAAACGTGTCGATCACGAAAGGGTCCCATACCTTCAACGTCCCGGGTGGATCCAACGCCTCCGTTAAGAAATCACGATTCCGCTCCTCCATATTGGAAGAAAAGAGAAGGGGAAAGAAACCTTTCAATGTCCAATCTTTAAATGACCTTCCCAAAGAGGGAACGTCCTTTCACCTCCATTTATAAGGGGTGAGGCGAAAGAGAATAGCCGTGACCTTCTAGCGTATGCAGAAAGGGAAAGGGAAAAACATGGTAAAAGGACCCTTCCTAAGAGGCGGAGATGAGAAGAGTTACCTTTTCACGGCACGCAGTGTAAAAGCAATTGTCCACTTGCTAAGTCCATAATGAAGGGAAAGGAATGGAGCGACAGCCATCTCTCTCAACAACAACAACAAGGCGTGGTTCGCGTCAGTATAGGGGGAGGAAGTCGAACTAGGGGGGGACAATTGCTGGGTACAAAAGGAGGGGGAAAAATCCAGGCGTGAACATTTAAATATCGGCCACGGGAAGAAAGGCCTGACGGGACTTTGGAAAGTTTGGGGGGGCTCATTTGCTGAGAAAGAGGTCACGGCGAAGGAAGCTTGAGATAAGAGGAGGGAAAGACATGGGAGGTGAAAGTCCTTCACGGCCGTTAAAGGTCCTCATTCGAGTGATGTCAATGGGTAGGTGCAGCAGGGGGGGGAAAAGATAGAGGCTGATTCAATCTGGAGTAGCGGAAAGGTAAGGGAGGATCTCTCAACTTCTGACGACAAGGAAGGGTGAAATTTCTGGGACCTGAAATACGGGGAACGGGGGCGGGGGAGGCAACGAGAAAAAAATAACTTCATTGGCGTGTTCTGAGGAAGGGGTTGCGTTCTACTATGTGGAAAGAGAAAAGAAAAATCCCGTGCAGGGAGAAAATGGAACCGTCACAGTTATGGAGGGGAAGGCGCGGACTTGAGGATGCGCTTCGTACCAGGGCTTCGTATCCCCGGCCGCTTGAGGGCGGTTTGTAATATGAAGAAGGAGAAGGCCAAGAGGACTCGGTCTAATCCCGGGGGATTCTTACACAAGCCACCGATTGAGGTTTGGGGGAGAAGAGGAGCATGAGGCGCGTCCCCGGCCAGAGAAAAGAAAAAAGGGATGGAGGTAGGTAAGTGTTCTTATAGAAGACAAGTTGGGGAAGCGCGAACTTCCTTCGTGTGGAGAGGCCGAGAGCCCAGAAGAAGTTTTGGTGTCTGGAGAAGAGAGGGGGAAGGAAGAAAAGGAGATATGATCGCTTTATTCTAGCTGCCCCAATGATTCGAGGAAAGGAAAAGCGCGGAGCGAAAACCGCGCCGGGCCAAAAAAAAAAGAAGGCCCAGAGTCTTTTCCCCCTCGAGGCAAAAAAGGAAGTCGACGCCTCGGCGAAGGGAGATTCGCGGAAAAAGAAGGCCTCCTGTTTCGAGGTGGGAAAGAAGGAAAAGGGAAAGGTGGGGGGAGTCCTCCAACGTTAAATAGCCCCGCTGGATGAATAGAGTCCTCCCGGGAAAAAAGAAATAGCAGGGTTCCACCTTTCGATGGGAGAATTGTGCGAAAGGGGAGGGCGGAAAAGCTTTATTGGTAGCATAGGAAAAGGGATGCCCTCCCCCCGCGAGAGACCTGCACTTAAGCGAAGCGGGGCGGAGGAGGACCGGTGGTGGGGCGGCGGTAGAAAAAAGAAACAACCAACATGAACGGGAAAAGAAAAGTTCCGGTCTCAAGCCGTTGGATCTTGAAAAACTCGAGCTGCAGTAGCAAAAAGGAGGGGGGGAGAAGAAGCCTCGCTCTTTCTCAATCACGGGGGGGAGGGGGGAAAAAAAACAGCCTTTTATTAGGGGCTAAGCAGCCTCGAAAGGGAGACGCGAGCGCCTCGCCCAGAAAGGAAAAAAGTGATCGATTTTACAGCATCGACTCAGCCACCTGCGGCGGGGGAGGGGGGGCGCGAACGTCGTCGTTCAATAGGAGGGGAAAAAAGAACAAAGGGAGGGTTAAACCTGAATAAAGGAGACTCTACTAAGGAATCAAGATCTTGTTCCACAGCTAGTGTCAAAAGGGGGGGGAAGGGCCCGGAACATCCTTCCACGAAAGGGGAAAGGGACCTTTGTCACGATCCTGAAATTGGAGGATGTACCGACTCCTGGGTCCCGAAGAAGAAGCGGGAAAGGAAGACGCTTCTTAACCTCTCAAGGCGAGGTCCTTTCCGGGGAAAAGAACGCTCCTGGGAGGAGGGAGGGCCCAGTTACTACACGAAGAGAAGTTCGCAAAGGCCGTGTAAGAAGGGAAATGTCTTCGTTGGGAAGAAAAAAAGACGTGATTATGAAGGGCTCCCCTCCGGGGGAGGAAAGTAGGGAAGCCCTACCAAAAACAGTATTTCTCTGAAGATACATAGGGGGGATGTGCCCGGCCAATCAGAGGGGAAAAGAGACAGGGTTTTGGTGCGCGAGAAGGGTCCGTGAGCGGGGGGGAAAAAAGTCCTGGGAAGGCTTTGGGAAGCTTACGGCGCAGGGGGAGAAGAACAACCATTCAGGGGGGGGAAAGAGGCGGCCCTCGCGGAATTTCAAAGGATCTAGTGTTATGGACACCTCACAGAAGGGGGGGGGGAAGGGATTGGCGATTCGCCACACTCATTCAACAGAAAAAAAGGAGGGAAAAAGGGACTCCAAATCCACCCTTTCTCGAAGAAAAAATCCAGAGCGCTGTCGCCGGAAAAAAGGGCAGAGGGAGGCTTCCTCGGACTCGGGGAGGAGGAAAAAGAAAAAGGAGGAAGCTGCCAAAAAGGAGGACTTCTTTGAGGGTTGTCTGGGGAGAAAAAGTGTCTTCCAGTAGATTTCTAAAAAGGGGAGAGAGGAACTCTTTTCAGGGAAAAAGGAAGGGGTTGACGCTACGCGAAGCGAGGGGAGAGTCCAACCAGATGGAAAAAAAAAAAAGAGAGACTTCTTTAAAATGTATTAAAAGAAGTCTCATGCCGATGAAATCCTCCAAGAAAAAAAGGAAGCTGGATAGCCTTTCCCGTGGGGGAGAGAGCGTCGTTTGCGGGAGGGTCAGAAGATGAGGTGGGTTCAACATCTTGACCGGACAAGAGAAGAAAGAGGTGAAAATTTTACTGCTAAGGTGGGGTCTGGGGGAAGACAGCAGAGGAAGACAAAAACGCCTCATAGAAACAAAAAAAGTAGGAAAGGAGTAAAAAGGAAAGGGGGTTTTTTGGGAAGGAAAGCTGGGGGTCAAGCGGCAAAAAGAAAAGGAGGGAGCATAACATTTTTCCGCGAGGGAAGGAGGGGGGAGTAAATCGGTCAAATACTGTGAACAAAGAGGGAGAGGACATCTCAACGGAAAAAAAGGTAATCTTCTAAAGCAGATAAGCTTGAGGAGGTCCTCTATCTCGAAAAAGGGAAAGAGGGTACTCTTTTTCACGAACGGGGGGAAGTCGGTTCTCTCCTATTTCTCTTCGGAGGGAGGGCTCAAGAAGGACTTCCGGGGGTGAAGAGAGATTCGCTCATCAAAAGGGAGAAAAAGGGACAGACAACTGTGGAGCAACCCTTTCCTCCCCGCCAGGGCTCTGCCGCCTTCCGTTGAAGAAAGAGAAAAGGGTTGGGTGGGGAAGGAAGGGGTCCGGCGCACCTGTCTCTATAAGCCAAAGGAAGGGGGAAAGGAGAGGGAGGGGGTCATGCCTCTCTGACTCTGATAAAGGGAAACGGTACTAAGTCCCTTTCTGGAATGGGATATGGCCACATAAAAGAAAAAGGGGGCCAGAGGTTATTTGTCCATAACACTAGATCCAGGAAGGAGAGGGGTCCCTGAGACATGATCGGTTTTGGGACCCAAAGGGAAGTAAGCTTCCCAAGATACAGGGAAAAAAAAGGGGGGGCCATCTCCCTCCCTAAAAACATGTGAAAAGAGCGGATTATTGGAAAGAAAAGCCTACCGATGGGAAGAAATCCTTGCGAGGGGATGTTCTTCATAACGAGAAAGAGAAATCCTTCTTTTCGCATTAAGAGAAAAAACTTTCTCCGGGAAAAAAATGAAGACTGAAGGGGAGGCCGTACACGGCCTTGCGCAAATTACCGCGTGGCAAAACCAAAAAAAACCCCCCCAACCACCACCCCCCCAACCACGTGTAATTAGTGGGGACGAGCTCTTCATTTGTCAATTGAAGGACGCCTCAATTCTGTTCGCAGGGGAAGGGAAAAAGGAAAAAAGGAGAACAGTATTCTATACTCCTTCGTTACCCATTATAAGAAAGGACATTTCAGTATCTTTCCTTCAAGGTCGAGGGAAAAGGGAAGTGGAATTTTCAGGAGAAGGAATCCAATTCTTCACTGAAGGGGGGAGAGGAAGAAAGTCCGTAGCAAAGATGAACTTCAGTCTTTCAAAGATGGGGTAAGGGGGTCCGCCTCTGGGGGAAAGAAGGGAGGGAGATCCAAACTCCGGGGGGGCGATTTTTAGGGGTCATGTACCCGAGGAGGACGCAGCCTCCCTGGCGAGGAAAGAAGAAAGGAGACCGGCTGAGGTCTTCCATCTAAGAATAAAAGGGGAGGGAAAGGGGGAACAGATCTATTATTCTGGAAGTTAAATGCAGAGAAGAAGGAAGGAAAGATGAGAAAGGGTAACTACCCGTCAAAAAAAAAGGGGTCCCCTTTCAGGGGGGGTTTGGATTCGGACTTATCTGGTCTTACCGAGCGAAGCAGGTAGGCTTAGAGGGGAACATTGAAGTTCTCCTTTCTGGGAAGGGGGGGGAGAGGGTCAGGACGATTCATCTGACTACCAATAAAAGGGACCAATCGTTAAGAAAAAATAGCCAGATGACAAGAGAGGGGGGGGAACAGATATTTCAGAGGGAGGAGGGAAGAAAGGGAGAGGACTCTTACCTCCGTTCTTGAAGCGTTTTCTGACTACAGAAAAGAGGACATTTGGAGGGGGAAGTCGAAACAGGACGGAATGATTTGACGAAAAAAAAGAAAAAAGAAGAATCGCCTAGTCGCTCGAAGGGGGGCACGGCTCGAGTTTACAAGCCTCTGAAAAAGAATCGTAGGGGCGTCGATCCAGGAGGAAGGATCGATCAGTTGGGATAGTGTCGATATAATAAAAAAGGAGAGAGGAGAAAAAAGGGGAGGACGGCTTCCACTTCCCGGCCATCGGAAGGCACCAAAACTGTGGAGGGAGGGGTGGAGGCAGGGAAGATGCACACGAGGGGGGAGAAAAAGGGAGAGAGGACTCCTCCAACTTTTCTTAAGCAGAATTCCTTTGCGGGGAGAAAAGGGTTAAATGTCCAGAAAATCGAGGATAAGAGAAAAAAAAATACAAAAAATCTTTGGGAGAAAAAGGGGGTTCTTTATGCCGAAAAAAGGGAGCGAAAAAGCGGTTAGAGAAAGGGGAGGGAAACCGCCAATCCCCTAACTAGGAGTCGACTTCTTTTTCTCGGAACATCCTCAAGGAAGCGCGGACTCCGCTCAGAAAAAAGGAAATTGGAGTACCTTCCGCGTTTCCCTCAAACTCTTCCACTCGAAGGAAACAAAAGAAGCAGGAAAAGAAGCCATTAAGTTATTTGGCGCGGGGGAAAAGGACGGAAGGGGGGGGAAGGAGGTTCATTTCCGAAGGGAAGAAGTTTATACTCCTCCTAAGGGGATTAAGCGAAGAAGAGGTGGGGGGAATCATCCTCTATGCTGTGCAAAAAAAAGAAGGACAAAAGAAAACTGTTAATGACCTTCCCTCAAAGGAATTCACCTCCTTTTTAGAAACGAAGGGGGGAAACTAAAAGACGCCCTTCGAGAGGGAAAAAGCAACTGGAAGCCTTTCAAGTCCAAAAAAATGGAAAAAAAGGGAAAAAAGAGAGAAAAAGGAGGGGACCGTGTCCTGATCTTTACACTGTGGGGAAGGATGTGTGGCCCTCGTTTAACCCAGCCAAAGTGGGGAAAAAAAAGCAATTAGGTGCCGTCAGAAAGAAAAGAAGGAGCGACCATCGC
>Ga0179593_1499935_pt1 | contig 14227 bp, 18 predicted proteins | sample CZODoug2_1_08_16_FD_185931 | JGI IMG/M metagenome (GOLD analysis project Ga0179593, IMG submission 185931) | Vadose zone soil fungal communities from Angelo Coast Range Reserve, California, USA - CZODoug2_1_08_16fungal (PacBio error correction) | ecosystem: Environmental > Terrestrial > Soil >...
GCCTCGACAGAGGGAAAGAACGAACGAGGCCATATGCAAGGGGAGACGAAAAAAGACGTGAGGGAGACGTGAAAAAACATCTCTAAAGGAAAAAGAATAACAATTATTACTTCACAAGGAAACAAGTTGCTGCAAAAGGAAACCAAAGACGGAGAAACTTTTAAGGCCAACCTGGGGCATGGGAGGGTTGGTCGCCAAAAAAACCAGACTGGAGAAAGCAAAGCCTTGGCGTGGCCAATCATAATTAAAGAGGTGTAGGATGAGGGAATGGCTAGGGAGATACTGCACGGCTGGATCGCCACTTGCTGGTATTGGGGAGTGATGGGGAATTGCATGGGGTGACCGGGGATGTACGATCGTGAAGTTTTGAAAAGGGAACCAAAAAGAGAAGCGGATGGGCATTCCTGGGTGAACGAGGGAAATTCCGCCTCGAAGTCACCCAGGGAAAATAGTTTGCAAAAAAAAAAAGACTGAGTAGAATCAACTGAATTCCTAGGGGGGGGGGGGGGGTTTTGGCATTTTTGGGCTCACTTGGCAAGAGGAAAGAGGCAATCTACGTAAAAAAACAGGGATTGTGGCCATCAAAAGAGGCAGGTAATTGACAAAAGGCAAATGGACCGGGCTTGGGTTGGGATTCCAACGGAGCAGTGAACACCACCGGGGGAATCAGGGGAAGGGCGTATGGGGGGGATTTTACAACGTTCACAACTAAATTGCTAGCTCCGGTCAGTATACCGACTTTTTTGTGGAGAGACCGAAAGATCGGAAAAACACAAACCGATGTACGGGTTGAAATGAGTGGAGGGGGTAAGCCGAATGCAAAAGGAAGGCGAAGACGGGTGAATGACGAATAAGAAGCAACTAACTGCAAGGACTTGGACGAATACTGGTAGACAACAACCACTAGAACCGGTCCCGCGCTCGGGTGGGTAGGGAGTTAAGGCCTTTCCCGCACACACTCACCGGGGAGGGAGATGGCCGCGGAAGGCCAACGAAAGTTTTTGGGAAGGGGGTCCCTGGCGAAAAGCATGGGGGTTTTCGTGTCGACGGAAAAACGGGTGGTTTGGTCCAGCACAGGGGGGTCTTGCAGGAATTGGTCGTGGAGGGGTGGGGGCAACAAAATGCACAGGGCTGGATCAACATGGTGTTAGTGGGTTGCGCGGGGGTGTGGCTTTCGGGGGGGAAAGGATGTCAAAATTTAATATATAAGGACGTTCTCAGAGAGATCTAAAAGGATGTAGAGCATTTGCAAGTACAGAAACAAGGTTTATAAAAGTCTGGTACCCTTGCATGGGGAGCTCAGTCCACAAAGTGGATGGGGTGGGGGAAACGGGGTAATACATTTGGTGGGGTGATGGAAAGAAGGCAATCCGAATCAAAACCTAGAGTGGCCACGGGAGTGATAAATTTTTTGCGAGCTCGGGGGTATGAAAAAGAAAAAAAAAGATAAGGCGTGGAAAAGAAAAAGGGAGTGGGGGGGGTGAAACCACACGGGTGAAAAGGTAAACAAAGAGGAGGAACTGAGACTACGAGAGCATCAATAAAACACGGAAAAAGGGGTATTGATTACATGAGATGATAGAAATACGGAAAAATCAAGACTTGGTTGTGTGCGGGGGTCATACCGCGAAGAAAACTGAAACCAAGAGAAAGGACAGGTAACCGAGAGCACAATTTAAAAAAAGACACTAAAACACGGGGGGGGGGGGGGGGGGGGTTCAAATGCTTACAAAACTAAGGCCGCAACACACCTTCAAGTGAAAAAAGGCACTGGAAAAAAAAAGGGTTCTCGGTGCCAGCATAACTTCGTCGTGATCCTGGCAAGAAGTGGAAGAGACGACCACTATTCTCGAACTCAGTTAGACGAACATAGTGTAAAATGGGGAAAAAACGATTGGCCAAACAAGCAAATGGCCAAATGAAAAACAACGGCCGCCCCAGCGGGGGCATCCAAAATTCCAACATTTTACGAAACCCACCGCCAGGGGGAGACAACCCGCGCAAGAAAAAATCGGCTGGGTGGGGAAAGATTACCCCATCATAAAAAAGAAAAACAAAAAAAAAAAACTAACAACAAAAAAAATCAAAAAAACATAAAGAAAAGGGGTGATTAAGACAACAGCAGAATGACAAAAAACATGAGAAAATAAATAAAAGTAAAGACAAAAAAAAAAGTAATTGGGGTAACGGAGTCGGTCCCCTGTAATCATTCTTTGTATGAAGGGGGGGTTTTGGTTTCCTGTAGGCCTGAAAAAAAGTCTGCAGGGGGATGACAAACAGGCAAGGGGAAAAAGCTAAAGGCTCGAAAACGAGCCTGGAAGCAGTCACGTAAAAAACTCAAAAACCAAAAAAAAAAGAAACGTAAAACAGGATATGGGAAAAAAAGGGGAGGAAAGGAGGGGAAGTTACACACAAACAACAATAGCGAGCCTCGAAAGTAACAAATAAGTGCCCAACCAATCCATACCTTGCAAAACGTCCCGCAATCATCACATACCAGGCAAAAGTATGCTCCCTGAGTTAAGGGGACAGGGGTCCCGAAGGAAGGAATTCAAACCCGGATCCCTGCACAAAAAAGAGTACACAACAAGATAAAGGGAATCGCAAAGTTAAAGAGGGAACATAGCGAAACCAATAAGGAAGATGTGAAGAGGCGCCGGGCAGGAGACCTACTAGGTGGCGGCAGAAGGTAAGTTTGGTCAAAAAAGCCCGGCTTCACACAAAAAGCAGGCCATTTACTTGGCCCGCCAAAAAAAAGAAACAACCACGTCTAGAGAAGGCGAGTACTCAGTCCATCCTCCACGGGACCAGAGGGGGAAAATATGATTGCACACGAAAAATACGAAATACCAGAAAAAGGGTGTCTCACTTTCCAAGTGGATAGACCACCCACGAAAACAACGAAGGCCTTGTGAGGAATCAGTCCATCCAAAAGCACGGACTCAAGAAAAGGGAGGAAGCAGGCCAGTTAGGAATCGAGAAAACGGAGTGATTAAACACAATCAAGTAAAAAGTCAAAGGCAGTTGGGGGTGTAGGTACGAAAGTTAAATAACTAGAAACGTCCACGTAAAGAAAAAAAGAAAGGAGCAAAAAAGAAGGGGGTTATAGGGGAAAAAAATCGGCGAAGTTGTTCAGTCAGGTACCACCGTGACGGGTCTGGGGGAATCAACCGGAAAAAAGGCAAAGCGAAAAAGCCGCACCAAAAAAAACATTCCAGGAAATACCACGCTGTCGGAACTTAAAAAAAAGGAAGGTTGCGGGGGTGATACCCAATCGAACGAAAACCGTCAAACAAAAAGAGAGGCCGAAAAGGGAGAAGCAACGTACTCCGGAATCCATGCCCCGAAAGGAAAACCCGAGAACACGCCCCACACCAAAAGAATGCAAAATTTAAAAATTCCCGGTAAAAAACAAAGTTCAGAAAAAAAACACCTTTCAAAGAAGGGGGCGCACGTCGGCCCTAATCAGATACGTGGGAAGGGAATGCCGGGGACGAAATTGCTTGGTGTTGAAAAACACACGGCCCAATAAAGTTACTGGGCGCCGGGGCAGGAGGATGAAGGTGCGAAAAAAAAATCAGAATGGGGAGTCCCAAGACGAAATCTTTGCAGGCCGCGGAACGAAGCGCAAAAGATTCCAAAAAAAAAAAAAAAGGAGGGGAGAAAAGAAAAATATCGTGCACTGCGGCATCCTGAAAACAAAAGCGGTGGTGTCCGTTGGAATACCTCCATGTGGCGATCGGGTTTTGTGGGGGCAAAACTAAGAAGAAGAAGCCTCAGGGATAGGGCTTATCTGGGGGGGTGGTTGTGGCACAGACGGGGGGGGGTTGGGAAAGAATTCGGTTTTTTGTTGTTTTGGGGGTTTGGGGGTGGCAATGGTAACATAGGGGTGGATTTGAGTATGGAGGGAAACACAAGGGGGAATAAAAGCGCATTAGAACTTGTGAACAAGGAAACATGGGAAAAAAATGGGACTCGGGGGGGGCACAGATCGGGGGGGGGAAAGTTTTGCCCAAAACAGCAGTTGAATTTCACGTGAAGGGGGGGAGATAGAGGGTTCCCCCCCCCCCTGGAGGCCGGTCCGAAATTTTTGTAGTTGGGGAAAGTAAATTGGTAGAGAAATATAACAGCAGAAAAAGTAAAAAAATGCAGTCCTACGTCGTGGCATCAAAGTTGGGGAACTCTTGGTGGTTGGTTTGTGGGGGGGGATGATATTAAAACAAAACTAAAGGGGTGCGGTGTGGGGGGAAACAGTTTTATTAGACAAAAAAGTCGAGGGCCTGTTAGATGAAATTCTTTCGGGGGGGGGAATTTGTGACGCAAGTAATGGGGTAAATTTGTTGCGTATTTCGTTCGGACCCTCTTTCGGGGAGGAGGAAAAAAGGGGTTTTTTCGTGACACCACAACTGCGCGGTGAAGGTGAACGGGGGGGGAGGTGCGCTCTCACGTGGGTTGGGGGGGGGGGGAGGTTGTGAAAAGGAGGTACACGTGAGAACTTAAGAACAACTGGGGGGTAGAACGAAAAGGGAGTCTCTTCGGAACAGCAATGGGTGTTGACGTTGGGATGGGGGGGGTGGGGTACGCAAGGCACATTAAAAAACCGGGGGGAGAGGGGGGGGGGGGTGGTATCAGAATAAAGGAGTCTATAGCAACGTTTTGTGGGCGTTGCCCAGCATGCGTGGGGTAGAATGCTGCTGGAAATGGGCAGGGTCCTTACTGGAAGATGAAGGGTTGTGGTCTTTTAAGGGGGAAAAATGGCAAAAGTTGGGTTTCCGAATCAGTGTGTTCCGGGGCGCCAAAAGAAAACCGCAGGGGGGGTTGTTTTGTGACGAGTTCGGACGGGAAGTACTGACCACCTGCCTCCTCCAGGGAGGGCTGACATCGGGGTTGACACCGAGGGTAGCCAAAGGCTAAAGTGGGTAAAACCCTAGGTGAGGTGTTTAGGGGTGTCTGAAGGTTCAGGTTAACTTAGAAGATACATGGTGCTTTTGTTGGTCCCGTGCAAGCCCGGCGGAGGGGGAACGCAATAAAAAATTAAAAGGGGGCGTGATGGGGCGTCGGGGGGGGGGGTAAAAATTGCCCCCCACGGAGCAAGTCTTGATAGGCGGTTGGGGGACGGTATTTGGCCACTCTAACAGAACAATCTTGGGAGGCGTTTTGTGGAAAGTGAAGATAAGGACCTGATTCAAAGATCCGGTTTGGTAGGGTTGGGGGGGCAACGTATAAATGATGAAGGGGGGTCAGCTATGACGAGAAAAAAAAAAAAAAAAAATAAGTTTAAACAATGGTGACGGCGACGACTGGTCAGGGGCTGAACCAGGACGACCTACCTTGTCCAAAACATAGCAGAAGAAAGAACAGCTATTGCAGACCGCTCATTTTTGTGCGGGGGATTGGTGGGAAAGGTTTGTGACAGGGGGGGAAAAGGAACATTGGGCTCGTAAATGGGGGTGGAACAAACGGGGGGATCGGTAAGGTTTGGGAAGGACGGAGGAAAGAGAGGAAGTTTCTTTTCGAGGTTGCGCATACACCGTAGGTTAAGGAATGGTGTGGTTTTTCAGGGACACCCCAAACTTCGGTCTGGGGGAGGCGGGACATGGTGTTGTAAAAGGTGCACCATACTGGAAGGTGTTGGCTGGGGTGGAAAATGCAAGGGTTTTGAACTTTGGGAACGTAGAACGGGAAAAACCAAAAAACTTCTTTACGACATAGAGTCTCGGGGGAACAGTATTGCGCCCATCGATTTGGGGAGCTCTGGTAAGGTCATTCAAGGTAGGAAATACTATGATGTACTGCAGGTTAGTCTTCTCGGAAGGTACCATGAGGCCAAAAGGGGGTTAAAGGTTGCTTGAAAGACAAGCCCACAGAACACCGCGCCCGTGCAAGTCTGAAAGAAAAAATTGGGGCTCTGGTGCGGGGGGGGGGGGTTACGCCGGATAGTTATCAGGGTTTTGGGGCAACTAAAACACAAAGTGACGTCGATAATCGCAGAGGACTCTCCGTACCCCAAGAAAAGAACGGGAGGGAGTAAAAGATCCAAACTGCTAGTCCCATCCATTGGGTTTTCGCAGGGTCAAGCAAAAAAAATCCTCAACCGATCCACGGTGCAGGAACAAAAGCGGCATGAAAAAAAAAGACGACAACCAGACTCCCCAAGGGTGCTTAAGAAGGCCCCTCTTCACAAAAAAAGGGTATTACACAGGGAAACAGTCATTCCGGGGAAATCACGAACAGCAGAGGAAACTGGCTAATAAGCAAACAGTAAAAAAAACGGTCCCAAAAAACGTTCAAACTAAAAAGGCGCCAAAAACGTGTGGAGGGGACTTAAAGTCGGTTCTAAACGAGGGAAAAAAATTGGTAACGGTCAATGCCCCGAATCCCCGCTGTGACAAGTCACAACGGGCGCAACAAAAAGGACACGGGCAGAAAAACGCCATTTCCTAAACCCGAAACCAAAATTTGATACACACGGGAAAAAGCACGTCTTCAGAGGGGCGCGAGGGAGGCAGGTCCATTCAAAAAAAAAGCCCCATCAGGGGGGGAGCCCATCCAGGGGAAGGGACAGCGAAAACGAAAAGCCACAGGGGAAAACAAACGCTTCCTTGCCAGCGGGGGGGGAAGGCCAGGTTGTTGTGCAAGGGGGATCGTGCCACAGAAAAGGAAAAAAACCGTAGGCAAATCTTTCAATAAGTAAAAAAAAAAAAAAAAAAAAAAAGGCAGACGAATTCTCCGGAGACGGAAGGACCCGAACTCACCTTACAAGAGTTCGCAGGGACATACAAAGTCGGCCTGCCTAGAACTGAAAAAGACTGCCCCCCGGGAAAATCAAGAAGTGTCACGGCCGATCGTGCTCACCAACGGCCCCTGTAGGGAAGTGGGTCCACCTGACCGAAGAAAAGTTGGGTGCACCAACGCGTAATCGAAAAAAAAATCGAAAAAAAATCCAAAACAAGTCAAACCATAAGGGCATTGGGGGGGGGGGACCTCAGTCTCAACATGATTAAAGGAATTGTGCTAGTCAGTCCAGGACCAAGGAGGCGGAAAAAGGAAATAATTTTTACTCGCTGCCAACGTAAAGGAATATTAAGAGACATAGACGGGGAAAAAACCGATCCTGAAAAAACGAAATCAGAAGAAAAGCAGACGACCAAAAGCCAGAGTGTGTAACGAAAAAGATAAACTCCTGTCTAAAGGGGGTAATTGTCAAGGGGGGGACCAATCAAATCGAATCGTAAAGAGGGATCACACAGACCAATCAACCAACGGGGAAGATCAACCCCAAGCAATACAAATCTTCAAAGACCTGGGATTATTCGGCGAAGCAAAAAAGGGGAATTAGCACAAGTTTTTAAGTCAACTCCGCGAAGTAATAAAGGAACCGCCTATAAAATAAAGAAAACAAACAAATGCAAAAAAAAAGGTTGTCCGTGACAACACGTCCGCTGTCGTCCCAGGGGGGAGAAGAGGACTTGGGTACGTACGGGCATTTCACAAGGGATCCCTCCAAGACCCAATCAGGACACAAGAGAAACGCTTACTGGAAGTGAGGGGAAAAAGGGGGGGGGGGAAATCGAAGATCGAAAAAAGTCACTCAAATCAGTCTCCAAGGCTCAGACACCGGAATCGAATCCCCAAGCCCGAAGCCAGATTCCAAAAACCTCCCACACCTATTGAAAAACTTTCTTCACTGGGGTAACTTAGTGAAGCTTCCATCCACTGATCACGGGTTACGGGAAAATAAAATTAGTGATCAAATGAGAGAAAAACACAAAGTAAATTTGGGTTGCCCACCAAAAGGGGAAAAAACAGCCTAAGTATCCAGGGGAAGGGGGGGGGTGGGGTGACGAAGGAAAGGTAGGGAGGAAAACGAGGTAAGGCATCCTTAAAAGAAGACTGGAGTCACAAAACACCTTAGGAGGAGAGGAAGATATTGCCTTGGACCGCAAAGTCGTTGGGCGGTAGCCTACCGGTTCGATCTGGGGTTTTAAAAACTACCTCAGATGGCGCGCCACTAATAGGATTTCCCGGGCTGCAGGGCCGTGGGGACAACACTACTTGTGGGTTTGAAATCGCGGAAGCCGTGGTTTGTGGGATCACAACGGGGAGGGTTGAGATTATGGAACGGACGTGCTGACAAACCTTTGAAAGCGCGCCCAAACCAACAGGGTTAAGGGCCAAGGGGCAAGGGTGTAGTGGACATCGGGGGGGGGGGGGGGGAGTTGTCGCTAGAGGTGACGGAGGAACTTACGGGGGGAGGAGAAATGGTTTCGGAACGAATTGGGGGGCGTTTTGGGCTTCCTCTGTTTATAGACAACATAATACCCCAACCCCAGTTGTCCCCAGCGTGCATATTGCCTGCTTGGAAAAGTGGCAGGGAGTGGGGAAACTCTTTTGGAAAAGTGGCAGGACGTTTGGGGGGGGCAACCAGTCCTACGTAAACCCAGGCGGGTCCTTACGACACGGTGGAGTTTCGGGGGGGTTGGCTTCTGTGTTGAGGGGGGCTGGCCGGCCAGCTGAACTGTTTGTGGGTACCGGGAATGGGGGGGGGGGACTCCAACAAACTGGAAGAGACGGAAATTTCCGATGGACGAATCCTCAAAAACGGGGTCAGTTTATATGGGATACTTAACCTGACTACCCTGATGAAACCAAAAGGCCGGTGGTGGGGTTATTTTGGATTTTCACGCAATTCAGGGAATTTAACCGGGGGGATGATCTTGTATGCATACTGGGGGGGGAAACGAGAAAGGGACAACAGGTTGGGTCGGGTGAAAAAGCATATGGGATTCTATGAACAGTATGGGACGGCGGACTGAAGGATTCTGCCAGAATCTTTTCCCTTAAAGGGGGGATTTAATTGGAACATTTGGGGGGAAACTGAGAAAAAAAAAATTACGCGCTAAATTGTTCCGAACTTAACGACCGGGGGGCCACCACGCAACGCGAAAAATTACTGAAAAACTATTTTCGCAGGGGGGAAAGAGATCAAGACAGAAGTCCTCGGGGTGTAAGTGGGTTTCAGTTGGGACGGAAGTTTATTAAAGAGATCGTGTAAAAAATGAGTCAAGGATGGCCTGTAACCGCATCATGAAGTGAAAAAGAAAATCTTAAAACGGAATGATGTCGGTTGGGAAGTATGGGTTCAAAGGGTGCAGCTGACGAGGGAGGAAATGTTTGGGGGTGCCGCAGGAATTATGGAACGATCCCACGGTGAGTGGAAAGGGGGGGCCACATTAAAATACTAGGGGGATAGTCTACGGACCGTTGCTAATTGGGGGCAGCACCGTGCCAAAACTCAGACGGAAAAGGACTAAAAGGATCACAAAACAGTATTAGAAACTCCGAGGCACCATGAGGTTTGGGGGTTTACGGAGGGTTTCATTTGTTCCATTTGTGCACGTCTGTTCAGAGATCAGTGAAGGAAAACGCTTGATGTATTTGGGGGGTGGGGAATGGGAAAAGGGACGCAGAGCGGATGGGTTGACCGTTTGATTGGAGCAAAACCCATTTAGGTGTGGGGGTCGGGTAGGTTGGGCAAACGAAAAAAACCCGGGGTTTTAGTGCAGCGGGGGGTTTTGGTTTTTGGCACAAGGTGTTTATGTCTTGGAAAAGGGCCTGGGGTATTTTTGTGAGGATATAAACTTCGGATGGGTAACTCTACATCATCCTTGGAAAAAAAAACTCAATCATTCAGACCTAACGAGGACATTATGGAAAAGACATCAACTTTAAAAAAAAAACCTTGGAAGGGGAATGTAACCACTTGGAAGGTGGACCAGGGGGGTACAGTTTTTGCAGGGGGTAAGAGTCCAGACCGCAAACGGATACTAAACTGGCCAGAAAAATTGGTGTCTAAAAAAAGCGACTCTGACTGGGTGGGGGTTCAAGCCGGGCTAGAACTGTCTTTTGACTAAAAAAAAAAAAAGGATGGTTTACTCAACGTACCCAAACAAGCGCACGCCGTCTCTTAAACACGGGAATCACAAACTGCAGTAGTAAAAAGATAGGGATAGTAGTACATCTTGGTGTGCGAGGTGGGGAAAAAAACAGGGAGGGGACAGGACAAACTATAAGTTACCCACAGAAGCAACAAAGAACACAATTGGGGGGCCTCAGGGCTCGCGTTGTAGGGAAGGGGACGCAATCTTTTAACAAACTGTAGTCAAAGGAAATAAGTGGGAAATTTCGCCTCCAGCAGCCTTAGCATAATAAAATGGGCTCTGAAAAGGCACGGCCCGAAAAGAAAACGAAATTACAAGTGCTTCTACCGTAGGGGGAAAAAATTGAAAAAAAACCTTTTCCAAAAAAGAAACAAGGCACACCAATGCAAAATTCAAAACACAGCGAGCCAGGGCACGGAAAAACGAGCAAAGCACGACCCATGGCCACTGGACCCGAAAAACATTCTGAAACGAACACACACAAAAAACAGGTTGTGGCACACAACGGCAAAAAACAAACCAAACACAAACAAAACAAAAAAAAAAACAAAACATCGGGAAACGCTGGGGGACAGTGAGAGCGGCCATGAGAGAGCACACCGCAGGACACATCTCGACGCCACGAGAATGCTGAGGCGAAAAGGCCACAGTGGGGGAGAACAAAGCACGAAAAGAAAACTCGCTCATTTTTGGTGGTGTGAGTACGGGTTGCGCCCACTGGAGTGAATTAAACCATTTAAATGCACGGTGGTGGTCGAGCGCAACGGGAAGTCAACTGGTGACTGGCTTCACATACTAAAAAAACTTAGGAGTGGGGGCAAATCATTCACAAAAAAATCGTAACGCGCGATAATCTGTAAAAGAGCGGCCCTAAACCCAAATCAACGGGTCAAACTGGAACTCAACTTCTGCCGAGACACACCTGCCCTTACCCTTAGGGTCCATCCCATCAGGAAGGGAAAGAGGTGACCCCAAGAAGCGTATCATTTCAACACAGCCAGCAAAAAAACTGTTCAAAGGAAATCAGGGCCTCGCTCGCAGAAACGGAAAATTGGGGAAGGAAATTCGCTCGGGGGCAACCACCGAAAAAGAAAATAAGGGACAGGGGGGGAGCAAGGTTGGGCGCAAAGTGTCCCAAAAAAAGGTCTAAAAAAGTCCAATTTGTAATCAAACCAGTTCGCCGGCCCCCGGCATAACAGCCAGACAATCCCGCGACATATGATGGGAAAAGACAAATGTCTCAAAAAAACTGTTCTAACCAAAGGGGGATTGGCTTCCGCACAGAACAAAAGAGAAAAATGTGAATCTTGAAGTCATCCAAAATCACAGCCCGCAGAGGAATACGGAAAGCAGTGTAAGAGCTAAAGTCTTCAAACCGGTTGGTATTGCAAAAAACAGTAAGCCGCAGACAACGGTTTGGGGAATCGCGATCAGGGAAATTGCCCCGTAAGACATACCCAAAACAAAAGGGGGACAAATTGGCAAAAAAAAAAGGGACGGGGCAACGCCCCTGGAAAGGGGGACCCTGCGAGGGAGAGGGATAAGTGTACAAAGTAAAAGACATAGAGAAGGCCAAGGGGGAAAAATAACCAGGGGGGGAACAAGTGATGAACGCGTCGACACTGGGTAGCGAGGAATGCTGTCGAAGGAAAACAAGACCAAATCACCAATACAAATCCAATGACACAAGTTCCCGTACTCGATTACACCGCCCGAAGAATAGAGTCAAAACTCAACAAAAAAACGGAGGGAAAAAAATTTTCCAAGCTTCCGGGTACAAAAAGATGAAGGCTCGGCATATCAAGGGGGGGAAACGGTCGGGGGAAAAAAAGAAATCAGGTCCCAAGGGGAAGGCAAAAGCTCCTAAGGAAGAAAAACAAGTACTGGGTGACCACCAGGCACCCAGCTAAAGGGGACTCGAATAGAACCCGTGGGTTTACTAAATATGAGCAGAGATTTAGAAGAAACGTGGGGGGGGAAACAAGTAAAAAGTGGTCATCCTTCACGTATTAGATACTCCAAAAAACAAACATAGGGAAAAAAGGAAGAGAATATGCAAAGTGCCGACAATCCGTGGGTTCGCGCCGCCGTGGGGCGCGTTTTTAAAGGGGGCTCACGATGGGGTGAAGAAAACCGCGATGACGAAAAATCGAGCCTTGGGGGGGGGCCCAAACTACTTTGGTTGGAACTCACAACCGCGAGGAGGGTGTGTGAGGGGAAAATAAAAATCGGGGGAGTTATTGGGACGAACGTGAGCACAGGGGGGTGGGAGAAATCGACGAAGGGAAAAAGACTTTGGGGGAAGGAAAAGCCTTTTGGTAAATGGGGGGGAATCAAGGGGGTGGTAAAAAGTTTTGGACAGCTGATCGTTTAAAAGGAGGGGGGAAAGCGGGCGGGTAAAAAAAGACAATGGCGCACGATTGGATGAAACTGGGGGTGGATGGCAGTCTCGATTGGTGGAACCCCGCCACTCACTGGACAGTCCCGCCGAAGGGGCAAAGCGGTTTCGGGCTGGTGTTAAACGGGGGGGGGAGTTTCTGCTTAGGCTTGTGGCAGGGGAAAAGACGGTTGATTCACAAGGGGGGGCAAAAAAGTCCGCAGTGGAAATAAAGGGTCTTGATTGTAAAAAAAAAATGCGGCCTTGGGGTTTGAATGTTTTTTTTTTGTGGTTTTTCCAATTTTCGTAGGGGGTTTCTGGGACGGGGAACGCGGTAAGGGAAGTACCTTGTGCAGCAGGCAGTACCACACAACAAATGTGCGCGCCAGGGGGAATCCATGGATGAAGCGATACCGAACTGAAGGGGGGGTAGAAGTTAAAAAAAAAAGACGGTCTACCAATGCAGTAAGGAATGAAAGCAAGGGGGGGAGGGCCTGTGCTTGGGAGGGGGGAAAAAAAAAGTTCAAAAAAAAAAAAAAAAAAAAAAAACAAAAAAAAAAAGAAAAAAAGATTTTAACCAAGTAAGGCTGATTGTTGTGGATCTATCAAAAGAAAAAAAAGCACCGTGCGTAGCGATGTGTACCACACCTTGGTTGCCAAGGAGATGGGAAAAAAAAAGCTGGGGAAAGATTGCGCAATTATGGACGCAGTCGAAGATTACCGGGGAAATAACTTTTCAAATGGGAAAGGGGTGGGGGGAGAGAATCGGGATCAATGACCGTGGTTGCCGCGGGGACGCAAAAAGGGCTCACAGAAGAAAGGGTTTTCCGATGCGTTCGGGAGAAACGGGCTCGCAAAAAGGTGAATCAGGGGCAAATCGTTTGAAAGTTCGATCTCAGCAATTAAGCCTCCCCCCTTGGTTCCTGGTTGGTTTTTTGTGTGGGGTAGTTGGGTGATGCATAGAAAACACTACGCCGGGGAAACTGCATTCAACTTTACCAAAAACCAAAAAACGGGAAATGGAAAAACATGAAAAGGTAAGAGTCGACAGGGGGCGTGCCCAGGGGTTTGTCTGGATGCGTGTTAATTCAAAAAAACAGGTCCAAAAAGCCAGCGGAGAGTTTGTGTTGGTGAAAGGAAAGATATGCTTGGGGTCCCATAGGAGGTACGGGGGAGTTGACTGGAAAAGACGGATGAAAGGAAACGACTTCGAAATGACGTTAACGGTGCGAAGGGACGCGAAGCTGTGAACCGGCACACAGGACCTACAAGGTAAGAAAAAAGAATGCAGACGCTGTACCGCTCAAAGTTTTGTGTGGCAACTTGTGTGGAAAGGGTCGCCCAGGGGGGTTCGCTTTTGATGGGGGGCGACATCAGGGTGGAGTTGGGGGAAGGGGAAAAAAAGGGCAAAGAAAGGTATTTTGGAAAACTTGACCTAACGGGGAGCACCGTGGTACTGGACATGAAATTGGGAAAAAAAGGAAAAATTGTTTTTTAAAAAGTGCAAAAAAAAAAACAGGGTGGCGGTTCTGACTCTTTTTAAGGGTGAAAGGAAACTGTTTTCTGGGCCGGGATGACGGAAACTACGAAGGAGTTCCTACAGAAACGCGAAAGAGAATGCTGTGGCGATCGACAGCGTGGGGGCAGCGAAAGAACGGTGGGAAGGACGACGAGCTGGTCCTTACACCCAGGGGGGGGAAAAAAACGAAACAGGAACGGGAAAGGGGCAAAGGGGAATGACATGTGGGTTCGGGGAAATAGGCAGCACAGAAAGTCACTCGGCGTCAGAGGGGTCCGATATTGTTTCTCTCTGGGAAAAAAAAACGTGGGTTGGGGGGAAAAAAGGGACGGGATAAGGTAAAATTGAGCCGTTTTGATGAAAGGCAAAGAGTTGGGAAAGAATACTGTG
>Ga0179593_1404870_pt1 | contig 14226 bp, 15 predicted proteins | sample CZODoug2_1_08_16_FD_185931 | JGI IMG/M metagenome (GOLD analysis project Ga0179593, IMG submission 185931) | Vadose zone soil fungal communities from Angelo Coast Range Reserve, California, USA - CZODoug2_1_08_16fungal (PacBio error correction) | ecosystem: Environmental > Terrestrial > Soil >...
GTTCGTGCCCAAAAACGACGCTTTGGGGGAGGTCAGGAGGCGGGACAGGAGAAAGCCCTTTCTCACCGTAAGGGACCGACACTATATGTACATGTGAACATACTAAAAACCTGGTCAACTTAAAAGGCGCTGCGCGATCGGCATCAAGACTCTTTAGGCGAAGGAGGAGAACCAACGCTCCAATTCTCGGCGATATTTCATAACTGATCGAGCTATGACCAGAATCTTGCACTTCGGGTCATCGAGAGAAATCGCGAACGAACCGACTACTAAAAGAGACCCATGAAGGTTCAAGTGGGGGGAGGTGCCGACAGGAGGCTTTGTGCGCGATTAACACTCGGCCCGACCGGCTGAAAAACGGGGAGGGGGGGGGGGGGGGGACAATCCGGCGCTAGCGCACCCAGGACACTTGGGCAAAAGCCGCAGCACCGGAAAACGTCATGCTGAAGAAGGGTGCGCACGGCGTACCTGGACTGCTTGTGGAAACTGGGGGGGGGGGGGGGGGGGGGGGGGGTTCGACGAAACTGAACTATGAAAGGCCCGGCGAACCAATCAACAAAGACCGGAGAGGAAGCAAGTTTACAGAGAAGACCTACGCAACGGAGTCAAACGGCGAGGGCAGATGGGTGTTGAGCGGAGTCGGGCAAAGGGGAAAACAAGGAAAGTCCCCACTAGAAAGGGTTCCAGAAGAAAAACTAGCAGACACCACGGGCAAAAACCGAAGGGCCACGACAAATAGGTGGACGCTTCTAACACATAACAGGCCCGAGGGCACCCGCGCATCAACCCTCAGGTTATCCCAACAAGTGAACCGACAAAGAGAGGGTAAGAGAAGCGTTGGGGAACCTGCATTGGGGGAGCTCTCAGCGAAGTGGGTTAAGCAATTTCTGAAAGGAATGTCAGTGGGAAAAACCGGGCTATTTGAAACATCTCCAGACCTGCCAGGCCAAAAACACCCACATCTTGAGTCCAGTTTATAAAAGTGGAAGGTATGCGGCTAGGGAGGAAGAATCTTATTGGTTTCCCAGGACTGCTCTCACCCGACCTCCGCGCGCGCAAAAAAAGCCGCTACAACCAAGCAAGCCTGGCGCGGGAGGGGTGCGCCTACGCAGGCCCACCCGAGAGGGAAACTTAAAGCGCCTTAAAAACGCGGACAACAGAGAGCAGCTAAGATCGGACCAAAAAAACAAAAAGGACTAGAATGGAACTGTTTGTTCGACACCTTGGGGTGCGAAACAAAGTGTTCAGATGGGGGGGGCGGGCTGCGGGGGGGGGGGTAGTAAAAATGTTGTCCGTGAAAGGCTCTCAGAAAAAAGCTATCGAAGAAGGAAGGCAGCGGGCCGATTGTTCGGAAGGTCAGATGTCCGGGAAAGGGGTTGAGAAGGTGTCGTAGTTGGGTAGTTTCTATCAATGACGAGAAGGACTGGTCTTTTAAAAAAGCGGAAACGCGGCTCGGGGGGGGGGGGAACAAAGGAGAGAAGCGTGAGGGAAGGAGTCGCAGGAGTAAGATGCAGCCGTAACTCAGAGCATCTCTGATAGCAGGAAAAGGAAAGTAAGACCATTACAGATCCTCGTAGGAGGGAGGAAACAAAAAGTAGAGGGGGAAGTGGCCACTCAGGAATGAAGGAACTGCACTGTGAGATCGACAGCCGTGAACAAAGGAGTCGGGGATATGTCAGCGAACGAATGAAAGAACTGGATAGGTCCAGTCAGGCTTGAAAAACACCGTCCCACGCCAATTCCAGCGCATGGAGACGAGGGGGCAAAGGCGATCTGCAAACAGGGTATAAGGAAAGATGGTCGTCTAAAAAAACGGTGGAAAAAGTTACGCGGCAACCCAGCCGAAGGGGGTCGAAGGCCCTTGAGGCGGCGAAAAAAGAGACGAGTAAAGAAGGGGGTATACGTTTTGTTTGCCACAGAGAGAGCCCGACGCCCAGAACGTTAGAAAAACGGGCGGTGCCGGACGTAAAGCATGCCGAGGTCAACTGGTAAAACGAGGTTCCGCGCCGAAGGACACACAAGACAAGGGAGAGAGTCCATGTTATTCAGCAGGGAGGGAAAAAGGCCCGCGTGGGGAAGACCAAGGGGACGGGATCCGTAAAAATCCCAACAGGTAGAGGGCGAACCTAAAGATCCACAATAAGAACTCAAGAAGTGTGCGTGCCAGAAAGTCCTCACACCGGGATCGGAGAAAGGAAGTTTCGTCCCTCCACCGCAAGAACCACCTCACCCCTCTATAGGCACAAGATAATGTCCTAAACACAGGGAAGAGAAGAAATGCGGAAAAAAAACACAGGAGAGAAAAGTGTCCTCCCGGTAACGCTACGGGTCGTACGGTTGTCTAAAACGAAGAACCTCTCATGCCGAGGGTTCCGGGGGGAAGAGCGAGATAGCGGGGGGGACAACTTCAAGCCGTCTAGCTCAATGAGGGAAGCACCCAGATAGAAGGGGACGTGCCGCGGGGACATCGTGAACGTCTGTGCAGAGGGTTACGATTGGGGAGGCGGCAGAGGTAGGCACCCGGAACGAGCGAGTGGGCGGTTCGTAAAGCAGGGGGATGGAAGGGAAAAACCCCCCCCCTACAAAAAACGGAGCTGGGTCCGGGCCATGAGACGGAGAGCAAACTCGTAAAAAAGGAGGAAGAGAGAGCTCCCGACGGCGTAAGCACGAACTCGGAAAGGGAAGACCCGTTGACAAAAAAGCCCTCCCATCAAAAACGCGGGCGAATCTGATGTGGAAATGGCCGGAAAGGGCCGAAGGAGAGCAAAATCCGCCTCGAGAGAAAAAGCAAAGGGTGGGAGAGAAAAAAATCGGCTCAAAAAAGAGGGCACTCACAGTTCGATGGGACCGGGGCAAAGACAAGAAGCAGCTTCGAGTGGCGCGCGATGGAAACCAACTCTACGACCTCGAGAAAAGAAACCCCCTGAATACGCGCCCAGGCGTCTGGAAAAAACGAAATAAGGTCGTCGAAAAAGAGTGCCAAAAGCATTTAGCTAGAACGCATTCGTCGAAAAACCTGGTCTGAAGAAGGGCAATGACAAACCCGCTTCAGGCTAAGTGTTCGGATCCGAGAAAGAAAATCCCTGGTTCGGTCGGAAAAGTGACGCCAAGAAAGTTGACGGAAGGAAAAAAAAGGGGGGAAAGAATCATAAACCGGCGACGGCGACGAGGAATTGAGGGGGAAGGTCGTTAACACCAGATATCCCCCATACGATGAGAATACGAGGCCTCGCGCATTACTAAGATGATTTTGGCGGTGGGAGGAAGGATAAAAAGTGATAACGCTTCTGCGCTCTAAGGACAGACAGTCGCGATCGCGTAAAAGAAACGCCAAGCCATCACTCGTAAATGAGGATCAAGACGGGGCTCATCGGTATTTAGCAAGACTGGATAACCCGGGGAGTGAGGTTGACGGGACAAAACTCCGCGGCAGCAGGGAAATTTCACACTCCGCAGGACTGAAGGCGCAGTGCTACAGAGGGGAGCTCTAGCTGTCCAGAAAGCAGCACTCCGAAGAGGGACGAAAATTGCAAAGAAATGGAAACCCCCCTCCCCCGGAAGACTCAAGTGACGCTCAGAACTGTTTCAAAGCGGAAAAGGGAGGGTGACGGATGGGAGCAGACATATCGACACGCAAACATGCATGGTGTTTTAAAATTATTCTTGCCATCAAGAATCTCACGAGTCTGCTGCCTAATCCGCGGCAAAAAGGGGCGAGCACCTCCCGCACAGGTCCTGGCAAAAAAAGAAAAACCGAGGGTGGGACTTCAGACGGAACACGCGTCGACAAACCAAAAGCGATCTAAGGCTTTTAGACGCAATCAGGAGGCCTTTTGATCTACAAAAACGAATCCTAATTGAAAGAAAAGAACCACGGGCACGGCGTCAGTCAGTTCCGAGAACGAAAGAGTATCAGCAGGAAAACGGGGAGGTCAACAGCAGGGCGAGACCGGAAAACTGATAAATCAACGCGTGGCAGTAAAAAGACAGTGCCATTTCGAAGCGGCATAGGGACGTACTTAAAAGGATAGCGGAGGAAATACGGACAATTCGACCTTGATGGCATGTCGCCGGACGGCCTAAAAGGCTTCGGGGCGAAGGTGACAGGTTAGACATCCAACATGCCCGGCAGTAGAAAATGCTCCTCAGATGCTCGTGAAAACGAGGGAAGTGAAGGTATAGATGCTCAGGGCAACTAAGGTCTTTCGTGGGGGTTGGGAATACAGCATCTCAAAGGAAAAGCCATTGACCAACCTAGAGTTGGAACAAAGAAATGCTCAAGGAGTTTAACTAGATTTTGCGATACAGGAGATCCGAGGACAACGCGCCAAGGTAATCACGAAAATCGGGGGGGGGAATGAGGTGGGCGGGTGGTCCCACCCGGCTCCCCAAACCGGGACGGGCCTGAGACAGAAATTGTATTGTCGTGGAAGAGGGCGCTTGATGTCGAGACCAACACGTTCGGATGAAACTAAACGCTTACAAGCGGCAGCCGTGGCCTAGGGAATACTCCAACAGTAAAAAAGGGTAGCCCGTCAACTGACCCTAAAAAAATCTGTTTGCGAGGGGGGGGAGGGGGGGGGGGGGGGGAAGGACAGAGGTGGGAAGGGGGGAGGAGGGGGGCAAGAAAGAGGGGAGGAGGAAGGGGGAAGGAAGAGGAAGGTGAGGGGCACAACACGGGGAAAAGAAAAAATGATTGGCCCTGACAAAAACGCGCAAAGGTCAGAGGAAAGAACTGTCGGAGGAAAAAACGAGAGTGGCATAGGGGTGCAGGATCAGAAAATGAACATTTACATCCGTTGGAAAGGGGAGGCGAAGTGTGGAAAAAAAGGGGGGATAAGGGGAAGAAGCGTCCGCGGGGAAAGGCAAGTAAATACCAACGACTTATGAAAACCGATCGGGGGAAAGGACCTCTCTAACCTTCCGAGGCCTAATCAGATGCGCCCTTGAGAGGAGGAACTGACAGCCACATTCGTCTCAGAGGGCGAGCGGAAGAATTAAGAAGTACCAGCGCGGAGAAGGGAAGAAGGTCTCTCTCGGGAATCGACGAAAATGGAGCTCCGGGGAAATAAGAAACGAAAACAATTCCCTTTCCGTTAGTATCGGGGGGGAATCAGTAAAAAGGAGAAAGGCGGAAGGGGCTCGTTTTGGACGAAGGCCGGGCCGGGGTAAAAAAAAAGGATCGGCCAACGACTGACGCCGGGCCGAAAGGGGGGTCTGTGGAGGCGACAGCGTTTGTAGAGACAAAGGGACGATTCGCTCCTCGGGGGGAGAAAAGAAGACGCTGATTTTGGGGGGCGCTAGACCGCTCGCCGAAGTCAATTCAGCGGGTAGTTGGGGTACTTCAGTCCGGAGTGTCGGGTTACGTTAGAAGGGAAAAAAGGGGAAGAGCAATCTATAGAAAAGCCTCTATCGTAAGAAAGGGGTACCGAAGATTTCCACCATGAACGGGGATTTTCGCTCTGACAGGAAACAGACCGAAAAGAAAACTGTAACAGTCGTAAGCAGAAAAAGAGATTGAAAGGGGGGTCAGGTAGGGCCGAGATTAGGCGTAGAGAAACACGGTCTCTTATATGGAAGGTTAAGCTACCACCTTCGCGTACCACTCCTCTGCAGGGGAGGGGAACCGCGTAACAGGAAGGACTCGGGCCACCTCTTCGAAAGGGCGGTACACCATCAGGCTCCAGATGAAGTGGGGATAGTCAGGGAAGCAAGGCAGCTTTAGGGGGAGGGGCTTGTGGCTCCCCACAAAAAAAACAAAACCAAAAAAACACCAAAACCGCGATGACCATACGGTATGGAGGGTCTCTCATCATCGACGGTGCTGCAAAACCTTAAAGATAATCATGAAGACTCGAGGCGTCGAAAGCGGGGTTGGAAGAAGTAATACGTCCATCATCGGGCCGTCAAAGAGGAAAGCATCGTGAAGACCCTTCTCGGGAAAACAAAGACGGACCGAAAAAAGACTAAAAATTGTTGAAATTCAGTCAAAAGAAAAAAACATATAGGGGGGCGGCAAACCCGGCGCTCCGCGCCGGAGGAGAGAAACGAATCAAGACGCGTCTAGAGACCAGCGCGTGGCGATCAGCCAGAGAGGGGAAAAAAAAGAAACCCGAACTCCTGGGAGGCAGTGGCCCCGGAGCCGAGGAGGACTTCTGAACATTGGGAAGAGAGGACGCCCACCAAAAGGAGGGCGGTCTCGTTGCTCAAAGGACAGGAGGGGTGTGGAGGAGCAGAGGTCGCGCTGCGGAGACAAGGCACCGGGGGCGGGATTAGAGGAGGACGAACAGGAAGGCAATCCGAAATCTCGACTCAGGGCAACAAAAAAGCTTGAAGGGGTAAGAGTAAGGCACTGTCGCCCGTGCTTGAAACGGACAAAAAAAGGAAAGGGAGCAAGGGGAAAAGAGGGGATGCACAAGGAAAAAAAAACCCCCCCGTCGTAAAGGGCCCGAAAAGAAAAAAGTCGGATGCCATTCCACTCCAATGGAAAGAAGGAGCCCCTCCGGAGCAAATCGGGGAGAACCCAAAAAGGAGGGAAACGCCGCCAAAATCTTGACCCACCGAGCACGGAAGCACGTAAGTCCAGAGAAACAAATCATAACGTCCTGGAAAGAAGGAAGAACCAAATTCCGAGGGTGGAACCATCCAAGGGAGTGGAAACAAAAAAAATCCCAATGAGCGGGAGGGAAACGTTGAAAACACGTACTAATACGTCGGCAAAGGGAAAAAAGGAAAAGATGGAGACCGTTGCCTCTGCGATAGGGAGAGAGGGAAACATAGCTCGTGGAACGGCCTCTCAGGGGGGGAGGGGGGATCGAGGAGGGGGAGAAAGTTGATCACGAGTCAGGGGGACGGTATGGCAACGCGACGGAAAGAATAAGAAAGGAGGGGTCAAGGAGAGTAATCCTCTTGCCTCCACGTGGGGGGGGGAGGCGCTTCGATCCACTTTTTCTCCACTCAGAAGCTGCCGGGACAACTCGTCTCAGGCTAAGGCAGGGGAAGAAATGCAGGAAGAAGGAGCCAGCCCTTCTGGTCAAAGGATCGGGGCGAAAAGGGGGAATGGAGATGACGGACGAGAACGCAAAGGAAAGGGAATACCTTTCTTTCGAAAAAGACAAGAAGGTTCAAAGTGCCGAGAAAAGAGGAATCGATCGTTCTTCCCGCCTAGAACAAAAACCTCCCTCTGCTTGGTGTGCGGTACAGGAAAAGGTGGGCGACAAAAGGACGATCGACCTGGTCCAAGCAAATCAAGAGGGAGCTCTACAGAAAAAGGCCGAAGAATGAGGAGGTAAAATGGGACCGTGCCGCACTACAGGTTACTGTTCCTTCTACGGAAAAGAGAGAACAAAGGACCGGAGAAAGAATCAACGCTGGCGTAAGAAACGAACGCAGGCAGGGGAAAAGGGAAAGGTGTTGGGGGGGGGTGTCCAAAAGGCCGGGCGCGCACGTAAAAAAACTTTCCTGGCTTCACGTGAAAAAAGGCACCAAAAAGAAAAGATGAGGCAACAGGAGCGGCCAAAAGCGAACCCGCGGCCAGCCCCGCCAAAAGAGGGGTAAGACCAAAAAAAGCGGGCGAAAAAAGAAAAACCTCCAGCTGGGAGGGGGGGGAAGGCTACGCGGAATACCAAAGAATAACACGTCGGAACCTTTCAGGGAGAAGGACAGGACCCAAAGCGTCTAAGAGAGGAAAGACTTACGAGAGCAGTAGCGCAGGATCTTATTCGGGAAAACGTGAAAGGAAAGCACCCCCGGCTAACAATGACCACAAAAATGTAGGGAAAAAACAACAGGGGGGCAACAAAGTTCCATTCTCCGTCCGGGGGGGGGGATTGGGGGGCAAAAAGGGGAGTCCGTAGCTGGAACAAGGACAGCAGTTTGCGGGACAAGAACGGGTGGGTGGCGCACGACCTCATGCGTTAGGGGGACGCGGTTAAAATCGTCGGTTCATAGGGGGGAGGTAAAAGAACTTGGACTACCACCCAACCAAGACTCATCAGAGGGGAGAAAAGCACCTACCAAAGGAAACTAACTAAAAACACGGTTTTGTGGAAAAAGAGGGAAAGGCGTCTGTCGGGAAAAAGGTGGACAGCACGAAAAAAAAAAAATGACGAAACATACTTCCTTCACACGTCCCCCGCATGCAGGTCAAAACTGCAAAAAAACAGAAACCCGGTCCAGTCTATAAAGGGGGGGGTTGGGCTGGGCGGGAGGGAGAAAATATGACTGTGGATATCGGAATGGCCAAGATGTTCTCATTCAAAAGGCGCAGGGAACACGGCGTTCTAAAAAAGGGGGCTGCAGTTTCGGGCGAGGAAAACCGATCTCCGTTTTCGGCGGTACCGACTGGGAACCCCCACCCGCACCCTCGCCGAGTCGAAAAGGGGAAGCGGAGGGTGTATCCGACATGAAAGGGAGGCGGCCAGCTTCGGGGGAAGGGGGGGGGGGGGGACAGGCCGTGCCGGCCCGATTTCGACGCGGAGGGAACAGGCGCCAAATGATAATCATATGAAGGGAAAAACCAAAAGCGTCCAAAAACGAAGGTGTTAAAGGGGGGAGGGAAAAAGGGACTGAGCGGCGCCCTATATTCCTTCAGGGGACCTACTTCCTTTTCGACGCAGGCCGAGGGGGACAGTACGAGGAAAAAAAAATACACCCACGAAGGCCAACCCCTGTAAGTAGAAGGGCGTAAATGTCGTCGATCGCGTGCAAAGAAAAGAGGTGACCACCGGATCCGGGTAATACGAGAAAAGGAAGGAATGGAGGAAAGGATGTTAAAAAAAAGAGCGCTCCATCTACGTGGAGGGGTCTATTACAGAGGAACGAGGTTTCAAAGTGTCGGGAAGCTGAGGAAAGGGGGCTCACCAGGGCAGGAAAAGAGGGGGGGGCCCCTGTTCGGCACGGGTAAGGAAAATAAGCCGAGTCTTGCCCTGACCACACTGACGTCCGTGAAAAACGCCGCAACTTCCAAGAAGCAAAAAAAAGTAAAGGAACGGGAAGGGGAGAAAGTAGCAGCTTACCGTTAAAGTGAAGGCCTGGAGACCCTCTCCGAAAAAGGGGAAGCGAAACATCTCGGGTAAAAGAGAATGGGAACCTGCGGGGGCCTGCGCCGGCCGGGGCAAGAAAAAAAGTGGAAAAGGGTGGGAGAAAAAAGTCCCGCGGTGTTGTCTTCAGTTACCTCTTGGGAAGAGTTGGGGAGACGCAGGGAGCGGCACCGGCAAGGGACCTCGCACGCCAAGATCAAGAACCGCAGCTTAGAAAAGAAAAGATCTAATACAACTGAAAGCTGCCAAAAACCTAAGGCGCCTTTTGAACTTTCCAGAGAAGGAAAAGAGTCACAAACGGTGGCCGGTGCACCGACAACAGCGGCAACAAGAGCTAAAACACCACCTTAGGAGGAGGGAGATGGGTTGAAAGAAGGGCGGGAAGGACGGCCACGAAGGCGTAACCGGCGGGAAGGAAGGAACCTCGTAATAAGGAAAAAGACCCGAGGTTGAGGGGCCGTTTTACCGACGGGGGACGTCTGCCCAGCAGCCGAACGAGGAAGAAGCTGTCAGAAAAAAAAAAAATTGACTCAACCAGGGCGTGCAAAAAAAAAAAAAATACTTAAAACCCGCCAGAATCGTGCCGACACCGACCGGAAGAGCCAGCGAACGGCCCCTCCCGTGTAGGACCAGGACCACGTGGAAAAAAGAAGGAACTTAAAGTGGAAATAACGGAGGGGCGGGGAACTCCGAACCGCAAAAACGAAAAAGCGTTAACTCACAACGGCGACTGCTCGGTAAGAGGGGTGGAGATTGCGGCTGGGGTTGGAAAAAAACGGGTGTCACAGGCCGCCGGACGCGGACTAACGACGGGCGTTAACGAACAAAAATAAAAACCGACTAAGAAATGGGAACTTGGACCAAGGAAACCGGAAGAAAATGGCGAACTGACCCGACCGGACCGAGGGGGGAAGGGGGAAATCAACCCGACGGCGGCGCGGCGACCAACCGGCTCCCGAGCGTACTTTCCACCCTGTATCTGGAAAAACCGCAGTGGGGGGGCCACAGATCGGTAAAAAAGACGGATCGGGGCAAAGAACAACCTGCTACTGCAAAAACTGACCGTCCGGCTGGCTGTCCGCACCGGGAAGGCGTGTTACCGAAAGAGAACTCTCGTCCTGTGCGCGCCAGAAGAGAGACGGAGAGAGGATGCCTGCCAAAAACGGGAATGCCAAGGCAGCCGGAAAAGGGAACAACTTCGAAAGAGGCAACGCGTATAAGGACAGTTGTCTCCACACGACCTGCGAAATCGAGGAGTGGGGCACTAATCCCACCTACCGAGAGACATAGGTCATTTAGGGAAAAAAAGAGGAAAGCTCGACGTATTACGGGCGAGGGCCTGCTTGGGGTTCGCCCGTGCAAAAAAAAAATCCAAGAGTAATGATTTTCAAGGGTGAGAAAAGACCCCGTGCGAAAACAAAAAATTGAGAAAAAGCCGGCCGAACATCGAAGCCGGCGACGCTGCTAACAAATAAAAGAAAAAACTGAAACCCGCAACAAAGATTCACAAAAAAAGAAACCAACAAAAAAAAAAAATAGGGGGAATGGTGCGCGCCCAGGCGGGGCAGAGCTCGCCGCGAAGAGGGGGACAGAAGAGGCTAGATGATGCTAAGAGGTAAGAACCGCCGTGCACGCGTGTCAAACAAGCCAGAGACCATCTATTCTCCCCCACCAGACAGGTGAAGGTGAGAGTTGATGAGATGCGCGAGGGGGGGGGGAGAGATCGGTGACGCCAACAACTAAGTCACCTCAAAGGATCAACCAAAAAAGCGAAAAAAGAGAAAAAGCCACGCCTTCAACGGGTGGGACGCCCAACCAGGCAGACCCCGGTATGCCAGGAGGGTACCGCCTGTCACCTCCGAGGGAAAAGAGACGCCAAAACACAAAAGAGAATGGAAGGGGGGAAGGAAGTGTTGCCGAAAAGAACGAAGGGCAGCGGGGTGGGTGCCGGTTGAAGGGGAAAAGCCGGCGAATACTTCGGGGAAAAAACGAACTAAGAAAAAGAAAAGCGACAGGGGCGGGGAAAAAAGAAGTTGCGGGGGTCCTCGAAGGGGCAAAAATTGAGGAAAAGGCGTAGTTGGGGGGGAGATGTGCGCGCATGAAGAAAGACGGAGGCGTTGATTTTCAGAAAAGGGAACCTGCTGGTCTCGTCCAAAAAGGAGCGAAGCCAGGGGGGACGTCGCCAGGGGGGGTCGTTTGCCTAAAAAAAAAGAACGTAATCATCCGATCGAGGACCTGGGGTGTCAGTCGGGTGAGGAGGCAGGAAGGAAAGAACGGTAAGGGAGCCGACGGTAACCATGGTCTTTTCGTTCCACAGAAGGCCTCGGAAAAACGGGGCCATCTACAGCCAGGAAAGGAGACTTGGCGATAGAATATTTCTAAAAACCGAAAGGAAAGTGAAATTCAAGTGGTAGGGGGGTCACTGTCTTTAACGGCCATACAATCAGCAACGGAAAGGGGAAGGGTCGGGAAAACCGGCCGGGAGCTAACCAGAGTGCGGAAAAGAATCATCCGTGCGTCGGAAAAAAAAACGGGCTTTACTCGGACACCCAGAAAGGAACAGTCCAGTTGCAATCAGAGTGTGACTACGCACAACAATCGATTCTGAGGGACAATTGTGGGAAAAAAGCGTAAGAATACACGAAAAGTCTGCCCGTTTGAGGTGTCACTTCCGAAAAATACATGGGAGGACCTAGGGTACCCTATAAATACACCATCTCTCTTTAGGGGAAGTCATGGAGTGGCAAGTCTCTTTCTACCTAAAAGGCAAAAAAACTTGGGCAAAGAAAAAACGTGTTAAACCTAAAAAGACGGGAATCGAATAAAAAAGAAGGAGAACAGCAGAAGTTGGGAAAGAAAAGACATGAGGATCTTAGCATTCGGACATCACCCCCTAGAAAAAAAAAAAATCAACACCCAACAGAGAGGCCGGTCAATATCTCATCACTCGACAACATTTCAGTAAATAGAGAACGCAAAGGCGACCCTTGTCCTACATTGAAAAAGAAAACTCAGGAGGCGAAACTCCTCAAAGCTCATTTTGGCCGTTGCCACGCAAAACTGGGAAAAGCTAGGTGGATGGGGGATCGGGGAGCCGGCGACGGAATCGGGGGTGCAGAAGCCCGCCTAATTCAGAGGATTGAGCGGCTTAAGTGAATCGCTCGGGTGAGGGGGCGGCGTCGAGCGGGGACTGGGCGTACCGGAGGTCACCCACGCGTCAGAGGGTTTCGGGCGTTCATCCTCCGACATGCGGGAGGGACTGGCCTCAGAAGGAGGAATGGCCGGGCCCAGGGGACCAAGGCGTTCGGGGAAAAACTCGTGACGAACAGAACGGTTCCGAGCTCAGATCCAAGCGTAGCTTGGAAGAAAGAAAGTATTGCCGAAGTGAGGACCAGGGAACCCACACCGGGCGCGCTGCCAAAACGCAATGGCCGGAGAGAAGAAGGACCAGTAGGGCGCAACTTCTCCCGCTAATCATAAAAACCGCAGGGTAAACAGCCCCAATCACCCAAGCGGTCTCACCGGAAGGCCGCTAAAAGCAGACGCAAGTCTTCGATGTGCTCGCAACGGGCAACCGCTCAATCGAAACCCCTCGTAGACGAAACCCACTCGCAGGAGAAAGGAAAAAAAAATGGATAGAGCTGTGAGCTATCAACGATGGATCGCCAGCGGGGCAGACTGCGGAAAGCAGGTAGAGATTAAGCGTATAGCACAGGAGAGGAAAAATGTGGGTCCGACACAAAGATGAGCTATAGTTAAGAGGGGGGGGAGGGAGCCTATAAATGAGCACAAAAATCTTGGGGACGGGGGCGGAAAGGAGGACAAGGGTGTTTTACTACGGAAGAAAGGGGGGAAAAAGTAGGAAGACAAAATGATCGGGGAAAGCCTGACTTCTACGCGATGGAGCCATCCCAAAGACGGATCACACAAACCGACGACGAAAAAAAAGAGGCCCTCGCAACTAAGCTGTACTTAGGGGTATGAGTGGACGGTGCGTGGCAGGGGCAACCAACCAAGAGACGGAGAACGGACAGAAAAGGGTCACGAAGAGCGATCATCAGACCGGGGAGGACGACGGGAGAAGGGGGAAAAAAGTTAACTCGGGTGATCGGAATTCGGGAGAGGTGGCCTGAAAAACTACCAGAGCGACAGTTAGTGGGTCACCAGGGGGGACAGGAGCGCATGGCGAAGCGGGGCGCTGAGGGACAATCCTCGAAACTTTGGGGGCGAAAGAAAACCGACGAGGACCAAACCTCCCCGCGAAAGAGCGGGAAATCCGCGAAAAGGTGAAAAAGGGTTTCAGGGTAAAAACGGAGGGTCGGGGCTGTTAGGATCCCTGCAGAGGCGACGAAAGATGAGGGGGTCAAGAGGTTGAAAGGCATCTGCAGACACGCGAAGGGAGGCACGGTGCGCTATTGAGGCCAGGGGGGGAAGAAACCTGACACCTACGGAAGGGGGAAGAATAATCCAGATAAACCGCGCATTTGACGTCGAAAATAGGACGACGAACCACAAACAAGGAAGGTGAGGAAGGGAGGGGAGAAACCATGGGAAGATCAAGCGACGTCCTGGTCCTATCACGCATCCTGAAGGGAGGGACATCAGAAACACCTTAAGGGCGGAAGGAAAGGGGTCGTTTCAAGACCGGCAAAGTGAGGATGAATGACGCTTCGGGAAAAAAAATGCCGTATCGGGGCCGGTGACCGTGGAAAATCAGAAAGAAGAACCTTAAACGAGGTGGAACACTGAGCGCGGTTTCCTTGACCAGGAGAAAGGCGGTCCCTAGAAATCTGAAGTGAGATTCTAGGAGTAGGGAGGCGGAAATGTCTGGCGAGCCGTTCCCGAGGGAACTCACCATTGGAAACCGGTCCTTGAACGCGGACGAATGGGAAATGCGGGAAGGACCGGGGGTACTAAAAGTAAAGGCAACTAAATCGGGACGGAATTCATGGGTCAGCATAAACTTGCTCGATTCGCGGCCAGATCGAAGAATGGGAATCACGCATCCCAAAGGGGAACGATGGGCGAGACAAAGACGTGAAATGATTACACTCGTCGCGGTCTCGGCAAGATAGAGGGAAAGGGTGGTGGTAGGGTCCACTAAGACTACCCCTGAAAAGGGATTTGGGGGGGACGGGGCGGATGCACCGAAGTGCTGAGCTCTGTGCTAGAAGAGGAAAAGGAA
>Ga0179593_1426956_pt1 | contig 14226 bp, 15 predicted proteins | sample CZODoug2_1_08_16_FD_185931 | JGI IMG/M metagenome (GOLD analysis project Ga0179593, IMG submission 185931) | Vadose zone soil fungal communities from Angelo Coast Range Reserve, California, USA - CZODoug2_1_08_16fungal (PacBio error correction) | ecosystem: Environmental > Terrestrial > Soil >...
GTCTGAAGAGGACTAAAAGTCGTTTTCAGGTCTCGTAACGGTCCCTACTCTACCGCCGGGGAGAGAAGAAGCGCGTTGAAGATGTTGAAGAGTACTCGGACTCTCTTGAAAGGGAGAACCTCAAATCCGCAAGGGAAAGAGATCGCAACTTACAAAATTCTAGGTAGAATTCCATGGCCTCAGCCAGAGTGACTGAATCGTCCGCCGTTGACAGGGCACGAGGGAAGCGATCCGCCTACCTGTGTGCTTGCTCGCCATGGAGAGCGAAAAAAGGTGTCCACTGTATAGGCCGGTGTCCTCACGGCGCTTAAACGGGGGGCTGTGGCTGTGAAAAGGGAGGGGGGGGTTACGCTTTTCCTGCCCAAATTGGTCCTCCGAACAAGGGGCAGCCGCTCGGGGGTCAGCGGATCTACGCAGCTGAAGGGCCCTCTGCTTGGAAAATTCCAAACTTTGTTTTCCAAACGAGCGTCAAAAGCCGATGACCTGTCGCTGCAAAAAGAGTTCGCAGAATCCAAAAAGAAAAGGGATAAGCAATCCATGCCGAAACAAGGCGCATCGCAAGCAAAAGAAAGGCGGAACAATTGCTGACAGCTACTATTACCTAGGGGAAAGGCTATTTAGGGAAGGAAGCGTCTCCCTGGGCGAATAAATAAACTCGTAAGGGGTCTGCAATAATTGGGAGGTGGATGTGCGATGGCACGTCCTCCAATCATAGGGTGGGATGTCGGCTGCGTCTGGACGCCCAACAGACGGACTTAGGATCGGAGATGCGGCTAGAAGTTCAGAATAAGCTGAAAGATGAGTGGGTAGGCCGAGCATTCCAAAGGAGCTAAATCGCGTCTACACCGGGCCGTAGGGCGTTTTTACCCAAAGGGGGGTTCTGGGGAAGGGGGAGAAGAAGTGTTCATCAAGACGCGACAAGGGTGAAGGCTAAACGCAGATGCGACGGACGAATTATTGGTGACCCGAAGAAGGAAGCGGGTTCAAATTGCAGAAATTGCGGGTGCAGGTGACGCCGATCCACGGGGGTTCAAAATAACGATCAGTCTCATTTCAAAGGTTGGCAAAGAGATTCGCGGGTAGTTAGAGCGGGGGTTCTGGAATCGAAAGGGAGAAGAAGACGCAGAGGCTCCCGGGGGAACAAAACGTTGAAAAGGGTTTCTATTTTCGCCAGCCGTCCTCGGCTGGAATCCGAGGGCGGCAAGGGGTCCCGTGCCGCCGGAGGAAACGCTCCGCAGCTAAGAAATGAAGAGATAGGGGTAGTTCGGGCTCTCAGAATAGGCACAACGCTCTTAATCAGAAAAACGCTAAAAATGCTAAATGGTCTCCAGTTGCAGGGTTAACAGGTCCCCACAGCATGTGTAGGAAAACGGGGTTGGGAGGGTTTGCTGTGCAGAATTTAAAAATCGGGGAGAGGACCTAAACCGGACAAGGAGAAATTCTTGCAGGCAAGACACAAAAAAAAGGAGACACCCTTGGGAAAATCGGTGCGTAGATTGGTAAAGCGGAGAAGCAAAGGGTGTGAAAAAGGGGTCACCTTGGAACGGACACTGCCGTTCTAATGAACGGACCAGCAAGGGCTATTAAGGAACAGGCGGTTAGCGCGGAGAAAGAATTCCATGACGGGGGAGGGGGGGCTCACTATAAGAAAGATTTTAAAACATCCTAAGAAAGGTGGGGGAGAGACCTAGGGATGTCCGGGAATTAAAAGAAGGACTAGTGGCCTGCGAAGGAAAAGGGAGATTTCGAGACCAGAAGCTCCAATCGGCGTCAAGAAACTTTAGAAAGACAGAAAAGAAATTTATTCCGAAATGCATCGACTTGCACTTAGTAAAAACCTGCGAAACTCTTTCGAAAGGCAGCAGCGTTTCCAAGATATTTGGGGGGGGGCATATAAGACGAAAGGTGACTCTTATCTCGTGCGGAAAAAAAGCGGGGATTGTCCAAGAAAAGGCTGGCGGGTGCGTTGCATTCAACGCTGCTGAAGAAGTGACTATCACGGGAACTCGAATCGAAGTAGCAAGTAAAGCACGTGCTGGGGATACGACGCGCGGGTGGGGCTTCACGAGTAGCGGGGTTGTAGGGGTCAACGGAAGTGAAGGAATGTTCCGTAACAAAAAGAAAGAACGGGGCTAGCCCTGTGACCTATGATCATTAGAAAGCCATGAGAGGGATGACCACAACCTACCGTACTGGCCTCCGGTCTTTCTACGGACCATGTGAGCTGGTTACTCAATAAAATGAAGTCAAAGGGGAGGAAAATGACGGCCTTTCCGCGTTACCAAAAACGTAGGAGGTTTTGCAAAAAAAATTCACAAAAGGGTGCGGACTAGGGGCCTGCTTACTGGAGGTGCAACGCTGCACGCGTCAGCAAAAATGTTGGCGGGAAAGTGGGCCCCCCGCGCAAAAAGCACTCGGAGGGGGGAAAGAGTAGAGGAGAAAACTGAGCCCTGATAAAAGAAAGGACGTAAGGCCACGGAACGGTCCTCAGTCAATGACCGCGGTGCCTACAAAGTAAGGGACACAAAAATGGAAACGTGGAAGAAAGCGGATGCCTTGGGGGGGGGAGAGAAGAGGCGGTTAAAGGGGCTTGTGCAATACCGAGGGAGCCACTATCAATCCAGGTAGTCGGGGAAGAAGACTCCGCCCTAAGGCGAAGCGCAGCTCAAATTATCTGCCCAGTTCCATTCTGAATGAAGGTAACAACGTAAAACCGTTGGTAATAGGTTCAGACTCTACCGGGGTGAATTCAATAAAGCACAGGGGTTGTGTCCTGCCAAAATTCCTCGGGGACGAAATGTCTTTAAAAGATGGAGCTGAAGCAGGCTTCGCCTGGAGAACTTTAAGGGTCCCTCGGAGGATATACCGGAGAATGGAAAGAAGAAGGAATACGGCACTTGGAGATTATGAGTAAGGTTGTCCCGGCACGGATGAAGGGGGCAAATTAATCAGAGTATCCATTGTTTTCTTAAGATCGCTGACACAGACTAGAAGAACACTTTTGGCGGAGGTGGGGTCTGTCGGATGAGGACCGGTGTGAACGGAAAACAAAAGACTTGGGGTGAGAAGGGGGTCCGCATTTGTTTAGTGTCTTAGTTCTATGGATTGAAGAGGCGACCTCGAATCGTGGTGGGTGGGGTTAGATTTAGGGTCTCAAGGGGAAACACTGAGTAACTCGGAAGAGAAATCGTCGTCAATTAAAAACAAGTCGTATCACGTGTCCATGAAAAAAGTCATAGATTCGTCAAGGCACAAAAGAAGGCCAGCGGGGAAATGCAGGAGGAGCTCGTAAGCATTTCGCAAACGGGGTGAAGGGTTTGGGTTGAAAACTTTGAGGGGGGAATAATAAGAAAAAAATTGACCCGTTATACCGTCAGGGAGGGGGGGATAAGGGAGAAAGAAAAAGCTCTGAAACTACTTCGCAGGGCGGTTGTGACTAGATAAAACGTAGACGGGGGTTGAAAAAAAAAGGAAAAGGTCACCAAGACTAAGGGTAGAGGAATGAAAAAGAGGAGGAAAGGGAGGATCTTTATAATATAAAAAAACAACTAGTAGGGAAAAACAAAGCTATAGGAAGTAAATTTACTGGGCAGGAAATTGCCTCGACTAAGAGGGGGAAAGTTTACGGTTTTGGAAAAATGCGGAAAGGTTGAGGGTGACCCGAAAAAGACACGGCCCCTCCTATGAGAGGAAATCAGGGTGATGGTCTAACACTTTAGGACAAGCAACGAAAGGTGAAGGGGGAAAGGCCGGTGGAGGATCGGTAACCTTAAAAAGAAGTGGTCCGGCGGAACAAAGGACGTCAACTTCCGACGCGTATCTTAAGCTACAGGAAAGTTATCTGGTTCCTGACCGCAAAAGGTGGAGCTGTCATAGGGAAAAAGGGCCCGTAGGGAATACGAAAAGTTCGTTTTACTTAAAACGAGATGGGACGAGGCCTGCAAAATGCACAGGAAATCAGCTTAAAACACCTACTGACGTGCGGAAAGGGGGGTTGGACAAGACATGAGCTGAAGGAAAAAATCCTGTAACCACAGCGAGACCTAAAAATTGGGGGTAGGGGTTATGTGGGGAAAGAGCCTACAGAAACAAAAAGCAGCAAGACCTGGGGAAGGGAGCAGTCCGCAGGCTCAAAGCAGGAGTAATTATTCTCCGCAAAGAGGACAGAAAAATCGCGACAACCTGAAAAAGGAAAACACAGCATAGACAGACCATGATTAGGTCGAAGAAGGACATCTGAAACATAAATGGAAGAAAAATTCCCGTACAGAAATCAGATCTGGGGGTCATTAAAAACTAGGATTTTTTTGCAGGCAGTACTTAAATGAGAAAAAGTTTTGAATGGGGGGAGGGAAAGTTCCGTCAGTACATGGTCATAGAGATCAAGTAGTTTATAACATAAGTGTCTTAGCACAGGAGGAAACTGATCCGAACTAGAAGGGGAGGGTTCTTAAGCGCATGATGAGGAGTAGTCACTAAATTCAACTCTAACACTCCGAATCTATGACCAGAAACAAGGGAATGACAGAGTGTTGAGTCACTTCAAAGCGGTTGGAAAGTCCTCCCTTGTCAAAAGGAGTAAGTGACTATTACATAATGAAGGTGGACATCCTAAAACTGACCTTAGCCCCCGAACTACTGTCGAAAGGGTAGGACTGTAAGAAGGTGTAGAAATCTCCGGTGAAGTAACAACAAAATTATGGGGAAACCCTTTTCAAGAGGAGAGCTTTAGGAAAGGAACTGAGTCAAAAAATAAAGGCAGCAAGAGACTGCAAATTCGGGGGGGGGTGGAACCAATCTGTCTGTAACAAACACGGGGTTAGCTGGCAGACATTTACTCTGCGGGGGGGCCCATTCGGGGAAGGAGAGAAGAAAACATCGGCAACATGGTAAGAGGGCGAAATGTTAGGAAAGGAAAGGAGGGGGAGAACGATAAAAGGGGAGGGGGGAAGCAATTATTCATAGGTCACCCGGGCTGTACAAGACCTTTTACTTAAAAAAGTTGCCAGAGAACTTGAATAAAAAGAACTCCCAAAGACAACAAAGCGCGGAACGTCTCAACATAAAGGGGGCGGCTGTGAAAGGGCTACGGCAACTGTTCTGCTCGGCCTGTCCGCTCAAACGAAAAAGAACATCGGGAGATGAAACGACATCCCTCATTGGAGGCCATCACCATAGAGTACAGGTTCTCAAATACTGGGGAAAGCTCACAGTCTCTCAACCAATTGATGTCTGCTCGATCAACTCACAACTATGAAGCAGGTTGGGAAAAGCCATTGAGGGGAAGCAGAATGTTAAAAGTGGTTCTACCTCGTAGTAATCGATGAATTCTTCAAGGGGAAGTAACTGGGGAAAGGAAGATACGATAAGAATTGGGGAAGGTACTATCAGGAGGCGAAGCCAAAAATAGGAACTGCCAGGGAAAAGCCACCTAGTAGAAGGGCTGCATTCCATCAGCACTGAGGTAGAGCAACGAGAAAAGAAAGCTCCGGTCTATCGTTATTGAGGGGAAAAACCAAACACTTAGGGAGGTACCAGAATTGAGGATCACGATCTTCAAAGAAAACATAATAAGAAAAAAAAGAAAAATGATCTCTTCCATCATTAACGGACTCTTAGAAAGAATCCTGAAGGTACAGGGTTTAAGGGGGAGAGCTTGAACGCAAAAGTTCGAGTTTATGGTGGAAACATGACTAAAGAACCCGTGGTACGGGAACTTGTTCGTGGGGACGTGGTGGGGCTATTTTCGAAGATGCAAAGAATTAAAAATGAGGGGGCGGAAAGTCCAAATACAAGGGGGCCAGGGAGAACAGCCGGGCAAAAAATTTACGGGAAACAAACCCGGCTCAGGAACCAACGTCGTGGTGTTTTAAGCTGTGGGCTCCCCTGGGGCCGGGAGATTTTGGTCGGGCGTCTTTCTGGTAGACGCTCGGGCTAAGCGAGGGTGAGCGCGCCAAGGAAACCTATAGCGCTCCTTCTCAGGGGCAGGCCGGCTATCGGGGTCTTAACTAGGGAGCCAGTGGAAGAGCGAAGTATTGACTTAAAGTTCCGAGGACGTCTGGTCATAGACGTGCAAAGGGGGGTGTGGGTAATAAGAGAAACCGAAGTAATGATAGTCTAAAAAGGTCTATTCCTAACTCATACAGACTGAGCTCGGTGAAAGGAGGAAAGGAAAATGCGGGGAAATGTTTACACATTCAAGCTGCAAGTCAAAAATGCAAGAAGCAGCCGTTGTAGAAAAGGGGGGGGGAAACTCGACCAAGTCTTCTTCTTCAATCAGGTGGACGCCTAAACTAGGGAGGGAGCTTAAGATCATCTTGGTACTTTACAGTGTCTGCCATTGGAGGGGAAGCAAGGAACTGAAAAGAAATGTAGGCAAACAAAAAAGGTTCAAGTGTCAGATAAATGCTATTGCCGTATTTTAATCAAGCCATTGAAAATTAAGAGTAGAACCATCGAACGGCGTGGGAAGGTTCAGAAGGCATAAGATTAAGAATGTGTGAAGGAAAAGAACGCAAGCTCAGACCCAAAAAAAAAACCCTTAAGAAGTGGCTGGATGTCATTTAGTACTTTATGTCCCAGAAAAATCAAATTCCTTCTGTAATCAGTATATCCCCAGAGAGAGAGAGCACGATGGGAAACTCGCCAGTATCACCGAGGTCATAGCTGTCACTTGTGGCAAGGGAGGGGCGTTGTGGGGAGGGGGGCTGTGAGGATGCCGTGCGCACTTGTAAATCCCTGTGGTTGATTGAACGGGAGGGAAAAGATGGGAGAAAAGAAGTAAGGACATCCTGCGGCGTTTACGGGGCAAAGTTGGCATGACCGCAACAAAGAATCTGGGAAAGTTGAAAGGATGAATGGAGGCTGGGATGACAAGGGAAAGACATGAGGGGGAGGGTCCCATACCCCGTGGCGACAACTATTTGTGAAAGACCCGCGGAAAAAGAGAAATAAAAACCTAGGTGTAAAAAAAATCATAGGGAAAAGGCCCCTCAGCCTCGATAATGTACCCCAAATCATGGCTATCAAGTAGGGGCGGCGGGAGGGAAGGAAAGGGAATGATCAACAATGAGGTAGGGAAAGGAAAATTAATTTGTTCGGGCTGCATCATAGCTTGGGCAAAAAATTATAAAGGGGGGAGACTTGGGGAGGAGGGATAACTTCAGCGGGGAAGTTAGTCCTACGGTAAGAATAAAAGAGGGGAAGAAAAATAGTCGGTAATCGGGAAAGGGGGATTACTAAAAAACTACACGGGTCCTCGACAGTACTGGAGGAAACGACTAGTTGGTCGCCAGAAGGCAGGAAAGCTCGTCTCACAACAAAAAAGGATTAGGTTAAGATTTACGGGCCTCTTCTAAAAGAGGTGAGAACTTATCGGACTCGGAAAATATAAAAGGGGAGTCGACAAGTGCTGTCAAGCGCAAGATCAGTTCGGAGGAATGATCCTCAGACCGCCTCAAGGCCTGAATTTAAGCAAAAATAGAGAAAGGGAACCACTTATGGGGAATGAGGGCACCCGACACATTAAAGGGAAGTCGCCGGAAGTGAAGTCTGGGGACCATGAGACAGACAGCTCTCCAAGAAAGAAGGTCAGACTGCTCGATGATCGGGCATTTTGAAGATTCGGTTAGAGGAAACTGGGGATCCTCTTCGGGCGAGGAGGAGGTGTAAATGGGGGAGTTACTCTGTCCAGAAATATTTTTGTGGAACCGCGTCAAGCGGGAGGCGCCGAGTTTAAGGGATCATGAAGAACTCAGGCGGGAAATGGAAAGAGATAAGAGGTTGGATAACCCCTTGGGCAAATATGACGTAGAAAAGGGAAGACCTTAATGGGTACCTTAACTTTCGATGAGTAGTATTTTAGACGCATCAAACCGGGAGAAGCCAGAAAAACCGTCCAAGGGTCAGAATTTTGTTGGGTTGTGGTTGGTTGGGTGTGGCTTCAAGCCTATAACTAGGGAAAGAAGGGGAACTTAAGGGACGGGACTTGGGAGAAAGGTATATTCTAAAAGAGGTCCTCGCCTGACGAAGGTCAGGACTAGCTGGAGGCATAAGAAAAAAGAATGTGGGCAGGGGGCTAAGGATATAAAACAAGAAAAACACAAAGAAAGGGGGGTTGGGAAATTTCTTCTCGTCTTGGCATCTCCACGGAGCGGTCTAAAGGGAGGAGGGAAAAAGAAGGGGAGTCTTTACGGAGGAAGGAGGGAATAGGCCAGCGACATTCCCATTAGCTAACGGGGCTGACCCTGGGGAAATTGATGGTGGGACCAGATGAGTTTGAGCCCTTAAGAAGGGGGGAGGCAAGAAGGGGCACGATCCGAGCGAGGAGGGCGAGAAATAAGAGGGAGAGGGCGGAAGAAATGAGGGGGAAAAAAAAAAAAATTGGGAAATAGGGAAAGTTTCGCAACAGGTGCGTCATGGATGAGGGTGCCTGCAAATGGGTGAAGGGGGGGGGGGTTCTACAGCACCGCTCTTATAATTTAAAATGAGGTGAAAAGTATCTGGATCGTTCGGCTAAGTTAGGGATGTCCTCTCATTTGCAAAAACACTCCCAACTTGAAAGGTGGCTCCAGGGTTCTTAACCTCCACTTGTGACCCTTTGCTCTGGAGGGAAGAGGAAAGTCCTCGTCCTCTCCTTGGAAGTCAGCTGGCCTACGTCGTTACCCTGTGCTCCTGTAACTCTGTGAAAAGGGGTCGACGACTCGAGGACTATCAAGACTATAGGGAGAGTGCTGACTAACGAAATCTCTATTGACAATCTCGGAGTCGGGAACAGAAAATCAACAAAAAAAAAATAGTAAAAAAGGGGTCTGGGCCCTTTTCATGGGGCTTCCCACCCCCCTAATGGTGTTTGTCCGGTCAAGTTTGTGTAAGCCGATGGGTAGTCTCTAAAAATTCAAGATTTGGTCTTATGTGAAGGGTAGAGACTCGCTCCATTTCTCGTTCACAGGGGGAATCAAACATCACAAACAACAAGATGAAAGCCCACCTTTAGAAAGGAATCAGTTTCAATGCGGGGTATGTCTTTTCCTGAATAAGTCGTCGCCTGGTTTCAACCTCTTCACGCGATCCCAATGGTCAGGACCTGTTCTCTAAAACGCTTAAAGAAACGAGGAAACTGAGAGGAAGACAGAGGGAGAGGGCGGTTACTGCTGACTCAATTAAGGTCAAAGAAAGTGATTGTGAAAAAAAAGGAACCGACAGGAGGGGGAAACTCAAAACGGAGACTAAGTACTTTTTGGGGCTACCTTGAAGTTGACGGGAATATCGTGTGTAAAATGGCGAACGGAAGAAAAGTGGAGGGGGTAACGAAGAAGGAAGTCTCGCGGCTAACGGAAAGGAGGAAGAACGCGAGACGGGACTGGACTATGGGAGGGACGGTCACTGAAGACTGGGAGAACATTCTAATACGAGGCTAACTCAAGATTCAGGAATCGGTGGGGAAGAGAAAATACTCAAGGGGGCGCAGGGAGGGGGGCTGCTTAAGTGCTCCCTGAGGACGCACCGGGACTGTGGAGGGTTGAAGAAAAACATCGTTCAAGAGGGGGATAGAACGGAAAGTAAAAAAGAGACGAAACCACAATAGTTCAGAACGGGAGGAAAGACCTGGAAGGGGGCTGGGGATTGCTCGGGGTATGTGGAGGAGGGGGGCGGGGAGTATCTTTGAAGGTTCCTTCCAGTCGTCTAAGCCGTAAACCCGGGAGAAGGGCCCTTGGGGGGACAAGAGGGAAAGAGTTCGACCATCAAGAGAAAAAAGGTTCAATAAAAGCGGGGGAACTGGCCTACCTTATGAAAACCAAGTTTTAAGGTGGAAAATTAACTTGGACATAAGAAATTTAAACGAACTGCGAAGGGCCCCTGGCAAAGGAAACGCGCATATTCTTCAGGCGGGGGGGGGGGCATCAACCGTCCGACTTAGGAGGAAGCGAGGAATGTCAGTAAGAACGATAATGTCCCGGGTCGTGTACTCCGAAAAGAGAATAAGGTGGAAGGTAAGTTCCCGTCAGAACACCGAAGACTCGGATCAGTCGCGGGGTGAAGGAAATTTCAGAGGGGTAGAAAACTTTCCAAGGGGAAATCTAAAACGTGCAGGAACGCCCAAGAAAAGGGTAAAACTCCGTGGGAATTGGAAAAACGTGTACGCTTTTTGAGGTAAAAAAAAGAAAAAAAGGCGGGTTCGATAAGTTGGATAGAAAAGAACTGAGGAAACGAAGGCAAATACCTAATTCGAAGGGGATCGGCTGCCCTGAATGAGACACGGGGGAGAAAAAAGAGAGGCTAGGGAAAATGGACGAGAGTCCACAAAATCCAAAGGGGGGTTTCTTCTCGTCAACGAATTGCGGAAAAGAAGCGTGGGGGGGGGGGGGGGGGGGGCAAGAACAAAAAAACGCATCTAGGGGAATCATGGAGGGAAATTAAAGTAAGAAAGGAGGGCAAGTCCAGAAGGCGGGTTAGAAAAGCGTGAATGTACTACGGGTGAGGTTATATAGCGGATTCATTGGTGACCTGAGAAAATGAGAGTCGAGTAAATTGAGAGGCCTCAAGAGAAAGTGTTAGGCATTACAAGCTTGAAATTAAAGGGGGGGGGGGGGGGGGGGGGGGGGGGGGGGGGGGGGGGGGGGGGGGGGGGGGGGGGTGGGTTTCGAACTATCCAATTTTTGCGGTCGTGGGGGGTCGGTAGGAAAACGGAAATAACAAAAAGGGGGGGAGACAGTTCCTCCTGTGGGTGGGAAGGCGGGGAGATTCGAGAAAAATAAGGAATAAAGGCGAGTTGGGGGGGATGGTCAAAGGGGGGGGCAAACGGAATTGCTCGCAATCGTAGGACGGAACATCACTTTTAGAAAAGGTTCCACCGCAAGTGGTGGCCCGCGAAACAGGAAAAAAAGGAAGAACTACGTCTTAAGACGAGACACGGTAAACTGGGGGGAAAATAGGAAGAGGGACGCGGCAACAGGATTTTAATGGTAGGCAGAAGAAAGAAAGGGGGCCAACTTTAACCTTGGCGGGGAAAAACGAAGTTGAGAAATAACAAGGAGAGATACGGATATAGGGAACAAAGTATTGTCGAACTCGTGATTGCGAACCAAGTAACGAGAAAAGAGAGGGTCGCTGCCAGGGAACCCTTCAAGTATGGGAACGAAATTTGGGCTTAAAGGAGCTAAGTCAAAACAACAACGTAGTTAGGAAAGGTCAAAATAGGACAGCCGACGTCACATGACTGGTCTCATTTCAGAGAAGAAGGGCTGTTGGAGGGGGGGGGGCGTGTTGGGGAGCAGGTCCTCAGGTTTAGGAGAAGAAAAGGGACGAATTCGATAATGCCAAAGATAGGGGGGGAGGGGAGAAAGTCGAGAGACTATACGGTGGAATCACGGGGGCATCATTGTTCAGGAAATGCTGTAGGACCCGACGGCAATGGCAGAGAAAATGGGATAAGACCCGCGTAAGACAGAGAGAGGTCAATCCGACGAGAAAGTGGAAGGTTTGCCCGCCGGGCCGAAAAAAAGTCACAGGAGGGAAGAGAATTATTGTTGAACGTTACGAATATAATTGAGATTCACTGCAGAAGTCGCAAAAATCAGCTTCAACCAAAAGAACCTAAAAGGGTAACGTAAGGGATAGGCAACGGAGTAATAGAACTCTCCGAATCACCAGAACATACCCCCAGCCATGCCGACCCAGTCTTTTTTGGGAGTGCATGAGGGGAAAGGAAAAGACATCACAAAAAAAGCCCAAAGCCTTGGAAGTCCTTCCGGTTCAGCGATACATGACTCCACTAAAAGAGGATTGGTTCGACAGCATAAAAAGAGGGCGCAGAAAAAAAGAAACTCGAGATAGACACGGCCAGATTAAAGAAATAACCCGGGGTTCTGAAAAACAAGGTACGAAAAGGGAGGAAGGACTCCCGTGCCCACCATGGCTACAATGAAAGACTAGGGTGGGTAGAAACCCTAGGATGGTGGCATTCGTCGAGGAGTCGGCACTATCAGAAAAAGGGGGGGTGACGGGGCAGGGAAAGATGGAACGGTTTCAGAAATTCGTGATCACCGGTTCATCGAAAAGTTAAGGGCGGGGCTCGTGAGGAAACGCCTCGACGTGGACGGGAGGAGGTTACAAAGGCTGTCGGAAAAGGCGGGCAAATACTCCAACCTCTAAAACTATAAAAGAGGATGGGGGAAACATGACCCTCTTTTTAGGGAAACAAAGAAAATGTGTCCCATTCCGGGGGAAGATCGAGTTCAAGGGGGGGGGGTGGGAAAAGATGAACGATGAAGTTTCATCAACTACTAAAGACTTTATAGAGAGAAAGACGCTAACGTCAAAACATATTTAGAGAAGAGGATGTGGTTAATTAACAGTAACCGGAAGTAGTGTAACTACCGGTAGCCGAAGTAAGGACTAAAGAAGGGGAAGGAATCCTTAAAAACAAGAAGGTGGGTGAACCCCGAGGCATCCATGGACGTGTAAAAACCGCTGCGAGAAAAAAAGTTAGAAGGAGGGGGGACAGTAGGGTTCCGTCAGGAACACAGGGCACAGGTCGATCATAGGAGGACCGTGGAAAGGAAAAGGCAGGAGGGGGGGAAACGCCGAAGGGAGGGGGGGAGAAAGAAAAAAGGCAAGATGGTAAACGCATACAAATCTAAGAACATAGTCCTAGAACCAGAAACGAAACAGCTGAATACCGCCCGACAGAGACACGTCTCGGGCAATTATAACACACTGAGGGAGGGGTAAAGGGGAAACTAAGAAACTCCGTGGAAAGGGTGAGGAGTCTTCATGGAAGATCGAACAGTTTCATTCAGGACAAAAGGGAAGACGGCCCTCCTTTCGGTGGAACATCAGAATGGAGAAAAGAAACCAAGCCTCTCTCGCAAAATTGAGAAGAAATGAGACACACCATACTCTGGAAACGGGAGGATAAAAAGGGGAAAGTTTAAAAATACAGGTTGATATTTCAAGTGCTATTAAGTCTTCAGACAGGGCGCTTTGTACAGAGAACGTCAGAAGCCGGTTAAGGGGGGAGAAGCAGGCGCGAGACCAGATCTAAATGAGGGTCCCAGTGGCGCGGAAACCTCGCTGAAAGGAAAACCAAGGTACGAACCCAAGCGGGTTTCTTATGGAGGTCAATGCTTTTTACCCAGCGGAACTTTTCCGAAAGGCTAAAGAAAAAAAGAAAGATTCTAATGCAGATAAGAAAAGAAAAAGACAAAGGGACTCAGACGGAAGGGCTATATCTAGGGTTCCTAATACTAGGGAACGAGGAAGGGGAACAGGGAAATCAGGGTGAAAGGGGAAATAAATAGGTTTCCAAAATTTCTCTGTTGAGGAAAGCACCACCCGGAGCAAGTATTCATGGTAGGTTGGGGTAGTTTGTTAGTCCAGAATAGAAAGTTAGGGGGTCGGAAGAGGGCCCATACTTACAAGGCCGGGCCCGACAGTGCGTCAGAGCCGCCCGAAAGACCAGGAGGTGGGGGTGGCAAAGGGGACCGAAAAGGGAAGGCCGTTATATTGGGGTGGGGGGGCTATCGGTAGGGATAACAGAAGAGTGAATAGAAAGGGGGAAGTGGGGGTAGAGAAGAACTAGACACTGAACGGCTCAGGAGTAGCTCCTATTGAGGAAGGGAGAAGGGGCTGAAGATTATTTAGCTGGAAGCCGAGGGGATAGAGAAACAGGGGGGGCAAATTGGGGGTTAAGACAGAAGAGAAGTTTTGGTATTATTAGCAAAGCAGCATCATCGAACTAAGATGGGTGGGGGGGGGAAACATCAATTGAAATGAAAGATCTGGTGGATTGATACATACCTGCACGCCGTCAACCAGAAGTAAAGGAAGGGGAAAGTGAAAAAAGGGAACCGCCGCTCCCAATCGTTCTGCGGTCCAAAGCCTTACGTAATCGCGGAAAGACTGTCGCAATCTCTAGAAGAGGTGTCGTCTTGCGGGGGGAAAATGATTGGCTACCATTCATGGAAAGGAAAACTGAGGAAGCACGCCGGCAGGTCGCCAAGCTATTTGAACTAGAAGGGGGGAGAGGGCGCTGCATCAGGCAAAGAAAGATGAAAACAACCTTCATTCCGGGACGAATTAGGCGGAGCGCAACATCCGAGGCCAAAAGTTGGCGGAGACAGCCCTTGGAAAAAAAATCATGAAGGCGGAGAGCGTTCGGGGGGCACCTTCCAAGAAATAAATTTCGGACTGGGAGAAACAGTAAGACTGGATTTACCTCGAAAA
>Ga0179593_1500960_pt1 | contig 14226 bp, 13 predicted proteins | sample CZODoug2_1_08_16_FD_185931 | JGI IMG/M metagenome (GOLD analysis project Ga0179593, IMG submission 185931) | Vadose zone soil fungal communities from Angelo Coast Range Reserve, California, USA - CZODoug2_1_08_16fungal (PacBio error correction) | ecosystem: Environmental > Terrestrial > Soil >...
CTGTCCACATTGGCGGAGGTTTGTGTGAGAGTGGGGGGGGGTCGAACAAGGTGGATCTGCCATCAAAATGCACATCAAAAAACCGTGGTTTAAAAAAAGGCCAGCCTTAATAAACGACGAAACCGCGGGATGGGGTAGAAAAGTCAAAATCAAACAATAAAGCATGGTCAAGAACAAAACAGGATTGGAAACTCCCTCGAGTAAATTGGAGAATGCTTGGGAAATATGCAAAGCAACGCAAATTGTTAGCGGAGGAAAAAAAAAACAACTGTATAAACACTAGAAAATGCGAAGGGGGACAAATCTCCGCTCATTACTTTCCGGCCTACGGTCAGCGAGTTCTTTGAAACTCTGTCCAGGGAGGGCCCTGAATGTTGGACCAAGGAAACACGGGCTGAACTAACTGATCCAACCATAGGTTGAAAAAGCCAACGCAGAACGGCGGGAATCACCTTAAGGTGAGCGCATTGTCGGAACGGCAAAAATTTGGGCAGTAGTTTTGAACACTAGATCAGGACGGCAAACTGTATGTAGTGTGGACCTCAAACTGAAGCGCCTATGAGGTTTGTGTGTAACTCTGTATTTTGCAAAAGGGGGAACAGTGAGAGCAATGCCGGAAAACACAACGATACCGGGCGATCCTACCTACACCGTAAAAGGTGAGTCCCGAGGTTGCGGAAAAAATGCACGAAGAGCCGTTAAAAGAAATTCATCCAAAAAGAGAATTCTTTGAGCGGGGTAGAAACCCTCATGGATGTCGTGGCTAAAGCTTAGCTGTGGGGTCGGGGACATCCTGATGAACTGCAGGGTTGCTGAGGTATGCGAGAGGGTAAACCTGCGACCGTTACATTCAATATAAAAAAACGAAATAACCTGCGTACGACCCAAGACCAAAGGATATCGCAAAACAAGGTTTCTCGGCAAACAACTATCAGTTAATACAAGGGGATCCCCCCATACGCTTGAAGCGGAGGCAAGCAGGAAGTAAGCCAGACCCTCTAGGGAGAAAAAAGAAAAGCTGTGCATGGTACAGAAAAGATCTTAGCAACGTGCCGACGCTGGTCAATTACTTCGGGGTGGAAATCAGGACATCGGGAAAAAAAAAAAGTCTCGACAAAGTGCGTATAGGGGGAAATCCTGGAGACCCCTTCTTGAACCCCTTAAGCGAAAATGAGAGCCCGTCAAGACCGCCAATGGAACGAGTGCCCTACTATAATCTGTGTGACTGCAAGGAGCGTCCACGGTGCAAACTAGGTGAAGGGGGTTGAATTCAGGAGGGGATCACAAAGCAGTGCCAGCCTATTCGAAGGGGGTCGGGGGCAAAACTCGGGAAAGTACCATTGACTGAAAGGGATGGGAGCCAAAACCGACTGAACTTCAAAGCATACCATATGGGGTAGAAAAACCGAATCGAAAAGCTGACCACGTGGGATTGGGGTCAAGGAAGGGTTTCGGGGGAGGCTAACACCCGAACATCGAATGGAGCGAAAAAACACCGGGAGAGCGGGGGGAAATCTCCACCATGTCCGCTAAATACACAAAAACTAGAGAAATTGTGGGAGTGCCCAGTGTGAGGAAGGCAATCACTATATCGGCCTGTGGGGGGAAACTGGCAACAAGAAGATTTCAGGGTGCTAAGAAAAGGCGGGGTCGTCAACTTCAATCCGGAGTTGCCTTAAGGAGGACTAGCGTACTAGGGACCGACAAACGAATCACCATAAAAAAACTAAAATTTGAAACCCTCCTAAGGTAGCGAGCGGACGCCTAGGGCCTAAAAGGGCGTCGTTTCTACTACGGGTCAGGGTCAGATTCAGACGGGGAGGAAGATGTATAATAAGAATACGCGATCAAAGAACCTATAGAATCTCCTGTTTCTTACCCCAGAGAAAATGGCAAGTCGTAAAAAACAATCTCCGGGGGGTAAGGGATCACGATCGCAAAAGAAACACGGGCCCTTAGCACAGAAATCCTCGTTCGCAATGGAAATCTGATTATAACTTGTACAAAGGCTTGGGCACATTCAAAGCTGCAAGGGCACTCAGAAACAGGATAACGCTAAAGGGAAGGGGAAAAGAGGGAAAACAATGGTCGGGGGAGGGAAAATGTGGTCGTGCGAAAAAAAAACGCCGCATCAGGAAACTGGCGCAGTCGGCCTGACAAAAAGTGGGGTGGGGGGGGTCCAGGAACGGTGATAGGGGACGCAGTTCGGCCGCTGGAAAAAAAAAATTATGTAAAAAAGTTTCATGACTCAAGACAAAAAACAACAATCAGCTTTCGCCAACAGCCGCATACAGCAGCGGTCGAAGGGGAATTGGGAGTCGCTTCCGAAAAAGTCGATAATCAAAATGTTACCCAGGCCCCCCGAGGCATAGGGAGCCCCCGAAAACGTGGGCATGGGCGAACGGGGTCTAAGAGATGGTTGCCTACCATGGAATTCAAATCACTCGCAAAGCAAGGGGAAAACAGGATTAGGAAAAAAAGATACGGGGAGCAAACCCAGGTTGCCAGAACGGGACTAGGGGATCCGGCAGGGGGAACGCTCCAGAGGGGGGGAGTGGAATCTGGCTATCAATTTTTAAAAGACACTGCTTTCGTCTGATACCAGGTAAAAAGGGCGATAGAACAATCGGACCGGATCAGAGCTCTCACCCCACAACAGGGGGGAAGGAAAAAATGTATTATTGACGAAGTTCGACTGTACCTGGTTCACGAAGAAATGGGGGGGGGGGGGGGCGAAAGTTGAACAACCGTGCGCCTGATAACGACAGCCGCCAAAAAGTATTATCTAAAAGGCATCCAGTCTCGTGCCCAATACAACCTTAGGGGGGGAAGCACAACTAAGCTAGAAGCCTTTAATTAAAGAGGATTGGATAGCCGGTCGCGAGAAGTCCCTCGAAAATGCTTACCCAATCGAAGTCAATCAGACTAAGGAGGCCAGAGCGCTGATGTGGAGACTGGTGCCACTTGTGGGCTGTCAATCGTCAGGGGCTAGAAAGCTAAAAAGGGGGGTTTGCAGCTTCAATGGTTCCATCCCAAAGGGGGCCCTCTAAGGAAGTCAAGGGGGCGTTCGCTTTACACAAGCCGCGGTCGCACCTGGTACAATTTTGGGCTCATTAGGGGTTAGGGTGGGGAATTTTGAAGGTGAACTGTGGGGGGGAACAACGAAGACTCTTCACGTAGAAGTCCTAAAAGTGTAAATATATGGGGAAAAGTTTGGGGGTGGCATTTCGCAGATTTCAGGGATGTGCGTTCCTCATGGGGACTTTTGGTGTATCGGGAGCTCGAGAGAAAAAAATAGGGAAGGGGGAATGGACACTTGTTGTTGTCGGTGCACGAACAGGGAACGCCTATCGGAGGGGCGTGAGGTAGGCAGCTGCCCGTAATTCCTGACGTATTAATGAGGCCGTATGGCATGTAGAGAAAAGAAGTCTAATTCGCAAACCGGCTGTACTTCGAAAAAGTAAGATTGCGGAAAGGTCGTGACGGGGATAAACGATGGTACGGGCATTTGACGCCCCTTGACGGGGGTAAAGATTGAAGAGAACGGCGGGCATCAACTAAGAAAAATGCTTGAAGAGTGTCCAAGTGGGGAATAACGTAATCGAGAAAGGTCACTGAAAAACGCCGGATGGGAACGGGCCGCAAAGAACTGGACAGTGATTTCGATTCGTCGGTCGATTTCGCGCTTAGAGGGTGGGGTTATCGGCATTCGAGGCACATGTGAAAGAATAGAGACATAGAAAAAGCCAGTCATGAGAAGCGGCGGTCCTTGGGGGGGAGGTGTTAGTCAACCACCGCTGGGGTTGAACGAAAAAACTTTCGTCAGGTGAGAACAGCACAAGGAAATAACTAGCAGCAACGGCGACGGGCGCACTTAGGGGTAAATCGGGGGGAACCAGGAATGCAAAGGCGTCCAGGTGTTTGGAAAAAATCTTGAGATTGACAGACAAGCAGCTTTCATCACTTGTCCTAATTCTGGTCCGGGAACTGTTCTTCAATGAGGTGTTCCTCACAGGAGAAAAAAAAGGAAATGAAAAGGGAGCTCTATCCAACCATGGCTCTAATCATGGTGGAGTGGGGCCTTGGTAAAGAAGAAGGTAAATAGGTCAGGGGGGCTCTCCTTATGGCTCACCATTTCACTTCTTGATTCTGCTATAAGATATTAATCTTCAATGCAGCTCCTGGCCTGCTTGAGTTTATCTCTCTTATTCGCTTGATCTTTTGATCCTAAAGGATGGCTTAGCTACGTCGGCGGCTTTAAATGGGGCGTAAGGATCCGGGCCTTGACGGTCAGTGGGAAAACCGTTTGAATGAGACCGAGCCAAAACGGCACCGCACGCTCATGCTCGTATCAACTCAGAGCATCCTGAGGTCATATCACGAAACCGCGCACAGCCGGTGGTTTGTTTGCTGTCGGGGTTTTCACCAGGCATCTGTGACGGTCCTTTTTAGAACTCAAAGACTCGCCAAAAAAAACCATGCGGCGAGAAATGTGGTCGTCTCCGGTTCCTTGTTGGGGGGGGGGCGAGCTGTGAAGTCTCCGTTAATAGTTTTCACGGACCATCCACCCCCAACAGTCCGGGAGAATGACCCGGGGGCTAAACCTACCGCCCATTTGAAAACGCTAAAGTTTTAAGGCCTTCCCAGTGGAAGAAAATATGAGATTCAAGGTAGAGAGCGAGGGTTTAAATGTGCATCGCCGCTGAGGGCGCGGGGGGCCAACTGGTTAATAGATACCGGAGGTCAGCAGTCGTTCGGGCCCACTGAACGGGGGATGGGGGGCGGAGTAAAAGTCCGCCCTGCACTCAGAGTGGAACTTAGTAAGCCTAGTTGCCCACCATCATGGTCTGGGCGATAAACGGGGCAGACCTTCAGGTTCCTTATGGTCCCCGAATGAGGGAATAAGAACATAGGCAAGGGAGTTAAAGAAAATATTTCTTCTACTCCTGAGTTTAGGGGGCTGGACGCTCTGATAAAATCCAAAAAGTACGCTCTTTCAGGGGTAATAGTTGCCAAAAAAAACAAAGCAAAAAACCACAACTGGTGAAATTCGTTCGTTGAGGAAGCTCAAACTTGTTTTATTAAGACACTACCCTCACCTGATGAGAAGGGTTGGAAGATCAGCCACTCAAAAAAAACACCCGTGACAACGGGGAAAAAGTAAGAAATATCTTCCCACGGTTTCTAGGCGCAAAGGGGGTGAAGGTGAGGAGATAACAAAGAAGGTGAGGACTCTGTCATACGCGATCCATAGGCAACAAGGTTTCTTCAGGGGGGATGGACAGAGGACTCTTAACGGGTTGGTTCTCGAGCGTCAAAAAGTGACTAATAGAATCAAAACCGCGACGGGTGCCAAGCTTAGAATGCGATCGGTGGGGAGGGAAAATGGTGCAAATTTTCTCGGAAAACGGGAAAGGTCTCGTTTAATAACTGGGATTCATCAGAGATAGGGGTCTCTCGCGGACCTTGGCGTTCCAGCGCTCCGGGGGCATTGGGAGGCCTACGCTGACCAAGCCGCCCATGAAATTTCAAAAAGATGGGTGGCTGCAACTCGATCTTGTTCACTCATGGAGTTTTGAAACGAGCACCCGGGCATGGGAAAAGGAAACGGAAAGATCAAAGGAACAGAAGGGGGTCCGGTCATTTAATAAGCGGGGGTATCGGACGGTTAGGAGTGTTTGAAGGGGGTGGACGGGAGAAACAAAACAAAAAAATGGGGTTTTTAGTCTCGGTCGGGGAAAAAAAAGGGGCACAGGATCCAGCAGGGGAAATCAGGAAAAAAAGGCCGGAAGTGGGGGGGGGGGGGGGGGGGGGGTGTGTTGTGGGGGGGTGGGGGGGGGGGGGTGGGCAGATCCTCAACAAAAAACAAAAAGATCGACTGCATTAGGGGACACAAGGGGTCTGTACCATGACCTCTGAAAGTGAACGGAAATCAAAGATTCTTTAGGGGGTAATAAGGAAGAAATCACTCGAGAACTGGCCGGGGAGAGCTAGGAAGCTTCTCCTTTGAGAGAGGACGGTCAAACCTAAGTTCTGTGCAAGTCAAATGAAACTAGAAATGACACATAAAAGCCGAAGTTCGATGCTCCAATCCAGTGAAGAGGAAGCTCATCAAATGGAGCATCCGGACACCCAAAAAAGAAATAATCGTGATCTCGGGACGACACATTCATTCCCGAACCGATAACAGAAGAAAGCCTTTCACTTGGGTTAAAGGGGAAGCCGAAGGAAGCATCGAAGGGTAAAATGAATACGTAGTGAAAGAAAAGATACCAAAAATCGAGGCGAGGAAACTGAGACGCTCTTACTTACCCATTGGGGGACCGCCCCGCTGGGGGGGCGGACGAATTATAAGCAAGTTACGCCGCATGGAAACATTAAAAAAAAAAAGGAGCGGTGGTTATCTCACTTGAACCGCTGTAATATTCAAGACGGGTCGCGTATCCCGCATTAGAAAGGGGATCCGTTTGAAAGCCGGAGAAAAGGGATGTATACTGGGCAACAATCAAGACGAAAAAGGGGTGATTCGGTCGAACCCCAAGAAGACGCTGAGGAAAAAAGGAAACTGTATCTTAAGAAGTTTCTAGGATATAACGGACAGAAAACCGAGGGGGACCATTAAAACCTAAGGCCTGCAGTAACTGAAGGAAGCCTCATCAAAAACTGGATCATTCTACGGTGGCGCGTACAGGTAAATCTAGCAGCATTAAAGCGGGAAAATCTTCAGAAAACATTGATGGAAAAACGCCTAGTTGGAAGAAGAAAGGATTTCAGGGTGAAAAGGACGTCTTGGACCTTCAACTAAATGAGGAAAGGGCCTTTCCGTGAGTTCGTTGAAAAAATCTAAACAAGAACGCGAAAGCACCCGCAAATAGTAAATCGGAATCGGGACCCGAAAAAATGAAGCATTTTGGGACGAGGGAAGGGAAGACGGGTCTATTCGACTCATACGTTTCCAGGACATCCAGCCATTACAAGTCTGAAAAAAAAAGGAGACGGAGACATGCATCTAATACATCGGGCTCGGGGGAGGCAAAAACTCGGACCAAACGGAATACAAAAAACTCGTGGGGAGAAGAAAAAAACAACAAGCTTCAATAACGAGGAAGCCTGCCAGAATCTAATAGAAGGAAACATGTAAAAATCATTGACGTATTCAATAACGCTGAAAATGTTGCACGCTGATCTACAAAATAAAACAGAAAAGAGAAGTGGAGTGACACAAGGGGCCATTTTAGTCCGAACCGCTGGGTAGGAAAAAAAGGGCCGCCACGGTATCTCTTCGCCTAGACGGGAATCAACTGGGGTGCCGGGTCTTGGTACACCAAACGAAACGTCGCCTGTACTATCTTGGGGGGAAAAATGAAGAACTCTCCTCGCAAAGAAGTCTGACATCAGCGTGGGGAGGACGTCTGGTCTCATACATTGAGGAACCGCATTCGCTTTGGGGTCTCTGAGGAGAGTTAGAAAAGCAAATCCATTCTACTGTCAAAAAGAAATTAACGACTGGAACTAAGAAGGTGGGGGGGGCACTGCTGCGTTACTTAATGTGAATACAGGGGTCCGCGAATCGGCGGGGGCGGCGTGGCTTGATGAGTCTCAACTTTTTTAAAAGGCCACGGGGGTCTTCGGAAACCAGGGGGAAGGACGAACTTCTCGGTATGTCCAAACAAACACTGAGTTATTAATAAAGGGAGATGGATGGGAACGAGTGGGGCGGTAGTCCCTGGTCTGCCGATAAAAAGATGGGGCGAAAACTTTGCAAAAAAGAGAACTCCAAAGACATCAAGAAATTCAGTCCTGCTGAGCAAACCCTTGGGGCTCACGGATAGTCTATCTTTTTTTGAAAAAGGGAAAGGTAGAAAAGTCAACATAAGCCGCCGCGGGAGGGAAAAAAGCGGGGGGGGGACGGTCCGGCGAAGAAAATAGAACGCGATAAAACTGGAAGTTTCTCATGGCGTACGAGTCACAAAAGCAGTAAGTACAAACCAAAAGGGGAAAGACGCGAAGTGGACCGAAAATTGAAGCCCTAGAGCTCGCTATATTTGAAAGGAGCCGCGTCGCGAAAACGGGGAAAAAAGGGAAAAAAAGGTTGCGTGAAATCATTCACTGGGTTATCATTGGAGGAAGAAATGTGAAAATGCTCGTGAAGCAAAAATGTATGAATGGCTGGGGAAAAAGTGTGATATAGAAGGCGACCTTCTTTCTGAGAGGTCTGAGGGGTGGAAGGACTGAATAGGACCCACTAGGGTATACCACGGGTTGGGTTCGCGGGTGCCGAGAGGAAAAGAAGAACGGAGCGCTTCTTAATTCCTCGGGGGCTGGTGCCGACCATTAGGGTAAGGGGGAGGAAAGAGTTCCTGGGCGTCGCAATCATTCAAAAAGGAACAGGGAGTGGGGTATGGCTTTGGCCGCGCGTCGGTTAAGGTGGGGTCGACATGTCACTACTTGCAGACGTTCAGAGGGGGGGGGGGGGGGAGGGAAAGACCTGCGTCAGTCGCACCAAATAGGATGTTAAAGAAGTGGCACACCGAAATAAATGCCTAAAAAAGTCGTTACTATCTGAGGAAAGGCCGAACTGAGGAGGGGTGTGCATCGTTCTATTTTCATAAAACGATCCGGTGTGGGTGCTTAAGGGAAGGAGAAAGGGGGTCCAGGATCAAAAACATCTCTACCGTAAGGAGCAAGAAAACAAGCATGTTCTTTGTGGGGGGGAGAACCCACCGCTGGGGACGAGGGGAATAGGAGGGAGGGGAGAAAGCTATGCAAGGTCTAGGAAGGCAAGCAAAAAACTTTTGCGAGCTGGTGTATCGTGATGACTGGATCTCTGAGTTGGGAAATCGGTCCGCGAACAAAAGAGAAATCGTCGGGCAGCGTGGGAATTGTATATGTAACTTTTTGTAAAGGAACCTGGACAAGGTTTCCGGGGGCAGAAGAGGACGACTGAAGAGGGAGATACTTTTCGAGAACGAACAGAAGTTGGACTGGAGGAAAAAGAAGGGATTGTAACCATCGGTATCTTCCCGCCGTAGAGGGATGAGGACAGTAAAAAGGAGGGGCTGCTGGGGGGCGAGCTCTTAGGCTACACGCTATGAAGGAATCCGGTTTAGACCGGAGGAAAAAAGTGGATTTGGGGAGGAGGGGACGCCTAATTCGGGGGCTGTGGTTGGCACACGGAAGGTGACGAGCTGGGGACTGGGTGCAACCCCGAGAGTTCAATTAGGAAAGTAGCACCTGACTTCTCCTTGAGTAGGAAAAAATCAGAGCAGTCTTTTCATATCCTAAAAAAGTAGGGTTGAGGTGAGGAAGGGGGCGATCTTCCAAGTTTGGGCGCAAGAACGTGCACATCACCCTTCAAGGGGGTGGTCGGGGGGGGGGGCAGAGGGTGAGGGGAGAAGGGATGGGGAATTCGCTTCTAATGTCTGGGGGACACAGACCGTAAAACCGGGAAAGTTATACCGGGAGCCAGTACACACACCCAAAAAAGGAATAAAAGTGAGATCAACTATATGCAAACTCGCAGATTAAGGGGCGAATGGCGCTGCGGGGTTTGCGTGCCTAATGCATAAAACTTCGGATTGGCGTTGGGAAAACGACTAGTTAATACATAGGAAGATTGGCAGAACCGTCGTTGAACTGGTCCATAAAGGCGGGGAAAGAACGGAGCCCTTAACCGGGCGGAAGAAAGAGCGAGATTGCACCGATAAGGGGAAGGGTATTCTAACCTGGTCGGTCACCAGAGAAAATTGAGACATGGATTGAAAGGAACATATCGCAACTGGTACAGTACTTCAAATCCCGGGTAGAGCGAATAAAACCCAGGAGGGAAGACTGAGTTTCTTCCCGGATACGCTTCCAGAGGGGAATAGGAGGGGATCAGTGAAAGAGAAAAGGGGGTACGGGAGACCAATACACCTGAAAACTAGAAAGACGATTCTTCTCAACACAAACAACTTATTCATTAGGAACAGGGGGATTGAAGAGGGCAAACGTGTAAGTCGTCTCAGGTTCGTCCGGAAGTAGAGTAAAAAGGGTAATGAAGGCAAGAAATCCGAAAAAAAAATGGGGAGGGGGGCAAAAGAAGGGAACCGGGGAAGGAGGAGGGGGTGCCTCAACGCGGCGAACTCACCGTGCGTTTGCGGGATGCAAGCGTAAGCCCGTTTAAGACGGTTGCATGGACGAGTGAGTCGCCTACCCGACGGCGCGGAAAGAAAAAGGTAGAGAACAGCATGCAGGGGGTAGACTCATTTGTTGGGGAAAAAGGATAAAGGGGGGGGGGGAAAGTGAGGGCCTGCCCCCTTCCGCAAGAATGGAGCCCGTTCAAGGGGGGGGAAAGTGAAAAGAGTGGGTTGAGAGAAAAACGCAAGTCTTTGAAAAAAAAGCACTGGGCGGAGGGAACAACGATCTCAGGGGGGAAAGAGGAATCAAGGGATTTTGGAAAGGGGATCGGTATCGCACGGTTCATTGGCTGGTTCTTGTTTGGGGGACCTTCGGATCAGAGAAAATGCGAATTGGGTATGTATTCAAAGACCGGATCCTCTCATTGAAACAAAAAAGAAAATAGAAAAAGGCGCGTGCATCCTGACAACAATCTCTAAAGGGGTTATTTCACAGGGTTTCTTATGAAACCCTGGCATGCTAAGGTCAGCAGAATGCAACAAATGCGTGAAGAGGGATGGGACAGGCAGGCTGGATTAGGATCTCATCAAGGTGCATTCTTTTGACCTGCTCAGAGAAACGTCTTGTCTTGGATGCAAGAGAACAGGAGAACTTGAAAAGCCTCCCGAAGGGGGGTACTTCCTCGAATGCCGTCCAGTTGTCGTCTAAACTCTCAAGAATAAAGCACACCTAGACCAGGAGGGTTCTCGGAATGGGGAGCGAAGGGCCTCGCAGCCGACCTACGAAATGGTACCCTGAGGGGCCGACGGCCGCAATATATAAGTCTTGGGCAAGAGATCAAAGTCATTCGAGAAAGGGGGGGGAGTAAAAGGCTTTACTTCCAAAAAGAGCAGATGACTCACCTGAAAGGAGCAACGGGGACCAGTCCAAAACGCTGCACAGACCTACGGGGAGGGGGGGGGTGGAGTCTCCCACTGTCTAGGGATGAACTAAGAGTCAAAAGCATGTGCCCGCCAAAGGATCCGTTGCCAGTCAGACCGGAACGTGACGGTCCTGAGAGAGGAGCTCACCGGGTCCTACGAGGGGGGGAAGAACGACGGTTTTTTTAGCATACAAAGGAGGAAGAAAAACCAACGTTATTTGCACTGGGGGGGGGGGAGAAAAGAGTGAGTTAAGTCTCTAATTAGAGCACACCTAAGAGGAAGCGAAGAAGCTCTAGAAAAAGAAAGATCAGTTCGTCGCGGACAGAAATCTTGGTTAAAGAGTTCGGCCTCTGGAAGGGGGGTGGACCCGACTGTTGGTATTTGAAGGGTCGACTTACTCACAACTAGGGAAACCCGGGACTGCATGAAAGGTCGCGGCGTACAGGGGAAAGAAACGCGCATCACAGAAAGGAGAGCCGAAGAAATTAATCATTGGGAGAAAAAAACGTGCGCGACCGTTCCAGGAAGAGGGACGAAAAAATACGGGGAAGCCGGATGGAAGGAGCCACCTGCTCTAGCCTCGAATCCGGAGGAGGGCTCCTTTAAAAACATGAATAAAACTCTTACGACGCGAGCGCGACCCAAATAAAAAAGCATCAAAGAGATTAACTTTATAAAGGAAGAAGGAAAAGGAGAAGCACGCTTCACTCTGCATTTGCAAACATAAAGCTACACTATAACCAAATGAGGTCCAACGGGTTGGCAAAGGGGGGAGGGGCACGCGTTTTCGGAAGAAAGCCCGCACACTTATGAGGGATAAGCGGCCTAAGGTGCTGGCACTTTCGGCCGCGAAAAAGGACGGAGATGGAAACGCTTTCGACGAGGAAGAACAATCAGCAAGGTCGAAATCAGGAGAAATTACGGCGGTGGCGTCGAAAAGGAGCGAGGGGGAGAGACATGCCTATGACCACGGCTTCTGCCTTCCATAGGGTGTCGCTTTCTCGAGGGAGAGGAAATACCTCATTAGAGAGGGTATTATCGCTAAAGTTGCACGGGCTGAGGGATGACAAGTGCCGTTCCTCTAATTTAAGGGGGAGGAGGGGGGCTGATCGGGCGAGGGAAAGGGGAGATCACTAGAAGAGACCGTGGCCAGTAAAACTGTCGTCAGCAAGAGATACCAAAAACAACTATAAAGTATAGGGGAGGGTGGAAGACTTCCAGGGTCTTCCTACGAAAAGAAGGATGGAAAAAAAGTTGATCGAACCCACTCAGAGCGTGCACCGCATGACGGAGAAGAACTTCTCGAAGCAACCTGCTTCTCCCCGATCAAGTCGAACAGTTCATGTCCGAAAGGGGAAAGACGGTGAGTAAAGCTACAACAATGCTTGAACCAAAGAGGGAAGGGCATCGTAGGGTGACCGAAGAGGAACAACGCCTGAGGAGGTGTTGAGAAAAAATCAGGATGTCGAGGGAAAACTCTTCTGAAGAACCTAGGGGGTGTTCCAGCGCGATGGGAAGAACAGGAGGCAGCAGTACGACTCATACGGTTAGGGAGGTCGTCGTCCCCCGAAAAGAGGGCCTCCAGGGATTGGTGTATAGAATAAAGGCTGGAGTGGTTAGCGTTGTAGATCATAAAAAGGAGAGAAGACCGCACTTAGATGATTTACAGAAGAGATATTGGGAAAGTGGGGGCGCATCGGCCTTGCTGAGTGGGAAAGGCCGATGGGTGTTAAACGCGCTGTGAGTCCGGAAACCACGCAGGAGGGGTATTTGCCACTGGTGTGGGGTACAAGGAAGACATGCTCAATATCGCGGACGGTCTAGGTAGATAAGGGCTGTGGCGAAAAACAGTAGGATGTAGAAAAGATCGAATATCTGAGCGCGGAGTAAAAATGCTTCCGGGCCGACGAAATGGTGGAATTCGGGTAGCAGAAGGAACGGAGTTGACGCCGCGCACTTAAGGCATTAGGGGGGAGGAGGGAGTTTGGGGGCGAAAAACCTTGAAAAGAAGGAGGTGGAACGTGTCCACCCGTGAAAAACGACGGGCCAGATCAGAGTGACGCATTGAAGGACGGGCGAACTGATCGTTGGAGTAAGGGTAGGTCGAGGAATATAGGGTGGGGAGCTGACCCATTAGAACAGGGTGTCCGAGATAACACTGGAACAGGAAGTTAAAGCATACCGGGAGTCGCCAAGAAAAGGGGCGGGGGGTAGGGGTCGAAAGCGAACCCATTCGTAGGGGCGCCCAAGCATAAAACCAGGGCGGTCCCAGGAAGGGAAGAAAAAGACAAAGGGCTGCACCGAGGGGGGGGATCGAGGGAAAGGAAATCATTGAACAAAATCTTTCTCATAAAAAAATCGTCGGACGACAGGGGGGGGGGAGGCGTACTTCTGAAATGTGACTCAGAAATGAGGGAGCCAACCTGGAGTCCGAGCGAAAGAGCACTATGGGAAACCGAGCTTGTTGGGTGGCAAAAAAATTAATTGAACGCAGAGGGTACCGACGAGGAAGTCCTGATTGGTAAAATTGCCACGGAGGGGGCAAGTCGAGAAATGAGGCAAAAAACGCGTCACCGCGGGCAAGGGGAGGGGGGGAAGCCAACGCACGTTGAATTGAGAAAAAAAGACAACCTGATTGCGTAGAAAGGCAGAGGCGTGATGGGGATGACATGTCGAGTGAAAAGGGCACCTCAAGGGGGTGGGACGGAGGGCCAAACCTCACAGCGCGAGCAGGCGGAAAAGCGAAAGCCTGCGGTCACGCGCGGAAGTCAATTTGAAGTCGGGGAAAGGAGGCTTCTGGATTGAAGAAAAACGCGTGGGGTGGATCTAATGTGGTAGGGTCGAAGGGGGCGGCGCGGTGGAAAGGCCGGGGTGGAGAGGGGCTTGGGTAAAAGAAAATACCGACCACAAAACAGGTCTTCCGACGTCTCCGGAAAAAAGAGCCCCGAATCTGGGAGACCACGAGGGGGAAAAAGTGCCGCGAAAATCTGTATGGGTCTAAAGAAGAGTGGGAAACGTTTAGACATCTTCACCGAGCGGCGCGTGTTCGTAAATACCTTGGGGGGGAATACCGAGAGAGGTCAAGGGGGGGGTCAGGGAACGGGCTCCACAGTACCTGAAAAGGGTAAAGAGGTCAATTCCCGAAAGTCAAGCTAGGAAGGAATTCCCGAGAAGTCCAAAAAGA
>Ga0179593_1676024_pt1 | contig 14226 bp, 18 predicted proteins | sample CZODoug2_1_08_16_FD_185931 | JGI IMG/M metagenome (GOLD analysis project Ga0179593, IMG submission 185931) | Vadose zone soil fungal communities from Angelo Coast Range Reserve, California, USA - CZODoug2_1_08_16fungal (PacBio error correction) | ecosystem: Environmental > Terrestrial > Soil >...
CGACGGCATCTGATATGAACAATGTGTTGGATATAACTTGGCGTTAGTAGACTCTCTTGGGTACAGCGAGACCTAGCTGAAAAGGAAGAAGAGCGTTGGGGCTTCAGATACGTTTCCTCACCACGATAGATGGGCAGGCGGGATATCTGTTAGGGCCTGCGATGAGAGGGGAAGGCAGTTCCGACCGCTGGCCCAAACAAGAGCAAAAATGGTCAAGGTGGGTGCAGAGGAACTGATGAAAAGAGAAAGGCTCGTCGACCGTAACAATGGTGAACGGAGGATGCGCCGGGGACGCTACAGTCCGGAAGGAGGGGGCGGACTGCCTTGAAGGAGAAACTGAGGCTTGCCCAGCAGGGGGAAAGGATGGCAAGGGGGGTCGGGCTTTGGGAAGTCAGGGGGGGGTTGACCTGAATTCAGCAAGTCGGTTAGCTTCAAAAAGGAAAGGGACATCGGCTGAAAAGAGAGAAGGTGGGGGGTTTCTTCACCCAATCGGCTTGGAGGGGTGGGGAGAGATTTCACCGGAGAGAGGAAAGAGAGAAAAAGACCAGACAAGGTCACCTACAAGGGAGACCAAGCGTTGCAACGGCACTCCCGAAGAATAAAGGGAAAAAAGGTGGAAAATACGCCATCGTCCAATTCTCTAGCGGGACAAGAGGAATCGACGTTATTCTGTGGAAAAGGAGAATCTAAGCGGACAGCGAACGCGGCGGAGTCCCAGAGAGAGGGAACAGTTCGCCGCGTGAATCAGTTGAAGATTCGCGGGGGTCACGAAGAAAAGGAACAGAGACCCGGGTTTCCTGAGGTAGTGAACATCACTCCGGGAAAAATGAGGAACCGCCTCCGTGCCCGTTTATTGAGGGGACTGGAAACTCCCCTGAGGATCGATAGGAAGGAAATCTGAGACAGGCGCTACAACTCGATCTAGCGCGAGAAAGGATCGAGTCCTCGTAAGGAAGAGGCTAGATAGTTGCTACGACACCGTCAGGGGGGGAGACGCGACCCGGTGAGGGTTTTCCACATTCTGTGGGATATAGGACCTGGAACAGCCTCAGGAACCAGCTCGGAAAGTGTTCTCTCGTTCGACATTACTCGATTTTCTTTGAGCGCTGTACCAGCTCCGCATTAGAAGGGTATCCTGGGTATGTACGGGGGGACAAAAAGATCTCTACACACGGAACAAGGTAATGAATTGATGACAAGTCAACGTGTGGTACCCAGGAGTCGTATTAACCCTAGTCCTGAATGACCTCTGGGGGCACGGAACCAAAAAAGCCGCGGAAAAGACGAAAAAAGGAGGAGAACGCAAAGTCAAAGGCATGGTCAATCTGTATTTCAAGGATCCTAAAAGTAAAGAAAGGTAGCGAGCCTCCAGACTGGTCCGTAGGCCCGGCATGAAAGTCCCGATCACAAAAGAACGAGTTGTACTTTCCGTGCGAAACACTGGAGGGGAGCTACGAAGACTACGTGTACTGCAAAGCGTTCATCGCGATCATCCGGGAAGATTGTAGACTACACAGGAAAAAAACGGCGCATCGTACTTCCTCGAGAGGTCAGGAACCCGAACCGGGGAGAGGTTGTCATGAAGGGAGGGGAAGAGTTGAAGGCCGCCGAGAAATCATGAGTTGTGATAACGGAGACTAAGGACTACTCACGGGTGGCAGAAAAAAACGCCTCCTTCCTCTGATTACAAAAAGAAACCATGCAAAACAACAGATGCCATCAAGTCATATAAGAATACGAAGATTTGGAGGGTGGACTTACAAGTCGCTTACCGTGAGCAGGGGGGGCCGGATGGGAATTGGGATTTCCCCCTACTCGACGTGGGGAGAAGCTCAGGGGCCCTTTCGGGCGGAAATCTAGAAAAGTTGCGCAAAGAGGAGCCTACATAGACGGAAAGAAACTGACCGTATCGTGAGAAAAGAAAATGCTGGCCAAAGAAGGGTCAAAAGATTAGAAACACAGAGGTTCTGCACGATGGGGAAAAAAAAAACAATCAGTAAAGCCGAGGCCAGCACCGAAGCCGTGAAAAATGCTGGCTCACCACCAAAGTAACAAATGGGACAGGAAACGCAAGATTAGAGGATAAGGGATTGTAAAAACTTCGCTTCATAGAACCAGCGGAGGGAGAATGGAAGTGCTTCATCATCGATCAGCAGGCAAAAAAGCGGGGAAGTTGCTTCACTGTCTGGGTTTAGAGAACCGCAAAAACGGGGGAGGAACATGAACCTAAGAGATTTCCGGTGCAGGACAATTGCGCGGCAGCAAAAATTCGGGGTCTCCGAGTACCATGAACGGAAGAAAAAGAAAGTAACCGGCTCGAATGGAATCTTCTCGACGGCGAAGAGGTACCAAGGCAGCAGCAACGAGGTGAGAATCTCAACAACAACAAAGGGGGTCTGGAAATCGAAAGTGATGTGGACCCTATTTGGGACAAACAGTAGATCCGCGCCGAACTTTTTGCGTGACGCTACGTGCGTTCCTGCGTCGAAACAGGCCGAGCCGTGCTGCCAAAAGTGTCAGAAACCCGAGATGGGAAAGATTCAAAATGCACGACCACTGTTTGCCGTGTACAATAAACGGAAGACACCGGGCCGCTTGGCACGGGGGTGAAACCTAACTCAGGCGCGACCGTACGAGGGTATTCTAATGAAGCTCAGGCCCGCTAAGGAAAGACTGGTGCCGGGGCTGCCTTAACAATTACCTGCTTACTCGTTGGCAGAAAAAAGGAAACAAACTGGGACTCGTGGTCTGGCATGGAAAGAGGGAGAGGCACACTCATTAATTACGATTTCCTGGCGGGGCCAAAGCATAGAATTCTTAAAGAATACGTGTGGTGCGCGCTGCATAGATCTTTTCGCGGAGGCAAATTAACGCGCCAAAACGGCAAAGTTAGAAAAGCTGATTCAACCATCCGGCGTTCGCACGAAAAACTACAAGAACGACGTGATTTCTAAAAGATCAAAAGCCATCAAGGCGTCTTCTGGAGGAGGCTCCGTAGTGACATGACACTGTTCAGGAGGGAATGGACATGGCGAGGCAAGTGAAAACGCCCACGAGCACGGCGGGGATCCCGGCCAGAGAAGTTACGACTCGTAGCTAACGTTAAAGGATAGCTGCGGAAACTACCAAGCCAGAATCGGGAGGGGAAAGGAGGGGGGATCTAATGATGTTCCTGCCTCGATGCTCGAAAGGGGTCTAGGTTGACTTCTACAAAACGACGCCCGATATCGAGCTGCAGCGGAGAATGGGGCGATTACGAAACTTAGTATGAATTAAAGCTCGCTCATCGAGCGGAACGTATAATCAGGAGCCGTCGAGCGGATAAGACGGTGAGACAACCTCAGGGGCGGGCTCCGGAAAACGGTAGGGGGGTCAGATTGCATAGACTGGAGGATGGCCGGGGCCTGGATGCTTCCTGGCTGATGGGAAGGCATCTCCTGGACCGGAGGGAACTCGATGTCTTGGCGCTGTCGTGCGCCTTCCGATAGGTAAATCCAGTCGCGATGAAACGAGAATTGGTAGCCGGACGGTCGATCTAGCCACCAAAGAGGAGGATGAGCAATAAGATGCAAGTCACAAAGGCAGGCTTTCCCCTCAAGGAGATCTAGGGGAAGGGGGAAATCGAAGAAAATCGAGGCCCCTGATGAATGAAACCATCCGGCGGGCCGCCAAGTAAGGCGGCAGGCGGGAGGGCCGATCCGAATATACATCCCGTAGGACTACATCCAAAGGTCGGTAGGAACGCGGAAAAAGTCACGGTTCGCCGTAGAAGATACTATTGGGGAGGGACTCGAAGAGAAGCGAGGCGAACGAGTCGAAACGTCATCCAGCTTTTCCGCTGAAGAAAGGTAAGACACGTACACAAAAAGAAACAAACGGCTAAATTGGTGATTCTTGAACACTAGCCAGGGCAACCGCATTGTCATGAAGAGAGGTGGCAGGAACAGGAGTCATATTGTTTTTGACTAAACCGTCTACTCTGTTCGTTGCCATCGGCGATGACGCGATAACCGCAATTCCACAAAATGAGAAGAGGAGTACCAGACTGAAGGAATGCCTACAAATAAGACCGCCGGGATGTAGGGAAAGAACACTTAGTGCCTGGACCGGTAATTACCTTATTTGGATTGAAAAGTTCAGCCCTACTTGGGCAGTTTTAACGAAGCCGTTGTAGGTACACCGCACCACAGGGGGAAACCAAAAAACTTGGAGGTCATATCAGCGAACAAAGCTCTCCGCAAAGGGATAACATCGGCTCTCGGCCACTCCCGTTCCCTAGGAAACTACCCTTACTTTTTACCTGCATCATGATAACAATTCCATCACAAATTCCCAGGTGGGAAAGGCGTGGTGCCGTACAGGTCAATCAGGTAAAGGAAATCGACCGCACGCATAGATAAAGCACTGTTAGCGTAAAGCATTATCCTTCCAAACACCGACCTCCGGCATACTACGGGGGGGATCTCCATCCGAAGTCACGGAGTTCAATGTGCTGTCAAGTAGGATGGTATACAGCTGACCCATCGTTGCACTCATGCCCGCGCCAGAGTAATTTTAAGTTCAGGAGGAAAGGGAGGTGGGCCGTGGTCTCTGTAGCTAAGGTTCCAGGTAAACCAAGAAGAGGATTAGAAACGTGCCAGGCTTAAGTTTGGCACAAGGGTACAGTCAAACTATCGGACGACAAACACTGATTATTATGAAAAGAGAGTTCGGTCACACGAAATATTGCTGCTTACCACTGTCCCATGAAGACGGTCAAGGAAAAAAATCGAAGTCTGCGTTACCGGAGACCGAGTCCTGGGAGCTCGACCCGCAAGGGGGGGAAGGTGCCTCTGCACGTGTTTGACCGCAACCTGGAAGTCTGGGCATTTATTATCTTAATGTCCTCAGGGACATAGGATCTAAGGCCTGCCGTGTCAGAGAAAGGGAAAGACAAGTTCGGAAGCAGCATGAATTCTTGATCAAGGAAAGTCACTGGTTTGCTAAACGCAAACGTTCCTCTACAGGACATATAACAGATCGGGAGGGGAAGATGAGGTTGCACAGGGGACAGTGCTGGCGTGGCACCAAAATGGGACGCCGTTCGAGAGTCTGGCCCGGTGGGCAACCACGTTCAGGGGGGGTATAGGGCTTGGGCAAGGCGGGACAAGAGCCCAAACAAGCTGGACTTTGCCTATCCGGACAAAGAGGGGGGAGAGATGTTCGGGGATATTTGCAAGCCGGATAACTGGACGACAGGAACAACGCGGAAGAGTTACCCCGGCTTGGGGTAAAAGATATAAAACCGGATAAACTCTGGCACGTGTTCTAAGCCATAGCCAGAACCTTGTCTCTTCAGTGCGACTTATAAGATTTTCGGGCTGGGGCCGGCTCCAAGGAGGGAGCAGAGCCGGGAAATTAGGCAAAATAACGGTGCATAAATCAGAGTGACGACGACAATCAAAGCGACATTAATAGCGAAAACGGGAGCTGACATCCACATAGTTTTACCAACTCGAAGCTTCGTTCGCCCGGTAGTGCGAAAAGTCTCCACTAAAGGAATAAGATCGCGCTGGAACAAATAACATGTGGGCGTAACGGCTAGGAAACTCGGTCTCCTGCTAGGAACATGAAGATTCGTACTCGTATAAGGGGGAGGATCAGTGGGTCACTAGCGGGGAAAGAACCACAGTTCTTTTAGGTCCAATTTTTACCAGGATGTTATGATATTCCCCAAGACAAAGAATGTGCCAGGGCCTTCCTGCGGCTTGGGAAAGAAGGGAGGGGTTTTCACAAGGAAGTCAGATCATACCAAGACAGGGTTAGTTCTAGGTCCGTGGCCCTTCCCGCGTGTAATCCGAAAAAAAGAGGCAAGACCCGAACTTAGCCAGGTAAGGGTGGAATCTCTACAACACATGTGTTAAAGAAGGAGGTTTCACAAAACAAAGCAACCTGAGACCCAGTCGTTGACATCTCAGTCTGGATGTGAAGAGGTGTCAGTAGCACAAACAGATAATCCAAAAGTCCTCCGGATGAATGCGAACTTCTACAATACCACCAAGCATCCAAAGGCCTTGTCCTTACAGACCAGATAACTGGACACAATTTCAACTCCCGTCAGGAGGGACCGCAGGAAGGAGTGGGAGGGGCGAAATGCAGCCGTAAGACGTACGATGACGTTGGGGGCAGCCCACCACCCTAACCAAACAAACCAACAAACACCCCAAAAAGACGCTAGCAAAGGTCTTTTACTCTCCAAGTCTCCGGAACCCATTCGGTTATACGTCGAGGAGTAACGACGGAGTTGGTAAAAAAGAGGGAGAGTCACCTTTAACGAAAAAGGGGAGAAAGTCAGTAGCAGTTGAAGTCCACTCTGATAATGATTGGGGGGAAACATTGCGGAGGAACTGGTTTAGGTCCGGGGAATAATCAGCGGCTCCTGTACCGATATGAGGAGAGCGGTTGGCAAAAAAAAAAAAAAAAAAAAAAAAAAAAAAAACCTAGAAAAAGAGAGAACGATTCTAGATAATACGCCCTGGTTTGGTCGTAAACACTGAGTGAAGGACTGTTGGGGTGTGGGGAGGAGTTCCAAGACCCATAAGTTCATGTGCATGCATTTTGTGGGAGGGGGAATTCTCAGTTAGCCGCCAAGATCATCGAAGAAACGCTAAAAGAAGCTAGAGAGGAGGACGATAACCTAAGGTTCACGCCGTGTAACGGACTCCCAGGTAACCTAATACTCATTAAGCCAAGGAAGGAGGCCAATCACTAGACTGCCGAGTTTGGAAGGGATGGCCGACCAAAGATCCTTTACAGGGAGGTCCATGTCACGAACCAACCGAGTATCGGAAGCTTGACGGCCGGCATTAATCCGGCCCGACTACGTGATAGGGATCATCATCTGAATCACATCAGAAAGGAGGAAACAACATGCTGACGTCTGTCTGGACGACGTCAACTCGCCCAGCCTTTCCGTTCCACTCTTCCCTGCCCAGAGAAAAAGTGAAGGGTAGACACTGTTCATTAATAACGGAGCATGATCGATAAACGAGAGATTCGGGACCATCCTTATGCTGGAAAAAACGGCTTCTTAGTGTGTGCAAAACCAGTTGTGGCAATCAGGCAAGTCGTGACCGGGACACACAAAAGGGTAGGGGTGAAGTGCGAAGGCTGATGGAAACATTACGCCTGGCGGTCAAGAGAGCGTATGGCCTCGGAAGGGTTACCGGGACGGGCATCGAGACCGCATACGATTGGGGGCCGCTGCACTTGGGCCGCAAGACGAGGCAAAGTATGAGCCGTCCTGGCCGAACTGCAGGTTACGGCGCTGAGAAAAAGGGAAACCCGCGGTGGGGGAAAAGGTGAGCTGATCCAGGATTCCGTAACATTTTGTCTTGACGGGAGGAATGAACAATTGGCCGCGAAAAAGGAATCACTAGGGTATGACCGTTAGCGGTTCTGAAAATTGTTCCCAGCCGGGACAAACAACTCTATGGGTCTAGGGGGGACTGGGATACGCTTTCCTACACGGTCTGGTAGGGCGGCCTGGAAAAAAAAAAAATCGTGAAAGAAAAAGGGATCGGTTCCCAGAGATGAGAGGGAGGTCGGCTGGTTCTGGGGACGCTTCCTCATCTACTGGCGGGAAAAAATACGCCGATGCAACTTCTCGTGGAACTAGAAGGAGCGGATAGGTAGGAGGGAAGAGGGGGAGAGGGGCGAGGGAAGGAGGGGAAGAGAGGATAAAGTGGGGGTGGGGGAGATGGGAGGGAAGGGGAGACAGGGGGGAGGAGAGTAATGAGTGGAGGGGTGGAGAGAGGTGGGGGTGAGGGAGGAGAGGAGATGAGGGTCGGAAGAGGGAAGAGGAGGTGGTGAGGGGGTGGGGGGTAGACGAGGTTGGGTGGGATGGGGGGGGGAGAAGATAGTGAAGTGGAGGGGAGGGGAGGAGAGGGAGGGCGGTCCGGACGCGAGGGATGAGAGGAGTGGGGGGGTAGGGGGGGGAGATGACAGGTGAGGGGGGGGGGGGAAGAGGGGGGAGAGTGAGGAGAAGGGGTAGAGGAAAGGGGGAGGGGGGGTGGGAGAGGGTGCAGGGGGTATGGGGGAGGGGCAGGAGAATTAGAGGGGGGGGGGGGAGATGAAGGGTGGGGGGGGAGAGTGAGAGAGGTGAGAGGTGGAGGAAAAGTAGCGGAGGGGGGGAAGGGGAGGGGGGGGAGCGGGGAGAACGGAGGGGAGGGGGAAGCGGAAGGGGGGTGTTGGGGGGGGAGGGGAGATAGGTGAGGGTGAAAGTGGAGGTGGAGGGGCGAGGGGTGATGAAAGAAAAAAAGGACTGGAGAGGGAAGAGGGTGGTGAAGGGTGGGGGGGGGGGGGGAGGAGGAAACGAGGGGTGGGAAGAGCAGTTGGTAGGGAATGGGGCAGGGTACGGGTATGGGATTAAGTGGGAGAGGGGGGGTTTGGTAGGTAGGAAGTAGGGGGAGGGGGGGGAGGGGAGGTGGGGAAAGCGGTAGCTGGGAGGGGGGAAGGGTGGGGGGGGGACGTAAAGAAAGCGGGGGGAAGGTGGGATAGGAAGGGAGGGAGGGGGGGTGCAATGTGGAGGGGGGAGGGGGAAGTAGGAGTGGGGGAGGGGGTGGGGAGGGAAAAGGGGGGGGGGGAGGGGGAGGGGGGATGAGGAGGAGAGTGGCGCGGGGGAAGGAGAAGGGGGGTGCGGAGCTGGGTAGGTGGGGGAGGGCGATTCAGGGGGGAGGAAGTGTGGGAGGGAGGTAGGGAAAGAGAGGGGGGGGAGATGGGGAGAAGGGGAGGCAGGGGGGGGAGAGGGGGGAGGGAAGGGGGGGGAGGGAGATTGAGAGAGGGAGGGAAGGATAGGAAGGGGGGGGAGAGGAGGGGGGGGGTGGGGGAAGGAGGAGGGGTGAAGGAGAGAATGAGGGAAGGGGGGGGGGGGAAAGAGGGGGTAGAGGAGGGAGGGACGCGAAGAAAGTGGAGGCGGTGGGGAGAACAGAGGCATAGGTTTGAGGGAGGTGGGAGGAGGGAGGAGGGGGGCGGAGTGGGGAAGTGGACGGGGGGGGAGGGGGGGGAAGGGAGAGGGAGGGGGACAGAGTAGAGGGCAGGAGAGACGGAGGGGGGGGGAGAGGGAGGGGAAGGAATGGGGGGGGAGAGGAGTGGATCGGGAGAGGGAAGGGGAGGGGAGAGGGGAAGAGGGGGGGGGGGGGGGGGGGAGAACCGGGGGGGGAGGCGGGGGGGGTGAGGAGGGGTGGGGTGGGGAGAAGGGGAGGGAGGAAAAAGAGGGGGAAGTGGTAGCAAGAGGGGGGGTGAGTGGGGGACGAGGAGGAAAGGGAGGGTGAAAGAAGAGGGGGGTAGAGATAGGGGGGGGAGGGGAAGGGGCGAGGGCGTGGATGGGGGGCATGGGGAATTGGGAGGCGGGGGGGGGGAGGGGAGGGAAGGGGTGAGAAGGGGCGGAGGGGGAGGAGGGGAGGAAGAGAGGTGGTGGTGGGCGAAGAAGGGCGGATGGGAGGGGGGAAGGAGGGGGCCGAAGGAGGAGGGTGGAGAGACGCGGAGGGTTGAAGGGGGAGGGGAGGAGAGAGGGGGGGAGGGGGGTTAGAGCCAATGAGATGGGTAGGAGAAAGGGGGGGAAGGGTGGGCGGGGGTGTGGGGGGGAGGAGGAAGGTTAGGGAGGGGGGGAATCGGAAGAGGAAAGGGGGGGAAAGTGGGGGGGTAGAAAGGGGGGTGGAGAGGAGAGAGAAGAGAGGCGGGGATATGGGTGGGTGAGGGGGGAGTAAGGGGGAGAGTGATAGGCAAGTGGGGGGGGAAAGGGACAGGAAGGAGAGAAGGAGGAGGGGTGTATGGGTGGAGGAGGGGAGACGGGGAGGAGGAGAGAGAAGGGGGAGGAGAGAGGGGGGTGGGAGGGTGGGGGGAGGGGGGGACGGGGAGAAAGTAGGGGACGAAAGAGCGTGGAGGGGAGAGCGAGGGTGAGGGAGTAAGGGGTGAATTACGTTAGAGTGGGGGGGGGGGTGGAGAGGGGGGGGTGGGGGGGATGGAGGAGGGGAAACAGGGGTGGGGGAGGGGAGGGGGGGGGAGGGGGGGGGGAGGGGGTTCGGGGGGGAGGGGGGAGGGGGGGGGGAGAGGAGTGCTGAGGGGGAGGGGAGGGCGGGAAGGGGTTGGGGAGAGAAAAAAGGGTGGCGTGAGAGGGGGGAGGAAGAGGGGTGAGAGGGAAGGGGCGGGGAGTGGAGGGGGGGGAAGGGAGAGAGAAGAGCGGGGGGGCGAAGATGGGAGAGTAGAGAGAATGTGGGTGTTGTGGGGTTGAGTGGGGGGAGAAGAAAGGAGAATAGGAGGAAAGGGAAGGGGCGGGATGGTGAGGAGGAGGGGAATAAGAGGGGAAGGTGGGGGTGGGGGGGGTGAGGGTGGAGGAGGGGAGGGGGGGGGAGAGTGGGTGGGGGAAAGGGGGAAGGAAAGGGGATTAGGAGTGGGGGAGGTTAGGAGGGGACGGGGAGGGGTGGGGAGGAAGCCGGGAAGAACTGGGGGGAGAAAGGGAAGGGGGGGGAGAGTGGAAAACAGAAAAAGGGAGGAATAGGAGAGGGTGGGGGGGGAGGGGGAGGAGGGGGAAAGCGCGTAGAGATTGGTATAGTAGGGGGGAGTAGGAAGGGGGGGGGCGGGGGGGGTGGGGGGTGGGATGGAGGAAATCGGGAGGAGGGTGGGAAGAGGGGGTGGTGTGGGGGGGAAGGGAGGATGATGGTGGACCACCACAAAGAAAAAGAAAAAAAGAACAATGAGAGATAGGGGGGGAGACGAAGGGGGAGGAGAAGTGGGAGGGTTGGGGAGGGGGGGGGGCGGTGGTGGGTAGGAAAAGGGGAGGGGGGGGGAGGGGGGGGTGGGAGGGGGGGAAAGGGCTAGGAGAGGGGGGAAAATGGAGGAGGGAGTAGCGTGGGGGGAGAGGGGGGGAGGGGGAGAGGGGGGGGAAGAAGGGAAAGGGCGAGGGGGAGTGGGGCGGGAAAGTGGGAAAACGGAGGAGGGGGTGGAGGAGAGGGGGTCAGTGGGCGAGGATAATTCAGGGGGGGGAAGCAGGATGAGGGGGAGAGGGGGAAGTAGACGGAAAGGGCGGGTGGATGACAGAAAAGATAGGGAGGAGGGGGAGGGGAAGGGAGGGGCGGCGGAAGGGTGGGGGGGGGGGAGGGGGAAATGGGTTAGAGGAAAACGAAAGGGGGGAGGAAGTCCAAGCAGTGTGGGAGCGCGGGGAAGAAGACCTGATGGCCCACTTTGTCGTCGATCTCCCACCCCCTGCCCACTCCATAAAAGGATTCAAAGGGGCTGGACGGGGCTTCTGCTGTTCGGTAAGGAGATCATTGGATGGGACGCAAAAAAAAGAACCTCAAGAGGGGGGGGAACCTTTACCCGATTCTCCGAGTAGATCATGGAAAAAATCATGAATCGTCTGAAGAACAAAGCCATCAGCGATCATGACAGCGCTAGGAGGGGGCCTCATACCGAAAAAACTATTGGGAAAGGGAAGTTGTTCTCGAACGTCCGTGGCGTTCTGGAGCGTGTCCTTTGGGAACTAAAGACTTCCCGGAGGATCGATCTAAAAGAGATCTGGGGTAAGCGGAAAGGGAGATCACTCGCAGCGAGGAGATCAAGAAAAAACGTCCCCGGCCGAAGTCTTATCGGTACGGTAGATCAGAAAAGAACAAGTAGGGGAGATACACAAAGAGGGGGGGTCAATGGAGTGGATCGGCCACTCGACAGAAAAAGGATCCTTGTCGGCGTGGTCAAGTCAGGGCACCTTAAAAAGGAGGAGAAATTGGCGGGGGTGGAATTCTCCTTGAAAAAAGGAGGGTAATCCTCCGCTCCGACTTGGCAAGTGTACCATTTACCATTGTTGCGGTCCTCAACAAAAAACAGAGGAAGAAAGAAGGACTGCCCGGAAAGTACGATGCGTATGACAAAGCTCAGCTGAACCTCTCGGGGAAGGCGACATGAAAGGAATCAATGCCTCGGGGTGGGTTGGTTAAACGAAATTCGAAAGCCTAATCCTCCAGTAAACATTTCAAGGAAAGATCCAATTGCAACTCCTGACAACGAAGGTAGGCGAACAATCCCCACTCACGGTCGGAAACGCATAACAGGCCGCGCGTAAGGACGTCCTTCTAAACCGAGTCAGGGCATACGGCTCCTAACGACTGTACTCAACCCAAGCTCGCTGTGCAGAGCTCCGGGAATAGAATGGGCAAGTAAACTAATCCTACTCACTACGGTGCGTCCAAGGAGGGAGCTAGATGTATTTCGCCAGCCGAAAAACAAGGCGATTAGGAAGCTTGGGAATGGGCGTTACCGCCACCGATCAAAGTGGGTGATATAACGGAGCAAGGACTCGGGAGGTCGGGGGGGATGCGGGGCCTCATACGCCGCGGTCTAAGAGAGGGACCCTGATGAGCAAACGGCAAAAACTAACGAGAAAGAAAGAACAAAAACCAACATAACCACTGCGTGGCTGCGGGAAGAATGTTCGTACCGAGGCACCGGGACACGTAATATGCAGTTCCAGCAACAAGAGATTCCCAAAAACGGCCTGGGTGAAGCGCTGTTATCCCGCTGGCAAAGATCGCAACTGGGCACGCGACAATATAAACAGGAAGTGGATAAATCCCCAAGAAGCGAGCATTGCACGAAGACCCTGCGGGATCCACGATGCTGATAAACGAGTTAGTCATCATGGAAATGCACCAAAAACAACTAGAGAAGGTGGAAATTTGAGACTTCAGCAGGTACAAAGGTCAGACGAGCACGATGATCAAAATTCCGAGGACATGAATTCAGTCCTACAACCAAGAAAAATTCATCCTAGCAACATCGGACACCCTAGAAAAAAGAGCATGTCGACTTCCGGCGAAAGCTGACTTCATCGCCAGATGCCTGCCTAAGCTAAAGACAGGTTATAGAAGTTTCAGTTTGCAAAAGTGCAGGCCGATCAAACTGGAGGAGCTTTCTGATTAAGATTCGCGGATACGGTAACCCTGGCAGACGATAGAAAATCTGAAAAAGGGACCGCCACAGTGGGCCACTGGTCTCTTTACCGGGGACAAAACGGTGATGAGTTAAAGGTCCAGTTCGTGGTGTTACCAAAGGGGCAAAAAAGTAAGCGCGTCAAAAAATAAGGTCAGTTCAACTAACGGGGACTTTCACGTACACAGCCTCCGCGCTTTTAGGGGAAAGCGCACGTGTTGATCAACAGCGTAACTCGATCGACGCCTGTCGAAAACGAGCATGGACTTGAGCTATGGAAAGGGGTAAAAGGGGGGCAGACCAGCAGACCGTGACACTAGGACAAAAGAGTGCTATCTGATCCCGATGAGTTCCAGGAAGGGGAAAAAAGGAACGTGGAAAAGCATAATAGAGCAAGAAGGCAGCCCCAGGAAGTACCTTCTTAGGACCGGGGCCCTGTACCTGACTGAAAAAGTGACACCAGCCTTTTCAAATCGGGGAGAGAAGGGGGATGCATCGGCATGGGATAGAAGAAAGTAGTTGAACCAAGAGAAGACCAGGTCTCTGTACATCGGGGAATAGCGGATTCTCAACATCAGATAGGGTGCGCGCTATAGGAGGAGATTGCCCGCCCGGTAAAAACGAGAAAAAAGCCCGGGGGCATGAACACGGCTTGCGATAACCCGGCTGCCCGCTTTCCAATAGCCATCGCCCACAAACCAGCAGGATTGGGCGGCGCCGTCGGCACGGAAGCTGTGGGAGGAGAGAGGAATCACGCTCCGGAAAATGACTGCTTCAGAGAAGGGGAAAAAGCACGAAGCCGAGTTCGCCGCGGCTCCGTATGGAAAAGTCGCTTCCGGAAAGAAAAGCCACCTATCAGTAAGAGGAGAATTGTCGGAGGCTACAGATAAAGTAGGGCCGCATCATAAAGAAGTACGTTAGCAACTTTAAAAAGTGTTTCCGTCTCAAAGAAGGAAACTGAGGGCGCTGCCCCGCGGAGATCTTGGGGACGGGTCGTAGCGGAACTCTCCTCGCGCGAATATCAGTAAGAAATCGTCAACTCACGCGAAAAAGTCATAAGACCTTTCATGCCGGGCCTACCCAGAGGGGATCGCTGGAGTTTGTCCAGGATGTGCTGAATTGATGCAATAACTTGTACAACTGCGGGTCGGCGGGGAGAAGAAGTTTGCTGATCCTTGCTGCTAGGGTGGTGAGTCCTGCGGCCTTCCCGTATCCTCTAAATGAAAAAAGACTCTGGGTAAGCCAGTTGACGGTGTGTGAACG
>Ga0179593_1403623_pt1 | contig 14225 bp, 12 predicted proteins | sample CZODoug2_1_08_16_FD_185931 | JGI IMG/M metagenome (GOLD analysis project Ga0179593, IMG submission 185931) | Vadose zone soil fungal communities from Angelo Coast Range Reserve, California, USA - CZODoug2_1_08_16fungal (PacBio error correction) | ecosystem: Environmental > Terrestrial > Soil >...
GTTTGTACTGACAAAAAAAAAACTGAAATCGCGCATGAACATAAGCTATAGGCAGAACGGCTCGAACTTATCAATTTGGGGAGAAAAAGGATCTCAAATTGGGGGGGCCAGCCCTACCAACCCAAAATTAGAAAAAACCACTTAGTGGATGGCGCAAAAAGAAAAAAGGGGGCGAGGGGGGAATGACTATGGCGGGGAAAATTGTCTCTGCGGATCAAGAGAGGCCCCAGCACTGAGCTCACGGCAGAAGGGCCACGAAAGTCAGGACCAGTTTGGGGACACAACTCCCGTTTGAGCAACGATAGGGGACAAACGCTGGGACGCAGTTAGGTCCCGGAGCTATCCCTGAGGGACAGGGGGAGGCAAGTTTAAACCTCGAAACCTGAAAGGGTGGACTAGCCGGACGGACCGCGAATGTCCGCGAGAAAACATCACTGATGCATGGGAGGGGCCTGAAAAATCGGGGCCGCGAACTCACCGGCGGGAAAAATGGACTCGGGCGGAACTGTGGTACCAATAAGGGAGGGAGAGACAACGCCGCCACGTATTTTTAAAGTCCCAAAGTCGTTCCAGGGAACCGAAGCGGGGTTCCTCCCTTGTCCGGGGCAAACGCCATCCACCGCGCAAAGAAGAAAGAAACACAGCAAAAAGGTATTCACGATCCGGGGCAAAAAAAATCTCATCCAGAGCAACTAGCATATTACTGCGAGCACCAAGTGGCAACGTAGGAGATGGCCAAACGAGACCGAAGTCATCGGGAGCTTTTGTTATGAAAAATGAGCGCCACATCTCAAAAAAGAGCCCTTTAGAATTAGTCGGACAAAGAGGCCAAAGTAGTCCGATTGGATTCTATTGGCCAAAACAATTGGCGCTGGTACATAAAATGTCAGAAAGGGCTTGAAAGTCCCGTCTGAAGGGGTTGAAAAAAGAGTTAAAGTGGCTTGGTAAAAGGGTTAATCACATGTGATGATTAACCAGAGAGGTACGCGCAAGGCAAGTTTAAGGGGGGGACTGACTTCTAAACAGGGTCTGAGTTGGGCCCCGCGGGGAAACCATTTTTTTCAACGAAGTTTCTCGAAAAAAACAAAAAAAGGGCCGGTGAGTTGAATGAGTGGGTTCAGTGGCCGGGACAGTGATGCTTTTCAATTTCGGGTGAAAAAAAAAGAGTCCAGGAAGGACACGACTTTTCGAGTTGGAAGAGAATCAAAACCAATCTGGGGAAAAAGGCAGAGAATTTGAAAAGCACCCCATCACAGGGAAGGCTTTGGAGCACGTCTGCTCAAGCAATCATCATCGGTGGGCAAAAAAACCAAGGCGTAGTTCCAAACAAAGTCTGGAGTTAAAACCAAGGGATGGACGTCGCGCAAAAAAACTCATTTCAGTTCCAGAGGGCTGAAAAAACCTGATTCATGGAGGGGGCAGGAAAAAAAAAAAGGGTTGTCAAGCAAACTTCTACATTTACTATTGGAAAACGACGGGAAAAAACTGAATGTAACCAAAAACCTGAAATAAATTCGGAAAAGGAAAAAAGGTGCCTACATTTTGGGTGGTAAGTCCGAAGAACTCAAAAAGGAAGAGAAATAACGGTCAGCAAAACCCAAAACCAAAAAAAAACAGGGGAGTAGGAAAGGATAGATAGGGTCACTCAAAAAAAAGGGGTAGCGGGTCACATCTGTTCAGGCAAGAAGGCAAATCCTTAAAAAAGATTATTTTGGGATGGGGGGGGTTGGGTACTCATGTTTGACGCGTGGGAAAGAAAGGGGATGGGGGGGGGCTGCGGCGACCCTGAAACGGAGGTCCAAAAGAAACGGAACGGGTAAAAAGTTGGGAGAGGAAGACCCGGCGACAGAGTTAAGTAAAGGCCAGACGGGACAGTTGAGACGAGGGGTTTTTGAAAAAAAAAAAAAAAAAAAAAAAAAAAAAAAAAAAAAAAAAAAAAAAAAAAAAAAACAAAAAAAAGTGGGGGGGGAAAAAGAAAAAAAAACAAAAAAAAAAAGAAAAAAAAAAAAAAAAAAAAAAAAAAAAAAAAAACCCAAAAAAAAAAAAAAGAAAAAAAAAAAAAAAGAAAAAAAGGGTTTCTCTCAAGGGGGAAAAGGGACTCCCAGGAAGGGGGGCTAGGACAGTTCTACTGACAACTGGGGTTGGGAGGAACGCATGGAGTAATCAAAAAAATGGAAAGAAAGACAAAAAGGGGACAAGGGCGTCATCTGTCCAAAAAGAAAGGCATCCGAAAAGATTTGAAAAAAGGGGGGAGAACCCGGGGAGACTCGAACTCCCGACACCGGGAGAGAAGCAAGTTGACCAAAGAATAACTCCGGAGCACGTAAGCGAGGAAGGAAAAGGTGATTAACGTGGGAACCACTTACTCCTTTGAAGCAAATTGAAGCAAGGTTGGGCGCAAGGGGAAAAATTAGGTAAAGGACAGTTGTAGGAAAAAAAAATCGTGGGGACAAACGAATCTCGGGACTACTTGCCTCGGGAGAAAAAAAGGGGCCACAAGACCTCACGGTCGATGGGGAGGGGGGAGAGACGCATCCTTAAGGCTGGCAGAGAACAGAAAAGTCTGGTCGCGTTTGGCCAAGGCTCCATTTGAAGCACGTGGGAGGAAAAAAGATCCAGCTCCGGCGAGGCTGTGACTTGGTGGGGGCCGGGTGGAAGGAGGGGAAGAGGTTGGTGTAGCAAGGAAGCGGTGGGGGGGCGGCCCCCCGGAAAAGTTCGAAAGGGGAGTTTTTGATCAAGGGGAAGGATTGGGGACTGGTCCAATATATCAATCCGGGGAGAGCCTGGAGTGCAGAATAATGTAACCCCTACAGGTTGGAACGGGAAGGTGATCGTGGAAGCAAAACGAAATCAGAAAGCTTACAGGTACTTGAGAGAATACGGGGGGGGGGTCGGTTAAATTCAACCTACATTGAGGGAAGAGGGGAAGAAAAAGGGGTTCCCTGTAACGGAGAGCGGACCTTCCAAGGCAGGAAGCGGGAAAAAAGAAAAGTGGAACCGAACGGGGGTGGGAAGAAGAGATCACGAATGTAGTGGACTCAGAAGAGGTAAAAAAACTCGCCCCGCATAACTTTAAAACTCTCGTGGGGAGCAGAAAGGTTAACCACGATCAGAAGCGCACGGTGAGGGGGGCTGCAACTTGAGGGGAACGGACAAGGTGTAAATATCGCGTTGATCGGGGAACCCACAGGAGAGGCTCTTCACGTTGGCCCAATTAATAAATAATCCTAACTTTTGGTCCGCCTGCTGACGATTGAAGAGAAGGAGGGGAGAGGAAAAAAATGCTACTAGCAAAAACAACACAACTGGGGATTATATAGAGAAATGTAACGGCTATGGAAAAGGGAAGAAGGCCGTAAAACACCAGCTAGGATTCTGAGACGAGATAATGTTAGCAAGTGGCCCAAAAGTGAAGAGAGTAAGGAACGGGAGCAGTGGGTGGGGAAGAATGGAGCAAGGAGGGAGGGGGGGGGGGGGAAAACGAGGGGGGGGAGAAGAAGAGGATAGGGGGGGGGAGAAGGGGGAGGGGGAGGAGAAAGGGGAACCGGGGGGAGAAAATGGGGGGGAGGGGGGGGGGGAAGGGGGAGGAGGGAGGAGCGGTAAGGAAGGAGAAGGAGTGGGAGAGGGGGGATGGGGGGAGGGGGGAGGGAAGGGCAAGGGAGTAGAAGGCAAGAGAGAGCCAGGAAGGGAGGGATGGGGGGGGGGCAAAAGGAAGGTGGAGGGTAGAAGGAGGGGGGAGTGTAGATGTAGAAGGGGGGGAGGGGGGGGGGGGGGTAGGAAGCGAGGTAGAGAGGAGGAGTGTTGGGCGGGGGGGGGAGAAAGGCGGGGGGTAGAGGATGAGGAACACACAGGAGAGAGGGGGGTAGGGAAATGAAGGGGGGTAAGGGCAGGGGGGGGGAGGAGAATGGCGGGATGTGGTGGGGGGGGGGTAGGCGGGTGGGGGGAATGGCAGTTGGAGAAGGGTAGTGGATAAAGGAGTGAGGGAGGGAAGAAAGGGATGGGAATGGAGCGGGGGGGGGGAGGAGGGGGAGTGGGGGGGAGGGGGGTGGGGGGGGCAAGGAAGGAGAGGGTGGATGGAGGGGGAAGAGGGAAAAGGAAGGATTAAGGGCAGAAAGAGGGAGGGGGAGGGGGAAGGTGAGGGGTAAGGGGGAGAGAGGTCAGAATGGAGAGGGGAGAGGGGGTGTGATGGGAGGGTGTTGGTACGAGAGGCGGAGGCGTGGGGTGAATTGAGGGGGAGGGTGGGGAGGGGGAGAGGAAAAGGAGGAAACGTGAGAGGGGTTGGGGGGGAGACGAATTGTAGGGGGGGGACGAGGGGGAAGGGCGGAAAATGGAGGTGAGATGGGGTAGGGGGGGGAGGTTGGGGGGGGGGGGAGGGGGGGGGGGATGTGAGGGGGTAGGAGGAGGGAGGGTAGAAAGGGGGGGGGTGGGGGGATTAGGCGAGTGGGGAGGGTAGACTGAGGGGGGGGGACAGGGAGGAGGTGTAAGGGTGAAAGGGGGTGGGGGGGTGAGTGGGGGGGGGGGAAGAGTGGGAGGGGGTGGGAGGGGTGTTGGAGGGAGGGAGGGGGGGGGTGGTGGGGTAGGGAGGGGAAGGGGAGATGAGATGAGAAAGGGGGGGTGTGAGAGGGGTGGGGTGGAGGGGTAGATAAAGTGGTGAGGGGGAAGGGGAGGGGGGAGTGTAGGGGGGGGGGGGAAGATGAGGGGGAGGAGGGGACATGTAGAGGGGGGGGGGGAGAGGCGGGGAGACCCTTATATCATGTTACCCTTCCATATCAGAGGGCATTACCGAGGCCCAGCCTCGTTCCGAGAAACAAACAAGCCGGAAAGTACGAATTTCTCTGAAAATCTGCTGAGAAGAGGGCTGGGGGAACCGGTCCTGGGCTTAAACTCACTAGTCTGCGGGGTTGGGTCGGGAAATCGACCAAACAAGGAGCAACTCACATTCTGAAGAAAAAATTGGATCACAACTCCTTCTCCGGAGACAAAGAGATGACAAAAAGATTGGAGGCTTCCGCCCCGTTAAGGAACCTGGGAGGAATCTGAAAAGGAAGGAAGATTTAAACTGTGGAACTTGCCACCCCTAATGAGGAGACAAGCGACAGGGAAAGCCGATGATGGCTTCTTTTCCGAAGAAAATCTCACGGTAACATGTCGAGGCTGACCTGAGTCCGCAATACGTCTGTGTCGCACAGTCATCGGAGTCGGTGGGGAAAAGGCACAAACTACCACAACCACGTTTGGAAAGAAAGGAAAGGGTCCGGCAAAGCCTCCAAAAGCTGAAGCCGAAAAAAAAGAAAAGAAATTCACCCCACAGGACACATAAGTCAGAAATAGCCGAAGCTGCAGAGGAGGAGACACATGCTCCCCTACAATTTAAAGTTTGAAAAACTATGGGCGAGGTGGGATGCCTCTTAATGTTAGAGGAGGCCAAGCGCAAAAGTCCATTGTTCGAAATTGAGCGTCAGAAAGCTATAAAAAGAGGCAAGGAGAGAAGGAATTAAGAAATTATTTTCCCACCGATGGGGAATGTCATAGGAAAGAAACTAAAGGTGAAAGGGGCGAAAAACGGCGATAAATTTGAGTAAGTTGTTTTCAAACGGACATGAACAAGGGATGAAGGGAAAAGCCCTTTACTCTCGATACGAAGTTCGAGGATGAAGGGGGGAACAGGAGGAAAAGAAGGGGCTGGGGGTCGAGTCTTACCCTCAGCGCAAAAGAAATGAGTTTCAAAAAAGAAGGGACTACCCCGGATCTTTTTTGGGAAAGATGAAAAAGGAAAGGTGTGCATTCATGTCGGGAAGATGAAAGAAGTCCACGACTTTCATGGAAAAACGCGTATGAAGGGGGAAGAGAATGGGAAGATAGCACCCCACCTGAATTGGGGACGGGTAAAAGGGCGAGAAGATAGGGTGGCACAACCACCGCTTAAGTGAACAATTGACTTAACAGGCAAATCTTGAGGTTATTCCCTCCAATGGACAGAAAGAAAGCCTTCCAGTGGCAGTTCGGCCAGCGCGGGGGCCTGAGGCTGGAAAAAACGAATATATCATTTATAATTGCACGCGTTATTTAACAAAAAAAAAAGGATCTCGACAGGTTGCCAAAGATTGGTGTTCGGAGGAAATAGGTAGGACCTGCAAACCAAAAGGGTAAAGATCCAACAAGGTAGAGGAAAGAGGGAAGATAGGGGGGGGCAGAACGGTTGCTCTTTACAGGAAATTTTCAGACTACCAAAAAATCTGTAGGCAGACGGGTACTAGAAAAATTAGGGGTGTTTGGGAGGGGTGGTAAGAAGGGGGCCACGGCATCACCTATAACGAAGTGCGTGGCCCGCTCGGGCGACCGATTCCAAAAGACCGGTGGGGGGGATCAAGGGCCACAGGGGAACCCTTTGACCTGAATATGAAAGTGGCTCTAACCCCTTCACACATAGGGGCAGGGGGGGCAAACAACGGGCCAGACGTCATTGAATAGGCTTGTTGGCCAATAGATATTAGGAAAGGGGAAACAGGAAAAGGCGAACCTAAATTAACGTTGGGGTATAGTCAGGTGAAGACAGAAATCATAAGTGGGGTGGATTAACATACATCTAATCTTGGAATTAAAATTAGATAAAAAAAAGAAGGGGAAAAAAAGAACACCTTCGCCTTCCAGACATGGGCAGATGTCAGGGGCGCGAACCGTTGAAAAATAACTTATTTGTGGCCTAAACCACGCCCACGACCACCACTGATTAGCATTAAAACTTAGAAGAACGGGGCAAGGAATGAGATAAAGGAGGAGGGGGTACAGGCCACTGGTGATTACATTAGACAATCCCTTACAGACGGGTTCATCCCTTTTGCCGGGAGACAGGGTAAAAAGGAGGATGACAGGGGTGAGGGAAAGAAAATCGGGTCAAAGCGCTATCTTAAGCATCTACTGGTCCTCCTTTTCTAGAGGGCTTACCGAACACGCACTGACGAACTGAAAACAGGTTGGGTATGGTTGAGAAGCAGAATTCATACATTAACAGATCTGGGGGGTCAGGAATCGTGTTTGGGGACAAGTGTCTCTCCGTACAGGGGAGCCGGGGTAAGAAAGCCATAGCATATAATTGGATTGGCATGGGGGTGGGCATTGGGCAAAAGGATTATATGTTGGGGGTTGAGGCATTACGGGGCTGAGAAAAACGGACAAGGGAGTAAACTGTGCTGTAAAAAAGTGAGCGCGCTTCCAGCGTGGGGGGGAAAATGGCCCCCGCATAGAGGGCGCCGTGTAGTCTCCAACTCCCCGGATGACGGAAAAACAAAGGACGCACCTACCTGGCCCCGCTGTGAGAGGTGTCAACCTCGCCCCAGGAGAAATGCAAGGCAAATCGATACAGGTAGAGGGGAAATTCGGTAGGTCGACATTTTGTTAAAAAGTCAAAGGGTCGGAGAAGATGACAGACACAAATTGGTCACTTTCCACGTCTCATCATGATAAGGGCACGTCAAAGCTTCAAAAATGCGTTGACCAAGTCTGGGTTGGTGGGGACAAACAAGCGAAGGCGTTGTGTGGAAGCCACAGTCCAAAAGAAAGTTATGGGCGACGGCTAAAAAGAGGAGTACCATTCTCCGAAGTAATTGGGACCCGCGCTGAGGAACACAGTGTCCACACAAGTCAAAATAGTCAAAAACAGGTTCTTTGTGACGTCGCACTTGAAGTGATTATGTACTAATCATTATTGGGGAGGGAGGATCGATGGGATAGGCAGTCCCGACTTCTGCTCTTGAACGGGGGCCCAGTGGATAAAGAGACTGCCGTCGAATGACAGAAAGACGAGATTTTTTCACGAGATGGGGAAGAGAAGGATGCTGACGTGAAAGGAAGAAGACTCAGAACACGAAAAAAAGGGAAGGAAAAGATGACCTTGTCCCCTCCTCATTAGTCAATCGGAGAATACCGGAACAAGAGATTATTCAAACGCGAGAACTTTGAAAAAAAAAGGGGGGAACAACAGAGCCGCAGATGGGGGGGAAATCGAAAACAGGGAGCTTAAGAAACACCGCGGGATAAGTTAAGACGTGCAGGAAAAAAAATAACCGGTGCGATGCTGAGCGAAGGGGGGGTGGGGCCGCTTGACAAAAAAGCCGCAGTCTAGGGGTCCACTATATGGGCCACCAGAGAGTGAATCAAACGGGGCCGAAGAGAGTTCGTATCCCTGGTGAAAAACCCTATCCGGGATCAAAACTTAAAACGCTTGGGGAAGGCTTGGAACTCCCGAAGGAGCGGAGAACGTGAATGTATCAATCGGTCGAAAATGCCCGTCTTACTTGGGAAAGGGGGCGACCGGGTACCAAAAGGTCAATGGAAGTCGAATGAAATACATCGGGGGAGGCATTGCCTTAAACTTTTGCCCGAACGAATCACGATTGAAAAAGGTCGGGGATTACCTTTCGGGTCAGGAAGGAATCGCACGGCGGACGAGAATTTTTTTAAAATAAAAAAATATATAAAGCAAACGTAAACGCCCAGGTTCAAAAGACCTTTAAACGTTGATCCACAGGAGGGGAAGACCCACAAAAAGTGAACAACGATCCTTGGCAAACCAATCCAAAGTCAAGACAATAACCCGTATCTTCTATGACTGCAAAACAAAGAAAGCAGGGAAGAGACCCATCACGGGTCTGCAACAGAAGACCAAGACCGAGCGTTCGAGGTGGGGCACAGGCTGATGCGGAGGGAAAGCAACCAAATCCTCCCAAAGGCATTGGAGACCGTGGACTTTGCAAGCCATAGGGAGGGCCAAAGTAGATCAATGTAGGTAGGAGGACAAAAAAAGATTTGGGGGAAAATAGGGATAAAAATTCAGAAATAGGGGGGAAAAGGGGGTTCTCAAAACGCTAAGGGGCTGAAAAAGGCGAGGCTTTAACGTGAGCACACGGGAGGGGTTCACACCGCGGCTGGAACACGAGCGCCGGCAAGGGCTATTAAATGTGTCACTGGGGACGGGGGAGAAGAGGGGGGCGGGTATCTGATCCACAGGGAAGCAACAGCATTTCGGGGGCAAAGACTTGAAAGCGTCATCGGATTTTTGTGAAGGGGGGTCTCGCACGAAAGAGTTGGGGGTGGGGAAGTTATTACTTAGGGGGGAGCGGGACTGACAATTCAACTTCGATGTACTAGTATAAAAAAAAAAGTGAAAGTGCTGGAAAAGAACTTTCATATAAACACCATAAAAGAATGCAGTATTGGAATAAAGGGAACCTCCGTTCTCTCATCATATTGAAACAGAGGAGTTGGAACCAGGGGGGAATCTGGCCGGGACCGCAAGATGAGAGGGGGTGGCGCGAAAAGCACCATACCTATGGCAGGGAAGTCGTAAGGCTGCCAGCGCGGTGGAAGACGGTCGCAAAAGCTTTACCAAGACTTCTATCCATGGAGAGGGGAGGCCCGAGGGAAACACTGATCCAAAAAAATAAAAATACGGACTCGCGTCAAAGGTTCCTAAAGGTGGGTTAGATTAAACAGAAAGGTGGCAGAAAAAAAAGGGGTCTATCCCAATAGAGCTCACATAGGGGGGTTAGGGGGAAAGAGAAGACGGGGACTCTCCCCTGGTTTGCACATAAAAGACTTTTCAGGCTAACACAAATCTGTTAGGCAATAACTTTGGGTCAGATATTTGGTCTGGGTGACATCAGTGTTTGAAAGCTTGGCAGAAATTAAAGGGATAGAGTGCGTTGGAACGCAAAAACGGAGTCCACAAGAAGGGCAAGCATGAAAAGACGCAAAATATGAAAGTTTCGGAAAAAACTTCAGACATGTTTGCACGGTCACGAAAAACTGGCAGTTGGAAAACTACTGTGGGTTGGGCCACAGATGAATACCGTGGGTGCACGCAACAAGATTGGGGTTATGGGGGGGACGATATTTAATGAGAAAGAATCTTGGTTGTGAGGAGAAGAACATAAATGTGGAACTGAGATAAACAACAAAATACAGCCAACCCTTTTCCGGCCCGGCCAGAATGTCAAAAACAAGCTCTGGGAGCGCAAGGAGGGGGAAAAAGGATGTGAGGCCCATTGACAGAAACTCAGCACCGACCACGTCTTCGAAAAACGGAAGGTTCCAAAAGTGACAAGAACTTGGGGAAGGGGAGAGAAAACGGACGATGGAATCAGCCAACTTTTGAAAGGGACAAAAGGAATCCTTTTAATCATTATGACGCCGTTGGGGGAGACAGGGGTGGGCATTGTTATCATAAGAAAGCGGGGGAGAAAAAGAAGAGATAGGAAAAATGTGGTCAAGCTAGGGGGAAAAAAGACGCTGACCAGGGTACACCTCACACGCCGAATGGGTTTTCGCGAGGAAACATTCAGAAGAAGAAAAAGTACGAGAGGAGACTTCGGATTTTGGAAAAGTTCTACTGAGGGAGGGAAAAAAAGTGGGATCATCCATATGCATAGCCTGCGGAGGGAGGGAAAATTAGGCGTGCTGGTTTGCAAAGTATCGTGGGGGGGGTTTGCGGCAGCGGTGGATGCGGCAAAGGACAGGGCAGGGGGGGAAAAGGGGACAATTGCAACATAATGGGGGGGGACTGAAAAAAAGGAAAAAGCAGGGGCATCTAAGACCGTATTGAGTAAAACTCCCAGGTCCTAACCGGACAGTTGGGGGTTGGGGGAAAACTGAGCGGTAAAGAACAAAATAGAAATCATTCAATCTGCTACCAATGTACGATTAAAGCGAATGCTGTCGTCGCAATTTCAACAGGCCAGAAAAGGAGGGGAGGGAAAGGACCCAGGGGGACTTTACCGCAAAAGAAAGGGGGCCCTTTCAAGCATAGGGTAACAAGAGGGGGGGAAAGCGAACTCGTTGTGGGTAAGGGAGCACGAGGGGGGGGAGCTTCAACGGCGGATGGCCATAAGACACTAATGGCCCTCTAGTGGGCGCAAAAGTGTCAAAACCCTCAGCAGCAACTCACGTGAAGGTTTGGGGGGGAACACTCTTATTACTGAAAGGGAGAGGAAATAGAGGTTGGTAGGGCAAAAATCTTCCTGAAAAAAACGGCAACGTTGGGGGTACAAGGGGGAGAGGAACGCCGAAAAGAAGCTGATGAACGGAAAGGAGGACCGATTGACAAATAAAAGGTAATCTTCTACTAGGAGGAGGGGACAAGAAAGGAAGGAGGTACGCCATACTAGTCAAACGCAGGAAGACGTAAAAACATCAGCGTAGGTAGAATCATGAAAAGAAGAGTCCTCGAATGAGGTGGATAAAAATCGCAAAAGACTAGGAAACACCTCGGCTTAAATGAAAAAAGGGAGAAAACGAAAAGGGAGCCGGGCTGAAGAGGCTGGGGAAAAAAACTCTTCGCCATGAACAGAGTAGCCAATTACAATCCTCGAAAGAGAACCCCAACTAATTAGTGTCTCCTTATCACAACCGCCGTCGAGGGCAAAGTCTTACAAAACGCTGGGGGAAAAGGAAAGGGCAAGAGGGGGAAAAATAGGCATGTGTAGCCAATACACTGTCAGCAACATGCGTCTTGGACGGGGTGCGTCCGACCAAGAAAAAAGAATTAGCTCTCTACATTATACATCAGGGCATTACTGGGGGGACCTGCGGACACATCACCAGCACAATTCCGAGGGTAAAAGGGAATAAATACGGGAGGGGGGGGATAGAAACGGCGCCTCGTAATTCGTGGTGTGAAAGGAAACAAACTCCAGTGAGCAAAGGGAACGCCACGTTTCAGCAGAACGGGGGTAGCGCCGAAAAGTCCGAAAGCACACCAAAAGTACACTATCCTGGGCAAACCAGCCACGCTAAAAGGAAAGAAGAGAACGGGGCTAAAAGATTTCTGTCGGAACAAAGAAAACGGACTGGGGGACAAAGTTTCAAAGAAGACAAGGAAGCGATTGTTAGGAAACTCTGGAATGAGAGACGATCTCTCCCAAACCAATGGGAGGGGAACGTTAGGTCGGGCGCCGAGATAAAGTAGGAAAGGTAGAGCCTAAGATAAGATGGGACCCACTGGGTGGGAATAATAAAATGTCAATACTAAGACGGAAGGGTCAGGCCAAAAGGCATAAGATGAAAAAGGGAATGGTGTGTCAACAAAGAAAAGTGGCGGTGAAAAGGTTGCCAGATCTCCGTCAAGGATATTAAATTGTTACAAGACGTCTCCTGCAAGGGGAGGGGATTTGCACACGGGTCTCCACAAGGTATTTTCAACGAATTCTGACAATCAATGACTTTTGGTGAACAAGGGCCGGAAGGGATGGTTCTGGCCGGTTCTGTAGGAATTCAAAAGTCCACTAGGATAGGGTAAGAAAACCAATTGGGGGCTGGAATGAAAATGAAAATCAAAAAAAAAGAAATGTCTTGTAAAGAGGGCCTGATTCGACAGTAAAAAAACATCATCTGTGGCCAACCAACCGCGTATTGGTCCCATGACAGTCGGAGGGGAACGGGCAAGAGGGAAGTGTCGTCGACGCAAAAGGGTCAAAAAGCTTTATCCTCTCTGGATGAAAGCAGGTTGGAAGAGGAGACAGGGAGGGGACCCTCTGCACAGTTAAGGGATGCCGAAACCACTTATTCCACAAAAAACTAAAAAGTAAATGGAAGATACAAAGGGGGGTGCCTACAGAGGGGTGAGGGGCAAGGATAAGGCAAAAAAAAAAAAGGGAACCGTCTAAGACTAACACCACAACTTATTAGTAAGAAAAAGTGATAGGGGCGGCGTCAAAATGGTTGGGTGATACTGTAACCGGGGGGGGCAGGAAGCCACAATCTGTAGACAAATCTTTGACGAGAGGAAGTTTTTTTCTTCTGGTGGGGGGGGGAAAAACCCATCCGCGTGGAATGCCAGGCATGGGGATAGAAGGAGTAAAGCTGCAACGGCGACGGCAGGACAACCCGACAGGGGAAGAAGAAAGACGGCATTGCGAGAGGGAAAAATCACTATGGGGAACTTCACGGCCAGAAATACGGGGTGGTTTGGGGGGCCACAGAGATGATCAGGAACTGTGAGGGGGAGCCGGGAAGCACAAGTAGGGATTGAGAATTGTTCTAGGGAAAGAGCAAATCTGGGTTGGGACGACAATTAATTCAAGGTGTTGGGGAATCTTGTCAGACAGAAAGGGGGATCAAGACACAAACCAGGTCAAGCAACGGCCATTGGGCAAAAAAAGATATGAGGTGGACAAAAAGGACTTTAAAAGAGGGGAGTGGTCCTTACCCTGGATAACCTAAATCAAGGAACCTTCTTATAAGATTGTACATTGAAGCATAGGTGACTTATCGGAGGAGTAAAAGATACCACCGGGGGTTAAGGAAAATAAATAACCTTTGAAAAAGCACATGGGGAAAATGCAGACCGGGTTGGTCAAAAAAAATTGTCAAGTAGTTGAAAGGGGTAGGACAGAGAAGAAGGGGGGGGGGCCAGACGAGACGAGCAGGATATTTGGGGGCCAAGCAACGATTAGTAAAACTAGTCCAACGGTATGGCGTTGTGGGGGTATTGGCCTCAAAAAGAATCAAAGAAAGAAAAAAAGAACTATTCGGGGCGTTTGGGGCACAAGGTAAGGGAAGGAGGAAACGTCATCATATGCTCATCCGTAGATTGGGGACGGGGAAGATCAGGTGGCGGGTTGGCCGAAAGTAGTAGGTCAAACACTTACCCAGGGAGGTAAAAAAAGTGGGGAGGGGTCTGCCCGGGAGGGGGGAAAACTGAAAAGGACCGAGGCGCCGTGGACGATCAAAGACCGTATTGCTTCACCATCGCAAAGAATACATGGACCGCGGTGAAGGGGGAACGAGGCCAAGCAGCCTCGCGGTTCAATTTAAGCTTTATCGACGGGTCGAAAAATTCAACAAGGACAAGACGGGCATGGAGAAAGATGCAAATACAGCCAGGGACGGGTCAGCACCCGGGAAAGGAAAAGATCAAAAAAGAGTCTCCTATCGTTGCCAAACGAAGGGGTGGGTCCAAGAAGAACTAATTAGGGGCGCAGGCGGCGAGAATGTCCTTCTCCACAGGCTGTGCCTAGTGAGCTCAAAAGTGGTGACCAGCCCTCGATCAGAAGCGCACGGGGGGGGGGGAAGGGTGGCCGACACTCGTCAGGACGGGACGCTGGGGGGGATTGATACTGTTCAGTAAAAATCGGAGCGGGAGAGGCGAAATTCAATTGACTGGATAGGCCGAGAAGAAGAAGAAGCGATGTTTTCCGACAAAGGAATGAGAAGAGAAGTTGGTTCGAAGG
>Ga0179593_1603809_pt1 | contig 14225 bp, 17 predicted proteins | sample CZODoug2_1_08_16_FD_185931 | JGI IMG/M metagenome (GOLD analysis project Ga0179593, IMG submission 185931) | Vadose zone soil fungal communities from Angelo Coast Range Reserve, California, USA - CZODoug2_1_08_16fungal (PacBio error correction) | ecosystem: Environmental > Terrestrial > Soil >...
GGGAAAATCAAAAGAAAAAACTTGGAGAATGCGCAGAAACGCCAGAGGTTTTTTGTCTGGATTGGGACATATCCTGCCAGTGGGGGGGGGGGTCCTAAAGGGGGAGGAGGTCCGGAAGATGGGGGATCAGAAGAAGGGGGACAGGTTTATCCTTCCTCTGGGGAGGGGGGAGACCAATTGTGAACCGCCGCCGATATTGAAGCTGGGGGAGTAAAGGGTTTTATGTGACCTGAGGACATAGGTAAGCGAGGGTTCTCTTCTCGGGTTTGTCAGAAAAGAACTATGGGAAAGGAGCAACAAGGGCTAGTGGGAGCATCGCCCAAGCGGGGGTCGAGCGTGGGATACAAAGTCGGGAAAATGTGTGTCTGTGGTCCCTTATGTCCTCAGGATAAGAAGAAGAGAGTCCGTCGGGCTTCCATGTGGGGGGGAGATAATGTATTCCCCCATCTAGTGTCGGCTGATAGGTGGGGGCTGGGCGTACTTGAAAGTGTAACATTGTGAGAGCCTAAGCATATTAACACTGGGAGGGCTATCTTAGAGGTTCAATTATTGCAAGGTTTTTTTGGGAAGAATAAGGGTCGGAAAAGAAAGGAAAAAGTGGGTTCGACAGGTCCACCCGGGGGGGTGGGGAGGAAAGACGATTTAGATCTTCACAAATAAACATGGGTTCTAATCTTCGAGTCTATAGTTTTTTAAGTAGAAGGGGGGGGGGGAGGAAATGTGGGGGAAATTAGAGGGAGAAATAAATGAAACGTTTTTTCTGCTAAAATGGAAAGTAGAGGAGAGGTCTGGCTGAACTAGGTACTGCATGAAAAAAGGAAGCATTGTCGGGGGGAGCATTGCGAAGAGAAGGAGGGCAGAAGTGTTGGCATGTAGAAATGGGTGCAGTTATTAAGGTGGTGTGAGACATTCCTGTCTCGGGATAGGAGTCTAAAAATGGGGAGGAGGTGGTGGACCCCAAGGAAGGTTTTCTTCTCGGGCTTCGAAGATTCATAAATCTCTTAATAGAACTTCAGAATGGATTCAGAGTAGGGGAAGAGGAAAGACGTCGTGAGTCCAATCATTAGGATGGGAGGGGAATAACACGAGGGGGGCCGAGATGGGAGCAGTTTTAAGGGCACATGGGGATCTGGGCTGAAATTTATAGGGGTTAGGAAGCAGACGCCGTTGGGGGCAAGAAGCTAAAGGTGCAACATGCGTATGTCCTGATCTGAAAGTTTTATGTATGTATTGGGGGGGGGGGAACCGTTGGAAAAGGAAGGAAACAAAAAAAGACAGGGGGAGAACTTCTGAAAGGGAGGGAATATCATCATGGCCTGTCAAAATGTGCACCCACCACCCTGCATTGGAAAAGGTCTTAGGGCAGCTCAAACTAGGGCCCCCCACCCAGGGGGGGGGGCAATCAGAAGAAAATCGCTGGGGGGTTTGTTTGCTTAAATCTCTTTGGGTTAATCGTGGAATGGAGGGAAAGTTATTGAAAAGGGGGGAAAAAGAAGAGAACAAAAACAGCTCTGGGGGGGGGATCAGGAAGGAGCTCATGGTTCCGCCGTGTGCCTTCTAAAGTTGTTGTTCTTCAATAAGGGTTGTGAAAACAGTACAGGATATGACAGGACCCACTCGTTGCCCCGGGGGGACCCTTGGCATGGTGGTGGATGAAGAGTTTCATAAATCGCAAAAAACGCTAGGGCACGGTTGAGGAGCCATTATGACGGCAGACGCCTTTCGCCCTTTGGTTTGGGGAGGACTAAGGGGGAAACATGCTCCTGGGGCCGGGAAGGAAAGAAAAAACCGAGCAAAAAAAAAACCGTAGGAATTGAGGCTTAGTATAGTAAACAATCAAGGAAGTTGCAAAAGAAAAGAGGCGTGGTCTCTCCAGAAATTAGGGGACATATGATCATGGGGCCCCTGCCTATCCAGTACTTCAGTCCTATTGGAGAAAGGTAAAAAGGGGGTCAAAAAGAGAAGGGCATATGGGGGGGGACCCACGACCCGTCTAGAAGGGCAAAGAAAACCATGAACCAGGCCGGCCAGGTTGAACGGGCCCTCTTTAATAACATGTGGTCTAAACTGTGCGCTTTCACGCAGGGGATGGAGAGAAACTACGAGGGAAAAAGGTCGGGGACCAAGGTTTGGGGGGGGGGACAATGACATTGGTAGGAAGGACACATTCCAATTTTTGACGGGGGGGAGGGAAGGCGTAGTGGTCAGAGGGGGTCAAAGAGTAGCACGAAGCTGGCGTCATTCTGGAAAGGCTCCACTTGTTGTCAGATTCGGTAAATCATGAAAGTCCTGCGGGGGCAGCAGCTGAGCAAAATCAGTTGATCGGGGGGTGAACTTGGGGGGCGAGGAGTTCTTGCCCAGTAGCGCGAAAGGGGGGGGTTAAAAGGGACTGCGGATGGCCTCAGGGCCAGTTCCTGGGGGGCAGGGAAACGCCATCGAATCATCCACACGTCGGGGGTCCTAAAAAACAACGGTTTGCGAAAAGTGAGGGGGGGGGCTTGGGTGTTTTTGGGGGCTTCGAAACAGAGGAAGAAAAAACATGGGCTGTGGTGGGGAAAGGGAAAGGGATTTCCTTGAAGGAACCTGCGGGAATTGGCTACTACCGGGGTGCCCTGTGAGGTAAGTTCGGGGATGAAAAAAAAAAAATGACTGAGTCAGTGCCGAGGAGGGGTCGCACTGAGTTCTCTGGTGTTGGCCAGAGTTGTGGGTGCAGACTAAGAAAGCGAGACGGCCTTAGGTTGGGACTGGAGGCGGAGGAAAACCAAAAATACATATACTTACTCATCTTTCATGAAAACCAAAAGGCAGCCAAGGGGTTCAGAGACCGTAAGGGAGGTGACGCATACGAAGCATAGGGACAAGAATCTCTCTCAAAAAGATTATTACTAAAAGGAGGAGAGGGTCTTTCCAAGAGGATCCTAGGGAAAGCTTCGCAGGACAACAGCACTGGGGTAAGGGATGGAAAAACCAAACTGTTCCTTGGTGGTCTTCAGATGAGTATGCTATTGAATGGGTCTGAAAAAAGAACCTAATGAGAGAAACTAAAGGGACCATTGCCGTTTTTTAGGAAGGAACTAAAACTGGCCACGCACAACTAGTGCGCTAAACCTCGTCATTGCTGGCAACTCAATTAAGGTGGGGGTGGGGAACCGAAAGGGAACAAGGGGTCTTAGAGGGAACTTGGGAAACAAGAATTGCCTAAGAAAAGGCAAACACCACATGCAAATCCTGGGCGCTCCATACAAGATCAGCCCCACAAAACACCAAAGAGAAAAAAACCAGACCATGTGGGAAAAGACTCGACAGAAGGTGGAAGTAGGATGGGGACCGCATTACCAAGAAGAAAAAAGGGCACAGCCCAGATTGAAAGTTTCAAAAGTGACGAGAACGCGAAAAGGGAAAGAAGGGAAAAAATTAGAAAGGAGGAACGCGCACCAAGGAGGAAAAAGTAGGGAATATGACAACCAGGTGCTCCCTCCACAGGCCAGCTGCTCCTGGGGGGACGAGGAAAAAACGAAAAAAGGACATCATTAGAGGGGGGAAAACAGTGGTTCAACTTTCATGAAGGGAAAGAAACACATGTGTAAACTCGCCCACCCTTTTAAAACCCTGACCAGGTGCCCAAAAATGTCGAGAAGGGGGGAGAAAGGGAGGGGGGGGGGGGGACCACCAAAGGAGGGGGGGGCGGATTGTGGACCTTTCTCCCAGAAAAAGGAAGGGCTTAGTCAATGGGTACGGGGGCAGCTTAGACATTGTTCGAGTGGGATTTATGGTCTCCTCCAAACGTGCCCAGGCAAGGATGCTGGGGGGAACCCATAGAGAAATCTGTAAATGGACATAGTCCGGAAACAGGTAAGAGTAAATTTAATTTGCCAACATTTATTGTCTATTATTATACTGGGGTCACTTAAAAACATTCCCTAAAGGCAGACGTAGGTATAGGGAGGGACACTTCACACGGCAGGGGGGAAAAATAATAAACCGTCCTGCTGGCTGAGAGAAAAAAAGCCCAGAAAACAGCTATAAATCATCCAGCTAAACAAAAGTTTGAATGTGGTATTCATAAGCCGAACCGAATGCAAATTGTTCCCCCGGAACTTCAACTGAGGGGCAACTTCATAAAAGAGTGAAGTGTGACACAAAGTTAAGAACCGCAACATTTGTATAAAGGAAAAAGGAAAATGCTAACCACGATACCAACCTTCAAAAAAAAAAAATCCTTTGGGGGGCCAATATTGGAAATTAGGTGGGGGGGTTTCCCCTCAAAAAAAGGAGCGAGAATCTATCCCAAAAAAAAAGAAAAACGGGGCCAAATGCCCGGACGCCTGAAATCTTATCTACTTAAGGCTCCTCTACATAGGCAGGGGGGCTCCTCCGGTGAAAGACCAGTCTCAATAATAATAGTGGAGGACGGAGAAAATCGCCAAAAAACATACTGAGAAACCAATACTCACCGCCTCATCTCATTCCAAGAGGGCATTAAGGATTCAAGGGACTGAAGGAGAGTGCCTAAACAGTACGTTTAAGCCAAGATTTGACGAAATTAAAAAAACTATTCAACACCTAAAAGGGTTCTCATCCCTTAACTTTAGTAAGGGGACCGTAAAGGGGAGATGTGCAGATCCTCCACACGAGGGGGTCAAAAATGGACTGTACTTCATCTAATGAAGGAGAGGGGAATTCAACAAACTACGAAAGATGTTATCTGAAGCGCAAAGTTTATCTCTATTCAAGAGAATGGGGGGTCTCAACAAAGTGAAAAGCAACATGAATAAAATGGCAAAGAGAGAGGAACAGCCGCCCTAATAACTACCCATCGAGATCCAAACTTCCAAGTGAAAGGAGAGTTAAGAAGAAAGTATTAACACTATAGAAGAAACAACCGGCTGGTGATTGACTCCAAACGACACATTCTGGAGTCCACAACAAAAACTTGCCTGCAAAAAGAAGAACAATAGGAAGAAAGACAGGGGACTTGTGAGATGAAAAGGAGTCAACCCTACCTGGACCTGTACAGGAAAGGGGGAAAAAACATGTTGACCATTCGGGAGTCGGACACAAAGAAGGGGATACAACGGAACAAAAAAGGAAAGACAAGGGGTTAAATATCATTAAAATGTTTCTAAAAAAATGTTAGATGGCGAGGGGGGCCCAGAACCACAGAAAAAAACCGAGTTGTGAATAATAAAACATCTCGACTGCACCATCCAAAAATTGGGATAAAACAGAAGGCTTAGTACTGACAAAAAAGAAAAAACGACGAATCCGGGTAAGGGCCCATCTACCCATCTTTTAGGAAGGCAAAAGAAGAACCTATGTAGCAAAGCCTCTCCACACTGCAAAAAAAATTGCCTAAGAGATGTTGCGACTTACAAAAAGGCACAGAAGAAAAACAACTCTCTCCTGCTAAAAAGATGAATAGAATACCTCAAAGAACAATCTGGAAGACCTACCCCCAAAAAGGGGCGGCAACATGAAAGCACTACTCATCACGAGATAATTACCTCAACCGGCTAGTCCAAATTCCTAGTGAAAAAAGGAAAATACATCAGAAAAGAGAGGGAAAAAAGGAACCGGGGGAAACAACTTCAGTACCACTCATCTTGGAAAAACACCAGATGGGCAAGGACGAATAGGGGGTAAAGGATGCACGGGGAGGGATAATTCCTCCCAACACAACACTTGGTAGGAAATATATAGATCATCCCCTCAAGTGAGTCGGGCTAGAGGAGGCTCGGGGGCAGCGGTGGGGAAAAAAGGAAAAAGGAGGTTGGGGGTGCTTAAGATCTAAGGAGTTGGTATCATCACGATATTCCGCGGTCTCTTATCTGCAGTTTGTCCTTCTCGACCGTAGCTGAGGGTGAAAAAGAAGAGGCCAGGGACACCAGTTTTTTGATTTGGTCTTAGGCGCATAAGATTTCTAGGTGGATGCTCCGACGGGCAGCGTAGCCCGATCCTCTGAGCCGGCAGGGGAGGAAGCGAGGGGGCAACTCTCAAGAGGAAGCATCGGATACAAACTCACAACTGTTGTGTCGGTGGGCCCTTCTTCAGTAAAACGGAGAGGAAATGGCCAAAAAGGAAGTAGGGTGGGTTGAGTCGAGAGGGGGGGGAAACGAGTGTGGCGAAATGAGGTTGTGGCCCCGTCTCAAACTCTTCTCTCAAGGGTGGATGATAATTACTATTAAAGTGTGGGGAGAAACGTAGAAAACTACACCACGGATTAGGCCTTGCGCGCTCCTCATGAGTCAATATTTTTTGTGGGGGGGCCAGAGAATATAAAGAAAACCGAAAAGGGCACCTCCCTGTGTCAAGAAAAAGACCAGTTAGAGGAAACAATTACCCATGGTCGAATCTGCTCGCGTCCTATGGGGTAAGGATCGTTGAAAAGGGGAGGGGGGGGGGATTAGCAAAGCACTTGTGAGGACAATGGGACGGTTGTTGCTAAAACGTCATATAGTGGAAGTATATGGAATTTATTGGGGCTGGCATGATGATAGGAAGGGGGAAGGAGCCCCGAAGAACTGGGAGCTTGGAGCGGCTGCGAAGTCTCATGACGTCTTCAGGTACGACTGTATGAAAGGGGTATAGGTGAGACGAAAAAACTCTGTATATAGATCAACTGGGTCTCGGCTCCGCAGACTGAGCTTTGCTAGTCATTCTTAGGAGGATTCAGTCATGATTGAAGAACGGTCCATAGATGGTGTACAAAAATTCAAGGGGTGGATTCTAAAGGAGGACACTTGGAATGGCATTACCTTAGACCTTGATTACCCCGGGGTCATGAGGACTAGTTTTTCTCAAGGGCAGGGTGGTGGAACATCTTTTCATATATGTTGTGTGCCTCATGTCCAGTGGAAAAGAAGGCCTGAAGTTTCACGTCCTGGACGTTAGTGGGGAGGGGGTGCTTTCAACGGAATGGTGTTTGGGGGTTCCTCCGGTCAAAACAACCCCCCTTGAAAAAGGTCGTTTAACCATCGGCATGGCCTTCCACCCAGTCTAACCAAAACCAAAAAGCAACCGATGTAGCGTCTTCAGTCAAGTAAGAGGAAGCGTCCGGGGGCAGGGTGGATAAAGAAGGAAAAAAGGGGGGGGTGGTGGATGTAGATTATAGCGTGGTAACTCAATTTTCAAGGAGGCACCGTAGGGGGCACTCAATCCCTAATTCATCGGGGAAAGCGCTCTTGTGATGGGGGGGGGGGGGGGGGGGGATAGCTTTGTAGGAACTCAGTGGCCCGCCCAGTGTGGGGTGAAGATAACCCGGGGGTGTAAACATGTTGTAAATTCACCGTCTGGTGAGGGGGAAGTATTCATTCCTGGGCATGACATGCAAAGGAAAACTTGGGCTTGTGGGGTGATGAACTCAACCCCATTGCTTATTTGCCAACAAGGGGGGTGGAATATAGACGGATCGAGTCGCAATTTTTTTTTGGGGCAGTCCTACTGCATGGGGGAGGAGTATTGCGGCTACCCCTGGAAGGCCAAAGAGTAGCCGTAGGAAATCTTGCCTAGTATAGCATCATAGACAAAGGTTTGAAAGGAAGAGAAATGGGTTACCTCCGGGGGAAGGGGGGCGGGGGCCAGGTTGATATGGCTTTCTCCATGGCTATAGGGAATAGTGAGACAAGGAGACCAGGGGCACGAAGGGGGGAGGAGACCATATCCGAAGCACCACTTTCTAGAAACGTGGGCCCGTCCCCATTGAAAAAAAGGGGGGGGGGCTTGCAAAAAGGGAGGAAACAGGGGGACGAAAGCGGAACGCACCCGGTGGTCAAACCGTTATCCTACTTCCTTATCTCAGACGGAGAAAGCAGGTGGGGTCATTTGGAAGGGGTGCGAGGTTAATGGAAACCGAGAGGAAAGTGATTGTTGAGACGACATTCCACTGTGGCCCCCTGTGGTTCCCCATGATGCACTTGGGAAACACGTTTTCCTCTTCCATCGAAGATTTCACATATTTGGGAAGCCGGGGGGGGGGACAATCACCTCATATTCATCCCTTCTTGTCAGCCTGTTTTGAACTGAGCAGTATGGGGAGCAAGACTTGGGAAGGGGGAGGTCGTCTGCTTGGAGGGGGGCCAGACCTCTTTGGAAGAGAAAAATCTTGGTAGTTCTGGACTCGCCACATCTAAATCTGACACTTCTGTCGGTCATAGAGGGTAAAACTGTTTTGGTTCCTTCGGGTAGGGCTGTTTGTTTGTGTGGCTTAAAAATGGGGGTTTTAAGTCTCTCGCGTAGTTATTCTGTGGGGGAATGGTTTTGCCAGGGTGCCATGTGGTGGGGAAACGGGCTTATGGGGCGGGGTTTTCCTTGAAGGACACTGCAGGAGAAAGACCCTGGGGGGACGGCAGTAAATGATGGGGTGCCACCACCATTTTACATTTGAGTGTCCGCATGCCGAGCGGGGAGAAGAGTTCTAAAAGGGGATAGGTGGGGAAGATACAACATCTGAAATGGTCCCATTAAGTGAGGAGCCTGTTTCCTAGGGGCTCTGGGGGCAAGGGACCATAAGAGACCACAGGTAACGTACCACTGTTTACAGGGGGCAGTATCTGAAAGTGCTACACTGGAAACATAATCAAAGCACAGGGTGTTCTGGAAAACTCGAACAAAAACGGAGGAAAGAGAAAGATAAAAGGGGAAGAGACATGAAGGTTCTTTGGACGCTATGCGTCAGGCCCCAATTTTCAGTACGTTGAACAGCTGGGCCTTCAAGGGGGAGGCCATGGGGGAACGAATGGGGTTGCCTCGAAACCTAAGGCCGAAGTACGAAGTTACTCATTGGATTGTTAGGTTCCACTAGGAAACGGGCAACCCAGCCGAGAAAACTGAATGCTATCATTCACACGGTGGAAAAACAACAATGGAAGACGCACATTGGCGGTAGGCGTAGGGAAGGCAGGAAATTTAAAAGAATCCAATTTGCCGGCCCCAGGTGGACTCCTGAGTTGTTGGAGGGGGGGTAGTGGGGGGTGAGCAACGCCTCCGACGCTAAGTCCCGGAACCGTCTTAAGAAACCCGTCTCCGTGGCGGCCACGGAAAAACAGGACGTCCGCAGCCCGCCACTGCCTGGTAGAAAAGAGGCCTCCCGCAAGAGAGAGGTTGGACCGCTGAAAACCAAGGGGGTGCTTTCGATGGTGGCGCGGCACCATGAACCACCCTAGGATCGGGAACGCGGTGAAAAGTCAGGGTGGGGGGGTGGTTGGGGGGGGGGGGGGTTTGGGGTGTGGTTTGTTTGTAAACACCAACACAAACCCGGCGCCTTCACTCACCGGGCTGACAACCGGACGAGCACCCCTGAAAACAAGGGCATCCGGGATGTCGACCTGTGTCGAAAGCAAATCCCGGCAAGGAGGGGGAACCGACGACCCAGAAATTCCAAGAGGGACCAAGGTTCCAACATTGGGGGGGCTAATGTAACGAATCACTGCATAACCAAGCAGAACAATTCACAAAGAAACCTGACCAACCGGGGAAAGGGGCTCGAAAGGGGGACACGTGGTAAAGGGGATTACGCACGGGAAGTGAATGTTCTCCAATAAAAGCCACATCTGGCCTGAGTCATGGGGGGGGGGGGGCACGGGGTACCGAAGAAAGTGTTCTCTTTTCTTCTGGTTGCGCATCCGAAGGACAGTTCCCCTTTCTACGGTTGCAACAATTGGATCCACATCTTCCGCCTTCAAAGTTTCCGATGCTCCAAAAAGGGACTATAAGTAAAAAAAAAAAGGGTTCGGAACGAACAAGTTTAAGATTATAATGGACGGGTGCTAAAGGAAGAGGAAAGCGAAGAAAAAGGGACTAATGCGGCGGGGTATCTTCCTGGAGCACCGAAAAAAAGGGACAGATTAATAACTAAAAAATCTTGATGCCTACAAAGGGGGGGGGCGGAATCCAGGAGAACATGGTCTGAAAACTGCCCAGGGTGCACTTCCGCCCTTTTTTGCTTCAGATGGAAGGAAAGGCCTCCCCAGAAGGCCTTTCCAAGCGGCGGTGGCACCAGGAAAGGCCAAATCTTTCAGGATCAACCAGTGGAAAGGGTGGAACCAAAAATTTTTGGCAACCGCACCCTTTGTTAAGGCATAATGGGGAAAGATGAGGAAAAGATACCAAATCGTTGTGGCAGAATGGTCAGTGTATTGGTCCATCCTACTGGGTAAGAAGAAAAGGGAGGACACAAGAAAAAAAGCATAATGTCCACCACCAAACATTATCGTATTAACTTGCACCGGGAAAAGATGAGGAAGGGGATCAGTCGAATCGGGGCAGGGGGGGTGACCATCTATGTTACAGTCCATTCCCATGATTCTTTCTCAGACCTTTACTGGTGCGGTAATAACTTCGTAAAAAAGCGGGAGGACAGAACAACTTCAGATCAGACACGAACTGCTTCCTTATCACATGCGCGTATTGCCGACAGGGAAAACAAACGCAATATTCCTCAAACAGCCTGGAAACAAAAGAGGGTGCAAAAAAGGAGACTGTAATAAAAGGGGGGCCTCCAAGGAATGACGGCTGGCATCGGGAATTTGTCCACATGGGAGGGACGATATATTCCATAAAATGTCTTCAGCATTGAGAATGAAATAAGTGGGGGGAAAAACAACTACGACACATCGAGGTCTGAAAACAAAGTTGACTCTATTCAAAGAGAAGGAATTTCTCAACCACTAACAGAAAAAAACACTGAAAATGCAAGAGATGGAAGAAGACATAAACTACCCCTATCTCACTTCTGTGTGGACTCTAGCTCCTTGAAGGAGGGAAGGGGGATATACTTCAAAGATCTGAAATTAGGGAACAACCTTCCCTGGGAAACAGGTCCTCCCCTACTCCACTGCTTGAGTCGAGGAAAAAGGGAATATCGGGGGACACACTTGGACCCCAGGGGAGGGGTGAAAGATGCCGATTCATCCCCGTTACATTTCCCTTAAACAAAAGCATTTTGCGGGAGGAGCATGATTCCCACACTAGAACCGAAACATGAAAGACCATACTCCAAGTGTTATCTGCTGTGGGGAATAGGAAGAACAAAAATTCAGTAACTTAAGAAAAAGAGTGGAAAAAAACCGGGGAAAAGATAGAAAAGAGGATGGTGACTCCTCACGACTCCGACTTCAAAAGCAAAAGTGGAGTGTAACTAAAAGTGGGAACTGGGTCCGGGAAACATCGTTATTACGAGAAGGTTCCCACCGACACGTTTTAAGAAAAAAGCGGCAACAAAATGATATTCTAACATCGAGAAGGGAAGAAAAAAGCAAGAAGATGATCAATCGCCGACTCTGACACAGCCTCGGGAAATTTCACTAACGCACAAAATGAGGGGAACCCAAGGAAATGAAGGAGGGTCCCATCACTAACTCTCAGTAGATAAATGACATAACCGCGATCATCCCGCAGGCAACGGTGATCACAGAATCTTAAAACGGGAAAAACCCAAACGGGAAGGGTTTACCCTCGGAAAAAAAAAAAGGGGAAGGTGACGTCATAATGACCGACTCAGTCCAGCCCTCAAAGGAACATCAGCAGCACCCCGGGGATGAAATATGGGATCGCATCCTCCAAAAAGGGCGGGGAAGCCAGAGGACGTCAATCTGGTTTTTTGGAAGGAAAATTGGTCACAGAGCCGGATGGTGTGCCGGCTTAACTAGTCATCAGAGGGATATGGCTGAGCAATTTTTTAGAAGGCAGGGGGGGAAAAAAGGGGGGGGCCAAATGGCCAGGGGGGGGTCCTCATATTTGTGAGTGTGAGCATGTATTCGCTCGAGGAGGGGTCAGCGAGACGTGTGGATGTTGGAAAAAAGCAAGGGGGGAGAGGCAGGTACGCATGTGGAGCATCTCCATCGGGGCCAAGGCATCAGGAGAGTAAGCCTTGTGGGAAGTGGGCCAACTGAAAGGGAAATAAGAAAGGAACAAAAGGGAGTTGATCCACATGGTGGATGGGGGAAGTCTAGCTTGTATTCCCCATCTGGTTGTACGGTGGGGAAATCCACTATTGAGAGGGAAGGGAGGGGTACTATGAATTGGTGGTTTCCGAAAGGAAGAACTCCCCATATTAACGGGGGGAAATTATTGCTATCCAGTTCATGTCAAAGAGTGGGGGGCCGCAGATCGGGGAAAGGAACATGAAAGGGGGGGGCAGTCAGGCCCGGATCTGGAAATGGGAAGATCGTGTTAGGACCATATGTGGTCTAAAGGGATCGCTTCTATATTGTAAGTAAAAGTGATTCAGGCAAGGGTTTTGGGGGGGGGCGATAAGACCTGGACGGTTAAGAAATTCAGAAAGGGGGGAGAAGTATAATGATGTCTGGCATGAACAAGGCTCTGTACTTATGAGTCCCGAAAATGGGAAAGGGACTGTTCAGGAAGGGCGGCGTTACCGTTTGAACAGGGGGGGGGGGGGGGAGGGCCATTCTCAGGTGACTAGCGATCACCGGGTGTCTCGGCTAAACGAAAGGGGGGGGGTGGAGAAAATGGGAGGCATGTTCTTAGATAAGAGAGAGTCCAATAAATGTTGGACAGAACTGTTATTCTGCCGAAAAAGGAAAAGGGAACTGGTCAGGTCCAGTACAGAAAAGGTAACAGAAAGGGAATGAGAGATGTGTGGCACTGCTGTTTTTGCCGGTGGTGTTGTCGGCAAGAAATAAATTTGCCCACTGACGAAACTTTGCTACTTAAGACCTTCTCGGTCCCAAAGGGGTGGTATTGTTTTCTCTGAAGGGAAAACCCCAGTTTGTTGACGAAGGGTCAAAGACCTTCTCAACTAAAAAAACAGGGGAAAGGCGGGATGCCTTTCATCCAAGAAAAAACAAATGCCGGTAGCGGCTGATGAGGGTGAATTCACTCGCAATTTCGCGCAAAACAGTGGTGGGGGGATTGGGAAAGGTAAAAAAAATCTCGTGGTTGGGAATTGAGGCACGAGTCTTCACTCCAACGCGAGATTGCAATTTTGAAGTGGGGTTGAGGAGGGTGGAATCAGAACAAAAAAAGTGTGGCCTTATAAGGGGGGTTCTTCCACATTTGTTCAACGGGAAGTATTACAGTGGAAAAGACTCCGCGTAGAGCATGGGGACAGAAGTTTGGGGGTGAGATTTCTATAAAACCCCGGACAGAGGGGGGATTGACGGTCGCGGGGGGAAAGGGGGGGGTTGGCAGGAAGGAGGGGAACGGTACTGTCTTGGGGTAACCATATAGTTCCTGGCCAAGACCTAGAAGGGAAAGTAACATCTACATCAAAATGGGTGATTAAATTGTACGGAACCGAACCTTATGGTACTTATGAAAGATTGGGGATCATTGCCTTTCTATAAAGGGCTAGGCAGAAGAAAGCAGCGGGAAATGAGTGGGGAGGAGACCAGATAGGGAAAACTGTCGAAAATGGGGCCCTTAAAATTGATTTCCCAAAAGGCCCCGAAGGGCTGGCCGGAGAACAGGGGGGTTAGGGAAACAGTTTCAGGGGAGGACCAAACCCCCTGCCCACCGGGGAAAAAGAGGTTGGGGGGGGGACCAGGGGGTGGAAAGGTTGGTCGTTCTTTAACACACAGTGATGGGTATCCAAGGTGGAGGGCAAGCGGAAAAAGGGAGGGGCAATTGTCGTTCAGGGGGGTCCGCGTCAGGCGAAGCGGCCCCAGTCGGTGGGCCAAAGGTTGTAATAGAACGCCAGGCACTAGGGAAAAACAAACTTGGGAAATGCTGATCCTAAGATTTGATAAATGGGTGTCGTATGAGGATCAAGCCGCGCCGGCCCTTTCGTGCCAAAAAAAAGGGTGACCCTCGGTCAGTTCTCTGATGGGCTGGCTCGCCCACTTCGAAAGGGAGAGATCGAAAAAACTCGTTATGATGGATCCGGGGGTGGGGGCGATCTTGTATGAAAACCGAAACTAGGGGAAGGGCAAGGGTGGGCCGTGGAATGGCGGCTAAAGTTTCATAAAAGGGCGTCCCTATTCATGGGGAGAAGAAACCTGGGAGGGGGGAAACGGGAATATGAAAAGGGTTTTTTTTAACAAAACCAATGTGACTTGAGCCGAGGGTGAGTATCGATGTGGGTTGCCCGGTTTGGGAAGAAAGGAATCGGGACATGAAAGTAGGTTAGGCTTCTGCCTTAGGGGCTGTCAAGGGGAGAAATGGAAATTCTAATGAATTACCACAGACAGGGAAAAGGCTGGGTACAGTAAGTCCTGAAACGATTTTGCCCCTGGGGGAGAGGGAAAAAAGGAGAGGGGCAAAAAAAA
>Ga0179593_1389146_pt1 | contig 14224 bp, 24 predicted proteins | sample CZODoug2_1_08_16_FD_185931 | JGI IMG/M metagenome (GOLD analysis project Ga0179593, IMG submission 185931) | Vadose zone soil fungal communities from Angelo Coast Range Reserve, California, USA - CZODoug2_1_08_16fungal (PacBio error correction) | ecosystem: Environmental > Terrestrial > Soil >...
TGGGAGGAAAAAAGAAACTGATACAGATAATCCTTTCTGGTATATGTCATCGCTCCTAGAGGTATTAACACTGGTGACGTATGATTTGGGATAAAGAGATCCCCTTGCAGGCCAAAAGAAGAGAGCAAAAGTCAAATGAATGGCGTGGTGGTCGACTGCTTCAAGGGGGGGGGGGGAATTCAATGTATCAAACTAATACGTAAATACGGTTTCGCACCAACAACCTTGAAATGGGCAGAGATAGAAATGAAAAAAAAGCGGATGGTATACGTGCAGATACTGGCGCAGGGAGATGAGAAGGACCAGGATTATTTGATAGGTGAAAAAGTTGACCGGATGGGGAGATCGTCGGGAAGGAAGGGGGAAGGAAAAATGACAAGAAGCAGTCTTAGAGTTGCCTGTCCGCACTCATTTAGCAGAAAAATCTCCGAGGGCTTGATACCTTGAACAGAAGGCCTTTGGGGGGGAAAAGGGAGTAAAAAATATGGGTGCAAAAAAAAATTCAAATCATCGAGGAGACACATTGGGGTCAGGAAAAGTGGGAGGAAACCTGGGGTTCTAGTGCGAAAAGAAAAAAGCCCTGTCTAACAGGATACACAACGAGGAAAGGAAAAAGATCGGGCTGGAAAAAAAAGGGTTCGAAGACTTCATGGGGAAGCTATATCGAGGGAAGTGGTACGTCGACAGAGTGAGTAGGGTTGAGCTTGGATTGAAGTGTACCCCTTCAACGCGGATTGGACTTAAAGGGAAGGGAGGGGCGAAAGGGGGCCGGGGGACTACCCAGAGTAAGTTAGTTTAGACTCATTGAAAAAGTGTTGAAAGGTCAGGTTGGGGGGGGGGGGAAACAGCCGGGGTTAGACTACGGCCACCGAAAGACACCAGGCTCAGAAAAAAATCAGTTCAATATTATAGAATACCTTTCTCAATGAACAGAGGAAAAAGGAATAAAGGGAAAGGATGTATGGGGGGACTTGGTGGTCGGGGGGAGGGGAGGAGAAGGGGGGGGGGGAGGAGTGACGATACTGATCAAGGAACAAGGAACTTGAGGCAATTCAGCGCCGGGGGTGGGTTGTATAGAACATCATAACGGGACGAAGCCTTAAAGAAAAGGAAGGGGAAAGGGGGAAGGCGCGAAGGAAGTAACAAAGAACTGAGCAAATCTTATTCCGCAAGCGGGGGATCCCCTAGGTGGCCAAGACGAGAGAAAAAAGAATAGAGACGAAGAGATAAAAGAAGGGAAAATTCTGACGCAAGAAAGATCGGGAAATATTAAGGTATCGACAGTAACGTCGATCGCTAATTTCCTAAAATCTTGGAAGTAACAGGGAGTGTATGTCCGAGGGGGAGGAAGGTTCCTAAAGAAAAACATAAAGATCATGGAGATGCTAGTTTAGGCTACGCGTCGCGGTCAAACCAGGAACACGCTCGCCTGAGAAGAACGTATATCAAAAAAAGGGGGAGAAAGAAAAAGGTATTCACTGGGGAGGCCGGCGGGCAGAAAGGTGTATTCCCATTGGGGTGGCTGGGCAGGGTAATCGTGCAAGGGGAGGGGCTTGTGAAAAGATCCAACATACTATCGGTACGACGCAGAGGATGAAGAGAAAGGGAATAAAGAAACTCGAAAAAAAGAGGATTGCAAGTTTATATAGAAGGGGAAAGCCATCATGCATTCAATAAAAAACATTCATCCAAAAAAAACCAGTCTGGCTGATATTTCGGGAGGGGGCTGAACAAATAAAACTCATCGCTTGAACGGTCATGGGGAAAGAAAAGACACGGGGGGATAGGGGGGGAAGGGAAGAAAAAATGGCAGAATAATCATCTTGTATGGTTTTGGGCAAAGAAAGAATTAGGAATTGGGAGGGAAGACAACAACAACAACTTAAGAGAGAGGGTACCAATGCCCAGAGTTGTCAATCCTGGACTGAGGAACCAGTTTTTACAAGACTAAAAAAGAGGGGTGACCCTGTCTGCCGTAAGTGTTGGGGGGGAAGGGAAGGAATTGAGGAAAAGACAGAGCTTGGGGAGGAATAGAATCAAGAACCAATGGTCGATGGAACCATTGGGCTCCTCAGTAACGATGGGGTCGTCGAGGACTGCCATTTTCTTTCATCAGGCGGGGGGAAAATAGCAAGAAGCAAGGACTGTAAAAGAAGGGGTTGGAAGGGAAGATCAAAGTTCAACAACCCCGTACAAGATCAAAAATCATTTTGGCACAGGATACGTGCAAAAAAACCTGCAGGCAATAATACCGGACGGAAGTGGGAAACACCCTGGGGGGGGAAAAGGGCTGACAGTCAATGAAAATGACAAGGGAGCACGTAACTGGAATTTTCTCGGACTCTCTCTCTAGATCCGATCAATAAGAGGTGGCAAGCTCCTAAGTTTGTAGAGGGAGGGGTGTCCGAATTGGGAGAAGGGGGCCAAATTCTCTCATGCTAAATTCTTCCCTCATCAAGGTGAAAATTGATCTTTTGGAGGATACTTGCATACTCTGCCAGAATGAGGGTTGGACGTCAGAACGAAAGGGAAAAAGAGGGGGGAGAAAAGGGATCAAAGGGGGGGGAGAGAGACGTCAGGGTTTGCCATCCAGAGGTGTGTATGGATATCAGTATGCGAGGAAGATTGGGGCTTGTGCATCCCCTCTTGGGGGGGGAAGGTCCTGGGGAGGGGGAGAGGAGGGAAAAAAATGAACACTTGACCAGTAGCCTGCAGTGACGGCTGATATGGGGGATGTGGGAAAAAATTCTTTAAAGGAGCTAGCCATCAAATCGTGGGCCTCCAGGCCGCCGCGTGATAAGAAAAAAGGGGGGAAAACCGAAATAATCAAAAGCAGACAAAAAAACGGCCTGACATTCTTCCCCTTACCTTTGGTTGACTGATATGCCCAGGGAGTAGGGGTTTCTGGGGCTCTTTTAGGGAAGTTTGAACCGAGGGAAATCGGGGGGACGGGGAAGGGACAAAAAACGAGGAAACTTAATTCAAAGGTACTCCGGTCTCTATAAGGGAAGTAAACTCAGAAAGGGACGAAAATAAGTTTCAAGGGAGGCAACACGGAAAAAAAAAATAGTCACAGAGGGGTAAAATCAGATGAATATCGCATTGAATCAGCCCGGGCGTATTGGTAAACTCGACTAGAGTTTTGGATGCTGGGAGCGAGAGGGGAATGAAAGGTAGAAAAGGGGGGGGGGGCGGTAGTTTGGAAAAACTAGCTTTACTATTTCGGTGGTAAACACGAGGTTCCAGTTAACCACGGTAACACTGTGGTGAATTTGGGGTGGGGGCTGAAAGAGGGGCCACATGAGAAAAAGGTCATGGCGACAAAATGTTTGGGGGAGGCCGGCCCTTCTGAAGTGATGTCAGGAGAAACAGGAGAAGAAAGAAAAAGGGATACGAAGAGAGGTCACTAAGAAGCAGGTGACGAAGAGAGGATTGGTCCCCATCGCAAGGAATACTTCCTGGACCTCTAGAGAATATCTATCCTAGTGACGGCGGAAAAAGAAAGAGGAAGGGGAGGGGAGGAAACGGAGAGGAAAGGTATACCTCACGTTTCACATTAGTCAAAGTCAAAGAGAGCGGGGTACGTTCCTATTGCTGGCAACTGGGAAGGGGGAGAGTGAGACTAGGGAAAGAAAAATGAACGGATACAGCAAATTTTACATGAGATTGCTGCAAGGGGCATAGATAAGGTTAACCATGAAAAAAGAAATGGGAACAACGGTGGGAAGAGCTTGACATTTACTCCTTGCTTAAAAAAGGGAAGGTTCTGATTCGCTGTTATCGACAGAACTACAAGAAGGAGAAGAAAGCTCAGGAATGGGAAGGGGGGGGTGAAAAGTAAGATGGGGGTCCCTTACCTTTGTCGGCCTGAACGAAGAAGCGTACCATGATGAATAGGAACAGAATGAAAGGGGGGGCGACTGGGGAGAGGGAAGGGAGGAAATCGGAGAAAAGACCGCTATTGACCATGCGAGATATCCGGTAAAAATAAAGCTTTGACCAAGGTCTCATAAAAGTCTGGTAAGTTAGAAATAACACAAGAAAGGGGAAAAAGACTCATGGAAAGGGGAGTGGGGGGGGATACTATAGCACCTGAACTGCATAGGAAAAGGGCGGTGTAAATAGCATCCAGAGGAGTGGAGTAAAGGGTGTGGGGGGAGGAGAGTCAAGAGAGGTAGAAGGCGTTTGAACTCACAACTCCAGGGAATTCCCTCATGGCAACAAAGACCTTATCCGGGGAATCTATCGTTGCTTACGCCGTCCCAGTCTGTGTCAGGGAAAGCTTGGGAGGAAGAGGGAACTCAAAAAAGCAACGGGGGTTCCCTTCTACTGGTCCTCCCTATCGACAGAAAATCGTCTATGACACAAAAATGCTCTAAACAAAGTCTTCAAGTAAGATCTGTGGTGAGAGTGGAAAGGAAGAGAGGGAGACGTGTAGGGAAGAGTGGAGAAAATAACCATATTATTGAGGTCAAAACTTTGGAGGGGAAAACTGGGGAATCTTCCCGGAACTTTATTAATTGCAGGGGGAAGGAAAGTATTGAAGAAGGCTATGGGCAAAAAAGGAGTTTTGTTGCATTACACTGTGAATTTCCCTTAAGATGATGAAGAATTATAATACGGAGAAAAAGAACGAAAAAAAGAGGGGAAAAAGACCGGGTTCAGAGGGAGAGGGGGGAAAATCGTTTTAAAAAGACAGACCCGCCTGAAGCAGAATTGGGCTGGAAAATGGCATGATCTACATCGTCCGGGCATGTGAGGGGGTCATAACTTACTCCGACAATATGGCAACTGGGGCAAGCCTCGAGAGTAGGGGGAAAGGGGTGAACGGGGGCGGAGAAAAAAATAGGTTCGTCGCTTCGAAAACTCGCATCCACCTCAATTTGACTAATTGTGAGGCCGTTACGCGACAACTTGGATGGGAAAAAGAGCAGAAATCAGGCAAGGAAAAGAGGAAGACCGGGACGATGGGAGTGAGTTATTAAGCGTCTTCTATTCAGGGGATGCATCATCCATCTGGGCCGAGTCTTGGTGTAGGAGTGGGAAGCCTGGGGGGAAAATAAGAAAGAATAAAAACTGGGACGTAGAGCTTCTCGGTTACTATTTACCTTTCCAAAAGACCGAGAATTCAAATGTGACGGGTAAGGAAGGGGGGAATTACAGATGGGGTAAACTAATAGTGGGAGAAAAATTTATTAAAAGATCTGGGGTGAGAAATTTTGACTGAAAACTAACTTACAACGGCGCTGATGGAAAGGGGAAAAGAAAAAAGGGAATCAGGCACGTGATTCTCGCCGACGTCCCCTTAGTTGGGTTAGCGAATCGTAGTACGGCTAACAGACTTCAGACGAGGATCCATCTGGGAAGGGAAAAAAGATCTTCAAAGAGGGAGGCCGATGGGTCAGGTTCTAAATCACCATCTTTGGGCTCTACGATTACATTTCAGAAATGAGGCGGGCCGTACCAGGTGGAAGAGGCTGGGAAAGGGGAAGAAGACACAAAAGGAAATCATCTCAGGAACGCAGGCTAGCACAAGAAAGAGTGTCGACCCAATGAACCTGGTTAGAAGGGGGAGAAAAGACGAATCCAGTCTAACCATCTCGAATGCTACCAAGAAAAAAAAAAGGTAAAAGCCGGAATGATTCGTGAAAAAGATCGGGGGAAAAAAGGGGGAAAAAGAGTGAGTGTTTGTGTTCCTGGAGACGAGTTGCCAAAAGCCGAACGTTCATTCGGTTATTTAAAAGGTGTATACCGAGTACGAGAGTAAGGGAAGGCAGTCAATGACAGGGGGGTTAGGTACAAGAGACGGAGAGTAAACGACAAAAAAGCTGGAAACCGAAGAAGATTAAGAAAGATCTGAGAGTCAACAGAGGGGGGAAATAAGGTGGGATAGATTGGGGATTGGCGTGGGTTGGAGAGGGGGGGAGAGACGTGGGGAGGGGGAGACGGAAAGAATACGGGAAGGGGGGAAGATACATTGGCACTTAGTCCGTCTTATGGGAGATAAAGGAGAATATGATAACCACATCATAAGAGAGTCTATCAAATGTCAGTTTGTTCAGGCGACAGAAGATGAGAGAAAGCAAGACAAAAACGAGAAAAGGAAGAAAAAGAAAAAGCAAGCTAGAGCCATCTGTCCTTAAAAAGAACAAAGACTCCCATCATAGAAACGAAGAGAAAGGGGGGGGGGGGGGGGGGCGAAAGAAACCCATTCGGGAGAGTATGATCGGTGCAGACTCCGTGCGGAATCGATACATGTTATAGTGACGATTGGGAGTAACTCCTATTAATTGAAGGAAAGAGTGCAGTTCCTAAATCCAGCAGAGAAATAACAGGATCAGAGGAAGAAAAGTACTAGAATGGCTTCTCCGCGGTAGCAGGAGGAGGGAACAGTAGACCAAGAGAAGAATTGGGAGAATCCATCTGGAATGGTGAAAACAAATACAGAAGGGGGTAATGAAGGTGAGAAAGGATGCTAGCCATACTGGGTGGGGTACGATTCCCGGGTGATTGCAATCTATCTCACCGTCATGTGGCCAGTTGATTGCAGGGATCAAGAACATCACGATCTTTCCCAAGAGGATATGGCAGAAAAAAAAGCCAATAAAGAAGAGAGGAAGGTAAAAGAAGTCGGAAGACCACTCCATATGAGGATTCAACCATCGCCTGGGGATTAGAAGAGCACAGGATGAGTCCGAAAGAGACACAATCATAAAGACGAAGAGGGAAGTGGGAAAAAGAAAAGCCGAAAGGGGTGGGATAAGGCAAGGAAAGGAAATAACCTGAGGCCACTTCATGACCGGTTTCAGAAGAATTATTAAGGCCAGAGAATCAAAACAAAAGTGGAAACGAGAGAGGGGGGGGGCGCAAGACAAAAATTCAACATGGGAGAAGGGGAAAAAAAAGCACGAAGGAAATGATTCGGGGAAACCGAATAATACTCCTTATCACCAGTGATTCTGGGGCCCCGTAACGCACGCTGCGGATTGAATCGAGTTGCTCTTAGGCCCATCAGGTCGGGAGGGAAGTCAGCGAGTAGAAGAAAAATAAAGGAGTTTGGATAATGGAGAGAGAAGTGAATCATCATCTATGGTCTATGGAAAAATTAGGGGCTTTCGAGGACCGAATGGGATGGGACGGAGAAGCAATTCTGAAGACGATAGAGTATGTTGGGGGGGAAGAAGTGGTATCAAGAAAGGAAAGAGACAGGGACCACGAGAAAGAGTATGATCTTGTTTGCATAAAAACAAACAGTCAAGGGAACCACGCCATTTTTACATCGTGAAAAAAACCTTCGTTTGACCCCCATGACAGATGCGGGGAATATGATACAAGGGGATAGAAGTGCCTGAAAGGGGGGGCAGAAATGGTTTATAACTCACCAACTCGACAATATTTTGAAGCCTCAGAAATTGAAAGTTAGGATGGGGAGAAGGGAGGCCGTCCACCGGATGACGCTCAATGTACTCCTTGAAAGACAAGACTATCAGGCTAAAGGATACTCCCGTGATTATGAGATAGAATTTCGAGGAAAAAGGGGGGGACTGCGGAGGGGAAAAGGACGGGTGGAGCGGTGGCATCATGATTCTTTGGCTCGTTGGTTCCAGGGTTTAGATATAAGGAAGGCGCTGAAACTTTGACCTGTGAAATGCTGATATGGCAGAAAGAGGGGGAAAGAAGGAGTCTCAAGAAAAGGAGAGCAAATCCAGAAAAACTGCAGTACAAAAGGGATACGGTTGAAAATCATGACCATAAGCCAGAAGCGAAAAGCAACAACCTTCCACAGTGGAAAGGGGGAAGAGGGGTGGGGACATTTAGCAAAGGGGAGAAGGGGGGAAGGCACTGAGTCTTTGGGGACTAGATGTGGTCAGGTTGGGAAACGGATTTTACCTCAGAGTCATTTGACGGGACCAACGTATTGGAAGGGAAGAGGAAAAGGGAATGAGAAGAAGAGATGGGTCTATATAAAATGCGCGAATTGATACTCGGAAAAAACAGGGGTGGGACGTTAAAGTGTCATGGGGGTCAAAAGATGAAAAACACCTTAACCATAACACTGTCTGGTCCACCGGAAGAGGTATCGAGTGAAAGAATAAGAAGGCGGGGGAAAGAGAAGCCCTATTTTTGATATGAGTGGTTCTTGCTGAAGGGGGGGTAAATGGGGATTGGAGAGATTTTGAAGAGAAAAGTGGGGATTGGGCTTTGTGCCACCAAACGTTCCTATTTGGGGGAGGAAAAAGTGGGAAACGGGAAAAATGAAAGAGATGAGGTGGAGTGAATATTGCTTACCAACGGTGGACGACGCCCTTTGGGGGACCCTGTGTGGGGGAGGAATACAAGACAATCAGGGAGGAGAAAAGGGGGGAGTTTCAGAACACCAGGTCAAAAAGATAGAATATTTGGGGGGGGAGACAATAGCGGAATCATAAGAAATTACCCCATCGAACCGACGTCGGGGATCAACTAGAAACTAAGCCGAATGGGGAAAAAAGTCCCGATCAAATTGCTCTTGAGGAAAGGCTATTTTCTGGAAAGTGCTAGGCACAATTTCCAAAGATTCTTGTTTTGGAGGTCTATTGAGAAAGAGGGAAAAGTCACTAGAGGGGGGGGAGGACTAAGGCATACCATACCCAGCAAATTTAAGATTGAACGGCGTGGCCCGCACAAGAGGAATTTGAGAAAAGGACAAAAGAAGCGGGTCAACCTAGATTCCTAAAAGGATCATTTACAGTATTGCTTAATAATCACCAATAAAGGGAGATAGGCTACTGAATCCGGACGGAAGGGGAAATCGACATCAAAAGAAAAAAATGGCTCCCAAGAATTTATAACCTTGCCATTAAGAAACGACCTGTAAAGAATTAAACTGCCGCCAAGAATAGAAGACAGGGAAGACAAATAAAGGGCAGTGAAGGAGAAGGGAGAAGTCCAGAAACAAGACTATCTAGTGACGGTATCCAAGTGTCAGTGAAGTCTTGACCGGGGAGTAAGGGATATCCCCCTGCCCTGGACACTCATTAGAGGGAGGGTAGGAAGAAGGGGGAAGGGGACACTGATGAGGGAGCGATTCGTCTTGTGAAAGTAGCCGAGCCTGATGTCCAAAGGAGGTTTCTGGGGGAATAGTTCCCTCCAGGAAAGTGGACCCTGGGACAAGAGACCGGGAAGTCCATTTTCACGATGACAACCTAGTTTGTCAGAAAAAAGTCTGGATGAAATACGGGAACAGGAGGGGGAAAGAAAGGGGAAAAGTCCCCGATTGACAGCTTTCAGAGGCCACTCTCGCTCCAAATCAACCTTAACTGAGGAAAAGCGATGAGGGCCAACACCCAATAGACTCACAAAAACAGAAGAGATGATTTTGGGGGGAAATACTAGCTGTGGTAAAGAATCGTAGAGGGAAAACATAGGGAGTAGGGGGGGGGGGGGGAACCGGGGTGGAAGGGCCTGGTTCATGAACTGTACACCATTCGCATCGCTGAAGGGACAAAAAGACTGTATGGGGTTGCAAGGGGGGGGATCCAATGTTAAAAAGCTATTTCGGTAAAGTCATCTTTTTAAGTACGTAAGAAATCATGCGGGGGGGACAAATCCGTTAATCTGTCGGGGACAAAGTTCCAGACAGACCGACTGAGCGTAGGAAACTGTAAGGGATCCGTGTGAGAACTCTGTTTGAAACGGGGGGGATGGAAAAGGACCGACCAGCAAGAAAGGTAAGAAAGGCAACTTGGCCTAGTTTCGAATCAGAGGGAGATCGTAGTCAGCTTCACGGGAGAAGGGGGCGGAAACCCTGCAGAGGAAGGGAGGGAAAAGTGAGAGGGAAGGAACGTGAAATGAAGTGCTTGGAACTGGTAAAATACACCTAGAACATGATCCGAAGGAGCATCGGGGAAGAGAGTCGTCTTCTATGAAAGTACAGAAGACTGAAGACAAATGGAAATACCTTCCGATGGGGATTATTACATCCGGTAAGGATACTAAATGATGAGGGGAAAGGTGGGGCACGTTTCACATTTCGAGCTGCACGGGTCAGGAAAAAGAGGAGAGGAGCAAGGGGTCAAATGCTGGCGCAAAACGTTGCAGAATGGATAAGTTTAAAAGGAAGAGGACAGTAAAATATCCGAAATGTGCTAAAGCGCAGGTCACAGGGAAAGAAACGGGGATGGAGGGGGAAAACTGTAACAAGTCCCTTCTTAGAAAACTTATTCGGTTTGAGTGGCAAATAGAAACTGAAGAGATGGGGGAGAAAGCAGTCGTCGGAGAGACTATTGTCATGAACCCATACTCAATCCACATGAGCCGACAGGTTTGACATCACCATCTTTTGCTAAAGATGGCAGAAAAGGAACTTTTCAAGGGAGGGTGATCACGGGAAAGGGGGGGGGGGAAAAAGGTAGACACATAGTTGACGCACACACCACGTCACCTAAAAAGCATCGTGCACGGCTCGAAAGAGGGGTTCTACTAGAAACCGATTTGGGGTAGTTGCTAAAAAAAAAAACAATCCCATGGAGACAATAAAGAGAGAGAAAGCAACGGGGAGTAGGGCAAAAAATAGGGGGAGGCGAGGAAATCAAGCTTCTGGCTGACGAAGATCTATATTAATAGTGGGAACCTGTAAGGGGACACGGAAAAGGGGTTGGACCCATGACTTAACTCGGAAAAAAGGGGCTACGGAAGAGGGTAAATAGGAAGGCAAATGGGATACTAGCCATAGTGAATCCAGTGGCTCCGGGGAGGGTTGAAGAGACCTTCTATTCCTATTTGCGGGACTACGAGGAAAAGAGACAACCAAAAAAAAGATAAAGTGGAAAGGATAGGGACAAGAGAAGAAAGAGGGAAAAGGGCGGGGGAATCAGGATGGATGTTTTGGGGACTGTTGAGTAATACGACGTGGGGAGACAAAATCAAATAAGGTGCCCCAATGAAGGCACTACTTGGAGAAGTCATTTAGACAAAGAAACGGGAAGAAAGGAAAGAATCCAGCAATAGCAAGGGTAGGGGGGTTCCATAAAAAAGATTGATCAGCCAGTAACAAGTAGAAACATCGATGACAAACGGTGAATCAGGACACAGCGATACATGACGAGAGAAAAAATAGGTGATCAGGAGAGGGAGGAGAGACAGTCAGGGCGCAAAGAAGAAATGAATATTATCTTACCGTCCGGTGAAATAGACATTTGGTAAACCTGAGACAGATTGGGAAAAGCGGTTCGCGCACGAACGGCCTGTTGACTAAATGGGAGGACACCAGAAAACGGAAGGAGAGGAAAGTGGCGACCAATATAGAGAAGAAAGGTAGTTCCAAGGAGGAGGCGAACCGTAGATCAGGGGGGGAACGGAAAAAAAGAGTTGATTAAGCACTGGTGGATCCAAGGCCAGACGGGGGGGAAGTTTAACCTGACTGAGGAAGAAGACCAGGGGTTGTACGCGAAAGGGACTGTCTCTCTACAAAATTATGGGTTAAGGGGGCGGGAATCGAAAGAACCACATCTAGCACACACAGAAGGTGCGGGTCGCAGGAGAGGGCTTATCCGAAGGAAAGAAAAAAAGAGAGAGTGGAATTTATGGGCCGATACCACCATCGACTGTACTGTGAGCCAGGTAAAGGACCCGGGGGTGTTTCCGGGCAGAGAAGGGGGAAGCAGCAAACAGAGAGAACGACCTAGAAAAGAAACAGACGCGGGAAAAAAAAGAATGACGTGTGAAAGGTTTTGGAAAAAAACTCACGAGGTGGAGGCCAGTATTTTCACCGGATGAAAAAATCCGTTAGGTGTGGTGGCAACCATGGGGGTGAACAAAGAGAAACAAAAAAGTAGGGGGGAGAGGGGTGCAAGAAAGACAAATGGAGGGCGGGAAAATACAAAAAAGGATGATGTCTGAAAGGGTTTCATTCGTTGCCGAGGGATCTTGTGGGAAAACGTCGTGAAAGGCCGAGTAAAAATTGGGGGGTGCTGACTAGAAAGAGGTAGGGGCACAGAATCAAAGTGCTGAAGGCGGCTTAATATCAAAGGGAAAGTGGGCGCTCACCATTTAGAATCAATAGGTACGTCGAAATAGAGCAAGGAGGGCTCGAGAATAATACCGGCGACAAGAGGGGAAAGAATATGTGGGGGGGAGGAGGGGAATCAGAAGAAAACCAATCAAAGGAAGCATAGTTTGAATGCAGAAATTGAGGTCCCACCAGGAAGCTAATACCGTGCTACACCGAAGTGGAATAACCCAAGTGATATAAAAGGTGCATAAAGGGCAGAGTTGATTTAATCGGGTCCGCGAAAGAAAAGCGAAATGCCAGCATATAGAGGGGGGGCACCGAAAAGAAGAAGGAAGGGTTCGAGTGTGTCCTTCGGGGAAAAGCGCACTCAGGAGAGTCCCTTTGGAAATGATCGAAGGGAGCACAAGGGTAAGGTTAAGCCACAGAAGAGCATATAAGGGAAGGAAAGAGGGGCGGGCGAAAAGGAAAAAATTTGATGATAGATCAGGAGACATTTGTCAAGATTTGGTCTCCTTATTATAAGCAGGGATATAGAAGGGCTGTTCATCCTGTGTGGTGGGAGGAGGGAGAAAGAGATGAGAGGAAGACAACCTTGGGGAGAGGGGGGAAGGGCTTAGATGGCTCTCTGTGTTCTAACTTCGGGAGACTCCCCAAGAAAGATGACTGATCAATAGGGGAGGCCAAGGAAGTGGCCACTGAAAAAAGCATAACCAAAAAACGCAGGAGAAAAGAAGGACTTTGAATCTGTAATGTTAGCCTATATTGCATTCTTGTGGTAAGGTAGTTGCTATGTTGCCGTATTTAAAAATCGAGATGGAAGGGGAGGATGAACAAACGATTGTCAGAGGGACTCGAAGAAGAGAGGCCTAGCACAGACCGGGGGGAAAAGAGACCATTGAAAAAGTTGGGAGCAACCCTGCAGTGTCCGTGTCAGACCACGCAAATCCCAGACGTCCAATAAAGGTGAGACACGAGAGACAAGGAAGGGGATAGGAAAAGAGAAAGACGAGGGGTTTGAATAATGGGGAACGGTAGATATTTTTGTAGCAGTTAAAGCACTAAGATTGGATTATGTGGAAAAACCTCGACTATTGGTAAGCACCCGTGTAAAGGAAAACCTGAGGGAAGGTGGGAGGGGGGGGTTGAGTGAAATAGAGGAGAAATCGCCAAGGAAAAAACGGGTACACCCTGTTAACATGAGAAATAAAGGGAAACACGATGAGACGGGATTAGGACAGAAATAGAAGAAATGGGAGAGGGGGGAAAAAAATCAATAAAGCTGAAGGAGGAAAGGAAGGATTTATCCACCATTCTCAGTCACGTCTATGCGAGCTATCAAACTGCAGATTTTTCGGAAAAAAGATTAAGGAGAAGGAGAGGGACACGTTAACCATGCAAAAAAAAGAAATGTGGGACAGGGATGAGACATGGGGTCCAAGTTGTGTGAAGGCCTATGGGCTAAAAGTTCAAAACGATTATGGTGATATTAACGCCATGCACCATGAGAGCTTTGGACACTGAAAAAATGTTGGACCGCAACGTTCAAGGGAAAGGAAAAGCCTGTGTACAAAAGATAAGAAAGGGAAAATGAGATCCGGTTATAAGGTCAAAGAGGGAAAAAAGGGGATGGCTGGGAGGGAACAAAAAGAACTCGGAGGAGAGCTACTATTAGGAATCTCACTGTTAAGGAGAAAGAAAAAGAATGACTACAGGGTGAGGGGAGTGGGAAGAACGGTAAAGGCATTTAAAAGAAACGTAGCCTCCTGAAGGTCACGTGAGACCCTCCCAAGATACGACAGAGGTTTAATGCGTGAAATAAACGGACAAATCGGGGAGATACGCATTTTAACGGAAAAGGGAAAAGAGAGAGAGAAAGGACCAAAGGGGGAAATGTCGAGTAGTTAATACCACTGACCTTCATCTCAGTAAGGTAGGGATCCTCCCTGAGATGAGAAGGAGGTGGTCTGTCGGGAAAAAAAAGGGGGAAACCGGAGGGAAAAAAAGGAACGGTTCGAGCAAAGTTTTTGGGGTTGAAGAAGATAAAAGGTGACCAGACACAGGCCATTAAAGCAGACATCGGCAACAAAAGACCGTACTCTTTCAAGCTAGCGAGCTGAAACTGTACAGGGAAAGAAGGTCAAGACATTTGCAGCTTACGCCCGTCTCGAGTCAACAGCCTTAAGACAGCGCTCCCCACAAACACGATTGCACAGCTCTGCGGGCCGCACACAA
>Ga0179593_1715807_pt1 | contig 14223 bp, 12 predicted proteins | sample CZODoug2_1_08_16_FD_185931 | JGI IMG/M metagenome (GOLD analysis project Ga0179593, IMG submission 185931) | Vadose zone soil fungal communities from Angelo Coast Range Reserve, California, USA - CZODoug2_1_08_16fungal (PacBio error correction) | ecosystem: Environmental > Terrestrial > Soil >...
CGTCCTAAAGAAGTGCTGAAGGGCCTCCTCGTTTTCCCGGGGGAAGAAATGACGCCCGTCTCTGAAAGCGATGAACAAACCGAGGGAAGGGAGTGACTAAAGAGGACAAAAACCGCATTGATGTGGTTTCGGTACACATACCGCATGGCTGGGGAGGGAGGATAAGCGTTTGACAGCCGCAGGAAGGATAGTTAGATCAAACAGAAAACCTTGGTGAAGGAGAGGATCTCCCGGATAAAGAAATTCCTTCTCGACTCGGGTCAGACACGTACCTGGCGCCAAAAGGGAACCGGCAAAGTATCGATAGAAAAGAAAGACCGGAATGAAAAAAAAAAAAAAGTCCAAGGGGACCTTCTGGACCGCGAAAGAGCGAAAGCGAAATATGCCCTGGACCATAGGGAGGGCGCACAAAAGGGGGAATGACGTAATTAAAAACTGAGTCTATCAACAATTCATTCCTTACAGAAAAAAACTGTACACGCAGGAAGCCGAAAACCTAGAAAATGACCATAACTCACAAGGAGGGCTCAAATCAACGCTATGAGAAAAGGGGAAAACAGGTCACCCTGATAGAGGATTGACGGGAAGGCAAGCGTAATGGAAGCTTCAGGGAGACGAGACTGCCACTAAGGGTAATCCGAAAAGCAATTAATTAAGATGCAACTGCAACAATGGAGGGTCCAATTCATAAAAAAAAAAGCCTCAGAAAACGGTTTAATCAAAAAAAGGAAAGCAACGTTATTGACGCAAAGCCAGGAAGCCCAATAAATTGATAAGAGGACCTCAAGATCTCTGTTCATGGGAAGATCAGGGCATAATAACAGGAGATTGAAACTTTGATCGGTTTCATGGTCAGAGACGGACAAAAGGAAAAGGTATGGACAAGTGGGACATCGCAGAAAAAATCAATGCTCGAGCAGAGGGGCCGTTCAGGGCACAAAAATGCGAAAGGGGGGAATGAGGGAAGGCATGTCAACATCAGAGGGCTCACTACTTAAGGGGTACGCAACAGATCTACCGAAAAAGGCGGGCCTGAACGGAGGGAAACAATTCACCGCTGCCCCTGGCGAAACGAAAAAGCCCATGGAAAAAGCAGGCACTCACACTTGGTTCGAAATTTTCAGCAGGGGGCGGATGGCAGAAAAGGAACGCACCGGAATATTTTAGGACTCACATCCCGTTCGCCGGTGGTGCCTGGCCAAGCCTCGCGAAACGTCGAGCGATCACAAGGTCGGGGTAAAGCCACAGGCCTCGTGAGCGCGAACCAAAACCTGTGGCACATTTCTGGCACACTAGGGAACAACTCTTACCCGAAGGACCTAAAAGCTACGAACACTGTCACTAAACTGCCCGGAGGAGGGAAAGGTTGGGACCGCGGTTCGCTGTGGAAATGCCCCTGACTTAGGGGGAGGAACAGAAAGTGGGCTTGATGAGTGCATTCTACGGGCCAAAATCATCGAGAAGACCAACGGAAAAAATGCGAACCAATAGTCCAATTCCATATTAACAAATCCGAGATCAAGGGAAAAGGAGATTATCGGGGCACATTCACGGGGGTCTCATAAGTCACCAGGAATCGATCGTTATTAGGTACACCCTAGAAATAATGTCTGCCCATTGTTTAAAAGGGGAACTACGAAGGGGGGCTTTTTACAATCAATTTGGGGTTAAAGCTTTCTGAAAACCTTCAAGTTGGGGGTTTGCGGAATGGGAAGGACGTATCTCTCGGAAAAGGTACGCCCACGCAGGTCACTTAAGAGGTATAACAAAAAAATAGCTCAAATCGATAGAACAGGAGTCGAGTGCTCTCGCAAAGAAAAATTGGAGGAGAGAAGGCTCAGGGAGAAGAGGTCAAGTCCTCTACTCTCGCGGTAAAAAACGGGTGGGGGGCCGATTATTAAAAAGTATGTCAACGCTTAGGCCGATAAATCTCGAAAAAGATGTTGAAAATCTAAAATCAAGGAGACTGCAAAATCTTCCATGGTCGATCCTGTACAGCCGAACTGGAAAAAAGGCGATGATGGGCGGGGGCTATGTCGGGTGGACGTCGCGAGGTTTAGGGAAAGGGGAAAAAAACCCTGGGGGCACCGCGTTGGGAACGTGGGTAGCCGATCGATAGTGATCGGAGGGCGAGAATGAATAACAATATGAAAAACACCCAGTACTGGGGGGAGATTTTTCAGGTGTCCAAAAAACGGGGCCGAACTTTGCAAGTGAAGCGGGAACGGTAACAGATGTCCAATCGAGTATCCTAACATGTTGCTACGGGAGTCCACTATACCGGGAGAGAAAAAGGAACTTGGTGAAAAGGGGAGGGTCGGATAGCCTCCTTTCCTATTTCGAAGTGTAAGCTCCCATGGCCAAGGGGTTTTGGGGGGCGTGTCCTAACAAGTCGGGCGGAGGTTGGAGCTGGGACTCTATTCGGAAGGGGCTCGACTCTAGTGCTCTTACTTGCTGGTTCCCCCCCTCTCTTACCTCTTTGGGGGAGGAATACTCAGAAGGATTTCGGGAAAGACTACACTCGGGTGTCATGTCATATGTCTAATGAGGTATAGGCCAGGGGCAGTCCAAAAAAAATGAACCGGTAACTTTCGGCTATGCCATTCCCGTGGCGAGAGGGGTTTCATCGAAAAGGACAGGCGGATGATCCGGTCACGGTGGGGGCAGAAGGGAACAATTTCGTGAAGAAAGGGCGGCTATCACGAAGCGGCGCGCGAGAAAGTGATGTGCAGGGGGGATTTGGGGTACCAAATGCGAGACCGTGACCTTGTGATTAGGTGGGGGAGGATCTAGACAGACGAAAACAAAATAAAGGAGGGTAGGCCTGGTATCTTGGGGACAGAAGATGACCCTAAGACATCGAAAATGTGACGCCCATTTGGCAGACCTGGATTTGTCAGGAACGTGACACCTAGCCTTTTCAGGTCGATTGTGAGGAAAAAAAGCCCTAGCGGCGCAAGGATTTTTGGGAGATTTGGAAAGAGGGGTTACTCCGGGATCAGGGGGGGGCATTCATGATTAAGGGGGAGCTTAACAGAAAGGGGCTTATTAGTAATAGTTACTGCAGGAAGCAGGGACCTAAGAGTAGAGGGGTTGGAACGGCCCTTGATTCGATCTGGGACGACAGACGGATGGGGGGGAGAATTCGGGATGGGAACTTCGTTGAATGTAGAAGGGAGGCTGGCTGAAGGACGAGGGGGTGGGGGGGCGCTAGACGGGCATGTGGTGCACAGTTACATCCGCTCAAGAAAAGAGGCCGAAATGTAGGGGGCCAGGGGACTTGGTGAGGGAAGCGTTGAAAAGGGAAAGAACAAAGCTTCCCCGTATACATTGGAGTACAACAATACGGGAGGCGAGGAGAAAAGTGGCAGGGATTTAAAGGTCAATTTGTACGTGTACAAAAAAAAGTCAGATGTGGTGATCCCGATAATTATAAACGAATCGAGAGGGGGAACCCTGGCCGTTGCGAGACCTCCGGATGGTCCAAAAGCTTTCCCCGCCAGAACGCGTCTAGGGGAAGAAAAGACGATAAATTAAGGGGGGGTGTGAGGAGGCTAATTCCACTCCGTCAGATAGGGCGCAATGTTCAGCGAGGGATTCTCAACTTAAAAAAGTAGGCGACAGCGAATATGAATAAAAACAGGTCCACAGAGAAAAACAACAACGTATGAGGATAAAGAGTAAAAGAAGAAAGAAAGACCTAGGGCTCCGAGCTCCGAATCGTGATCGTCCTCCGATCTGGGTTAGGAGTTTTACGCCCACTCTAGGGGGGGGCCGAGACATCCCTCGGAGATGTTACGGCTTCCGACGGCAAAACGCGGGAAGAAAAGTAAGACCTTCTTTGTCGGGAAACTGTGACAGCCGTCGGATAGTAGAGGCAAAGGGGCGGGGGCTTCGGCTCTAATTAAAAGAAGGAGAAGATTCTTGAACGGAGTTGACGGGGAAAAGGTAGAACTTACTGACCGCACTTTAAAATCTACCTAGAGAAAAAGAACGTCACGGGGGAAAAAGACCGTAAAGAGGTCAGCTTGGGCCCTCGACCTATCGCAAAAAAAGTATCCGGCACAATAAGGTGATCGCGCCCTTTCGGTTGAAGAAAAAAAACACTAAAACAAAGCCATGGGGATTCAGAATGAAAATAGTCTACGGAAAGAAGTAAGAAAAAGAAAAACCGAGAAATGAACTGAATCCTCCCAGAGGCCAGAGAAGGGCTTAGACGTGGGTCCATCAAAAAACGGCAAAAAGTAAAAATTGAAAGGTCTGCAAAACCATTAACGAAAAATTGAACTGCTTCTACGAAGAAAAAAAGGGGGGGCACCTCCCGCTCCTTGAAGACACATGATGATGCGACCAGTGCTCCAAGGCATAAACAAAAGAAAAATCCATGGCAGAAACCAAACTAAAGGAAGGGGATTCATTTCAGCTCGCCATAAGCCAACAGTGCAAAAAAGGAAAAAGCACATCCGGTACATGGGGAGGTCCATTGGCCAGAATAGTATTGCAAACTTGATTTTGCGGGAATGCCTAATGACTATCCAGGCCAACTCCAGCCAGGTGGGAAAGAAGAGGGTTTTGTATGAAAGTCAGAATCATGCTTCGCTCCAAGACAAAGAAAGGGCCAAAAAACGGAACTTGTTCAAACGAATTGGCGCCAAGACCTCTCTCATCGCAACCTTGAAAACGGAGAAGACGAATACAGTCCTAACGCCTTACTTTAAAACGCAAAAAAGAAAAACTGGCGACCTGAACTGTCGCCTTCCCGGTAATAAATCCAAAAACCAAAAGAACTTGGAGAACAGGAAGAAAGGGCTTCAAACACCGAGATATTTTCAGTAGAATATAAACCGATTAGGAAATAGGCCGGATCAATATAGAAGGAGCGCCTAACGAGGGAAGGTGGACCCCCGCCTCTATCTCGAGGAACCATAAAGCGGTCGGGGAAGAAAATCGGATCACAAGAGCCGATCTCGTCCTCGCCTCTAAACCGGTGAAAAGGCCATCTGGGTGAGGGGGTGCGAAACTGAGGCTCTTAAAGGTCTTTCACAGAAATGACAAAGGATTCACGCCTGCCGGGAGCCCGTACAAGAGGGTCTCATGCGGTCCATAGGCAGTACTCTGCTCTTGTGAAGAAAGAAAGCTGGAAGGTGTCTTATACCCTGAGGAAAATAACACAATCCTTACACCCAGAAAGGAATGAGACTGCCGTCGTTTTGTCTACAAAAGAAAAAAACGTCTCAAAAAAAGTGGAGGTATTACGGGAACATCTGGAGGAGTAGGCCCCCAACGATTACCGCCCAACGCAGGTCCTTAAGAGAAATCAAAAAACGTCGGGGCTTGCCAAAGGGGAGAAGGAATCTCTCTCAACCAACAAATTATAAAAGGAGAGTCCAGTGCCCAGATCGATTGAGCGCATGGTGTTAGTAAAAAATGGCTGATGCGTGCGGGTGTTCTGAGGGGAGAAACACTCAAAAAAAGGATACACGCCGCGAGTAAGAAACGACAGACGCCGCCTTCACAAGGGGGTAGGAAAGGTACAACTCAAGCTGCCGCGAATTCCCAAAGGAAAAACTTGAGTGGCGTGGGGAAGCACTTATGACGGTCCTGATCATGAAGGAAGCAAGCTGGGACGGTCGCTCACTTCCGACACGGCCTTTGGGGGCATAGGACCCATTTTGGTGGGGGGGAACGTGGGGGAATGGCTGTCCCTCTGCTCAGGAAAGTTTGGACCAGCCAGGTAGCCTCCAGTCGCTCCATTACCATCCCGAGAATGTTTCGAGGAGGACGACGTGACTCAGAGGAGTATCCCTCCCTCTTAAAAAAAAATGGGGGGGTAGTGATAGAATGCGGGTTATTTCGGCCGGACTGCGCGCCGAGAAAGACGCGGGATTTGGAAGCCACAAGCTCAATTTGAGGCGGTTAGAAAGAGGGGAAATTCGACCTCCTGCGGAAGCTTCTAAAGGAGGCGGGTTAGGATCCCGACAATCTGGGAGCGTCAGCCCATGGGTGTGGACCGCGTTCAGAAGGCAAAGAGGAATTGGGTTCGATCTCAAAGCTCTTCAGGTGAAACTGAGCAGCGTCCAGGGTTTGGCCACCCGCACTGGCGGGTTCAGGGGAAAAGGGGGGCCATGCTGTCTCAAGCGACTCAAGTATGGCATGAGTTGTGAACTGCCCATGAAAAACCCAAGTATTATGGCCTAGAAGTCAGTTCCTCCCAAGGCCAAAAGTGAAAATTTGGGAAATCGTATTGTCTGATTCTGTCACATGAAGAAGTCCTTAATGATATCTTCAGCTAATCTGGTCATGAAGAAAGGTGGTCTCATCGGGGGGACAGCCTACAAGGGGATTGAAAGGGAGGGTTGAAAAAAGGCCCCCTAGTCGTCTGGAGGTGATTACTTGTAAGCAGCTGGTAGCCGGAGGAGGGAGGGGAATTAATTAATTATCTTCGTTTATTGGAAGTGTACCGGGAGGGGGGGGGGGACCGAGTCGTAACGAAAATGGTGACTTCAAAGTCAAAGCCTTGGGGGGAGGGGCCCTTTCTGAGGGGTCTTATAGAATGGAAACAGAGTTCCTGACGGTTGGATAAGGCCATACTCTAAGTAGACGTATAGTTGCTGTTGAAAGTAATTTTGGGAAGCAGGGGATTTTAATTAAAGCGAACTGGGAAGGAGTAAAATAAAAGGATGGTTGCCCGTGTTGCTGAGTCGAGGGTCACAAAATTCACGGAATGTGTACAGTTTTGAAGGCATTCCGGACGCGAGGAGAATTGATGCAAGTGTCAGGCAAGTCAATGGGCGGTCTCAAAATAACAAAGTTAAAAAGGAATCAAAAAGCCCGAGATGAGACACGGGGGAGAAAGATACCCCTTGTCATTGTGGAGAAAACTAGAAAGATGGAGCTGCAAAAATCTTAGCCGAAACCAAAGAGTATGGAAGGTCGTACCGAGAGTTATTTGTTGTCCGTTCGGAGAAAAACAAGGGGTAGCACTCTGAGGGAAGTAGATGGGGTCAACGTATTCTACAAAGAGGAATTCGAAGCGACGAAGAGCGAATCGCTATGAAAAGTTAAGCGAAGGGGGAAGCTCTCAAAAAACCCAGAGGGGGTAGGGCAATCCTGCGGACAGCCGGGCTCATCTGATTACGCCTCTTCAGATTAGAGGGATCTCTGATGGAGGCTAAGAAAAGCCCATCTCTCGACATAGGAACATAAAAAAGAACGCATCTGAAAACTCGGAGTGAAATTCTTCCGACGGCAAACCCTTGGGGGGAACGCCCACAGCAGAGAGATATTCTTGGACTTTAGAAGGGGGGGTGACATCCCGCGAGGAATAGCTGGGTGCGGGTAGCTTCCGTCATCCTGCAAGGCACGCTGGGAAAAAAATTGCTCCTATTTTAAAATGGTGCCGAATAAAGATTTAGGGAAAAGCCTTCCATCAATAGCCTCAAAAAAAAAGAAACTTGGGAAAGGAAAACAGAAAAACTTTCCATAGGGACGATGGCCCGCGACTATCGACAACGCGCAAAAAAAGTCCCGACATTTATCACACCTACGTGTCACGTAGAAAAAAATGGGATATAACTCCAATTTCCATTGCCGCAAGCCAGGAGGGACACTTGCAAGAAGAATAAAAGGAACCGGGGGATGGGGGAAGGCCAGTCCTCCCAGATAGGGCGCCGGGTCCAGACAATTCATAACAAGGAACGTATAGCCAGGGTTGACGTCAACATGAGGGAGGGAGTGTCTAAAAAGCACTTTCCCAGCCTTTGGGATCCTTGTAAGTGAACACTGATGAGAGGCGACAAGCTTCTCTCCATAAAGAACCTCGCTCGCCGCATCGTGGCGATCACCCAAAAGAAATTAGGGACGGGGGGTAAAACTCCCAGCTTGTTTGGGGGGGGAATTAAAAAGCAAACCTGCTTTCAGGGCCTCGTCAGGGCCATAGAAAACTTGAAGTTGGGGATGGGAGGGTTCCCGTAATTACGAATCCCTTCCGAAAAAAAAAAGATTGTGGGGGGCGAGCGGGTGGTTGACAATCCCTCAAGAATGACCGCCGCGGGACAAGAGGGGGAAGTGGGGGCGAGGAGAACTAACTTGAATCAGGGGATTGCAGACAAAACATAGGACCTTCTCATCGAACTCATGGAAAGGCGCTCATCAAAAAAGAAAAGGAGGGACTTGAACTTTGCCAAAGAAAATGGGAGAAAAAAAGAACCGGAACGGGAAGGCCATGGCCTAGAGGGCCGGAACAGATTTTCCACCAGGCCGTCTGAAAGTTCAATCAAAGCCGGGAGGTAAAAAAACCCCTCTTAGGGCTCTGTGCCTTCAAAAAAAAAAAAGCGGGAGCGCCGCTCCCGGCGGCGAAATCACACCCTTTCGCGCGACACACCTGGGGCAAGTTCCCTCGAACAAAATCCTCGAACTGAGAGGAACTAGATAAAGCCGGGTATCCTTTTCAGGGTATAAAGGGGAAAGATTAGAAAGCTTGACCTGCAGGCAGTCGAGGCCAAGCGCAGGCGAAAAGAAAAAAAATCGAACAAAAGGGGGGGTCAGATCGGCAAAGGAACTTAAGCTGCTCGTCCGTTAGCAGACAGGGCCATCGTGCGGGTCTGGGGAAACTAAAATAAAATGACGGCGATATCGTACAAACCGACTACCCTTGGGCCGGCCCTTGTTGGGTCATCACAGCCTCTAAATAGGTTGACAGGAGCGAAACCTTTTAAGCGTATTCCTAAAGCCGGACGGGGAAAGGGGGGTGGGGTCTGTCCTCGAACCTGACGGCGAGCGCGCCCCAGATAAACCCACACGCAGGTCCGCTGAAAAAAAGGTGAAGGGGGGAAGAGGAATCGGGGAACCTTACTAAAGGTATCTCTCTAAAAAAAAAATTTAAAGAGAGAGAAGAGAATGTTGCCCTCAACATTTCTCTGACCGGGATTTTACAAGGGGGAGAGAAGGGGAGGGTAGAGGGTGAAGTGACTCCCTAATTGGAAAAAAAAAATCCCATAGCGCCTGGAGACACTTTTCAAAAGGTGTACAGAAGGAAAAAACGTCTCGGCTCAAAATTCCCTTATTTAAGGGCTAGGAGTCATCGCGATGGGGACTCCGGAGCCTACGCTGGGCACTCGAAGAAGAAAAAAGGGGGGGATCTTACTCTGCTTTGAATATAAGGAAAAAAGGGTGTTTAGATGGGCGGGGGCGTGCCGCCGTCGGGCCGTCGCTCAGGATTGCAAAAGAAGTGAATATGAGGGAAAGATACCCGAGACCGGGGGGTCCCATGTTCTATGCGCGTCTGCTACAACGTGGAGGGGTCGATGGAGGACTCCAAGGAAAAGGGTGGTCAGGGATGAGGTCTTTCTATAAAAGGATAAAAAAGAGCGAGGGGGAGGACGGGTCCGCAACCTTCGAGAATCGGGATGGCGGTACGTATTATCGGAGGTGGGGGGAAACGTACCAGTAAAAAAAAGGGTAACCGGTTGGGCTGCATGGTCCTGCCCAGCCCTTGGAAAAGGGGCTGGAAGGGGGGGAGCGACCAGGGATTGTGTCCATGGCTCTGTGGCCCGCGCGGATTTCGATTGAGAATTCAGAAGAAGCGGGGACGTTTGGGGGGTGAAGCGACAACTTTCTTCAGGACTTAAGTACAGCTTGCGGCGGAACAAGACCGTCCCGCGTCGGGGGGCGAAGCATTGATTTTGCAGGTATTGGAAAAAACGCATGGTAACCGAAGTGGGGGGGGTATTCTAATTCCAGGAACTCAAACGAAGAAAATGCAAACCTCCTGGATATGGCCCATGACGAGACAGGGAAGAAGAGAGAAGCTGGTCGCCACATGGTCAAAGAATGGTCAGGGCAGGGGCGCGCTCGCCATATTCCGTCGTCTTGGTGGCTCAAAAAAAGAAAGGGCAGAAAGTCGGGGTTGGGGGGAATAAAAACATCTGGTCTCCTTTCAGAAGCATTGGCAGGGGGGGGTGTAAAAGGGGTAAAAAAGGAGATGAAAAATGGGGACAGTTATCGTCCGAAGCTGAATACGCATGGTTTGGCAGGGGGAGAGCATTGTGGGGGTTGTGGGGGGGGATTGGTCTCCTTTGTGCGGGGTGGAAGTACTATCGGGTAGGGAATCCGTTCATTACGTTTGCTGAAAATACGAGGGGACAAGTGAATTAATACTACGGTTAAAGTTGGGGGGTGTGATAGAAGGTTAATTGGGAATTCCTGACTTGCGTAATAAGGTGGTTGTTGAAGGAAGGGGGGAAGGGGTTTGCGTTGGCTGTGGTGGGGTGATTTTGTTTACGTGGGTAGGGGGTCGCCAAGCGGGTTCCGTTGCTTAAGTTGGGTGGGGACGCTGCAAGGAAGGCGCGAGGGGAGAGTGGATGGAGGTAGCTGGGGCAAAAGGGTGAGTAGACCGGTCAAAAAGAGGCAAAAAACGAAAAAGAGGAAGCCGCTCCTATTAAGTGGATATAATCCCTTGGGGCAGAGGGGAACTACGAAATTCTGGAAGGTCAAAGAGGAGAAAAAAAAAATCAGACGGCTATGACTTTCTGAGCAATTAGGTTTTGCTTCGTAAGATACAACCGTAAGGGGGGGGTAGGTGGGGAAAAATATCATTTAGAGAGTGCTTCACGATCGAAAAAAGATTCAAGAAAAGAAGCCTCTTAGAGAAAAGGAGGATTCATATCTAAGAACAAGAGGGAGGAGGGAAAAATAATTTGACCTCCTTCTTAAATCATCGGCCTCTTCTCGCTGTAGGGAGGTCGGTGGTGATGAAGAAGGTTACTGCCCATCGCTGAACAGGAAGAGACGGGCTGACATCAAGGAGTTTTACTTCGGCCGATAGAAAAGCATGATCTGCGGAACGTCCTAGAGGAAACTAAACTTGGGGTGAAGCTTTTTGACAACCTATAGAGAAAGAAAGGGGTATCGATTCCGGCGTAAAAAAAATCCAGGCCGATCCTTTCAAGATTTTAAATGGGCCGAGAACTTAACAAGTGACTGGGAGGTCAGAAACGGAAAAGGCAAGAAACCTCCCTCTCTCCCCGGGAAACTGGCACGCCAACACGCGTCAAAAGAGGAAGGGGAGAAGAATACATCAGAATCACATCACCAAGCCGGGAAAAAGAAGGAGGGTTGAAAGAAAAAAAAATGGCAGAGCGGAATTAAAAGACCAATTAAAAAGGGACTATCAACAAAGATCAGCAAAGATACTTCCTACTTCAAGAGTCAATCAAAGGAAGAGAAACAGATAAAAAGGAATAGAAAGAGGAGATGAAGTCAGGGAAAGGTAAGTTTCGCACCCTTATAATCGGAAGGGGTAAGTAGGCTTCGTACGAATCCTGGAAAGGAAAGGGCAGCCCGGAGAAGAAGTCCACTTATTAAGCAAGGAGAGAATCTTCGAAGAAGAAGCCAAAACATCCGGCGCGCGCAGAATAGGGGCGCGCACCAACGACGCACCGTCCTTGTCACTAGACAAGAAAATGACCTGCCAGTCGCCGGACTCTCAGATGGGAAGGACAAGGACAGAATAACATGAGGTCAAACGGGTTGCGGAGTGGAATTTGATCCCGGACGGCCTAAAGGGAGGGGGACGGGTTCTCTCCGGGGGAAAAAGCTTCAAACAAATCACTTACAGGAAAGAAGGAAGCGTTCGATGTAAGATCAAGAAGACTTTCCGCCAGTACAACAGAATAGGGAAACCCAGGGCTAACACGCAAACTCAGAGCGTGAGAGGGAACCAAGCGCAGAGGTCCTGGACTGTCCTCCCCGTTTATCCGCGCCCAACTGCTACAGTAACTGTTTCTTGAAGGGAAAAGAGGGCTGGCACGCCTTGTTTCTAAAAGTTCCGAGGAAAAAGTAAAGACGTAATAGTTCTTAAATCCTAAAGATGAGCGCGGTGGCCTGGTCAAAAGACTCGAAGTCTAGGGGAGCCGGAGAATCAGGTCTAAATCCCCAAGCCGGGTTCGCCGCGAGGCACAAACTTGTCAACGGATGATGAGCACCTCGGCCACGAGATTCTCGAAAAGGGAGAAGGAGGGCATAGGGGGGGTCAGTCTCTTCGTTCAAAGAGAGGGGACGAACCTTCGGCAAAAAAGATCGACTTCCAGAAAGACAACGCCGGCCCCGTACGAAACAAGATTGGATCAGAAAAGAGATGCTTCGAACTCAACTAACTTTCCCGAGATGGGGAAAAAGGGTTTAAAACCGGCAGTCCCATCGCGAAAAGGAAAAAAAGGCGAAAACCGCAGAGTTAGCGCCTTGTGGGCGCCTGACTGCTAAAAGAAGGAGGTGAGATGAACCCCTTTGAAATATCGAGGGAAAAAAAATAATGATTTAGACCGGAGACCAGGCTTCGAGCTCGAAGCCCCCAGAAGCCCCGCAGGTCCGTAATCGGAAAGAAAACTCGCAGGGATCGTAGGGGAAAGTAGTAATCTCTCTAAACAACCACGATATAGAGAGATGCCTGGCCCTACGTCGAGGCCGACCGGCCCGATACGGACTGCGTGGGGAATTGGAAGGGAAGGGACTAAAATCTCGCAGGGGGGGACGCGAAATAAATCACGAAAAGCTACCCTCAGGGAAAAGGGTCTATCCGTAAAACGCGGCAGAGGAGCAGGAAACTGAAAAGGCGCTCACCCGAATTGCTGTGGAAGGCTATGTCACGACTGAGGGGGAATGGTGAAATCACGTATGGAACGCTTTTAGCTCTCAAAAAAGAGAAGATGAAGATGCTTTGGAAAGCAGATGATCTGTTTACGGGGCCGGCCGGCAGGTCAAAACACCGAATCAGGTGGGGAGGAAGGGAAAGGTGGATCCTCAGGTTCGTCAAATCATTCAAAAGAGGAAATAAATAGCCTTTTGAGTAGCGGGGCGATCCGCCTTGTCTGAGGTGCGAGGTGCTAAATATGAACCAAAAGGTTGGTGTAGGAGAAATAGAGTCTGTTGGAATCTAGAAGAGGTAAAAAAGAGCCGCGCTCAACGCGCACTTAAGAACCGCGACATAGGGTTTGAAGCAGTACGATAGGGAAGGAAGAAGACCGCGAGAGAAATCAGGGAGAACGCAGTTTTTTGGGGTAGAGTGAGCAAGAAAGGGAAGGAACGCAAGGGGGCGCGGCTCCAGGAGTTTCAGGCCCTCAGCGGTAAGGAAAGGGTCTTCCATGCCGTAGATTAGCAGGGGGTCATGGGCCAGACACCAACTTTCTGCATTTCTACGCGGCAAGAACCGCTGTCCACCGAGCAAAAGAGGTTTGAAAAAAAAAGGATAGGGACAACTGTTCTCTCAAATTAACAAAGGGAGGGTGCGGAGAGGAGTAATACAAAGTTCAGGTCCCTAAAGGATAAGCAACAGGGAAAACACAATAAGTCAAATGGAAAAAGATAAGAGGGCCCAGGTCATTCCTTGCCTTAGGCAAGTGACCAAGGCAGAACGTGCCGGCTGGGAGGAAAAAACAGCTCGGTGAGGGAAAGGGGGTGGGGAGGACTTTTAATCAATGAGGAAGGGAAAAGAGGGGGTCAAGGTCACTAATAAAGTACTTCGGTAGGCTAGCAGGGAAAGATTCCGAAAGGGAGGAAGGTGGCTACGCGCTGAGGGTGATATGCTCTCCCCTTCCCTGAAGGTTACTGCGGAACCGGACCTAATAGGGGAGAGTGAGCGAGTCAGGGATTAGAGGGGTTGACCAGAAGGGTCCCTGGGGTTGTCGCGATGGTATAGTATGACGTTTCTTCTTCTCGGTGCAACGTTGAGAACTCAGGGTATTGGAGAGTAGGAGTGTTACAAGGCTAATCAACACTGCGGGGAGGAGAATGGAAATCTGATCGCAATAATGTACACTGATGCCTATCAGGTGTCAGAAAATCCAAGGCTGGAGGGGGGAAGTGGGTGAGGAGTGCAGCTGAGCATGGGGAGCTTAGAATGCCCGTAGACACAGGGGAGGAAGATTCCGGATCGGTAGGAGGAGAGTTTGATTTCATTTAAAGGGCTGGAAAAAATTTAGGAAGCACAGCGGGCAAAGCCGCCCGAGAGAAAAAAAAAAGCCACCTGGGGGAGGGGGGGCAAAAAGGAGCCTCGCCAAGAGGGAGGGGTAAAGAAGAAAAGACCGACAAGTAGCAGGCCGGCCGATCAAGGAGGGGTGTGGTTGAAGAGGGAGAAAAAATCCTATCATCTATGGTGAAAAGCAATCACGGGGCCGTCAACGGATGTCGAATATGAGAAAAACTCCTACGAAAAGGACCTGGAGCCGT
>Ga0179593_1290265_pt1 | contig 14222 bp, 20 predicted proteins | sample CZODoug2_1_08_16_FD_185931 | JGI IMG/M metagenome (GOLD analysis project Ga0179593, IMG submission 185931) | Vadose zone soil fungal communities from Angelo Coast Range Reserve, California, USA - CZODoug2_1_08_16fungal (PacBio error correction) | ecosystem: Environmental > Terrestrial > Soil >...
GCCAAAAGGAGATATATCCTCGTCGATCGCCCTGACTGGGTCTGACTATTCAACAAAATAAGAGGGAAGAATCTGAATCCGCCCTGAAAGTACGTGGATTCGACAATGAGGACCGAATTGATAGCAACAAAAGGAGGGAAAGAGGGTAATCTCTCGTGTGGCCCTTGCCTAACGAAGCGATTCAGGCAAGGTTGTTCTCAAGGAGGAGATTGGGGTAATGGAGAGGAGACGTGAGAAAAGAGGGAGATTCCCCCCACCCTGGGGGAGGGGAAAATACAAGTTAAAAGCTATCAGATTCTGGCCTGGAATCAAGTCAACAAGGGGGCGACAAAGGACTGGGTTGACGCACTTAGACCAAATAAGGGAGTGAAAAAAAAGGGAAAGCTGCAGCTTTGAAGTGCCAGTTTTTGGGGGGGTTGGGTTTTGGGGGGGGGGTATGTTTTTTTTTTGGGGGGGTTGTGGGTTTTTTTTTTGTTGTGGGGGGGGTTTGTCGGGAATAAAACCAATAGCACGAGGTCTTTCCATGCATTGGGAGGGCGGGACAGTTGAGGTTATGATGGAGCTGCTCTTCGGGCGGCGAAAGACACAGTTGCAGGGCGGGTACTTTCCTCACTGAGGAGTATCATTTTGACAAAAGAAAACAAGAAAAAAACTGATCATTCAATGATTGGGGAGGAAAAAATGCACACGGGCTATGGTGGAACACTATTTTTCCAGATCATCGAATGACGACAAGAAGAGCACGGAGGCAGGTGAAATGGACGTGGAGGGAGATGAAAATAGAAGGAATCCTCCGTATGGTGGACGTCGCCGGCAGGGAATCTTACATGACGCTTCATGGAAAAGGGTAAATAATGAATGGATGCAGTTGGGGGGTGGTTCATTAGGAGGGGCGGTAAAACCCTTTCATCTGGCTAGGGGGGAAGTTGCTCCGTAGAACGCTAAAAGGGGGAGGAGGTTATGGCCTCGGAGAGGCAGAGCAAAGAGGAGAGGGATAGACATCGGTTGTAGGGGAACTTGACGCTCTGACATTTCTTTAAGGGAGAAAAAATGTTAATTCACCGTTAAGGCTTTGCGCCCTCGAGGGATGTGCGGTCCGTGGACTAGATTATTGTGGTGGGAGAGGGGGTATGAAAAAAAAACATCGGGGGTCGCTCTTTCTGGTGAGGGGAGACCCACTAATTCAAGGGCAAAGAGACGGTATCCTCCGTGGTATCACAAGGGTCAAAAAAAAAGGGCTGGGACAACATGGAATGAGAGTGGTCAGGCAGCATTGTGTGTGAAAAAAAAAAAAGGACTCATGACGAGATTGCAGGAATAAGGGGGGCAGAGCACAGCGCAGAAGGAACAACTGACGGTTTAGAAAAAAGGGGGGGAGGATTTGCGTCTGAAGGTTGGTTCATCTTTCCGTAGAAGAAGGACAAACGGATCAAATCTTGAAAAAAAAACAAGGTAGACTGGATGGGTACTGGAATAAGAAAAAGGAAAGGGAAGGGATGACATAAGAGATGGGGGGGAATGGTGAGCAAAAAATGACTATCCCTTCGAAAACTAAAAAAGCTTCATCATGAGCCTGACTGCAATCAAGCATTAAAAGAGAGTTCGAAATTCGTCGGGTCTTATGTCGTTTGCCGGAAGAGGAAAAAAAGGAAAGGGGAACTGCAACTGCCCGCAAGGAAACTCGACTGAAATGGAACGAACAGCAATAGGAATATAAATCTCAAACAAAAAAAATTGGGAGTAAAATAAGGACAAAAAGGGTCAATAGGCAGACTTTGCTGGGAATTGAAAATAATTGACCCTTGGTCTCCAGCGGCCAGGCGAGGGAAAAAAAGGGATGTCCGAAACAAAAACATTAAAAGGACCTAGTGTTAACAACGTGGTTCGGCAATCGGGGGACCGTGGAGGAACGATTATGGGATGTGCCCACCGTACTCAAAAAAGTGCTAAGGAGGGGAGGGTGGATTTGGGGACGACAAAGTCAAAAACTCCCGCCTGTATCCAGGGGCCTCCAAAAGAGATTGATTCTCATGAACAAAAGACAAAGGGAACAGTCAACGATCTCAAGGGCAATACCAGAAACAGGAGGGCAGAGGCATTGAAGAAAGATGCCCAAAGGTAGGAGAAAGGCCTTTTCGTACCTCAGGTTGTCGGGATAAAAGTCAGTTGTCTGAAAGACCTGGGGAAGACGTTAGTCTGTCAGTCACTATTGAGGGAAAGGGAGCGGAAAGAGACGGTCCGCTAAGCTGCCACACACAGAGAAAGAAAGAAGAAAGTACCAGAGGGCTGAAAAAAAGGGAGAAAATTTGGGATCCACGTAGAATGGGGGAACTCAAAAGAAACATGAAGTTATGTCTGTAAAAGAAAACTGAAATGAAAGAGGGAACCAGAGTGAACCAGCAAGGATGGTAAAAGGAAAAAACCAAAACACCATTCAATACGCTACGATAGGATTCGCACACCAAGTAGCGGAGCGTCAACCCTCGTACCGTGGACAAAGGGGAAAAGAAATGGTCAAACCTCTAAAAAGCCACCTATATGTCTATCTCGCCCGGAAGGAAAAAAACCTAGAAATAGAAGCGGGTAGCTGGAGACGTTGCAAATGCAAAAAGGAGAAAACGGGTTGTTTACCTCAAACTAAGAAAAAAAAAGGTTGTTGAGATTCAAGAAAACCCATGACGTGCTTCCGCAGGAAAAAAGTGGAGCGAAGAGAAGCCATCCGGATGGAGGAAATAGGAATGCCTCAGACGCTCATCGCATCAAAAATTACAGAGGGTAAGGTGCGGCGTGCTCCACAAACCGGTAGGAAATGAGAATGAAATGTCTGGTTATAATAAAAATCAGCCCTGTTGCTAGGATACCCGCCAAAGTTGGATCCGTTCAACCCGATAGTGGAGGGAAAAAAAAGGCGATGCGGGTAAAAGTAACCACGACAAGAAGGGGAGGGGCGCGAATCGTCTCAGAAAGACAACTTGTGTCCCCGCATCAAGAGAAGAAAGAGTGAATGACGGCTGAGGGCAAGAATGCAGCCAAGATGCGCTTGATCGGGGAGAGAAAGATCCACAAAGTGGGACTCATATTACAAAGTGGGGGGGGATCCAGCAATAGAAACTTTAAAAATAGGATAAGGGGGTTATTGTGTTCCCGTCAAGAGAAAAAGAAAGCGTCAATAAATAAGTCGAAGAAAAAAGAGGGACGCGGCTCCAGTATCACCCACCAGACCTACTACTCTCAGGTAAATACTGCACATCGCTAAGCTAAGGAATGACCATAGTCAATGAAACATAGGGGGGAGACGGCCTCGGTTGAGGCACTGACGGGGGTGCAATCAATTTCCTGTCAGCGAGGGGGAAAAAAAAATGTGTCCGGCTGTCTAAGAGAAAGAGTGTTTAGTGTCACGCAACGAGAATTTGCTGAAGAAAAAGAAGACATGGCGGCAGGAAGTCTCAACAACACACGTGGGAAGAGGATATGCCCCCCGTCGTGGTCGAAAAGAACAGAGACCTTCTCGTTGTCGTGAAGATTAAAAAGGATCCGCCTTAAGTCCGGGAGGCAACATGAAAAAGACCGAAATTGGATAGAAAAATAGAAAATTCCGAAAATCATAAGGAGTGACCTGGGGAACAGGGAGGCCTTAGCGATGTCATTAGCGGTTGATAGGAGGTTCTGGGTTGGTGATAATGAAAAAGAGGTATTAAGGAATCCCAAGGCTGGAACTGGGGAAAAAATACAAAGTCAGGGAAAAGTAACGATCTTGGGAAAACCTCCAACAAACTCTTGGGGAAAAGATCGGTGGACGCAAGTGACTGGGCGAGAAGAGCAATCATAGTTGGAAACAAAAAAAGGGGGCCACAAGGAGGGAAGATCCTAGAGAGGCACAGCTGAGATGATTGGCGCGGCACAGTTTGGGATTGATGCTTATATCGGGGGAGCTCTCTGGGGAGCGAAATCCAACGTTCAAAAAAATTTCGGGCGGGACTTTCCGCAATCGCGTGATTCTCATAAGAAAAACAATTCGCAAGGAGAGATTAGTGAGGTAAGCAGTTTGGAGAAAAGGATTTGGATGGAGATCACCCAGTGTATGAATCGAATTGGGCAACGATAAGTTATTTTGGAGAAGGACGAATGTTACCGGGGGAAGATGCCTAGATCGCTGAGGGGAAAAAGGATGTTGTGCCGGCGGAAGGGAAGGTGAATCGCAATGACGAAAAAATGGTCATTTAGGTAGCAGGAATCCGGGAATGGAATAAAAATCCTTGAACCGAATTTAGTTTGGATGGAGGAACCATAAAGCTAGAAAGAGGGGCTGTGCAATCCGTATCAAGAGTCAAAAATTAGTACGGTGTAACTTCTATATTAAGCGGAACGGGCGAGATATACATTCGTTGGTTGGGTGTTCCCGCTCTGACATTCTTGGCCTGAGAAGGGAAAAAAAGGCGGTTGATCCTCGAAAGATCTGCAGATCCTTCTCGGCGCGAGGAATGGGGGGGGGGGGGGGTGGGGGGTCGCGTTGGGAGATCAAAAGTGCTGGGTAGACTCTGGGGTTGAGTATCTTTTTGGCAGGTATTGGGAAACGAACGTCCGCTTAAGGGGAGAAAAATCGTTTGTAAATGGATAGGGAACACAAGGGGTCCTCATTATCCGGTGCGGAAAAAGTAGTCCAAAGCTCTGCTCCTTGGGGGATCGGAGAGAGGACCTATGAGAGTGCGGAACATTGCGTGCCAACTAAGAAAAAAAAAAAACCAGAATGAATGGATCCCGGCAGGACTAAAATGAAACCTTCGCTGTATTAGGTGAAATTCTAGGAAGAGCGACTTAACCTCCGAGCGGGAGGTGCAGGAACTTTATATCGGGAAGGTAAGAAACCGTCCAGCATGCACGAAATTGGCATCTCTTGGGAAAACGGGAAGTTTTGACTGTGTTTGGCGTCAAAACTCGATCAACTGCAGCGTATCAGCTTACCTCCCAGAGCGGCAAAGCAAGATGCTTTTAAGAACATCGGGTCCTAGCCGACGAAGGGGAAAAAAAAAATGGTTCGTGTCTTGGAAGGAAAGGAAGGGAAGAACTTGAACAAAAATAAAAGATAACCTTGAATGGTCTGCGATCGAAAATCTATTTGCCTTTCCTGGGCACTCGAAAACGAAAAAAAAAAACAACGGAGGATGAAGGGAACTCATCTAGAGAATTTCCCAAGAAGGAAAGAGGGCTTGGAGGGGGCCATTGCAAAAGAGACCGGGGAGAAAAGGACAAAGCGCGGGAAAAAATGGGGGTGAAATCAAAGGATCGCGTGGAACTCACATACGGATAGGTCTAACCGTCGCTATCTAAACTACCTGTGACAATATGCGGACTAAGCTCCCATTTGGGGTCTCATGATCATCGCGGACCCGCTTGTTCGTTGCGCGTGATCACCGAGGACTTTTGCCGTTAGACGATGCCGTGCTCAGATGGGAAAGGACAACTTCGGCATTGACGCTGGGCAGAAACGACAAAAACTAAACAAGAAAGGCGATCAAGAGAGGGGAAAGGGAGAGAGGGAAGTCCAGTTACACAGTAAAAGCGGTCCGCGAAAACCATAGAATCTGTCGTGGGAGAAGAGGAATAATGAAATATGCCTTCCAGTACGCAGGCAAGGTGTCATTTCGTCTAACGAGAGGGGAAAAAGGAGGGGTGAATACCAGGTGCTAGGGAACTTCTTAAAGGTTACTTGGCACGTAAGCTGGGACTGGGGAGAATCCGTGCATCGGGCTCAAGCTTGCCACCAAAATAGGCCTCTACAAACCCAGGACGTTAGGGCTGAAGACAAATCTGACATAAAGGGAGAAAGAACTTTGAATCAAATAGGAAGTGGAATCTAACGCATCAACGCCTGGTAGTAGAGGACCAATTCCACTGAATAAGTGCAATGAGCGACCAAAGACACTACTTTTGTACGCTTAATATCCAACAGGGGCACAAGTAATGCGTCTGAGAGTATAATGGTTCCGCACTTACACAGGAGGATAGAAACGCCACCGTAAGTTAACTCAAACGTGAAAAGGGACAAAGACAATGTCCAAAAAGTGGTAAAAAAAGAACAACCGTATGGTCGATCTCGCCCGTCAGATGGGGGATGAAAAAGACTCCTATGCCGAAGATACGCTAATAGCCAAGGAGTTTGGAACGGATTGCCAACTGAAAAACTCAAAGGGGTGTAATCGGGAATCCCACGAAGTGAAACACAAAAGGATTGTGAGCCAGAATCAAAGGATACAAGGCCCCCAGGAACGCGTCAAGAAGGGGCAAAAAAAAAAAAAAGGGTGAAAAGGAACCTGGCATCAGACAGATGGAAGAGAATGCCTCTGAACTGACATTCTCCACACCAAGAATCGGTAACCTGAAAGCAGGGGAGACAAAACGAAGTGGAATCTTTAGATCGGTGGGTGATATAAAAAAAAAGGACGGGCAAGGACAACTTCATTGAAGTGACAAGGAAGGAAGGGGGGTGGTATCTCATGGACATGACAGCGAGGGAGAGAAACGAGATTGGACTGCTTTCAGCAGCCAGAGGCAACTCATCATCTACCAACAACTGGTCCCGCAATCAGAACGAATTCGTGATACCTGAGCTGATCCGTCCTTCTTAGAAGAGGGGAAAGAAGGAAGAGGAGATCGCCAACACTAAAGATGAGGCAAAACAAAAGGTAGGTGTCGCATATTCCAATCGTTGGTGGGGGGAGGTCCAGTCAGATCAAATCTTTCTTAAGGAAGGTTGTGCCCATAAAAAGAGAATGCACCAGCGTGGAAAGAAGGAAGGACGAATCAGAGGAGCTTATACAAAGAAAGGGAAAAAAACCAACTGAAAAATGAGACAGGGATAAAAATCGTACTGAAGAGAAAGAGGTTCCATAGGCACGGGAAACAAGGAGTCGGGGAGGCACTCGGGGAGTCAAAGGACAGGTCTGTTTGCAAGGTCGGGTCCCTCATGGGTTGAAAGAAGAAGGGTTCCTCAGCACTCTTAGGGGGAAGATTTTTTTAGTAAAGAGAGAGGCAAAAAAAAAGTAGGAATACAACTCATTCCGCTTGGGAGATATCAAAAAACAACACGTAGTAAGTAGAAGAGAGATCCACTGCCTTAAGTGCATAACTCCTTAGTCAGGATAAAGGAGGAGGTGTCGTGAATATAAAAACCAGAGTATCGAGAGAGAGACCTAAGAAAAATTCCTTGGCAATAATTATAGACAAAAGAAAGAGTTCAGTGTACAAGAGGCCGCTGATCACAGAGGATTCAAAATGCCAGAGGTGACAGGGCAGGCGCTTAGGCAAGGGGAAGGGTGTTTATCAAAAGGACTATTCGTCGGTGGGTGAAATGGATGAGCTGATCGAATGTGGTCCTCTTATTCCAACCGGGGGAAAGTCTATGTTGACAGGGTAAAAAAAACAAATTTAGAAAAATTGAGTATCGATCTTTGCCGAGGATAAAACGATTGAGGGCAGAAACTATATGGACGCATGAAGGGACTTGGGTGAGAAACCGATCAAGCAAACAATCTTGGGCCTTAAAACATTTGATTTATCATAAAAAGCAGATAGCACGAATGGCGGGCAGGGAGTGGATTGCCGGAAAGTTGGATTTAGTGAGTGAGAGCGGCTCCGAAGGAAAGAAAAGAAACTTTAAAAAAAGGGGTCCAGAGAGGTCCGCAGAGCGTTATTACATGAGAGACCAGGGGGGGCACGCGAACGCTATTTCATTAAAAGGGGGCTGTAAAGTGAAGCAAACAAGCGCTGGTGAAAAAAAAATAGTGAACAGATTCTAAAGGAGGGGGGGTTGATACCAGCGGGAAAACAGTTAAGCGGGATTCCGAGGCAAGGGAAAGAGGAAATAAAAAGCCGGTTATGGACGGGCGCCGGGGAGGGATCTGCAAGGACCTTCAGTGGAGAATTTAGCGAAAAAAGTAGGCACATCATTTGGTGGGAACATTATGTAGTTGGGGAGGGGCTGGAACCCAGGGCCATTGAATCTCATTTGGTGGCAAGACCGATAACAGATCAGGTTGTTAAGATTGGGGAAGGGAAGACAGAACAAAAGGAAAGGGAGATAAGACATATCGGTGGAATAGGAAAGCTCTGACATCGTGAAATTCGAATCCCTGCGAAAGGCGCTACGAGCGCTCGAAGTGGGCAGATGGAACGGATGAAAGGTTTTTTGGAAGAAAGTAGACAGAAGGAAGGGGTAATCTGGGTGCGCTCTTTAGGGGTGGGAGGGTATATTGTTTAAGCCATCACTCCGTCTTTTCAGGGGGCGAACAGCTTTTATCCTCCGTATAAATCTAAATTAGCCTTGGACGGGGCAAAAAAGGGGAAAGGTTTCGGAGAGTGGGGTGTGGAAAGAGGAGAGGAATCGACTCGAAGGGCGCTCAACAGTGACGTGAAAAACAGAACGCGACAAGGTCTATTCGACAAATGAAGTTATACCCGGAAAGGAAGGACTAAGAACTTTGAAGATGGAGAAAGGGAGACTGTTCATCGACAGAAGCCACGAGTGGCTTTTTAATCCAGGGAAGGAGTTGGTCACTTAACGAGGAAGCAAGATGCAAGAGCTGTGGGAGAGCAAAGTATAAGGCGTTTTTGGAGGTGGGTTTATCAAATGGACGCTCCCTGTCGAATAAGGAAGATCGCTTCAAGACCCTCGACGAAGAGATAAAACGAAAATCAAGGAGGTTGACGACACGGTCATAAGGAAAAAGCTCGGTGTTCCACATGGGGAATTTCCTTTTTGAGCAAGCCCGAAGGGAAAAAAAGGTCAAGAGTGCTGGAGAACCGAAAAGATCGACTGCAGGGAAAACATTGAAAACTTAGTAAGACACCAGAAAACCAAATCAACTGGAGGGTGTAAATGAGGCGATCTTTGTCACATTAAGGCAACTAGCTGGTAATTGGAGGCATCGAGAATTTCCGTTCTCACAACCCATGTGTGACAGTTGGGGAGGCAAGGTCGGGCGAGAACGCCGGCAAACCGATATAGACCAGAGTGGTACAAGATATTCGGCAAAAAAAGGAGCGGACTGGCCCTTCTCAAAATAGGAGTCTGAATACCGCTCGAAGTGGTAAGATACCGGGGGAGGTTGCTCAAACAACTCAACAACAAGACGATTCTCGCTCATAGTAGTGGAAGGCTATCATGAGGGGGCATAATTGAAACGAGGTAGAACATTGGGAACAAGAACGAACTCGGGGTGCAGTTGAAGGAAGAAAGGCAAGGATAAACTTTCCAAACTTTGATAGACTAGGAAGTTACGGGTTAGGTCGGCAGAACATTTTACGTCGATCTGATAGACTGGTCGCTGATCCTTCTTTATTCGGCAAACTGAGGATCTCAAGACTCGTCAGAGGGCGAGAGGGCCACACAAAAAGGACCCAAAGAAAGAAATATGCGAGCAAGAATCTAATTAAAAATATACCACGGAGGATAAAAGAATGGACGCAACAGAGCCGGATAAGTTATAGGAACAACAATACCCGAAAGAATCGAACCCATATGGACCATAGACTCACAGGTCTAAAAAACCTCAAAAAAATCTATCAAGAGCTAAGATATTCGCGTAACAACTATGGAGAGAAGCAGGGTAAAAGCACCGTAGCCCGAAGCAAGTCCGTTATGCACGAGTTCCAGCAACTGAACCACACCATCTGTCTTACACCTTGATAGGATCGAACGAAGAAAAAAATGGGACCGTCGGAGCTTGGGGACGGTGCCAAAAGGGAAACTTAGAAAGCAGATAAAGGTTGTACCCAAATCCAAGGAAGACAACAAATGAAGGGGGGGAATATGACAGCTCTAAGGAGCAACTGAGGAGAGCACAGAAGAAATGTTCAGTCAACATAGGGAAGCGAATAACGCCACACATGCCCCCCCGTATGAGTTCCGAGGATTCGGCCGAATAAAACATGCAGTCCTCAAGAAAAAAGAATTGCAGCTAAGTGGTGTAAGTCAGACAAAATAAAGAAAGAAGGGCAATTCTAAGTATCTTGGGTGAGAGAGAAAGCACCAGAAGAAAATGGGGGATACTCTATGTAAAAGTAAGCCAATCGCATGGAAAAGGAAGCCGGGGAAGGCGGGAGATAGTCATAAATGGTGTGTTAGTAGGTCATACATACATATTTTCGTCTGGCAAAATTTAACTACACAGCGGAGAAGGAGAAAAAAAACAAGCAAAAATCAAGGAGGTCCCTGGAAACCACTTAGAGAGGGACGGGAAAAAGCCGAAAGAGAGATTCGGTCATCGAAAGGGAAACAAGCGTCAAAGGAGGAAAAAAAACTGGCGAAAAAAAAAATCTGATTCTATAAAATGGCCAGTCCAAGATTGGGAGAGGGGGGCTCGGACAATTCGTCAAAGGGGGGGGGGGTCAGCAGATTAAGGGGGGAAGAAAAAGGCAGAAAACTAAGAGGGGAGGACTTAGGATGAAAAACGTGTAAAATGGGTCGCACAGAAACAATGACTGACATCGGTGGGGGAGCCCTGAAATAATTGCGGAAAGCAAGCTATAACAAAAAGTCACCAACAAATACAGAAAGAGAGGGAATCGAAAAGAAGGAAGTGACATATGAAACGAAAAATTGATGCGGAGCTGGCAAAAGGGGGGACACGACCGGGGAGGGTTTGAATGCGTCAGAGTGTTGGCAGTCCAAAAGAAGAAAGAAAACTCTCGTAAGGGTGAAATAGTCCGAAAACGGGCTATCCCGTATACGGAATCATACCACGAAGTACTCTCTTCCTCACAAAAAAGTAGAGGAGAAAAATAAGGGTTAGAAGGACGTCTTAAACGAAAAAGAGAGGAGCATTACACCCAAATTGCGAAGGGAAAGACGCAAAGAAAAAATGACAGGGTGAAAAGAACGAATTAGCAAAACATAAACTGAAATCAAAGACTCATAAAAAAAAACAGGCTTTTCACTTGCCTAAAATGAGAAGTATTAAGGAGGGGAAAGCACGGAAGGGAGAGGGGGGGGGAACGGTAATAATCTTATTCGAGGGGGAAAGATTATCACCCACCCTGGTGAAAGAATGGAAAAAACAAGTGAGAAAATCCTAGAAAGGCGAAAAAGGAAACACCTGCTTTTATGCTAAACCGGAGTGAACAAGGATGGCTTGTGAAAGAGAAGTCAAAAGATTGGACGGCCAGTTGATGAGAAGAAGACCGCGGGGCATAGAGTCCAATGACTGCAAGGGGAGTGGGATGAAGAAAGGAGCGTACGAGAGCGGGCAGAAAGCACGAAATGAACCGGCGTTGGAACTTGAGACAGAGAGTTATCATGGATTATCCAAGAAATAAGAGGAATGGAATGGTGGCGGTACCGGGGGGAAAGGGATTGTATAGCACAACAAGGGGTGTACAGATTCACAAAGAGAACAGTAGTGGTGTTTTATCACGGCCAATCAAGTTACTCGAATGTTCCACGGGGAGCTAGGAAAGAGGAGGGCAATTAGGGAATGAAGGGGAACGGACACAGGGCAAAAAAAGGTTGCTGATGACGCATTTAGGAAAAGGGAACAGCATTCCTAGTTATCACCAGAAGGTGGGGGGGGGGGTGAACTGGGTCTTTGAAGGGTACAAAAAAGCTACAGGGGAATTGGGCAAAATCCAGTATCACCGCTCACCGGTAGGGGAGGGGGGGCACTTCGGAAGCTCTCATCATCGCGTAAGGGGAGATAGACAGAAGTTTTTGAGTTGGAATCAAGATACCAAGGAGGGGGGCCTGGCAAATAAAAAGGGGGGAGCGGTGGTCACAAACTCAAAGGAAAAAGAGTGTGCAGGACGAAGATAGAGGCTATGAAGGGGGGGGGGGGTGTCGAGTGGTCGTTACCATCCTTGAAGGTAACTCATGGTGTTGAGATCTGGAGTTAAAGGGGAAAGGCATAAAGTCCGAGGAGGGGGGAAAGGCGAAGCGTTTAGAAAAGGGGACACATGGGATAAGTTTGAAAAAAATCCCCCGGGGCTCAGCCCCAATGTACATTTATTTGCTTGCTCGGGGGGTTGGCCAGCTTACGGATCGGAGCACGAAAAATCCTGTGGAATTGCAACGAGAACAAAAAAAAAAAGATAGTAAGACTGATTTATGAAAGGCAAAGGGACAAGGGAACTTTGGAGAGGATACCGGTTGGGGGAAGAGGCATCCGGACACTGCGCTCAAGAGAGTGCGGCCTTGAAATCGAATTTTGACTGAATGCCGCACTTGGCAATAGTGGGGGAGAGAAAAAGGGGGGGGACTGTGTGGCAAAAATGAGGAAGACCCGAGCGCAAGAGCAGGTATCACTGCAGTCATCGAAGGGCAGAAGGGGTTTACGCACTTACTTGAGGACTCGCACACGAGGCTTAAAGGTGACGGGTGCGGCAAAGCGGACTTGCAAAAAACTGTGAAATGAGAAGGCAAAAAGGCAAAATTAAAAAATCAGGAATTGACTTTTAACTACTCATAATCGCTCTCAACAACAAGGAGAGGGGGGCTGCTTTCACCAGGAATCAGAGGGCGTTAAAGCCAGTCGAAGAATTTCCCGTTGACCAAGAAAAGATGTGACCCATTGGCTTCAGAGATCGAAGTCCGCAACCAAAAAAAGGGAATTGGACGAGGTTCGCAAGATGAAAGGTGTCGTACACGAGCTGCAAGGGGAAAGTGGTAAAAGAAGGAAGATATCCGCAGGGAAAGGGAGAAATTGATAGGAATTTGGCTCAACACACCCAAAGGAGAGGCGGAAAGCGAAAGCTCATACAAAATATATTTGAGGAAGCGGGGGTCCCCACTGAAAAAGAGGAAGGAAAAAAAAGTCAAAAAGGACCCGCAGCGAAGGGAAGGGACCAAGGGAAGATACAGCGAGGCAGTTCGTTCTAAAAAATTTCCGAAAAGAAAGTTGTCTGATGCGCGGGATGTCGGCGTTGTAGCTTAGGACTGAGGAGAGGAAAAATAGGAAGAAAGGAACAGGGACACCCAATGATAAAAAACTAGTACAAGTTTGGGGTGGCTGAACGCAAGTATAGGAAAAAAGTGGATACCACGTGATCAAAGACTGGAGGAAGGGAAAGACGATTGATGGGAGGACAAATTTACCACGGAAATGAAGGAAAAACCAGGGAAAACTGAGTATAAACCCAGAAAACAGAACTAAAGCAAAAATTTCTCTGAAGGATACCGAAAGGAGGAGATCAGAAAACTCAGATAATGGAGAAAAAGAAAAGGTTCAGAGCAGAATAGGAATAGAAATTAACTTAAAATTGTCTTCTCTCCCTTTAAATGGGATCAAGAATTCCAGATGAATACCTCTAGATACGAGAGGTTTAAGTTGAGTAAAATGTCAAAAGAAAAAAACCTGTTTGGGTAGACCAGAATCCCCGAAAAATACAGGAAAAAACTGATTGGAGACCGTCCGTATGCGGGTCTACGTTCTCAAATTAACTAGCGCAGATTTCAAAAACGTTTGCAGGCCGGCCACCAAGTATGAAAAAGGACCGATATGGAAGGGAGGGGGAAAAAAGACAAGGAACTAGGGAAAGGAGACGGATTCAAAAAGAGAAAGGAAGGGTTCGGCATGAAAAGAGTTCGGGGTTTATATCACATCAAACCTGTGCTTCAACTGGGGGGAAAAGAAGGAAAAACATTAAAAGGGCGAGTAAAGGAGTGGGGTCGCAGACTTTAGGAGATTGGCTGTAAAATTAAACGCGCCCGCCGGGGAAAAGGGGGAGGGTTCTGTCCGCCAAAAAGCGATCTCTCATCGAACGCCCCAATCCAAGTATGACTACATCGGGGATAGGAATACAGCGAAAGAAGTGCATTCACAAAGAATTCTCTTGATCGGGCGAGGAAAAAGAGGCGTAACCGATAGGGAGAAGGCAAACGGTTTGGTGGTGACAGCAACAGATCAAGAGGCTTTCTGAGATAAAACTTTTTTTATTTGGGCCCGTCAAGAGACTTCACACTCAGCGGGGGGGACAAACGTAAGTAATTAGGGGTAATAAGAGGCGTAAGGAGAAAAGGGACCAGAGACAGAGAGACAGGGGGGAAATCGGGGACTGGACAGAGGGAGATGAGAAGGTTAAGGAGGGGAAAAGGACTTATGCTGAGAGCGTCCTCTTTTGTCACTGACATGGGAGGGTATTACGAAAAATTGGTGGGAGACAGAAGATCCACCTCTTGTAATTTTGGGGAAAGACAAACGGGCTGAAAGAAAGAAGTCTCCCAAGAAGGGGCA
>Ga0179593_1395703_pt1 | contig 14222 bp, 15 predicted proteins | sample CZODoug2_1_08_16_FD_185931 | JGI IMG/M metagenome (GOLD analysis project Ga0179593, IMG submission 185931) | Vadose zone soil fungal communities from Angelo Coast Range Reserve, California, USA - CZODoug2_1_08_16fungal (PacBio error correction) | ecosystem: Environmental > Terrestrial > Soil >...
GGGGGGGAGAAAATGGTAGAAGGGGGGGACATCGCGACTATTATCCTGTCATCCTAAAGGGGTCCTTGCGAGGTCCGCTGCTCAAAGGGCAAAAATCTTGGGAGAAAAGTTGAAGTGGTGAAAAAGAACGACGCTTGGGAAGTGACGCCTTGCGCTGAAACGAAACGTGGGGGGGGACGGGTCCAGAGCCGAGACGCGGCGAAAAGAAACGGAGGGGAAACCATCCTTAGGCAATCCCTTGGGGAAGCAAGGAAAGGGGAAACGGGGGGGGGGGATGTCCGCGCAGGTTGCCAAAACGCAACAGGGCCTCGCGTGGCGGCGTCCTCTTCAAAAAGGGCGCAAAAGGGGAAGACGTCGGGGTGCCCTTCGGGCCAGGCCGCGAAGTGCTAGGGAACCTTTTCAGACAGAGTGTAGGGAGTGGGGGAAGGCCGGGGCAGGCATTCCACAGGGCAGAAAACGGGAGGGGAAGCTCACGGTCTTTAACCCACTGGATGCGCGGGTCCCATGTGAGGGGCTGCTTTGACTGAGGGAGAGGAAAAGGAAACATTGGGGGTACACTCGCGGTTCCGGTTTCATGCTTCACTCTTTTTAGAAGTCGTCAGTCCTCCCGTTTTCAGACGGGAAAGGTTGAAAAATTTTCGTTCCGGTGACTTCTCCGGCGCAAATTGACAAAGTACAAGCACGAATATCTTAGTTTTAGGGCACGCTGCAAAAACAAGTAAGGTTTGGTAAGTCGCATCCCTTGGGAAAGGGCTGAAGGGGAAGGTTGGGAATTGCTAAAACGTCCACTGTTCTGTGGACGGCTTCTGGGTGTGGGAAGAAGGGCGCCTCAGAGGGGACGCGGTGAAAAACAGGATAATTGTCGGGAGGGACACGGAATAGGCGGGGTTAAACCCGTCACCAACTTTGAAGGCGACGTGCCAAGTGAGGGGGACTTGGGAAGGGAAAAGGGGAAGGAATTGAACTCGGCCCAGAAAGGGATTTTTCGGCGGCACAGAAGTCGAAGAGGGTGAAAGAAGGGGGCGAGAAGTGAACAAACTTGGCCCGCCGTCTTGTGTTTTTTGTGGGGGGGTTGGGGGGGGGGGGGGTTTCGGCGGTGCCGGGGGCGTACGGGGGGAAGGAGAAAAGAAAAAGACTACTACGAAATGGGGGGGGGGCATTGAAAAGAAGCGGGGATCCTGGGAAATGTCGTCTAGGAGCGTAAGGGGGAATCTCGCTTGTTTAGTTTGGTTCATGGAGGTAGTAAGGGGGGTAGAAGGGGGGCACGGCCCGCAAAAGCAGGACTGAATGTTCACACTTTGAACGGGTATGCACCGTAATGGGGTTGAAAATCACAAATGGGCGTGGGGCGACGCGTGAGCGGAAACTGTCTAAAAACAGACATGAAACCCAGGGGGAAGGGAAAAAAAAGGGGAGGGGGGAAGACACGAAAAACAATATCCGAGCCTACGTGGTCAAAGCCGACTCTATGTTGCACACGGAGGGACCTGGGAAAAAAAACAGAGGGGGGGATTGGCCTTGGCGTGTAACGAACCCACCGGGGGGGGGCTCTCCTTTGGCTGGTGGGTCCAAGGAGGAGAAACAAGGATGGAAAGAGGGGGCCAGGCGATGGGGAAGGTTTCCAATATTGCTAAAAACCTCAAGGGACGGGTTGGTCGCCGGAGGGAGCCCCGAATAATCGGTCGCTCTCTAAAAACGGGGGGAAAGAGGAAAAAGGAGGGATCATACTAAAAGGCAGTGGTGGTGCGCTGTCCCTCGCTCCCAAAGACGCACGACGACAGAGTGAACGTAAAGAAAGGCAACTCGGGTCTCCCTAAAGTCCCCTCACCCCGGCAAGGCCCAACTTGGGGTCGACCAGCCAACCCCCCGCCCCCCTGTAGAAGCAGTTCCCCGCCCCCGTGACAAACCAAAAAAGGAATACCGTCGCTCACCAATCGGGCCCCAAAACTGACGTCCCCATCAAGTACCCCAAAGAACAATGGAAAAATACCTGAAAACACCCTATCCTCCAAGGCCATGAAGGACCATCACAACAGCGACGTCCCCGTTAAAAAGGACAAGAAAAAGGGGGGGAAAGGGAAAACAGCATCTGGAGAAGTTTCAAAACGGGAAATCAGGTAACAACAAACGCGGAAGAGGGGGGGGAAGGGAAAAAAGGACTGAAGCCTAATACGGCATCAAAAACAAGACTGAAGTATGAGTGGGTCATTATAACTATCAACAAGGGCGAAAACAAAGGTGAAATAAAAAGAAATCCAATCCCAGTCTATTTTAGCAACGGGCAAAACCACAGCAAGACATTTGAAGGGGTGCGGGAAAAAGCAACGAAAAACCCGAACAACCATACGTTCGCCAATCAAGTCTCCCGATAGACGCATCCGACTGTAAAAAAAGGCGGGTCCAGCCGCCCCGGGAAGGATCGAACGTATCGAACAAGCCAGCGAAGGAAAAACCCCGACGAACCGAAAACCTGATGCGACTGGAGGCGTCGCTGGACAGGGGTACAGGGGGTGGGGGGGGCAATGTCATGAGGTGGGGAAGTGGCCCCCCCAATAAACCAGGATGAAGGAAAAAAAGGGAAAGAGACTACAATCCGACTGTGGGGTCAAAATGGGCCAAAAAACTACCCATATTAGAAAAGGGATTATAAAAAAAGAAGTAATAATCTCTTGCCGGTACAGAGGTTGCTCCTTGGGGAAACTTCGCCAACCTCCGTTTGGACCCAGTTCCAGAACGAATTCACAAACGAACAGGACCTAAGGCGCCGTGCCCGACAAGAAAGGTCAAAAATAGCCCGGAAAAAAAGGGAGGGGAGGAAGGTGTAAACAAGACTTCCTTTCACAACCACAGAAGCCCTTCGCGCTGGGAGACGACAAAAAGCATTCCAATCCTGGACAAAAAAAACCCATGCGAAAGCTGCCCGACCTAAGAGGAAAAGATACGCACGGGGTCGCGTGGAGGGGAGAAATCCTCGGGGGAGAAAACCCGTTACGCAGACCCGCTGGAACCGAGTCCGGGGAGAACCGCACGTATCTGGACGGCCGGGGGGGGTGTGCAAAAAATCCGGAAGGAGACATTAAGGGAGAACGGTTCCACGATACGTCCGCGAACGGGGAGAATCAAAGCCCGCCCTTCGTCTGGGAGAAGGTGGATCAATTTTTACTGGGAGTTTTAGAAGCGGGGAAGGTAACATTAGGGACTTTGTTTCCACTCTAGCAAAGGTGTGGGGGGGACGAAGAGAGGGGTGAAAAGACTTTCTACAATGCTGCTTCCATGGAATGCAACCAACATATGGAAAACAAGGAGGGTGTGTTCGTCTTTAAAAAAAAGCGATTCTCTCCAGAAGTAGTTTTTCAGCCCCGCCATTGGTGGAGGGGAAACAGGGAGGGGTCATGGCGCGTGATGGCCAGCGTCCACAGATCCGCTGAGGCAAAGGGACTTGTAGTCGCTTCACGGAACTCCCCCGCTAGCGTATCTTGTGGAATTTCCCATCTCAGACCGGAAAAGGAAAACAGCAACAGGGGAGAAGAAAAGAAATCGGACTGCAGAAGGCGAACTGCGCAGCGTAATACATAACGACGGGGAGCACGGGGAAGAACAGAGCGGACCAGCGTCTCGAAAATGAGGTGGCAGCAAGGAGCGCTTGTACATCACCAGAACACAAACTCTCACCAAGATTAGAGAGCAGGAATAAAAAAGTTCAAAGGCCATATCGGGACCTCGAGGATGGGCCAGAAAAAAAAGGAGACTGCCCAGATCACGAAAAAGGCTCGCATGAATAGAGGCGATTGGGAAAAAAAAAAGCTGAATTATCCCTGAATTCTAGGCCAAGAAAGGAAAGGGATCTTTTACACACCAAGGGCCAACAGGCTTTTGTCGGCCTCGTGCACACAAAAGCAAAGGCCGCAAAGCTGGGGAGCCGGGCGAAACCGCACCATTTCGGACGATCAAATGAAAGAGTCCGGGGGCCATCTTCCGACGATCAAAAACCCACCCGGGGAAGCATCTCTCTACACAAAAAAAAATTCGTCGGTCAGAGCTGTCGGTTTGGTGATCGGGTCGGCACGGTTCAGGCTGGAGACTACCTGCCCTCGTCGGTTCGCTGGTCCCGCGGGAGTGGGGGAGCAGAAAGACGCCGCGAGGGCATGGCCTCGTTGGGGCAAAGGGGAGGGGAAGAAGCGCATAAGGGTTGTCCGAAAAACGTGCAGGGGCGAAAAGGAATCGGAAGGGTAAGTTTTAAAAAAGGGGCGAGAGGATGCCAAAAGACGCGGTCGTGACAATGGGAGAGCGGGGGTAGGAGCGCGACGCAATCTGTAACTGGGGTCACGGGGGGGAGTCAGGAAAGGGCACAGGAACCTGATTTGCCGGGGGAAATTACACGACGCTTAGTCCATCTGTGGCTACATAAGGATATGGGCGATAGGGGAAAGGAGGGCACGTCGTGGTTTGATTCCTCTTGCCTTTCAGAAGTCCGGGAATAAAGACTTGATATGTTAGTAGAACGCAGATTTTATTGATTTCCCTTCTCGTTGCGACGGAAAAGAAGGGAGGGAGAGGGGGAAAAAGGAAACGATAAGTACAAAATTAATAGGGGGAAAGCAAAGCGGGGATGGGACAACATTCTCCAATTCATTATAAAAGGGGACACCAAGATGGAGACCCCGGTCGGGAACGACTTCCGGGGGGGCGCAGACTCGACAACCCTCCTTGGTCAATATGTGGGGAGTGGGGCATTACAGGGGGGGAAAGAGGACAAAGGGAGGGAAGGCGGGTCCATCGAAACGCGTACAAACAAGGCGAGAAGTGGCTAAAAACCATTCACAAGGGGGTAAAAGGGGCGGACGCCAAGCCCAGGCACAAGTGAGAACCGGGAGACGGTCGTCCCGGTAGTAAAGGAACGGACGGCAATGGTCGGAAAAGGGGGGATCCACTAATGGTCGATTAGGATGCCCTATCACGGGACTCCTGGAAGATCAGTAACATCTATTTCGTGAGAGTTAACTGGGAAGAGGGAGAAATAATCTCACCTGTCCAAGGGAAGAAACACCGAGATTTTCTCTCCAAAAAGGGGTAGGAACAGTCCGTTACGCAGGATGAAAGGGGCTGTGCTGAGAAAACAAAGTTGAGATCAGGACTTTCGTTAGGGGTGGACAATACAGGGGGGGAAAAGAACAATCCCAGCCAGGGGGTGCTATCGGGGCCAAGCCGTCATTTTTGCCGCGGAAATATTCTTGGAACATTGTTTCCGATGGAAAAAAAAGGGGGGGGAAAAAAGTAGGAGGGGAACGGACTCTACGACGGGCCCGGCCTCGCAAAAAAGGGTGTCGTTACGGGTTAGAAGCAAAGTGGATCGGATATCTTGGTGTGAGATGGGTCGAAGTCTTTCGGAAAAAAAAGTTTTCGGAGCCTATGATTTTGTGGACGGCAACAAAAGGGAAAAATGAGGGAAGTCCACTGATACCAGAGCCTCCATAACAATCCGGTGCGGGGGTTGTTGGGGGGGAAAAGGCCACGGTGTCCTGAGCTTGGCCTTGGCTGGGGAAGACGGCATAGAGAGAGGAAGGGAGGGATTGGAAGTCAGGTTAAAAAGGAGGGATAGCCTGCTGACATGTACTTAGGTACCTTCGGGAGTTTGCAAAAAAAGGGGGGAGACTGTGGAGGGAGGGGGTGGTTGCAATTCACAGGATTTTTTCTGGAGGAGGTTTCCAGTAGGACCAACCTCCGGGGTTCAGTTTTTGATGGTACAGGGAAAAAAGGAAGCAGGAAGGTCGGTACCCTTCGTCAGCGGGTTTTTGTGATCGTTAGGCGGGGAGGGGGGAGGGGGGGGGTTGGTTGTTGTTTGGATGTTGCCTTCATGGGGGCCGACCACACCCCTACTGGGCGCTTTGGCCCTGAATTTCGCGTTCCCCACAAGGAACAAGGAGGGGGGGGGGGCTTGGTCCGTTAAAACATGAGTGGCTCGGCCGCTGAAAAAGTGGAACATTAAATCTGTGTGGTCAGTAGAAGGAAGGGTAGAGAAGGTGTTTTGGACGCTTTTTTTGGAAGGGTGTACGGGGGGTACGGGAGCTGACTAAAGGCGGGGGGTTGGGGAAAGGGGGGGCCGGCGTGGCTTTTCAAATTGGTGGGGTGGTCACGGGGCGCGGGATGCACTCCCGGAATCGGTTGGCGGGTTCCGGTGGTGCGAAGGGGGCTTTCTGTCGTGCAAGGAGGGGGCCAGCGTCAACGAGGCGGGATGCGGATGCGGTGACGTGGGAGCCACGGGACGGAAACAAAACACCTGGTGGGTGCAAGTGAAGGACGGAAGGAAGGAAATTCTACTTCAAAGAAGGCTTCGGGGCAGCAGGGGGATCAGCATAAGAAAGAGAGAAAATAGGGGGTGAAAAAGCCGCGCATTCTAGCATTTTCAAGAACTGGGGACATCCATGAAATTGGGCTAGCGTGAAAAGGTTTTCACACTAAAGTATAAATCCCCTTTGGGTTGAAGGAAGGAGCCGGTCAAACAAGGCTGTCGGTCAAAGGAACGGGAAAAAAAGGATAGCAGCGTCGGGAAAATGGGTGAGTGGGCTCTCTACCGCAGCTAAGACACTGGGAAAGAAAAGGGTGGGGGGTGAAAGCCGGCCTGGAATAGATTCCAAAAGGACAGGTGAAAGGGTCCAATTCGAAGGCACTCTTTACCCGCGGAGTCAAGGGGGCCTACAAAGGAGGGGCGGAAGGACCGTCGGCTTCGCCGCCGACATCGAATAACGAAAAAGAAATAAAAAAAAAAAGAAAAAGAAAAGGTGCATAACGGAAAAGACTCATAGCGAACATGCCGCAGCCTGAAGGGGAAAAAAAGAACGACTGAAGAAGAAGGGGGGAACCAATCGGAGGGGTCGTCGGGACTTCACTCATGGGGGGAAAAGGGAGAAAACAAGAAATAAAAAAAAACAAAAAAAAGAAAAAAAAAAAAAAGCCCGCCAGGCCGAACGGGGCACAACGTCGCGGTAGGAGAAACAATTCCTAAAGACAGAAAGGGAACATTTCGGGCACTCACAGGGCCAAAGATGGGGGGGGGCGAGTTCATACTGTCCCAATCATCAAGGGAAAGGAGGCGCGCCTTCAAGGTGGGACGCCTATTCTTAGGAACTCGATCAAAAAATGCAGCTGGAGGCCTAAAGCGGTATCGACTAAGGAGAAGGGGAAGAGGAAGAAAAAATCGCGAAATTGAAGAGACAAGGCAACATCGCAGCCCTGAGAAAGGGAGCCGGAAATTAGGGGAGAGGCGAAAAAGGAGGCTGTCCCTCACACCGCAATACCTGGAAAAGCAAATTGCGTTGACGATGGACAATTACTTCCTGCCTAGAAGCAAACAGAGGACAAAAGAAAATGCATACGCCCCGGCGATGTTGGAATTAACGGCTCACGAAGCAATGACAGTCGGCTGGGAAAGAGGCATCAAAAACCGGTCTGAAGAAGAAGACGCCTGTGGGCCGACCGCCGGAACGAGTCAATGAACGCAAAGCTGTCCGAAAAAGGAAGGAGAAACACCCTGTGTAAGAAGTCGGCACGCCGGGGGTAAACGCGAAAGACGCGCCAAACGCTAGAGTAGGAGGGCGACGAGGCTAACAGGAAACGGGGGGTTTAAAGGGGTCCGAGGGGCAAAACCCTTACCGGACTTAAAGGATATGTTAAGAGTCAGTACTTCATACTCTCTTGAGGAAAAGGTTGGGGGCGTGACCTCCTCCTGGATTTCTGAAACTCAAGATCGGGTAAATTCGCGGAAATTCTGCGATAAGACTGGTCGACGAATCTTTGTAACAGAAAGGGGAGAAGGACCACAGACCCACAGCAGGGAATTATTAGGAAAACCGTTATCAGGCCAGAGAGGGAATAGGGGGGTAATAAACCGCAACATAGACCTCAACAAAAGACTTATGGAGGAAAGAGAGAGTAGGTTCAGGTTTTTAATACCGATTCAAGAGGAGAGAAACTAGCAGGGGACGAAAAGTCAATGACTAGAGGGTAAAGGAGATGGCATCCTGATTCTCCTTCTTTCTACTCAGCTTGGAACTGAGCCAGGTTGGGGAAAGAATTTTCAACTGAATTGGGGACAAGCGACCTGGGGAGCCAGCACTTCGAATCGTGCACTAACTGGGAATCGGGAGAGTCGTACGACATCCAAGAGACGAACATAAGCCTTTGGGCAAGGGACAGATAAGGGGGAACTCTGCCCGGAAACGGCAGAAAAAGTAACGGGTCAGGAAAGCAAGAGGCGAACTTAAAAAGCCGTCCAGTGGGGTACAAGGGCGAGCGTCAGTAAGGCTTTCGACAGGGGGGCCCAGGAAAGAGAGGGGGGGGGGGAACTCCTGGGCTTACAGCTTTCGGGTGAACGCGTGGGGAGCGTGGGGTCGGCGCCAGGAGCATCTTCTGTAGACGGGGGCGTGTACGGCTCCTTGAGTTCGTGCCAGGGGACACGGACTGCTGTAACACTGTAGGAGAAAGGGACCGACCAAAAGAGAAGGGCGGGTGAGGGCGGGGCTTTACAGTTGGTTGTAAAGTCATCAGCAGCACGTAAGGGGGGGGGTAATCTTGCGTTGGGGGGACTTGCCGTCGGCTCTCAGAGGGAGGACGCAGAAGTTCGTGTCGGAACGCATCTCCATCCTGGGGGAACGGCCTCCTCGTTAGTAAACTGGCACGGCTGCTTTCAAGGGCTGGCAGCTAAGTTTGTCGGTGGTTCTCGTCGCAGGTAGCCGGTCTCAGATACGGCGGAGCTTTAGAAAAGATAATTGGTGAGAGGGGTACCTAACGAAGGCTCTTTTAAAAATTTAAGGAGGGACTGACAGGGGAATTAAGTCCTGGGGTCTCTGAGGAAGGGTAATATCGGTAGCAAGGTCGGTTGGCGGATTGTGCACGCTCAGGGTATTAGGAGTCTTTGTTTATATTAGTGGACATGACAACTCTAACGGGTGCGTTAGGGGAAAAGTGACGGGGCTGGCTTTTGTAGAAGGGACATCCATACCTTATACTACGACTTGGGGGGGTTCCTGTACTGAAGCACTGAAAGGCCTTGCACTTTCTGTCCGGAGCGTGAAAAGTCGTAAATTGGTTGTCTTTTTCGGTGTTCGTCGGTGTACGGACTGGGCGCTCATGCCGGGTCCTATCGGCTCCCTCATTCCTTCCTAGGATAAAAGTCCCTCGGGGAAAACTTGCAAGGCATTTGGAACCCTATTCAATGCAGCTGTCCCCGCCGGGGGGGGTGACTGTAAAAACAGGTATCAAAATTAAAAAGTACGGAGATACGCAGAAAAAAAAATAAAGGACACTGTCTCGACAAAGGTTGTACAATCCAGCGGGACGGATCTGTTTGGGAAAGGAGACGACCTGGCAAAAAACAAGGGTGTTTCACGAGGTACTTCTGTACAAACCGGGAAGCTCTCAAATTGTGTCAAGGGGGGAGTGGGGGAACAGGGAGTAGGACAATAGGCACCGGCGCCTTCTGTTTGGACACATAAGTTTCCGCTAAAAAATAGGAGAACGTGTGGTGTCACTGGAGGCGCAGGCGCGCGGGCTAGTACGAAGAAATGTGCCGAAAAAAAAACGGGCGGCAACATTTACACTGTGAAAAAGGGGGGGTCAAGGAAAAGGGATCAAACGCAGGAAAAATAAAAGGCAGAACCAAGAAACTAAACATAGTCAGACACTCCTGCCGGATAGAATTACATGTACCCAAAACGTAGGTACAACACTCGGCCGGATGCTAAGGCATGATACCTCTCAAAGTACAACAAATCACGACCGTCTCTCACCCTGTCACAAAGAACTTAACTTCATCAGGCCGGTCGACGAGAGGAACCAGGTTACACCTGGAACGACCAATTAAGACGGACCAAACCTCTTAAGGGACACGTATCGTAAAAAAAACGATTGGTGAAAAGCCAAAAAGCATCGGAGAAGTGGTCCCACTTTTGCGTGGACGACGTCTTCGGTGAAGTCGTCACAGTGCCTGTCAAGCACTGAAGAGCAAAAAAAATGACGAAAACGGAGTTGCAGACAGGGATAAGCAGAGAAAAGAAGGAGCCCACTTCAGCAAAAAAACAGGGGCGAGGGTAGACTGGCAAACAGCCGCCTACCAAAAATCATGTCCGTGAAAACACACGCCTCACACACAGAACGCACAGCAAAAAGATACGAACGGTCCACGCAGAACCACTATCAACTCATCCTGTGGACCAAGGCGCGGGCAATCATCCCGGAATAATTCGATCCGGTGGCGACAAGGAAGCCTAAACTTGGGCAGGGTAAAAGGAAAAAAAAGGAGGTTCACAATGGAAGTGAATATGGAGGAGGGAGGGAGGTTGACATCTTGACGGTCGGTGGGAAAGGGAATGGTGTGAAGGGACACGCATCAAATCAGTAAAGACAAAGGCTCAACGAGCCCCACACCTACCAAAAACCACAGACAAGCCGGAATGGCGCGACCCACTCCCTACACCTCTAGACCTCAAGGGTCCACCCTGGGACACAGGGATTCATGACCAGTCCCAAGTCCTTTCTGTCGACATGGCCCATTCTGCACACTCTCTTCCGGGTGCCCCCTTCATCCAGAACACCCTGCAGGGGTAGACCGACTTACTCTCCGGCGTACACACACAATACAGAGCCGGTGAAACAAGCAGGGAGGTGGTAGTTAGGCCGCGAACGAGAGAGACACATCCATGACGGGTAGGTTGTGGGGAAAATATTCGAATTAATCCTGGATGGAGAGTAACATGGAGAGGGGGGGACCCCACGCAACCCGGATGGCAAAAAAAAGAAAACCACTAAAAAATCTGGCAGCGGGAACGAAAGCTTCCTACTCCCCTAAAATGCCCCCCTTCGATGTAAAAGACATCCGTCGACTATACTACACAGAGCATTGGTTCGTAGGGAGGTTATTACCTTCATTTCATCTGCCATGAGGGAGAAAACTGCATAAGGGGGGGGGATGAAAACCAATCTATCGGCCGAGGTTCTCGAGAGGAGGAAAGGGGAGTGTATAACGCATGATCAAAAAAAAGCGAGGATGATTTGTTCAGAAAAGTATTAAATTACCTAGGTAACAAGTTGGGAGGATCCCCCGCCAGAAGCACAGAAAGTATCAGGGGCATCAACTCGACTGTCGTCGGGAAGAGAAGAAACATATACACAATAAAAAAATTCGACAGACAGTGGCTGAGCGAGTACGCATGAGGGAGGGGGAAACACGAACAGGGGGGGGGAGGGGGGAAGGGAGAAGATGAACACAATTCTTTGGGTTAGGACAAGAGTATTTAGGTACGAGGGGCAGGAGTGAGGGGGGGCAAAGATTGACTGAGCTGTATTCATTGAGCTGAATGGTAGGTTGGAGCGGGATATTAGGGGGGGCGTGCGGCATGTGGTGGGCGTCATAGGTGGGAGGAAACTAACAGGGTGAAAGATAAAAAAAATAAAAAAGGCATGTGGCTGGGAAGGGGGGGGTGTGGTGGGTGGGGGTAAAGGGGGGGAAGCTTGGGGGGGGGTGGGGGGGGGTACGGGTTGGAAAAGCTTGTCGACCGCGGGTGGCGTGGGGGCGTTCAAAGCGGTCCTTCACCGAAAAAGTGGTAAAAGCAATGAGTGTGTGGGGCTGAAGGCGGGGGGGGGTGGGGGCTCGAGGTAGTGTTAATCACAGGGGGGGGGCGGGGGGGGCCAGTTTGTGTAGTCGGAATGGGGTGGATTTAAGTCTGTTGGTACGTTGAATGGGACCGTCCCGACATCAGAAAAATGGCGGGGAGAGGCGGCTGTAACAGGTGGGTCGGGCACTCCCCCGAAAACGAGATTGAAGTCAAATCGTAACGCAACCGCCACAAAGTCTCGACCGCCAAAGACTACTCAGGAAAGCTACTCTACAGGCTCCAGCGTAAACATACGACATCCGTAAAGCACTCCACAGCCATCCATCGTCGCACAGATGGAAACTGCCGGGATACTTGTAATCACCACGACCCAAAGACAAAACGGTTAGAAGCTTGCCGACAAAAAAAAAAAAGCCAGTTCCAGAGAGGAAATCTGGCCTCACAATCAGCAGTGCACCGCCGAAACCCAAAGGAGGGATACGGCCCCCCTTATGAAATTGTAAAGCGGTTAACGAAAGAATGAGGGGTATGACCCAGCACCTGCAAGGGATCTGTGACACCCCCGTGACAAGGCAGATTGTTGGATCGCAGAAAAAGAACTTACGTCACACGCAACACGGCTCTTTCTGGGCTCAACGCCGATGTAATTGCCACCACGTTTGCAGAGGGAAGCCGCCTCAGGTGACCGACGGAGCAAGAAAAAGCCCATCCTCCAAAAACGGAGGAAAAGAGAGGAAAGGAGGGGGGAGTGGATCGTCGGAATGAAATTCGGCACGAGTCTAGCAGTAACGGGTGGATACCAGCCGAAGCTGCCGGACGAGGAACCGGAATTTGGGGGCACGAGGCTTCTCGTGTACAAGGGTTGGAGGTCTACGAGTCAACTTCATTTGAGGCGATCGTTAGGGGATTCTTGGTTCCAAGGCGGAAATCGGTCCAGGAAAACTTCGTGTAGGGAGCCTTAGGGGAAGTTTTAGAATAGCAATCTACGCATGATCTTGACAGGGGGTAACGTTTTGGTCTAAACGAGGGGGGGGGGATAAACGCCTTTGGTGTTTGTCTTTTATTGAAGTCCGCGCGTCCTGCCAGATGTTCGACTTTTGATATACTGGATTCTGGGAACTCTTCTTTATTGCTCTTTCGAAGGGAGAAGAGACTTAGTAAAAAGGAGATCGGCTGTAACTATATCTTTGCGTCAAACCGTCACGAGGTGAAAGCAATATCTGTCTCAGGGGGCGTAAAACGCTATCAGGAAACCTTAGGTTTTCAGCAGCGGGTCTGTGGGATTGGCGAGGGAGCAAAGCTCTAAATCGTCACTAACGCAAAAAGTGGGAAATGCAACGTCTGAAAACGACTTGAAAACCCTGGTCCAAAGACTACGACCACAAACTCAAGGGGGTTCCGTAGGGTCGTTCATTACATGGTACAGGCTCAGGAGGGGGAGTAAAAGTGTGAACATAAAATCACGATGGGGAAGAGTCGGCACCCCCAATGGCTTTATACACATACAAACACTCCCTTTGAAAACAGGGAAAACCAACGCCCGCCGAGAACAGGAGACGAGCGAGGTCAAAAAAAAAAAAAAAAAAAAAAAAAAAAAAAAAAAAGAAAAAAAAAAAAAAACATATGAAACTTAAGCCGAGGAAAGGCAAGGATCAAACGGTTGCCACGTCCTGGCTCACAGGCATGCCAGGCTACATTCCTGGGGCGCCTGAAGGAAGTAAAAGAGGTCTGGTCGCTAATGGGGTCGGTAGCGTTGCCTCTTCGCACAGGGACACCCCGACCAGGAAACCGCTATTTCTTAGCACGAGGGAGTATGGCAGCGTCCTCAGTAAGTGCAGGAGGGAGGCGTGTTTCAACCCGAAGCGAATAACGGTAGATCTTTTTTTTGTCAACATACGGGGGGGGGGCCCAGCCTCATCCAAGCCCTGATTTATGCTGAGGCAAGAAGGCTTTCGGAGGGGAGGATTAAAAACCTGTTTGCCTCGTGGGAAGGGCAACAAGAGTCGTGAAAGCCCGGGCAATCTGGCCGGCGGAGAAGGGGGGGGTGGTTCGGTTATCGGATCGACGGACTTCGGAGTGGTGGTAGATTGAAATGAGGCTTGGTGTCGTTGGCTGGGCAAGGGGAGAAACGAGTAGGTGGGAAATGACACAAGGCAGGTCCAATGGACACGAAACCGGACCCTCACCAGCGGAAAAGGCCGCCTTACGCCGTTTTCGGGGGGGGTCGGCCCGGGTCAAGGGGTGAAAAATGTGAGCCAACGGCTATCGGCTTGAGGCTGGGCCGGAGAAATTGGTAACAGGGGGAAATAGTCGACTGGACTTGAGGGGAAAGCATTCGTATTGTTCGGGGGGCGGATTTGTGTGCGGTTGAGGGGGGGGGGTTTCTCCAAGGTCAAAAATGATTTCAGGGAAGTCAGGCTGTTGCCCTTAGTCCACATAGACCGGGTCCGTGACCTTGCGGGCTTTCACTGGAGATGATCGGAGAGGGGGGGGAGAAAAAACGAAGGGCGCGGGCGGGGTGATAGGGTTGAAGGCGCGATTCGTGGTGCACGAGACCCAAAAACCTCCGGAAAGGTTTTGTCCTTCCATTCGTGGGGACCACCTAGAACATAG
>Ga0179593_1508821_pt1 | contig 14221 bp, 20 predicted proteins | sample CZODoug2_1_08_16_FD_185931 | JGI IMG/M metagenome (GOLD analysis project Ga0179593, IMG submission 185931) | Vadose zone soil fungal communities from Angelo Coast Range Reserve, California, USA - CZODoug2_1_08_16fungal (PacBio error correction) | ecosystem: Environmental > Terrestrial > Soil >...
AGCCAGCATACCGGAGTGAAAGGTGTGCTCGAGGCCGCTAAACTGATGATGCTAAGAACGTGGAAACATCTAAAGACGAAACCTGGAAAAGAGGAAAGGACGGCTAAATAGATCGTCGCAAGGGACGGATCCGCGCCGCCGGTCATGAAAAATGGCTGCTACTCTACAACAAAGAATCCACTCGAGCCTATTCGGGGGAGTGGATCTGCCTGGGCCTCAGGAAGGCAACTGACTACATCTAGATCGCGCCAGGGATCGGAAGAACTCCTATGAGGCCCCAATCAACGAGGACCAAAGGCCTTATTCGGCAAAGCGCCTTCCTTGGGAAGCTGAAGGGGAGGTCTTCGCAATCCGGGCAAAAGAAAAGAGCATGCCGCTGAGAACGCTCAGGGTCGACACGAAGAAAGGCTGTAAGACGGCAGTAATGCGGGGCTGGTGGCGGTCGCATGGACGGTCGGCTGGCTCACGCGGTCGTCAACGTTGGCAAGGTGGCGCCTTGCCCCAACAGCCATGACTCGAAAACTCGCAGAAGGAAGGTCGCCTGGGATCTAAACCAGCAGGACGTCCGGCCGACCTGTGGGGCGACTTACGGCGAGATAGGAAATGAAGGGAGGCCGGGGGATTGGCATGTGTTGGTAGGTGCGCGGAACATCTCGGGGAAAGGAAAATACTGCGCCCCCTACCGAAACGTTTTTCATAGATGAAGAGAGGTCTATCGGCCTATTTGGATATGTTGTATCTCTATGAGAGAGACAAAAGGAGCAAGCCCAGCGGACTGAGGGAGAGCTCGTGCACGCGCTGCTTCGTGACGCTTCTCACCCCCTTGCCCGGCGCGGGCGTGTCAGCAGAGCTACAACACTCCAAGGGGAAAATGCTATCTGCAGCCCCGTCGACGGCGGATACAAAACATCCCCTCCTCGCAGACAGGGTCCGACAGGACCGGCCAGATTTCTCTCTTGGATCGAGCACTAACGAGGACGAAACGGGGGACTCGTCAAGGAGCTGGCCTGGAGAGGAGGGAGTTTGTGTTGGGGGGGGGGGGGGGGGGGGGGGGGGTGGGGGGGGGGGGGGGGGTGGGGGTGGGTGGGGGGGGGGGGGGGGGGGGGGGGGGTGGGGGTGGGGTGGGGGGGGGGGGGGGGGGGGGGGGGGTTTGGGGTGGGGGGGTTGGGGGGGGGGGGGGGTTGGGGGGGTGGGGGGGTGGGGGGGGGGGTGGGGGTGGGTGGTGGGGGGGGGGGGGTTGTGTGGGGGGGGGGGGGTGGGGGGGGGGGGGGGGGGGTGGGGGGGGGGGGGTGGGGGGGGGGGGGGGTTGTGGTGGTGTGGGGGGTGTGGGGGGGGGGGGGGGGGGGGGGGGTGGGGGGGGGGGGGGGGGGGGGGGGGGGGGGGGGGGGGGGCCAAAAAGATCATAAGAGATACAACGCAAAGCAAAGAACTATCCCTATTATTTCAGAATCAAAGAAAACTGGGAGGAAAAGAGAAAGCCTAATCGCGTCTCTTCAAACGAACCGATAGCGAGCGCGGAAACGTAGCGCGGCGGCGACGCTCTGTCAGGGAGCAGAGATTGGCGCTCTCCTAGTCAAGAAGTCAAAAAGGGCGAGGGGGGGATCGGGAGAAATGACAATTACGCGATCGGGTCGACTAGAAAAGGAGAGAATAAAGGGAAAGAGAGACGAGAAACGCCAGAGCTATTAAAGCGGACTGCTGCATCTTCGCCTGAAAAAAGAAAAAGCTTCAGGAGAGCAGCATCCTCAAGAACCGTCCGTTTCGCTTATCTTCTAGAGCATCAGCCATTGAAAAGAACGCAGGGGGGACACGAGCGGATCGCAGTGGTAGTGATGGAAAACAGCTACCTACCGTCAAAGGGTAGGAAAGATATATATTTGACGGTTGTGGAGATCAAAGAGCCAAGGGGAGAGTGAGGCCGTCGCACACGCCTGGATTAGTTTCGCGCCACGACTTTTCAATGGGCGGGGGGGTCGAAAGGATGGGGGAAGATCTCGCGAAAACCATCCGAATAAAAAAAGGCCGGGAGGGGAAAATAGGGAGTCGTCGCCTCGCTGTCTCAAAAAGAGAATACTCAAAAACCAACTCTCTCGGTCTTGGTCCCTGGGACGACACGCCAGCCGGGATCGGCACTCGAAGGGTCTCTATCCCGCAGGCGAAGAAGGACACCAAATCCCTCTCGCACCGCGAAGGCGTTATTAGCCGAAGAAAGCGGACGCGCCGAGAGCGTCTGCGAAGTAAGGGCGGGGGGTCAGATAACTATGATGAGACAATCGGGGGGAAAAGATCAGGAAAGGGGGGAATGACGGGTTTCTTTATGAGGCAACCGAAAAGGACAGGCGAGGAAGACAACGCCGATCGCGAAAATCTTCGGGGACTCCAGTCTTCACCTCAGAACGCGAGAAATAGATAAAAGGGGCAGTGGTAAGTTGGTAGTTGTGGTTAAAAAAGAAAGGGAGCGAGCATCACGGCATACACTATCTCAGTTGTCGGAAGAATAAAGAAAAAGAACCGTCAATCTCTGTGGCTAGAGCGGATGCCGCGGGCTGCGGAAATACATCCTCTTTTTAAACTCCAGGAGGGATGACGAGGAACAGCCTTGAGGACAGGTGGCCGGAGAGCGGAGGGCGCCACGCCGTAAAGTTGTCGAGGGGACAATCAGGTCCTCTATTGACACCTCGGAAACAAAAGCGATGCCGGCGTCTGTGACACAGGCGGCATGAGGGTAATAATGCTTGAGAAGGACGGGACAGATTCTCTCAAGCCTTCTGAAGGGGAGGGCAAAAAATATGCTGCCCAGTCGCACGTTAACGTTGGAAAAAGGAACTGCTTCGCATAGCCGAAAAATGGGAAAAACTAGCGCCTTCCTTCGAACAGGGCTCGTGTAGAAACGAGAGAGACTCAAAAGCAAAAAACTTGGAACGATTGCCAATATCAAGCTCACGAATTCCATGAGTCTTGCCAGATCCTCACAGGGGTCCAGGGGGAGTGGGCTCATAGGATTTAGGCAAGGGGGACAGGAGGAAGATCCGGCGATAGAAGATGAACTCGCGCAAGACGAAAGGCAAGGGACAAGTCTCATATCGCTCGACGTGGAATCGGGCAGAAGGCCGCCTCCCATACTCGCATGCAAATTTAATCCGTGATTAAAAAGGGGTAGATTTGTCTCCTCACTTGCTAACCTAAAAAAAGGGGTACGGTACGCTCTCCGTAGAATCGGAACGGGAGCCTCTCTCTAGAAGCCATCGGACAGGGATCTCTTTCTTGGTCTGAAAAAGGACAAGATCATTCTAATCGGGGGAGGGACTCGAGGAGATAGCTGCATCTGGCCTACGAGAAGACCCTAACAGGTTCGCTCGGTGCTAGGGGATTAATAAAAAGCACCCTAAAAGGGAGGTCCCGTCGAACCACCGATGCGTCAATGAAGACCTGCGAGAAAGGGGGAAATCTAAAAAAAAAAAAAGGAGGGGAAGGAGGAAAAAATCCGGAGCGACTAACCAGGTTCTTCAAGATCGCCGATCGCGATCGGCGATGAGGGTGCCGCGGCCAAAAAGAATAGGAAAACCAAATATGTAATAAGGGAGCTTCTCAAGCTACAAGCTCGAAGCCTCAGCCAGCGCAGCGATCGCGCGCAGGCGTAAGAAAAAAAAGGGGAAAGGTCTGTCAAGATAAGAAAGATCCATCATCCGCCCGAAATCTGATGGAGGCACGAAACCTGAAGATGCGAGATGGATCGAAAAAAAAGAGGAGGGGGAGGAGCCGAGCAGAATTGCAAATAGAGACGGGATTCCACCCTTCACCCTACGTCATGAAACCATCCGCTAGGGAATCAAAGTAGAGCGCAGGCGCTAGGGGGATCGGAAGAAAAAAAGGAGAGGATAAGCTGATAATCACAGCAAAGAAAGCTACTTCCGAATCCTACTAGCCCCAAAAAGCCACAAGGAAGTGATCGGGGAAGCGCTGCTGGAAACTGAGAGAGAGGAGGGGGGAAAGAACTAAAAACACCGGGAAGGACGAACTACGCTCTCAATCGAACACGAGCGCGCTACGTCTCGCGAGGAGGGTAGGGCCATGTCACGGCTATGCGAGCCTCAACGCGAAACAAAAAGGGGAGGACACAGAAGAAAAGGGCGCCTGGCAGAGGAACGCCTGGAGAGACGAAAAACTGGCGCGAGGATCTTCACACTCCGGCCAGCACAAGTCCCGGGGGGGAAGATGATTTGGCACCGTCCGCAGGAACAGAAGTAAAAGAATCAGAAGGACTGGAGGGGGGAAGCCGCCAATACGATTGGCGCCCCCGACCGGGCCGTCGCTGGCGGAGCCCAGGGTGAAAGAGAGAAGGATGGGGAACGAAAGAAGGGGCGAGAAGACTCGCCCCCTCTTCTGAAAAAGGCGTCGACTCACGATCCGAGTACGTCTGAGAGGGGCTCGCCACTAGGGGACAGGAAGGACCTTTGTGCCGAGAAAAGCAAGCTCTCCCCCGATATCTGTGCTCATGCCAGAGGGAAACATTTCTAGTCGTCGTAAAAAAAAAAAAGGCCCAAAAGAGAAAACCCATGTTCCGCGGATTCTCGGGAATGTGCGCTCGTGCGGGGTTGCTCGAGTAGCACACTGCTGTTAGAAAGGTAAAGAGTCACGCTCTCAATGGACCATTCTTCTGCGAGAGTTAAAAAGGGAAAAAGATGACTAAGGAAAAGAGGAAAAGGGGGGAGAGGGACAGAAAACTAATCCAGATTCTCGATCCTCTGACCAAATCTAAGAGGGCAGCTCGGAAAGAAGGGTAACGGGACGCCCGCCGATAAGAAGGAACGGGAAATAAAGAATGTCTTAGGGAGAGAACTGGGCAGAAAATAAAGCTCAGGAGACTAAAAACGAAGTAGACTGAAGCGATGGTTGAGGCGGCTAGACACTGTCCCAATTACCATCGGGTAAAAGGAAGCCAAAGTCACCTCGAGAATTGTCTCGCCAAAAAGCTCAATACTAACTGCCTGTTTTCCGAACAATACGGGAGCGGATCGGCTGCCTGTCCTAAGAAGCATCAGATAGGGACAAGGGGGAGGGATGGGATCGCGAGGGCAGCGCCTGTCCCATCCGGCTGGAAAAGGGGAGGGAGGGAAAGATGAATGAAAAGGTTCGGGAAAGGGAACAAAAGCTCTACCACAGAAACCAACAAAACAACAACGGTATTGAAGAGATGTTATGTAGTCTTGTTGGAAAGACCCGAACAAAAAAAGACCCGTCGCGAGCCACGACTGGATGTTGTACAGAAAGAGAAACAACAGTAACGTTTCGGGCTTTGTTATCGGGATGTGGACCTACCCCATACTGGAGACTTCCTCCGAAGCTAAGAGTCTGGAAAGTAATGAGGGAGGGACCGAGGCCGATGGAAAACACACTGCACCCCCTGAAAGGCCATAAACAAAGCCTGCGTCCTTGGATCGACGACTATCACCTGAATCGACGGAAAAGAAGTACGGCATACCGGTCATTAGGAAAACTTCGCCCACTATGTAGAGCAGCAACTCTGCGCTCGGATCTGAAAAATTAAGAGTGGGCACTAGGGAGATCTCCGATTCGGACTGGATGTTTCGGGGCATAACGCCAGGGATGTGGGGGAATGAAAAGAGTCAGCAGGGACAAGATTGGTCGGGGACTGATGATCTCCTCTACCATAAGGGGGGGGGGGAGGGGGGTGGGTGGGATATGATGGCCGTAGTTAAAACAAGCTGTCACGACATAAAGAGGATCGGGAACGAGACGGTTGATAGTCTCACGGAAGAAAAAGAGGTCTATAAGGGGTGAGGGAACCTGCGACGGAACCGGGGCTGACTGAAAGGGAATCTATCCTCAGGGAGAAGAAACCTCCTTCTAACAGTAGGGGGGGCTCCAGAGGGAGCACCACATCTGAGAGCGTATGCGGCCCCAGGTGTAAGCGCAGGAGGGAAGGTGCCATTTCAAACCGGAGGCGGGGGAGGTGGAACGCTAATTTGGAGAAGACGTTGGTGGTCGTGGGGGGGGGATGGAATGCAGAAGGGGGGGGGGGAGAGGGCGGGGGACAGGAGGAGGGGAGGTGAGGGAGAATTGGGGGGGGGGAAGCCGGCGCGAGAAAATGAAGGGGGGGGCAGGGACATGGATACTGGCTTGTCGTAGGAGGGAGAATCTCAGTTCTGGCGTGGAGAAAACTTAGGTGGAGGAACGAAATTCATTGTTTAGTGTCAGGGTCTGGGTCGGAGGGGGGGACTATTTCGGGTGACGTTGGGGGGAGAGGGGAGAGAGGTTTGGGAAGGGCGGGAGGCGTATCGCATGAATAGGGATCCCCGGTGGAGATGGGGGGTGACGGGGAGGGGAGGACGACTTTTAAAGAGGAGAAAGTTCTACAAGGAAACAAAGCGTTCAGAAGTGGGAACGTTAGACGAAAACATGGGGGCCAGTCGGATAAATCTCTTAGGGCGGAGGCAGCGCAGAATAATGACTATGGATCAGACCGTAGATTTAGGGGGAGGGTGCCTTCAGCGTGCACAACTCCCGTTCAAAGTTGCGACAACTAATGTGAAAGGCGAAAGGAGGTTCCTCGTCTGAAAACCATAAGGGCCATGCGGGGGGAAGGAACTGGGGGATTCGTTCAGCCGGGGGGGAATACGGGTAGAGGGGAACGAAAGCGGAGGGGAACGATCTGTCTAGGGGATAGGGGTCCTGGCAAGGTGGATGAAGTGAAAATATTAGGGGGGGCGTTGTGTGGGCGAGAAATATCGTAGCGGGAGTGGGTGGTAGGAAGGGCTGGATCTTACATGTGTCACGGACCTCTGAGAGGCCGGCAATGACCGATGGGTAGGAATAGTCGTAGAATCTGGCATGAGGTGGCGTATTCCTTCTAGATTTAAACCGTTTATAGAGAGAGCCCCTCTGGGGAATGGAAGAATGAAATAGTCACTAATCGTCCAAGGCACGAGACCCCTGATACGTCAATCCTGGTCCGATAAGTACATTCTAAGGGAAGCTCGACTGCGGGGCAAAAGAGAGGTGGTGCAGATCCGGGAAGAAAAACGCGCAAAATAAGGGTAATGGCTGGGTGGACAAAGACCGGTGAGCGGGAAATTGAAATAAATGGAGCAACTGCCGGGTTAGTACAAAGTGTATTTTCTCAGTAGGAGAGGATGTCATTTAGAATAACGGGGCTAGCTGATATGGCAAAAGAGGGGACTATCCGAGACCTGCCATGGACCGGATAATCCGAGAGAAGAGAGACTCAAAAAAATGAATCCCTGTGTTAGTCAGCGAGATTTTGGGAAAGTAAAAGCGGAAACTCTAGAAGACTTCCAGGAAATGGTCGCGAAGATGGGAGGGTGGGAAGGGGAGTGTCTGGGGAGTCGGGAAGGGGGTCGCTATGATGGAGCGACAGTTGGGTTCACTACTGGGGGCGAAATCCAGATCGCGGGGGGCGTGAAGTAACGTGCGGTGGCAGGGTAGATCAGGTGTATGATGCGGGGGGTCTTCTACACGTGGTAGGTGAGGAGGGGGATCCAGGACGGAATACGGGTTGAGAGGCCGTCGGGTGGGGGCCAGACTGGCAATCCCAGTTAAGGGATAAAAATATAATGGAAGTCTTCCGAGGTGAGGGGTAGGATGGCAAATTGTGTCACAGGGGGCGGGCGTTTTGGGGTGTCATTGTTAGGGAGAGAGCGGGAGGGGGGAAGAAAAGAAATGGAATGACGAGCTCTGGAGAATGCGGAGGATAGGAGGGGGGGGAGGTGACGGCCGCGGGGTGGCGAGTGGGTGGTGAGGAGGTTTATCGGAGTGGGGCGCTGGGTGCTCCGGGTGGCTATGACGGTCAACAGAGAGCGGAAAGGGGGGGGGGGGGCGGTGAGAGGTGGGGGGATCTGGAGACAGAGCAGGGGGGGGGGGAGAGACAGAGAGAGGGAGGCCTAGCTAGGGGGACTGTGGGGGCGCCGATCGGAGGGTCGGGCGTCGGACGGGGAGGAGCTGGGATGGAGAAGGGGGGATGGGGGGGGAGATATGGCCGGAGGGAGGGCTCAGGATGGGGCGTGTGGAGGTACGAACGAAAGAGGGCGGGGGGGGGAGGGTCGAGTGGAGTTTAGGAGGCAGTGCGTTGCCTGTAGGAGGGCAATAAAAAGTTGGGGGATTGAGAGGGAGGGAAAAGTGAAAATGGAGAACACCAAAGGTGGGGGAGAGGAAGGAACAAGATTATGAAAGAGGTAAACACGGCTCAACAGGAGTGAGGTGGGAGGGGGAAGTGAGCGTATGGGGGGAACGTGGGGTGGAAGGTGACGGACTAGGAGCACGCTAGGAAGACCTTAGGCGGGGGGAGGTAGGGGGGAGGGAGGCAGGTGTGGATGGGATATGGTAGCGAGGGACAGGCTGTCAGTTACGATGGAAAATGGTTTAAAAGGGCAGCTGAACTGAGGGAGTCCATACAATCCACACAAGAGCAAGGGAGTGGTAGGTGTGCCGAGTAAGAGCTACAACCGGGAGAATGATGCCATTGGAAATCGAGGGAGAGGGGGGAAGGGGCAGAGAGGATCGGGACGACTGGAACGGCAGCGACAATTTCATTGCGGAAGCGGCGGGGCTCTCGTTGGCAAAAATGTCCACTGCGGAAAGGGGAGGCGAGGAGGTTGTTAGAGCAGGCCTCTATCAATAACGTAAACTCATCTAAGGGGGAAAAGGAGGGAGGGCATCTGGCAGACGCTGACGGAAACCGAAGCCGAGAGCTCGATGGAGGAAAAAGATGCGGGGAAAAGATAAAGGACAATGACTCGGCATAACTAAAGCCAGAAGAAAGGGGAGGGGTCAATTAAGCTTTTGGAACGTCCCTTAACACTGAAAATGAAGGAAAAGGCTCTCGGACCGCAACGACAAGAAGTAGTCTTCTCCTAGTCCAAGTGACGTGAGAAGCGAGACTGATTCATGTACAAACTTAAAAATAGCTTAGACAATTCTAAATACAAGCAAAAGAAACCAAGTCTATCTAAGCGGATTTATTAACATCTCAGTATGATCTAGGTGCTTTTGCTACAAATCAAGGCATTCTCTAAGAGGGCATTCTTCACCAATACCACGCAAAAATGTCTCTTTCCTTGGCGTGCTACGTGCCTGGAAGGGAATGGCTTTCCGGACTGCGTGCTCGGTATCGTCGGCAAATCCGGGAAAAAATCTAAGGGGAGACAGCTCGCTCTTCAGGGGCGGGGCTCACTTTTAGGAGTCGTCGAGGGCTAAAGTGGACGCTTAACTAGAGTGGCATGCAGTTCAGCAAAACGTGCGGAACTGTCCACCTCGGACGGACAAATGTGAAGGAATGAAGCAAAGGTTCGAAATGATCTGACCGCAGGGCACAGACGGAAGACATACACCGAGCGAAGGGAGCCTTGGGCCAACACTCGTGTCGGGGGGGGTCGCGGGCCAGAGGGGCGGCGGGGGGGGGTGGGGGGGTGGGGGTGCAGGAACCAAAACGCGTTGTTTAATAAAACGCAAAGACCCTGAGTATCCCATACACGGGTCCGGGATATGCAACTTCCGTATGTCAAGGCCGTTTATCTAATGGCCCAAGCGCGTCAACGCAGAAATTGACGATCATAAACGGACGAAAACCCTGTCGGAGTCTCTAGAAATGACACGGAGAGCGGCCGGGTAGAAACTCTACCCGAATCATCCCCTGACCGGGATGAATTCCGACTGAAGATCTTCAGGCAGTCGGTCGCTAGTGTTCTGACCCACACGAAAATGCACGCCACTCGCACCTAAACAAAAAAAAACCTTGGAAAAGAATTCTATCGAGTCGCTGGTCAGGGGATTATCATGTGCTCGAAGGGGCAGTGGGTAGATAGCGTTCAAACATCCTCTTGTGGTGTCTGGAGCGGTCAGCACGAACCGGAGAAAAGAAAGTCCCAATCTCTAAAAGAAGTGTTAGCTCTGCATAAACTCCCAGGTGCAGATCATCAGAAAAAGGTAATCTCTACAAGCTCTGCCCGAAACGCAAGAGCACGCGGCGCACTCCGGCAGAGGGGTCTCGGCGGGAAGAAAGCGGGAGATGGGACTCCAGCGATGGAGGAAAACACAAGCATCGCAATCTAAGAGTCAGGAGGAATAGCAAGAAGAAGAATTCAGTGACGCCTATCCATGTACTCTATCGTTGTTGAAGGAACATATACCGGTCAACGGTGCATTGAAAAAGAAAATTCTCAGAGGGAAAAGGAATAATAGATATAAACAATGTGCTGTGCATCGAATTGGCGTGTCCAAGACTAAATCAGCTCACGCGATCAGAAAGGAACGGAGAGTGGTATTCTCGAGAAAAAATCCTTCTCTTGGCCGCGCTGCAACGAGCGGCGACGTATGATCTTAAAACAACCTCAAAAAAAGGAAAAGTCTAAAAAATCAACCAACACTCGGAGAGAGCTTTTGTGTGACGAAAACAAAATCACGCTACTGGGGAAAAGAGGCGGTAAAAGCGCTGGTGGGGTACATGGGAACCGTAATCATCTCCACGAAAAGGGAGAGGCGGGGAATAGAAGAGGAACGATGGCCTTCCGTGACCATCCGCCGTGAGGGGAAAAAGCTCTTTGCAGTCGTCGTGGCTAGACCAAGCTAAGTGGAAGAAAAAAAAAGATCTTCTGGGGTGGTCTTCGCCTATATTCCCCAAAAAAGCGCAACAAGGAAAGAGACTGCGCCGCCTCGTAGATGGACCAAAGGAAAGAGAGCACCACGAAGAACCTCCTAGCCGACGGAGCGCAAATGCTGACCATATAACTCAACAAAAAAAAACCACTCTTCAGTCGGGGGAAACCGAGATTCTTCGGCTATCGAACGGGGAGGGTTCTCAGAAGGAGTGATCGTGTCTACGAAAAGAGATAGTGTTCTTTGACCATATTCTACCGAAAGTCCTCAGGAGGGTAGGATCTTAGAAACTCCTATCACAAATTTGTCCGCGTAAAGATTTCCAAGAAAGAGAGAAGGCAGTGCTTCCTATATAACCTGCGAATACAGGCGGGTAAAAACGCCATGTGAAAGGGGTGGGCCTGCGACAGATTTGGCTAATGGGGTCTTTTTGTGTTCGGGATGACACAAAAGACACTTTTCCTCGAGTCTCCTCAAGGACAGGCTCGTTAAAGCGGTCCACTGCGTCTGCAACGGCAAACAATCCGGGAAGTCGCATCTCTAAAAGGGGCTCTTTTTAAGCGGCAAGGGGAACAATAAATTATAGTGCGAGCGTCGGCTCCGATACGAGATCAACATAAAAAATGAAAGAACGAAATTAACACAAAGGAACTGGAATTTACACCAACTCCCTGGGGAGCAAGATGAAAGTCAAAGGGAGGCATACTATTGAGGTAGCACCCCGGCGAAAAGGGGGAAGATGAATCAAGATCCTGGAATTTCTGCCAACACGGGGGAAGTGGGGGACGTTTCTCTGGATAAGGGTGCGGGCGGGGGAACGTATCACCGGGCGAACGATTTTCAATGCGATCGTAAGATTCACAGGGTTTGTCACGGGGAAAAAAAAGTCAGACCTTTGGCGAAGGGTATGCAGGGCGCATAGCCAGCACAGAACCCGAGAATCAAACCTACACCTCTTCAAAGACGTGCGACGGTCAAAAGTGGTCGAAACAGCGCTCTGGGGGGAGGTGTATAGCAAGAAAATCGTTTTAGGGCACCTGGGGGAAGAGTGAAGACGAGGACTCTTCTTCGATCCTTTTGCCTAATGTAAAAGTGAGCACACGCAAGAGGAAGGGGTGGTGGGCAGGATCACTCATGGGGACCTTTTATTGGGGTGTAAAAGATGATTTCGGGACGTAAGATCTCGCGTATGGTCATACTTTCCCCCGTACTACAAGCGAAGAAGACTGCGCGAATCCCGGGCGAGTCCATCTCAGGTGGGAATCTCACCTACCTAAACAGTTATATACAGGAGGAGAACTTATTAAATTGCCTGGGTGAGTGCCCCGTCGTCCTTGGGTCAGGAAAAAAAAAAGGAGGTAGGTTTTTCACTGCACTGGGGCAAAGGCGCGGGGAGAGGAGGGCTCCGAGATATGTCAGGACGAATGACGGCGGGGAAAAACAACGTCGCCCGTGAGTGATAAAAATAAGGGTGGGCCCTCAAGCGTTCGCGTGCGTCTATCTAGAAACTTGGGGCCAAGAATGCTTGAGGGAAGGGGTGGTTTTCTTCCGAATGACGAAACTACAAAAAACGCTTGAAGAGGATGAAAAAGAGATTCACGCGGACTCCTCTTCTCCGAAGAAATATAGAGGGGGTGTTAGGACCTAGGGGATGGCGTAGCGCTTAGCCTATCTGCTAGAGGAAGGAAAAAACCGAGCGCGTGCTATAAGACGGATGATTGACTGATCGAAAAAAACCAACTTGGGGGATGGGATGATGAAGGGAACAGAAGCATAACAAATTGAGTAAATAAGAGGGGGTAATCCTGCTCGGACGAGGGGTTTTCCGGCGTCCGTACATAAATCGGTAAAAAAGAAAAAGCCTCTTGGAGCGCAAACGATGCTATAGTGGAACAACAAGCGGGGGGGCCCTTCGGACGCGACCGCAAGTACCATAGAGACGTTTCCGAGCAAGATCTGATAACCATCGAAAAACGCTTTGCCTAAAAAGCGTGAATCAAATGGCCTCTAAACACATGTTCTTGCCCGTCTAAAGACGGACTCCGGTGAAACCTTGCTCGCCTGGCGGGTCGAAAAATCGGGTGCTCACATATAAACGATCCGCAGCCCAGCTGTGTAATGAAAGACCAAGGATGTTCGGGATAAGGAGTAAGGGACAAGAATCGGTCGTATAAGAGGGGGAATGACCTCGGGTGGGATTAATATTGCGCAATTTTCTCGCGTAGCGATATGGGTATCGACTGGTATAAAGGAGCTAGAGATCTGAAATAACAGCCCCAATCCAACTCTGAGAAAATATTATATGGTGTCTTCACTAAATCCTTTACTGCTCTGGGGGGTAGGAGAAGTTCAGAATCCGAGAAAGTAGTGCTACTCGTCATCTCAGGTTGCGAAAACGAGAAGAAGGAGCCTAGATGAGGATGGGAAGGGGTTCTCCATGGGCTTGCTCCATCTTGCAGAACGGGAGACTAAACGTTCAAGGCTCTTGCCACGGAAGTGAATGCTAATACGAAAAGCGGTCAGGGAGCGCAGGAGGATAATAGCAGGGAAAGAACGAACATAGAAAAGACAACGGCCGATGTCTTTCAGAACCCGGCGGAATACGAGGAGGCCGCAATGCTCCACCCTCTGGGTGGGGGCAGGACTAAGTCTGCTCCGCGGTTGGTGAGGCGCGGGGTCAAGAAAAAGATTGGCGGACACACCCAGAAATTCCGGGTCTTTGCATGGCCGAGGCCCGGACTATGTTTGGGGAAGAGAACGAGCTCTACCGGGGAAATCAGCCAGCCCGTCGCCCTGTGCTGCTAGCCTTGGATATCTCCATTAAGAAGGGGGTTTTAATTCCAGCAGGCCAACAGATCTAAGGACCACCCATAGAGACTAATGGGCACAATCGAATAGGGGAAGGGCCAACTATGTGACGTCGACAACACCTCCCCCTTCACGCCCGTGGTGAGCCACTCTTCCAGATGAAAATCGCTGCCTTTCCAGCGTGCTCGTGCGTGTAGAAAATCAGACCTGACTTCGTCGAGCGTCGGAAACAGTCACTAATCTCCTCGGGACTGTGACCTCTGTTCCTCAAGAGGCATCGGAGAAGAGGAAACTTGTAAGGCAAGCATATGGGAATTCAGATCTAAAAAGAGCGGAGAAAGAGCCGCGCTCATCCGTCAGACTTTAGGTCGGAAGGAATGGAAGTCCTTATCTGACTCACTACCTCTGATGAAGATCAAGGAAAGGGCAAACTGCTGAAGACTTAAAAAAGGAAAAGGAAGATGTGTGGACTGAAGGAAGTACGAGCTCTGCATCTATCATGGCAGGTGAAGATTCTGAAAAAGGAAAAAGACCAGGGAAAAAAAGAAACTTTCGGAACTTACCTGTAAGAGGTGGCATGACAGAAAGCGCATCTCGCTACTATCAGGAGAGAGAATGGTAAAATGGCTATAATCTTCAAGGAAAAGGGGTGCCTTCCTCCGAAACATCAATCGATACATCCACATTCAGAAAGGTACGAAAGTTATGAGTAGGCATAGCGATACTCCATCTCGGGGGTCTCACAGATAGAATTGTTGCGTTAGAGGACAACAGAAACTAA
>Ga0179593_1669114_pt1 | contig 14221 bp, 27 predicted proteins | sample CZODoug2_1_08_16_FD_185931 | JGI IMG/M metagenome (GOLD analysis project Ga0179593, IMG submission 185931) | Vadose zone soil fungal communities from Angelo Coast Range Reserve, California, USA - CZODoug2_1_08_16fungal (PacBio error correction) | ecosystem: Environmental > Terrestrial > Soil >...
CGCATGTTGAGGTGGACAAAGAAAGCGAAAAGGACGGAAAACAAGGTGAAACACACCATCACAAGCCTGGGTTATCCCAAAGGAAAGAAAGGGTGGAGGTAAATGCAACGGAGGATTCTTGTGGAGGGGCCTTAAACTAAACCAAGAGGCCGGTTGCACGAGAGAGCGATTTTGGGGGTTGGTCCGGGGAAAATCTGTGCCAAGAACAGGGGAATTTCAACGGGACCCAAAAGAGAAACTACGGTCCGGCTACCCTCGGATAGCCAATTGGAAGAAAAAGGGGAGTGGTGAAAAAGAAAAAAGGCACCTAAAAAAAAGTCACCGCTTTACGCTAGGGTGTAAAAGGACGCGGAGAAAACATCCTCTCAGGGGTTTTTTGGGGGGGGGAATAGAAAAACAAAAAACTCTTGGCAAGGGAAAATTTAAAATAGGGTTCTGTGTGGTCGCCAATAGGGGTGGGACAAGACTTGACAAAACGCCGAAAAAGAAATCGCCACTCCAAAAAAGGGCGATCCCGAAATAAATGGCCAGAAGAAGGGTTGAACCATCGCATGGGGGAAGAAGTAGAAATGCGCCAAGGAACAAGAGGGATCGGAGGTTTAAAAACAGGGGAGGCAACGTGGCGATTGGGAGACAGTTGGCAAAAAAGTCCGAAAAAAAAAAGAATTGTTGGAAAAGGACGCCCCGGAAAGGACGGCCAGACTGAAGAAATACGAGACCAAGAAGAGTGTAAACCAGTGAGAACCGCGAAAAGGAGGACAGATCGCGGCCCGGGGGGGAAATTGTTGAAGAAGGAGAAAAAAAAAAGTGACCCTTTTTCCGGGCCTTGCCGAGAAGGGGGGAAATGAGGGGAGGGGTGGGGACAAAGAAAAAGCGGACAAGGGGACAAACAGCAAATACAGAGTCCCTGTTGACAGGGAAAGCAGATCGTTCTGGTCTTCTCTCTACATGGGAAAAGAATCAGGGGACAATCTGTTGGTGGGCAAAAAAATGAGCCCCGAGACTGCGAAACAAAGGGAAAAAAGTCCGACGGGGGGTGCATGAAACCGCAGATTGGTGGCTAAAGGTGGAAAAAGGCGGGGGGGTGGAAAAAATGGAGGGGAAGCGGCCATAGGGTCCAAGAATTGCCAGCTGGGCAAGGAAAACGACCGGGTGGTTGGTAAAGCCAACCGAAAGAAGATAGGAAATGCAAGGGAAAGCTTGAACAAAAAACTTCGGGGGGGGAGAAATGCAGACACGCAGGGATGTGTCCAAAGGAAAAAAACAGTCCAGTTTTGGAAAAAGCTGATATTTTCGGTGGGCGAATTGAGTGCCCGTCCCAGGAAAAAGGAAAGACCAAAACGGAATAGCGAAGGGGACAATCTAAAATGTACGTAATCGCAAGCGAAAAGCAGCTGGTAGGGAAAAAAATTGTAGTTGGCGGGGGAGAGTTCACAACAAAAGAAAGCCACAGACCAGGGAAAGCGGACCATGAAACTAAGCAGAGGGGGACAAAAAAATTGTGTTGTATTGGGCAGATAGGAAGTCGTCACAAACCCGGTTTAGTTGCGGAAGTGAGGAAAGAGACTTTAAAGGGGGAAGAAAGTAGCAAGCAAGAGGTTGGGGGGGGGGGGAAAAACTGACAAGATCTAATAAAAGAGAAGAGTCGATAAAAGGCCCCTTTTTTGTTTGGAAGAGAAAAAAAACCTTCGAGGGTTCGGTCAATGGGGGGGGACGACACAACCTCCTAAGGGGGGGGGGGGACAAAGTTAAACGCTCGGGCGCGAAGGTAAGTCCAGAGGAATTCGCCAAAGAAAAGACTGATCGGTGGGTAAGAAAAAGGTACATACGAAGAAAAAATATCCTATGTGACTCCCAAAGGAAATCTCAACAAACAACAAAAAGAGGGCTGGCCAAAAATCTGTGATTGCCACGCCTTTGGGTGGCTTGATCGAAAGGATCAAAAGGGGCGTAGTTTTGACGAGAAGGGGGCATTTCTCAATAAAACGGCGCAGAACAACTGGAAGTAGCAGTTTTTGCACGTCACGAAACCACTTGCAGCTGGAAAAAAGTGCGATCCAAAAAAACAGGGAATCAATTCCTGTGGACTCCTAGAAAGTCGACCGTTAAAAAAGGGGGAAGGACCAAGGGAAAAGGAGCTACACGCCTCACGAAAAGAAAAAGGAAAGCGAATTCCATTCACGGGATAAATCAAAAAGCAGGTTTTTTGTGAGAAAGCGAGCGGGACGAATTAAACAGGGTTATAAAGAGGGAGTTCATGGTCCCCGCAGGGGGGAGGAGTGAGACCACTAAAAGAGGGGAAGGAATATAATGTCACACGAAATAAAAAGAAAGGAAATACTGTAATGTCAGGAAAAGGTACTGTTGGGGGGGGGGGAAATAAAGCTAATCAGACGTTTGGGTTTGGCGTAAAAAAGGAATTTTGTACCTTCGACTGTCAGTAAAGGGCATACGAATAAGAAAAAGATGGAAAAAGAAAGGTGATGGGCCTTTGGACACAAAGGAATTTCCTAGCCACTAAAGCGGGGTTTGGGAAAAAAATCGAAGGGAAGGGCATACTCCTCGAGGTTTCGGTTGGGGAAAAGAAAAACCAGAAAGTAGTGATGGACTAAAAGGGAGAAGAGACAACTATGGCCGAAGCCCAACCTCGGGGGGGGGGGCAAAAAAAAACAAAAAAAGTTTCAACGAAAAAACAATGAATGGAGCCTTACATGAAAACACAAGCGGAGGAAAGTAAAAATCGGGCCTAATACTGGAATGAACAGGATTCTAGACCCACAAAGAAGGAGGGGGGGGGGAGAAAAAAAAAAATATCCATATTATGGGGGGGAATCAACATAGAAAAATCGTGGGGAAAAAAGAACTGAAAATGGACACGCGAAAATGGGATAAGTCGAAAGGTATGGGCGAAAAAAAAGAATGGGTTTGGAAGACACAGGGGAGCGATCTGAGAAGGGGGGGGTGCTCTGGGGGGAGTTTACCTTGGGGGGGGGAAGGTGCTGAACCTCAAAAGAAGTGGGCTGAAGGGGGAAAAATCGTCTAAAAACGGAAAAACAATTCTGCTGGCGAAGGCAAAGCGGGGGTGCAAGAAAGAAAAGAAAAGGAAAAGACCTTTTAGGAAAAGCTCCACAGAACCTTTTCACTTGAACTGCTACCCTGGTAATGTGGGGAGGGGAAAAGGGTCTACTCTGCGGAAAGAGAAGGCCAAATAAATTCGGGGAAGGGGAAAAACAGAAAGGAATCGGAGAGGGACTTGCCGGGGGAGTAACGTGCGGCAGGGGTGGGCAAAGTCTGGGGACAAAAAATAACATCGACAAAACGGGGGGATTTTAAAATGGACAAAGGGGAAAAAAGAGCAGATATCAAAAAAAAAGGAGAGTGCAGAGGAGGGGGTCAAAAAAGGAACTGAAAAGCGAGAAAGGGACAACCGAACGACAAATGGTCATTGACATTCCATGGGAGAGGGAGCCGAAAAGGGGAATGGGGGGGAAATCCTCCAAAAATGGAGGCAACAAAAGGTGTAGACAAAACGATCGCCTGCTACAGACAAGAAGAGATGGGAAAAAAAAAAAAAACCGGAAGAAAAGGGGTTGCTCGGGGGGGGAAAAAAAAGGCTTAAAAATAACCAGACCTCGTAAAAAGGTGAGCGAAAAAAAGGCTTTTTTTGGAAAGGAGGAAATTTCACCAAAGAATTGGGGGGAGGAGGGGAGGGCAAAATTCACAACATCGGAAGGTCTGAAAAAGGACCCGAAAGAAAAAAGGAGGGGACCTTGTACAATTGCCCAGAGAAGGTCCTGGGAAAAAATAGAGGCCAAGGGGGGCGCCTCATATTGGGAAAGAACGTGGCGAAAAGTGGATGCTCAACGACGATTCGAAAAGCGCAGAGAAGCGGATGGGGGTCCGAAAAGGGATTGTTTATGGAAGAGGGGAAAAGGGAGTGTCCGCCGACAAACCAAGCCTAAAAGGAACATGGTGGGTCAAAAGCCTGGGGGAAGGGGGGTGGTAGATCATTGGAAAAGGCCCTAAGAACTTGACGGGGGGGGGGCACAGCATGGGAGCGTTGTGCAAGGGGGTAACACCAACAGGGGAAGGGGTGCGTGAAAGGGGGCCAAACGCCCGAACAAGGAAAAAAAAGACGACAGAAAAGGGAGTAAGAAAGGGTCATGTGGGGGATTGTGAAACAGGGGGGGAAAATCGCGGGTCGGCTCACGACAAAAGGTTAAATTCACAAGAGGGCCTCTAGGGGGTTTCGTTGTTGAGGGGGAAGGAAAACAAAAAAACTGGACACAAAGGGGAAAATGCGAAAAAAGAAAAGGAAAAAAAAGGTCTGATTGAAGAAAAGCAAAGAAAAGGATTAGCAAACACAACCCTCAATCACCAAAAAAGACACGGAAGGGGGGAAAAGGAAAAACCGGTGACGGGAGGAAAACCGGAGGGCAAGAGGAAATTGGTGAACCGAATTTCGAATTTGCGTTGATGTTGGGTCTTCAATTGAAAGCACCTGGCCACTACGTGTGTGGTATTGTGAAGGAAAGAAAAACGAAAAAAGTGTCAAAAGGGGGGAACCGTGATCCGTACTTTTGGAGAGATGACAACACAGCCTCGACCCAGAAAAAAACACGGGTGGAAGGAGGGAGAGTGGTCCCTGGCGGGGGGCCGTACTCCGCACAAGAAGAACGCAGGGTGAGAAACTCGAAAAGAAAAAGAAGAAGAAAAACAAATGGGGAAAAAGCGAGAAAGGAGGGAAGGGGTTCAATGAGATAAAAACAGGCCCCTTCCAAGAAAAGGGGGGAGAAAAAACCAAACTACTGAGGTACGGGGGGGGGGGGGGGGGCTGGGTGTGGGGTGTTTGTGGTGGTTGCTGGTGCGGGGTGGGGGGTGGGGGGTGGTTGGGCACGTTGGGGTGGGGCCTGAAAGGGAGAAAAAACAATCTCGCTGGCGGACAAAAGGCGCCGGGGAAGTCAGTACAGTTTAAAAGAGGGGAGAAAAAGGTGAAAAAGAGGACGGCAAAGCAAAAAAAGTTAGAGGGTCACCATGAAAACCTTCCCGGGGGCAGAGAAAGGACCCTTAGTGGGAGGAACCGCCAGAATATCTCAAAGGGGAAAAAAAGTGGGGACAAGACAACAGTGAAAGAAGAAAAAAGCTTTAGTTAATCCAAGAAATAAAAGAGGTTGATCACGAGGGGGGACTGAAGATGCTGAGCCTGACCGACAAAAACGGAGAAAAGAAACGACTAGCAGGAAAGGGGGAGAGCATTAGTGCAAAAAAGGCCCGGGTTTGCAGAGAAAGGGGGGAGTTTCAACGGACAGAAAAAACTCGAACTAATGAAAAATCGACCATAGCCATTGGACAGGGAAGTACCCTCGCCTCAAACATCTACGCTTGGAACGGGGGACTTACCAAGATCTCGAAAAGGGGGTGTGGGGGAAAACGAGGTGGCCGCAGAAAACATTTAAAAATCATGGTGTGGGGGTGCGGCATATGTATTTGGGGAAAAACGGGAACAACCGACGTAGCGAAAAAAAAGGGGGCGATCCCGATTTAAAAAAAAAAAGGGGAAAAAGGGGAACATACGAAAAAACTCATTCCGCAAGAAAGGAAATGTCGCAACAAAAAAAAAAAAAAACACCACAAAAGGAATATCTATCAGGAAGGAGGACAAAGATTTGGAGAAACGTTGCAACACAAGACTGCCGCGGAAAAGGGGGGGCCCGGGGAAGAACCCCGGAAAAAAAGAATGCAGACGAGGGACATCAATCCCCGTAAAAAGTGAGAACGCAAAAATGGAAGGCCGTTGGACACAAAAATCGAAGCGACAGGCCAGTCTATTCCGGGAGCCGTAGCCGGGGAATCCGGGGGAATACAGCGCCGGCCAAGGGGAACAAACTGTGGGGAGAAAAATGGTCTCCAGAAAAAAAAGGGGAGAGGTGGGGAAAAAAAACTCAAAGAATGTGAAGATCTGTTCAGAAAAGAATGAAAAAAAGTGCGAAACACGGTTGGGGCAACCGACCCCGAAGCCTGTTGCGGGGGGAGAACCAAAACAGCAATAAAGGAAACAAAGCTAGGTGCGAAAAGGGGGATGGGGGGAGCCAGGCGAGGGGGGAACTGCCATCAAGTGTCGAGAAATGGCAGCGGGAAGGACGGACTGGGAAAACCAGAACATCTACGTAGATGACGGGGGGGGGACTGAATTTTAGTGGGGGAAATGCAATCACGTGGCACGAATTGTCCAAAGGAAGAAGAAAAAGGTTGCAAGATTCTGGGCGGTGCTCTCGCGGAAAGGAAACCCGAGGGAGCTCAAGGGAAAAACGGCTCCTACTGGCAAAACAAAGGCCAGTTGGCCAAGGACCTGTAGGTTAAAGGGGCGTGTGACCTTAAGGAAAAGGAAGAACCACAAAGCAACATACCTTGAAGGAGGGGACTTAATCGCCGTGAACAAAAATGTTTTAATTAGTAAGAAAGAGGTCAGCAACAAACCAGGAAAGGGGTTTCTTTCCACGAGGGGGAAGGAAGCAGCATGGTGGGAAGCCCGTGGAAAATCAAAAGAGGTTGTGGTTTTCCTTGGGCGGGGATAAACGTCGGTATAAACAGGAATTTTGGCCCTTTTGTGGAGACGCAATCCGATAAATCCACTAAAAGGGAAAAAACGGGGGGGAGGGGCGACAAAAATGAGAGGGGTTTCATGGTTAAAAAAGTTGGCCGAAAAGAGAAGCCAGAGGCCAACATCCGCGCCCAAAACTGGGAAAGGAAATCGACAGCAAACCCACAAAAATTAACTAACCGAAGGGAGACCAGGAATAATCCGATTGGCCTCAAAAATCAACCCTAAACAACAACGAGTCAAAATATAGAGGAGGAAATCACTGGGTCAGGGAGGGGGAACGCCTTCGTGTAAGGGGGGGAGGGGAGAGAGTGAAAGGGCACCCGATTTTTTGGTGTTGCGCTCCTCACTGGCATTCCCGCAGGAAAAAAAGGAACCAAAAGGGGGAAAACATCTTAAGAGGGGGTCGTGAAAAATCGAAGCTTGCAGCAAAGGGGTCGTATTGCTCAATCAAAACAAAAGGGGAACATCAAGGAAATGAAAAATCTGCAGGACGTAAAAGCGAAAGCGGAACAAGGGCCAACCACCTCTTGCTGAAAAGGAAGGCTTAAATTCTGAAAAAAGCAAACGGACACCGAACAGCTAAAACTCAAACCGAAATTTTGTTGGAGAAGTCAAAGAGGGAGAGGGAACAATTAACCAGGTGTTTCCCGGAAAGTGACATGGACCTAGGGGGAACCGCCATCAATGGGGGAGAAAAAGGAAACTAAACAAAGTCTCTTGGGGATAGTCATGGAGACGGGACGGTGGTTACACGGAGGGGTGGGGTGGGGGGAGTGAGAGTGTACCATGAAGATCCCATTAAGACAATCTAGCACGAAATTAAAAAAAAAAAAAAAAGGGGTGAAATAAAAAGGCCTGGGGGCAACTACACGTGATTCATTCTAGCACGACCCAAGGGGGATCAAAACGAGCAGAAAAGAGCTAGGGTAGATGTTTTAGGTTGCGGAAAAAACCTGTAACGGGAGTGTGCCGGAAAAACAGCTGCAAGGGCTTCAATCGAACACGAGGGGGGGGAAACAAACTGAGGAAAAGGCAATCCCCAAAACCCGCCTTCGGAAAAAAACGCTGGGCTCGCCAAAAAAGGGGGGGGGAGCGCCACAAAAGAGCGGAGTGGGCGGAGGGGGGGGGGGGGGAAAAAAACGCAGTATCCCTCATAGGTCGCCAACTAGATAGAAAAAAAACATCAGGGAGGGGGGGTCCGGGACAAAAAAAGAGGACCAGGATTGAAAATCAACAGAGGGGGAATGGGGGAGAGTCCCCAAAGAGGTGAAACCGCGAGTTGCAGGGAAAACAAAGTAGAGAAAAAAAAGAGAAGGACAACAAGATGTGGGGGAGGGTACCCAAAACGAAAATCTGACTGGTTCAGCTGCTCCTCAGGGTTTACTGGGAGGCAACCCAAAAAAATCCTCCGAAAAAAATAAAAGTCCTTTGTGGGTTGGGGGACGGGGCGAAAAAATCTAGAAACAAACCAAATGGAAGACTTGCCTACGTCGGGGGAAACTTGAAGACAATCAAAGTTGAGGTAGAAGGAAGATGATTCGGGGGGGAGTTGGGGGAGGAGTAAAAAGAAATGAATGCAGGACATCCCAGGGGAAAAAACAATAAAAGAGCTTGGGGACACAAGGGGTCATTGTCATAAAAAAGGGATTCAAAGCAGTTTGGGAGGGGGAGGGCGATTCAAACTTGAAGGGGTGGGGTCCGTGGAAAAACTATGTAACCAGAATCAAAGGGAAAAATGTGTCCTCTTGAGCACTCGGGACCCGAGAGAAAAAAAAACACGTGCAGGAGAAGAAGGGCAGAGAGGAAGGTCCCACGTAAGGGGTGAAGAAAAGAAACGTCAAAGGGTAGGAAAGGCTATGAAAAAAAAAGGTAGCCGACGTAGGGGGGGGAAGTTTTGAAGGATCCATGGGAGGGAGGAGCTAAACCAAAAGACGCAGTAAAAGACGCGCCCTATTAAAAACCGGAAAATAAAGGGCCTCGGGGGGGGAAAGCCACTCAGGAAAACAAAAAACTTCCAGGTGACAAATCGGTGAGCCGAAGAAAAAAGAACTAACTTGGAGGGGTCCTAAAAAGGGGGAAAAAACAGGGGGGGGGGGGAAAACGTCATTGGAGTTGGGAGGGGACCGATGCCGACACTGGTCCCGGGGAAAAAAGAACAGGGAAACGGTCCACAGGAACAGGGGGTACCAAAAAGAAACGGGAGGGAAAAAAATGTCCCCGAGGATTGCGACAGGGACGAAAAGTCCATAAAGTAGCGAGTGGGGAAAACTGGGACGGAGAAGGGGGGGAAAACCGACAGAAAACGGGCTAGACACCGCCAGAGGAAGGGTGGTGCATAAGAGACCCATTCCAGAGAAAGAAAATGTTTGGGGTCAGCCAAAGGAGGCCTGTTTTTGAAGGGGGGAGAAAGCTTGACAAAAAAAAAAAAGGGTGCCCAGCAGGGGGGAAGCAGTGTTCTTGGATGGGATTGGGGGGTTAACAACCTGCGAAAGGTAGTGCAAAAAAGATCCAAAAGAACAACAAAGCCCAACCATAATATCGAGGGCAAAACCAAGTAATCCCGTTAAAGGCGGGGGGTCGGGAAGAAAAAAAAACTTGGGGACGTGTTGGAAAAAATCTTCGGGGTCATAATCCAAGAGAAAAGGTGCAGGGGGGCGATTGTTTGAGGTGTGCCGGGAAGGAAAACAGGCCGATGCCAAAAAAAGGGAAACCACAGAGTTCCAGGGTAACAACGTCAAGAAATAAATCCCTTGGGCATTCCAGAAAGACAAACAACCACTCGGAGGAGCATGAAAAAAAAAAAAAGGAAACCAATGGAGAAAAAACCTTTGAAAGTTTTGTGAAAGCTTAAATCTGGCCTTTGTAAAGAAGGGCTGCTGGAAAAAAACGACCATCGAGGAGGGCAACATGGGGGAAAAATTGGGGAAAGTGTCAACAAAAAAAACACCAATCCTTCACCAAAAGAAAGCAAACTGAGGCCCCGGAATTGGGGGCAACTTCAGGGAAAGGAGTCAGATAGGGGGGATGTCACGAGAAAAGGAAAAAGGGAGCGTCTCACAAGAGGGGTAAGACAAATCGGGCACTTGGGAGGAAGGACCAAAGCAAGGTGGGATTGAGAAATTATCCAACACCCAAAAACGATAGAGCAACCACAACCGAAAAAAGAAACACAATGCGGAAGACAAAAGCAATGCACGTTATGTCAAAAAAGAGAAAGAAGTAAGTGGCGTCCATTAAAACCCATTCAAGCGGAAAAAGATGACAAACTGGGAAAAAAACTGTAGCAAAAAGGGAAAGCGAAAAGGGGAGGGAGGGGCTTCACATCGGGAACCCCACCACGAAAAAAACGGTGTCCGCCACGTCACAACAAAGCTAGGGGCAGCACATATCGCGAAAGAAGGAATGGAGGGAAACACATTGGGGGGAACGACGTGTAAGTGGACCAAAACTCTGGGGGAAAAGAAGGGGATCCGACAGAAAGACTTGGCACGCAGGGGGGGAATGTAGGCCGAGAAGGAAAAATGATGCAACATACTCTTGAAGCATCACCAAGGTTCCGAATGTGTGAAAGGGAAAAACGTGCTTGGGGGGTACGCACACGGTGACTCCGACCTCCAAGAGCGTCAGGGGGGGTTGAAAAAAAGGCAATGACGAAGGTTTTTACGGAACACAGAAAAAGGGGAAAAACCATTAAGAAGACGGTAAACTCACAAATGACTTTGTGGTGGAAGAGTAAAAGACTATTCAAAAGTGAAAAAAAAGAAGGGAAAGTTTGGCCACACCGAAAAGAGGAGAGTTGTGGATGGGGGACAAGACTAACAGGCAAAACCACTGGTGGGAAAGAAAAAAAAAGGCAGCACACTGAAAACCAAAAATATCTTCCGCAACAAAGAGCAAAGGTGCTCTGGTGTTTTAGAAGTGAAAAAGAGGAGAAAATGTATAATATGCGCTTCATGCGGTGAGAGAATGCGGAGCAAAGGAGGGAAAGGGGGGGGAAAAAAAATGTATCAAGGAAAACGCCAAAAATCAACAAAAGGAGACTAAGTCTCACAAGGACGGCGCCGACAATAACTATTACAACTGTACCAGGAATTACAATTGGAGGGTATAAGAGGGCTTCGTTGAGGGAAGGGGGGGAAAGTATTGGTCGGGAACAGAACCGTGCGCGAAAGAAACCCCCTCACAAGAAAACGAGCAAGGGGGAAGTGGTGGGGAGAAAGGGAACATCTGATACGCGGGGAAGTGAAAGGAAAAGTTTCGTCCAAAAATAAATAGGTGAAAAGCGGTTTGTAGGATCAAGGCCGGCCGTTGGTCGGGGGGCAGCGCTGGGTTCAACGACGGGAAGTAGAAACAGGACACAGTCGAGGGGGGAGATAGCACCTGTATCCAGTAGAGAGGGGGTGCAGTGAAAAAAAAACTGACTCTGGTTGCTCAGGCTGGTGTGAAGTGTACAACTGGACATTCGGAGGTCCCTGAAAATCAAAAAATGCAGAAATCGGCTAACGAGTCAGTTTTATATCACGCTCAAAGCCCCCATTAAAGCAGAAATGGAAGATCTTGGATAGTTTTCCATTCCAATAAAAGGAAAAAATGTTCCGAAAGAAGGGAGTACCGAAAATCTCGTCGACGGGTGAAGAAAGCCGCAAGGTATCCACATCTAAGAAATAAGGGCCCACAAAATCCATTACTATAAATCAATAAGAAATTCATCTAATAAAACAACAACTGTTAAAGTGAGCAGGAGCACTCACTGCAAGAACGATAAAAAAGAGAACCAGTCCGGGCCAAGAAAAATCGAATCCTGAGAAAAAGGTAACACCACTAGCCAGGGGGGAGGGGGACGAAAAAGAAAAGGGAGCCGGCCGTCACCTCGCATAAAAACCGTCAAAGAACAAAAAAAGGGAGAAAACCTCAAACTAACACACGCCGCAAAGCAGGACCCGGTGTCAAACCCGAACCAGAAGGAAAATCGGTGCAATCAAAAGGCAAATCCCGTATTGAAGGTTGCTCTAAGCAGACAATGGAAAAAACCTGGGAAACTAAGCGTCCCCGAAAAGGGAAAAAAAAAAATCAGTCCATAAATCCACTCTGGTTGAAGGGGGTGACTAAGGGCACTCCGCGAGGAGAAAATGTAAAAACAAAATCGAAAAAACAAAGGGAAAAAGGACCTCGGAATACCCATAAAGTGAAAGAACGGAACGAACGCAAGCGAGTCCCCCGAAAAGAAAGCGTGGGGATCAAGCCCCAAACCGAACTTACCGCCTCAAAAATGGGGGCAATTGTGGTGTTTTGTGGTTTTTTGGGGGTATTGTGAATAAGAGCAGTCGCGGGCAAAGGGTCAACCTCCTGGGTCATCAGGAGAAAAAAAGGACAAATGCCCTAATATCGAAGGGGGAAATGTGTGCACAATAAAGAAAAGGGGGAAAAGGTAGCAGCCAGGGCGGTAAGGGGGGGAAAAAAAAAAGGGGGGGGGGGGCCACAGGAACGAGGGGTAACGAGGGGTAACAAGCGCAACGTAAAGGAGGAAAAAGGGGCAAATGCAAGGGAGGGGGATTTTCCTTTGACCAGGTGGCGTCTGCCAGAGCGCCCTACTGTCATTCTAAACACAAAGAAAAAAAAAAATTGGAAAAGAGCAAAGAGAACCAGTGGCAGGAATAGGAAAGGGCATGGACTAAGGGACTCGTAATATCTCGCCATCTACAAGACAACAGGGGAGGTGTTGTGTCGAAATATGCTGTTTAATCAGGAGAGGCCTGAAATGCATGGACTCATGCGTGCTGGAAAATGCTGCAATGCAACACAGCAAAAATGAATAAAGATTAAAGATTGGGCCCGAGGACGAGGGTCGAAAAAAAAGGGAAAAACCAAAAAAGGAAAAACTCCATCCACATCCCACTGATAAAAGGGGGAAGATCCCGATGGAGCAGTTGGGGGGGGAAACCGCACAAACGGAAGGAGAGAAAGAACTTTATAACAAACGCCCTGTCTGGAAAGGGGTTAAAGGCGAAAGATGTGGCTGGGGTTTCGCGTAAAGGAAAAAACCCGGATGCCAGTGCAAACCTCAAATTTAAAAGATGGAGACGGCCTCCGGGGCACGACTGTTAGGCCAGCGATGACAACGGGGGAAAAAAATGAAAACCGATAGCTACGGAAAAGTCACACGCTGGTCTGAAAAGGGGGGAAACCGGGAGAAAAAATGAATTGTGCACACATCGCATGCCTGGGGTGCCAGGGGGAGAAAAAACGATCACTGGAGATAAGGGAAGACCCTTAAAAATCTTCAAGAACCCCAAAGGGGGGGGACGTAAGAATTACACACGACGCTCGCTTCGCTTTCCGGGGACTCCCCGGCAAGGAAAACAAAAAAAATGGCGGACTATCAAGGAGGGGGAAAAGGCAATAGGTGAAAAACAAATCGCCAAACGATCGAAACAAAAGCCTCAAAAGAGGGGGGGAAAGTTGCCGGAGACCCACCCAGAAATTGGTCACGCTGATTCACACGTGTGGAAGGGAGGGTTGCCAAACAACGGAAAAACCGTCGCCGAAAAAGGCAAACAAAAAATACTTGGTTGACGGAATCAAGGCAAAGACCGTCAGCGTGAGGGGCACGTAGATTGAGGAAAAAAAAGTCGAAAAACAAAAAGGAAAAAAAAAGTCGAGCGTGTTCGAGGGGGCGAAATTCACAAAACATTCGAAGGCTTGATGGAGACCGGCAAAAACACCGGAAAGGCGCCGGGAATAAAGTTACCACGAGCAACAAGACGAAGGGGAAGTTCATGTGTCGCAAAAAGGGCCGGAAGAAAGAAAAACAGGGAAACGGAAAAAATGCACACAGAAGCGAAAAATTCCTCGGAATGGGGGGGGGGCGCGAAGTTACGGAAAGGGGGAGGGCCGCCAGCCCCGCAGTTTTTGAAAAAAGGGGAAATGGGGAACCGCTGGACAGGCGGCAGGGGGGGGGACCGAAAGAAAAGGAAACTCAGGCACGGGGAGCCCCGCCTTCGCGGAGGATGGAAGGCGCTGGAAGGGGTGGCTGCGGCAACGCTCCACACAACACCGCGGGAAGGGTGAATTTGTGAAAAAAAACGCGAAAACACAGGAAGGGGGTGGTGGTCGCCGCTGAACAGCAAAGAAAGTCCACGGCCGGAAAAGCCCCTGAGAACGGGCGATCGAAAAGTGAAACGCAATCGCGAAGAAGGAAACCAAAAGGAATCGGGCGATTATGGGGGGGAGTCGCCTCGAGATGAACTTCAAAAAAAACAACCGCAGCCGTCGCGACTGGCCCCAAAAAAGGGGTAACAGAGCGGGGCTGGCTAGAATGAGGAAAAGGCTCAAATAGGGCGGGAGGGGCGCTTATGGGGCGAAAACCCGGAAGACACCGCTGAACTGGGCATCTGAAAAAAAGGGGCAAAGAATGAAAACCAGGGGGCGCCTACAAACCCTGGGAAAAACAACTTATTTTCTATGGCGAAAATCCCGTCAAAAGGTGAAATCGGCAATTTGGGGGAACATCTTCCTTAAGGGGGTTGTAAGCTGGAAAAAGGGGTTCATAGGGAAAAAAAAAAAACTATCCGAAACAAAAAGAAACAACAAAGGGATTTATTTCCGATCTGGAACCAG
>Ga0179593_1675529_pt1 | contig 14221 bp, 31 predicted proteins | sample CZODoug2_1_08_16_FD_185931 | JGI IMG/M metagenome (GOLD analysis project Ga0179593, IMG submission 185931) | Vadose zone soil fungal communities from Angelo Coast Range Reserve, California, USA - CZODoug2_1_08_16fungal (PacBio error correction) | ecosystem: Environmental > Terrestrial > Soil >...
GAAAGGAAGAGTGACTCGCCAAAAGGGGTCTCAAGACACGGGGGGGAAAAAAGGAGGGGAGAGGGGAACCGCCTCCAGTCACGCAAAAGCCAACAGAGAAAGGGGAAAGGCAAAGAAAAAACATGATGAAGGGTTGACTGTCGAAAAAAATGGGGGCGAAAAGACAACTTAACTTGAGAGTGTCGCCCAAGTGAAAAAGTTGAATGACAGGGAAGAAACGGTACAAAAAAAAAGGGACGTCAAAAAAGTAAACGGGGAAAATCAAAGTCCTGGAAAAAAAAACCTGCAAAAAGGCCACGACGTAACTGAATCGCGGAAAGGGGGGGCGGCGTAAAGACACACAAGGGCGGAAGTAGAAAGGTCAATAAAAAAACCTCTCTAGAACAAAAAAGAAGGGGATGGCCGACGATCTGAGAAAAGACCCTGTCCTCGCGGACAGGTGGGGAAAAATCGCAAGGGAACGCGGTCCCAAGAAAGAGAACTAGAAAGAAATCGGGGGGAACAAGGGTGTTTTGGCGGGATGCACCGAGAGGAAACCATTTCAAAAAAGGTCTCAACTAAAAAAAGCGGGAAAAGAGGAGAAGAAGGGAGCGACAAAGTGAAAGGGGGGGGGAACGTGTCCAAAATTCTAAAAAGAAAGCAAACCATGAAGGCCCATAAAACTTTCACAGTTCAAAGGGGGGGGAAAAAAAAATAAAAGAAAAAAAAGCAGAAAAATTATTAAAGCAGAGTTCCACAAAGAAGGAACATACCAAGGACGAATAAGAAGGGGGGGGACCCGGACAACTTGAAAATCCTACTGAAAGAATTGAAAACCCCACAAGAGTCGCAAAAGCCATATGAAAACCAAACGGTCACGGGCAGGGAGAAACGCAACTTTCCAAAGCAAAAGGAGCTCGACGAGGGGGGAATGGGGGGAAAAATCAAGACAAACTTCCAAATCGGGTAGCAAGAAAAAAAAAAGCCCGAAACCATTGAGGGAAACTGGGAAAGAAAGGCAAAGAAAAACGAAACCCATATCCCCCGTTGTCCGACAAAAAAAAGGAAAACCACTCCGACGGGAAAAAAGGGGAGAAAAAAAAACGCCCAAAAAAAAAAAACCCTTCCGAAAGGGACTAGGGGGCAAGGACAAGGAAGCAATCGTTTTCAGTAATGACTCAAAAAAAAAAAACTTAAGAGCAGAGAAAATTGGAAGGAAACAGTAAAAGAAACCAGAGAGCACAAAGAATAAGAATAAGGGTCTGGGATCAAAAATAAAAAAAAAGCGATGGCAACCTGCCAGGCGAAAAATCGAACCTGGACCAAAACCATAATGGAAAGGTCCTCCAACAATCTCCTGAAGACAGAACGCGTAAAAAAAGGGGCAGGAAAAGACATCCGGCAACAAAGGAGAACAAATGGAAGGGGAAAAGTTTACCGGAAAACCCCAAGTAAACCACCCGAAACATGGGAACTGATTTTGTACCGCCAAAGGAAAAAGAGCCCCGTGGGGGGGGGGGTACAAATGGGACCTCGGAAGGGGGTATAGAAGGGGACTATGTTAGTTTTATAATGATTTGGTTAATTCCCCAGGGGGGGGGGGAGGGGGGGGGCTGTTAAATCGGGCCAACACTGGGGAAAACGAAGATACTGGAAGTCAGGGAAAATGAAAAAAAGGTATTGAACGGCAAAAAGAGGAAAATCAAAGTCAGGTATTCCGGAGCTGGTTCCCGACTGACGGGAAATCCCGAGGATGGGGGAAGTGGCACAAGATTCTAGCGGGGACAAAAATGGGGGTTGCGGCAAAAAACCGCTCGCAATGTTGAAATCCGCGAAGGGGGGGGGGGGAACTTAAAAAAATTCACAGGAAGGGGAGGGGGACAGAAAAAAAAGCGTAGCGAGAATCAAATCGGAAGGGGGGAGACAGTACACGAGGGGGGACGTCCTTGTGGAATGCGAAACGCGACGGGGGAAAAAAAAAAAGAAAAAAAACGAAAAAGGGGACACCAAAGGGGGACATAAATGGATGTTGAATCTGGGGTCACGGGGGAAGTCAGGGGGAAGCCATGAAAAATCAGGGGTCCTATTTTAAAGGAAAAGAAAAAGTAGGAAGGAAACCAAGGAAGTACCGATGATCTAAAAAAACAGGTTGAATTTGGGGTTGTTGGTAAAAAAGGGGGTCAATCTAAGGAGGGAAAAAAAGAAAGCGTCGCGCATCAAACAAAAAAAAATGGAAGGAAAAAAAGGAAGGAAAGAAGGGAAGTAAGGCCGGGGAGACGGAAAGACCCCCAGTGACGCTAAAAAAAACGAACTCGTGTGGAGGGGGGGGGGCTAAAGGCAAAAATATTTTGCGGGTGGAGGGTGCTGGAGGGGGGAAAAAAAAGAAAGGACTACCAGGGAGATGTTCATAAAAAAGGGAGGGCGCCAAGCAAAAGAAGGGTACAAAAGGAAACACCCTTAAAATCCAACCCAGGGGGTGGGACAAAGTCTTGGTGGGGAAAAAAGGGCTAAGTTCCCAGGAGGAGGTGCAAAAGGTTCGAGGGAAAAAAAAGCCCAAGAGGGGTTTCAAGTTGAAGGAAAGAAACACGAAGAGGGGGGAGAAGCAGAAAGGGGAGGGAGAAAGAAAAACAGGAAGTTTAAAAAAAACACCCTTTGAAAACAGGGGGGGAGGGAACTGGCCGTTCCTATGCCAGGGGTGGGGAAGGGAACCTAGAAATGAGGGCTAAACAAGAAACTGAACGCCGGTAACGACCACGAGGGGAACAGCTACGTCGAGAGGAAAAATCAGTTTTTACGGATCTCATGGACCCGAAGAGGGAGAAAGAAAAGCGAGGTTGTCATAAGCAAACACCAGGGTCCAATGTGGAAAAACAATAAAGAGGGTTGTATGTCTCAGAGGAAAGGAGAAAGTAGAAGGGGGAAGAAAAGCAAGAACTAAATGGATCCAGAAAAACCCAAAGTCTTATAAAGGAATCCAAAAAACTGGTAAGGGAAAAACTGGGGATGCCCCTGCGGTCGAGAGGTCGATAGGGACGGATTGGGGGGGTTGAGAGGGGGGGGGGTTTCAACGAACAAGTCAGGGGGGGGCGAGGTAAAAAAAAGTGAAGGTTGGCAGTTTAGTGGCTTCCCGACCAGGGGAAGTACAAAGGGATTTTGGAGTTAAGAAAGGGGGGGGGTGGCCGGATCGGGGTGGGGTGGATTGGCGAGGAAAAAGGGAAAAAAAATGCCCAGGGGAAAGAGATGAAGGATGAGTAAGTACGCGAAAAGGGAGGGTGGAAGGGAGGAGGAATGAAAGGGAAGAGGGAGAGAGTGTTTGAAGCCAGTTGCGGTTGGAGGGGGGGAACGGGGGGGAAAAGGTGGAATTCAAAGGGAAGGGACCACAGAAAAGGGGGTAGACAAGGTTTTCCGGGGAAAAGGGTAGGGGGGAAAGACCCGGGAGGGGGGTGGCGTTCAACCCACCACGAAAAAAAGGCAATCAGGGAGAGGGAGTTAACCTGTTCCGGGGCCTGAAAAAAAAAGGAAATCCAAAGTTGACACGCCGGTTTGGGGGGGGGGGGGTCCAAAAAAAAAAAAAAGGGTTTGGGCAATTCAGAGGAGGGCAGAGGGCAGCAAGGTTGCCGCCGGGCAGGGGATTTCCCTGAAGATCTGAAAGAAATCCGGCTTCGGGGGGGGAACTGTAAAAACTGGTGTTAAGTATGGGTAAACAAGTTGGCAATAAAAAAGGGGGGTAATGCCGTGGGGGGGGGCTGGTACTGTGAAGGGAAAAGGGTTTACCAGGGGAAAAAGGGGGGGGGTAAACTCGTGTCACAAAAAGAAGGGAAAGGCTCAAAAGGGGCAGACCGGGACCCCTTCGTATGGATGGGTGGAAGGGGGGGAAGGGTGACTCTAAAGAAGTCTTCGGAAGACCCTCAAAAAAGATTAAAGGGTGGAAGGACCGAGTAGAAATAACACTAAACATGGGCCTAAGTGGGGTTGGGAAGGCGGGAAGCTGAGAAACGCCTGTGGGGGGGGTTGAGAAAAAAAGGTGGGGGCTTGCAAGTGAGGGTTGGGGATTTGGGAATGCGAATACACTGCAGGTGTGTGTTGGGAGGTCTCGGGAGAGCAAAAAAGGACCAGGGGTGACAAATGGGGTGGCAGTATTTGGGAAAACGCTGGGGAAAAAAAACCCGTTGAAGGGCTTGGGGGGGGGGAGAAAAAAGGGGGGAGGGAAATGGAAGGGGAAGCAAATTTGAAAGAGACGCGGGGCTGTTAGGAAAAGGCGGGACATGCAAAAAGAATGCAAGGTCCGAGAGGAAAAAGAATTGGGGGGGGAGGGGCGAACAATTTGGGGTTGGGAGGCGACTTGAACTGAGGTTCGGAAAATTGAATCGTATATTGCACTATGAACCAAGGGGAAAAGGTTGGGAGGGAGACGAATGGGCGGTGAAACTCAAGCAGGGGGTCCAAAGCAATTAGTTGGACAAGTAGAACCAAATGGTGGGAGGACTGGAAAAACGCGATGGGGGTGGGGGAACGGGGGCTAAAACAACAAACAACTTGAGGGGAAAATACGGAGGAGGGGAGTTAAAACCTTTAGACCCGGGAAAATCTCAAGAATGGATCTGGGGAAGAGTCAAAAAAAAAAAACGGGAAAGAAAAAAAAAAATAAAAACTAGGAATCGAGCGCAGAAAAACTGAAAAGCCAGAAGTACCTCAACCATGGGGGGGGAAAAAAAAAAGACCATAGAAACAAAGAAAAAAAGAAGATGGAAAAAAATGCAAGGGGCACCTCAATCACTGACGACCAAAACCCCGGGGGGAAAGGTCTCAAAGTTCGTAAAAAGAAAAGTGGGGAAAATGGAAAAAAGAAAAAAAGAAAAGACAACTGGGGAATTGGAACTAAGGAGCGCTGGGAAAAGCTGGGGGGAGAATAAAGTAAAGAACACAAAGGGAAAGGGGGGAGGATCATATCACAAACCTTCAGAAAACGAGGGGTCAAAATAGGGGCAAACGGGGATAGGAAGGGTCTGATATGGGGAAGGAACGATCCAATCAGAAAAGATCGTCTGTTGAAAAGGGGGGATTAAGACGGAGCATCCTAGAAGCCGGGTTAAAGGCACACAGACAAAAAAACCAAGGAATCAATGATCGGGAAAAATTGCTAGGAAAAAGAACAAAAGGAACTGAGAAAAAAAGGAAAAGACCAAAAGAAACACATTTTAGCCAGAAAGCTGTGGAAGAACTTGCAAAGGGGAAAAAAAAGACACATCACAGGGAAATGAAAAAAGTGAAAAAAAAACCTATAAAAAAAAAAGGAAAACCTGAGTCATACCACCGGGTGTAAGCCAGGTCCCGAATGGCTTACCCCAAGAAGGGAAAATCGTCGAAAAAAAAAATTGAAAAAAAAAAAAGAATCGGGAAGCAAAAAAAGAAACAAAAAATAAGGGGGGCAGACCATCAAAACTTGAGGGGAAGCAAAAGTTTAAAAAAAAAATATAACCGCGCCCGAAGAAAAATGAAAACGGTCGGGGGGGGGGAAAAAACACAAGAGGGGATAACGATGTTGAAACACTCAACAAAGTAAGGGGGAGGTCCCCTGAGAAAGGGTTCAGGCAAAGGGGGGGGAACAAAAAAGGAAAAGGACACTTGGTCACACAACTAGAACCAGAAAAAAAAGCAAGGGGGGGGCGACAAAAAGGGGAAAAGAGACAAAAAACAGTGCGGAACGCCCGGCACTCAGACAAAAAAAAAAACCTTAGGGACCAAAAAGGAGAACTGCAAAGGGAAAAGACCCGAATGCTTAAAAACCATGCCATCAAGGGAAAAAGGAAAGGTTTTTGGAAGGGGGGCCCTCAAAAAAGATCACACCAAAGGAAGGGGCCATCAAAAGCCATCCAACGCTACCTCTTAACCGCCGCGCCAAGTCCCCTTGTCAGGACCGGCAGGGTCCAAAGCAATCGAATACTGAACAGCCGGGAGCCCGGCGAAAAGACCACACCAAAACCCCCTGAGACTCAAACACAAGGGGGTAGAGGAGAGAGGGAAGAGGGAAAGTGGTACTCAAAAGGCCCAGGGGGGGGGGAAGAAAAAGGGCGGAAAGTTAGGTAAAGGATGGAGGTCGGTTAAGGGGGGGGTCATCGGAAGGACAAACGCCAAAAAAAAAATGGCGGGGGAAGGTGGGGGGGAATCGCCTTGAGTGTCGTCAGAAGAAAAAGGATAAAGCGGGCCGCAAAAGTGTCAGCAATGGAAGGGATACCGCACAAGGCGGGACTGGTTACAGGGCTACGGGGTCAGTGTGGGGTTTTTGTGGGGGGGGAAAAATTCAGGGTGTCGGGGAAAAAATGGGAAATGGTAGGTAGGGTGGGGGGCACGGTGGGGGGGGGGGAAACCCATGGGGGGCAACAACATCTTATACGAGACATTTTGGGTTAGAAGGCTGGAAAATGAATTAACCAAACGGGAAAACTAGGGGAGGGGGGGCATACAGTGTCGGGGACTGTCCTGTCTCAAAGACAGAAAAAAGGGAAATGCGCCAACAGTGTGAAAACAAAAGGCGGACGGGGGGGAGAAATCCAATGCTGGGGGGGAAGGGGTTTAATCATGGGGAAAAGACGCGACAGGAAACTAAAATGGGGAAAAACCAAGGTTAAAGGCAGGAGATGTTGAATCGAGGGGGGGGGGAAACTGATTTTCACTGACAAAGGGAAGAGAAACCAAAACAAAAATCCACGGAAGGAAACACAAAAAAAACACTAACAAAATAGCAACAATACCAAAAAAAACAGCCCAAGAAATGCTTTAAAAAGCTCAAAAAAAACACAAAAAAAACGGTGGGGGGACAGGGAAAGAAGCATGAACGGGACTATACCGCCAGATATGAAAGACTAGTCCAAGAAAAAGAAAGAGAGAAACAATATGCCTTGAACGGGGGGGGAAGGCGGGGGGAAGCGTGCCATTGATCAGACACAAAACGGTAAGGGGGGTTTACAATAGAAAAGGAAGTATGACTAAAGGGGGACTTTTGGGGAGGGGGAAGTTTCGGAAAAAAGGGGATCAAAAAAAACTACCAAGTGGGAAGGGGTCTAGGGCAATCAACTTAACACCAAATTCAACATCAAAGGCATAATTGCCAAAAAGGAAGTGGGGGATGTTGGAAAAGGGAGCTAAGGAAGGTTGAGATGGGCACAAAAATCAAAGGGGTGGAAGGGGCAATAAGGTGAAAAAAAAAAAATCGAAGGCCTAAAAAGTTGGAGGAAGAAACAGGAAAAACACGTTAAAGACCACGCGTGGGGGCGAACGGGGGGACGCGCCACAGGCCTAGGGGTGCAGAAAAACCATATCCGAGATTGATTAAGAAGCTAAAAAAAAGGGAGAAAAAGTTTACACGCTGCGACCGGAGAAAAGATAAAGCGAAAAAAAAAAAAAGAAGGTAATAAAAGGGGGGGGAAATCTGAAGCAAAAAAACACTAAAAGGGGGCAAAAATAAGGAGGAAAAATTTTGGACCTAAACGATCAACGGGGAGGCAACAATCAAGGAGGGAACTATGGAAATCACATAGACAAACCAAAAAACAAACCTCACACACTGCGGCAAAAGCCCTAAGGTGGGCTCAACACAGCAAGAGGGGAGCTTAAAAGGAGGTAAAAAAAGGATGTAGAAAGGAGGGGGATTTGGACAAAAAAAAGGGGGGTGGGGGGATGGTGGGGGGGTGGGGAGGCACGAACGACGGCTTCAGTATGAGGGAGGAATGCGAAAAAAAGGGAGAGCAACCGGGTTTGTGGGGGAGAGGAAAGAAAAACCCACGACCAAGGGGACAAATCAGATGGGTGGTAATTTGTGCGTAAAAGAGTGAAACCGTCGGGGAGGGATCGAAGGGTGGATTGGGTGAAACCGCCAGTGTTGGTTCGTTCGATTCGGAAACAAAAAAATCTTGAAAAAAAGAGGACAGAAGGGGATCCAAAAAAAAAACAAGTACGGCACGGGGAAAGTAAATGGAGCGGGCGGAACGCGTGGTTGAAGGAAACCCGGGGGGGGGCACGGCCAAAAAAAACGGAAGTGAGACTGTTAAACCACCCTGTGGGGGGGGGGAAAAAAAACCGGACGGAGCAAAAAACAGGGAAAGAGGGGGGAAAGGAGTGCTCCCGATCCTGGGAAAAAAGGGGGGGGGGGGCTGAGACCACAAAAGTCGAGAAAAAAGGGGTGGAAGGGGAAAAAAAATGGTCAAAAAGAAACAGGTGGAGCTTGGGGGGGCCCTGGACGGTGGGAGGGGGAGGGTGGAATGTGGTGGGGGAAAATGCCTTCAGAGGGAAAGGAAAAAAAGGGCCAAAGTCAAAAAGGAAACAAGTACCGGGTCTAAAGCGAAGTGAAAAAGGCCAGGCCCGAAGGACGGGCTAAGAAAAGGAGGCTCCAAAAATAGGTATCTGGGGGGGGGACCTTGCGGGGGGGTAGGGGGGCGGATGGGGGGGGGTGAATTGTGCGTCCGGCACAAAGCTTGGAGGGGAAAAAAAGGGGGGGGAAGCTGGTTAGAAAAAAGTAATTAAACAAAAAAAGGGGGGAAATCGCCGGAAAAACATGGCTACGGCAAAACTCACATGGGGGTTCGAGGGGCTTGGGGAAAGGGTGGGCACTGGGAATGGGTACCGCGAAAAGGAGTCTGAAGGCTTGAAAAAAGGTCCAGAAAAAAAAAAATCGAAAAAGGGGGGGGGGAAAAGGATCAGACGGTCGACTGGAAAAGACATGACGCGAAAAGGGGGGGGGGAGAGTTGTGTAAAAAAAAAAAAAGCAAAAAGTGACAAAAAAGGGGGCCCCATGGGGGTTGGGGAAAAGGGGGGGAGGTACCCCGGGAATCCGGGGAAAAGGGTTGGGAAAAAGTGAGTCCAAGGGAAAAAAGGGTGGGAGTTAAAAGAAAAGTAAAGAAAACCGTGAAAAAAATTGCAACGGTAGGGGGAACTCCAAAAAGTGAAGAACAACAGTCTTAGGTGGTTAAAAAAAGGGGAGAAAAACTTTTAGGCAACCCTGAAAAGGAAATTCCCATGGGGGGAAGGGAATAAGCAAAACGGAAACCCAGGGGGGGATAAGAGGTCCCTTTGGCAAATTAAATCAGACGGGGTATGAAGAGGGCAAAAACAAACAAACCTAGGGGGAGGGAGTTAGTAAAATTGGGGGGGGGTGGTCTAACGAAAGGGAAGGGCGTTGGATCCTCAACGAAGGGAAACGGTGAAAGTGTGGACTTGGAAGGGGGGGGCGTTGAAGACGGTAAAAAAAGGGACGGAAATGAGAAAATGTTGTGCCAGTCAGAAACGTGTGGGGGGGGGAAGGGGGGGAAAACCTAAGGTTCAGACTTGAAAACAACTACAAAAAGGGTATTAAAAAGAGAAAAAGGGCAAAAACGGGGGTGTGGGACTGGGGGGAAAAGCTCAAAATCTAAGTCTAGATCGTGACAAAAAAAAAAAAAACAAAAACTAAAGAAAAGCAAACACCGAGAACTACTAGGAAGAATCTGGAAAAAAATTAGAACAGCCAGAAAAAAAAAAACATACAAAACAAGGGGTGAAGGAAATAGGGTAAAGGATGGAAAGAATTGAGCATCAAAAAATCCGGGGGGAAAAACCCGAAAAAAAGTGTCTAACACGTGCCGTGGCTTAAATAAAAGAAAAAATCAGTCCATGAAAAAAACGAGGGACAAAAAGGGGAAAAAAAGGGAAAAAAAAAAAAAAGGGATGTACTAAAGGAATCTCTTGGGAAAGAGGTGCGGAAGGGAAGAGATAAAAAAAAAGGGGCATGGGGGGGAAATCCAAGCCCCTAAACTTTGAGAAATAAAGTGGGCGACGACTCGTCCAAGAAAAAGACTCTCCGGGGCAGAAGGGGGGACAACTCAGAAGGGGGCTGTAAAAACCGAATAATAAGAAAATAAAAAAAAAAATGGTTCGAAAAGAACATACTGCAAGGGGAGGGGGTAAAGGCCCGGGAAAAACCCATAAGAAATCAAGGGGGGGAAAAGGAGGCGAAATGGAGAAAAGACCGGTGAAAAAATGCCTAAAGGGGGGTAAACACTGGAGAAGGACCAAACAAAAAAAAAAAAGGGAAACAATAAAGGGGGTACCAAAAAAGGGAAGTTGAAAAACAAAGGCAAAAATACAAAAAAAGCAGCGGGGCCTACAAAAGGGAAAAAAAACATCCAGAATCACAAAGAACAAAGGGACGCTTCCAGGACGGGGGGGAAAAGTTGTAAAAAGGGCTGGAAAAAAACGAAAAAGGGAAATAGCATAAGACGGGGCATGGGAATTACACAACGCTAGGATCCCGAAAAAGGAAAAAACCAAAAGGGACGTGCAAAAGTCCAAAGAGAAAAAAATTGCCAAGGGAGTTTACGCCCTAAAAAAAAAATCGGGGACGCTCGTTGGGGAAGAAAGAAAAAAAAAAAAAGGCCAGAAACGCAATCACTGCACAACATGGAAAAGGACTGGTCCGGCAGAAAAGAACCAATGGGGAAACAAAGACAAGTTAGAAAAAAAAAGGGCCTCCACCACTCCGACTGAACTCTTCTAAAAAAACAGCAATGAAAGAGAAAAACTACTGGGGGGGAATAAAAAAAAGAAAATCCTCGGAGGAGACGAGAAAAAAAAAAAAAATAAAACAAGGGGCAAAAAGAGGAACAGCACGCCCAAAAGGGTCTTACAGCAAAGGAGAAAAGTTGCCAGCAGGCGTTGTAAAAAAAAAACTCAAAAACAAAAATCAACACACTAAGGACAACACAACGGATCAAAAAGTGTGGGAAAATCAGGTTCCCTAGACAACCTCGGAAAGGGGGGGAAAAAACAAGGAAAAAATTCTGATAAAACACACACACAATGACCCACCACTTTCCACAAGGCGAAAAGAAAAAGTCTAAATCAAAAAAAAGCAAAGACCAGACTGCAAAAAAAGAAGGGGAAGAAAGTCCCGAAATCAAAATAAAGAAGGAACACTCAAGAGGGGAAAGAAGAAAGACCCGGGAGGGGGGTTGGGTAAAAAAAAGGAGGACGCCTAAAGGGGGGGTCTCGAAAAGGGAGGGGGGGGGTCAAAGGAGGGGGAGTAAATGACCAAACTTTTGAAGGTCTAAGTGATTAAATTCGGATTTTCAAATATCCAAAGAAAGACGAAAACTTTGGAAAACGATACAAAGTGAAAAATTCGGAAAAAATGCCCGTTATGGGGGGACGCAGGTCTTCCAAAAACCAAGGGCTGAAAGTCAAGGGGACATCAGGGAAAATCCAAAACATAAAGTGTTTCAAGCTAAAAAGTCAGAAAAGAAACTAAACGTGGGAATGTAGGGGGGGGAGCGCGTGTTGGTCAAGGGTCATAATAAATAGAGAGGTTTGTGGCCAAAAAAACGAGAACAAAATTTCAAAAACGCACGGGTTGGGAAAAACGCCGGACTCGGGGGTTGAAAGTGAGGGTTTACACGGGGGGGGGGGACCTTTCCTTCTGGGCCCTAAAGGAAAAAAAAGGGCGGGGGGAAAAAAATGCGGAAACCTTCCAAAGGGCTAGCCAAAAGGGGGCCCTGGGGGAGGTTAAAGAGGACTGGATGAAATCGAAAAAAGGGAAACAAATCTAAAAGGAAGGAAAAAAACTTGAAAAAAAAATGTTGAAGGGGGGGGGGGGGACAGATGGTGACTTCAGGTCGGGATCCAGAAAGAAATGGAAAAATCCTTGGGGAAAAAATCAGGGCTAATTGGGGGAAATACCGAAAAAAAAAAGGACATAACGGGTCCCAATTGAAAGTTTGAAGTGTGGGGGGGGCGTTCAAAAAGGACCAACCGCAAGGAAAAAACCCCATAGGGAACAAACTGGAGGAAAAGAAAGGAAGGGGAATATTGGGAGAAGGGTAAGTAACAACAAACCCAAGAAAAAAAAACAACTTAACGTGGTCAATTGGGGAAAGATAAAAAGAATGTAGGGGGGGGAGGTGCGGGGTGGATGTTGTGATAGGGTAGGAAAACACGACAAATGAGGGAAGTAATTTTTAGAAAAGCTTTCGAAAGAAGGATTTAAAAATATTCAGAAGAAGAAAAAAAAATCATTCATATGTGGAAAAATGAGAAAGGTATTTTCGGGGGGGAAGTCCTGTAACTTACAAAAAAAAAGAAGGAGGTGAAAAAAAAAGTGTCCAGGACCAGAGTGCCTTAGTAAAAAAATGACTCGAGGAGACGCCCAAGGGGGTCTGGGAAAAGGGGGAAAAAAACTGGGGGAGAGCCCATCTCGGGACCTTTCACCCGAATGAAATTCTTGGTGGGGTGGGAAGCCCCACATAGGGGGAAATGACTGGCACAGGAAACTGAAAAGAAAGCCAAAAAAAAAGATCCAGCAGAAGGGAAGAGGAAACAGCCTAATCTCGAGCGAATAGTTACGGGGGATCGCCGGCAGAAAGGTAAAGAAAGGGACAAAAAAAATAAAAGGGAAGGCCCGGAAGAAGGAAAAAGAAAAGCAAGAAGGTCTGAGTAGACTATGCTCAAAACAGTCACACGAACCACGCACACAAAAGGACCTCAAACGGAACGTCTAAACAAAAAAAAAAAAAGAAAAACAGGGGGGGGAAGAAATAAAAGATCACATCCCAGAGGTAGGGGCGGTCAGAGGGAAAAACTTGGTGGGTGGGGGGGGTTACATGACCGAGGCGGGAAAAAGGATGGACCCTCAAAGTGGGGGGGGCATGGGTGGAAGGTGCATATCAGAACCCCGTAAGGGAAAGGGGGAGAATAGAGGATATGAGGTCCATTTTGAGGGGACATCTGGTTGATTGGGAAGGGGGTGGGAAGGGGCCGGGCTCAAAAAAAGGAAAAGGGGGATTAAGACCCCCCCAAAGGGAAGGCGAACGAAGATGGTGGCCTTCATGATGGGTCCTCACCGGGCCATGACAATGAAAGCGAACTTGAGCGACCGCGTGGGGGGGAATGAACGTTTCCGGGGCAAAGGGAAGGGGAACTGGTGGGGAAGAAACAGGGGGGAGAGGAACTTGGGGGGCCCAAAAGGGGAAGGTGACTCAGGGGGGGTCCGAGGAAAAAGGGACCACACTGGGAAAGGGGGAAACGGACGTTCTCAACCCAACCACGGGAAGGAAGTTGTGGAGGAGGGGGGGGAAACCCACCAAAGGGGAAAATATCAAGAGTTAAAGGAGGGCGGGAGGTGGATGGGTCATGGACAAAGAAGTAGAAGGGGGGGAAAAACCTACCGGGGGGGGTTTGGGGGGTCGTAAAGGCAAAGAGTGGAAAAAAAAAAAAACGGGCTGGGTTAGTATTTGGTACAGAGGGAGAGGGGCGCCCGGGGAAAATGGATTCCAAAGGGGGATTCAGGAAAGTCCAGGGAAGGCTGTGTGGGAAAGGGTGACGGGCGTTAACAAGGATTGACGGGCTGGGAAAAGTGTGAATCAACAAAAAAGGAAGAGGTTAAGGGCAGGGGGGGGCTGTAGCCGGGGGAAGAAGTTAAAAAAAGGAGGAACTTGGGGGGTAACAAGGTAAAAAAAAAAGGTGGCAAAAAAAAGAAAACACAGAAGTTCAGCGTGGCATTGGAAATGGGAAAGGGGGGGTTGCTCTAAAAAAGGGAAGGCAGGGGCCAAAGAAAAAAAAAAAAAGATGGGCCTCAAAAAACCTGACGAAAGAAAGGAGGGAGCAGCTAAAAGAAAAAAAAAAAAAAAAAAGCTCGCAGGAAATTAAAAGAAAAGGGGGGAAATCTGGAGAGAAAAAAGGAAAGTTTCCAAGGGGAACCTCTGTGTGGACACTGGGAGAATTAGGGGGGGTTGGGGGGAAGGAATTCCCGAAAGGGGTGTGGTCTCGGAAGAAAATACGAAAATTTGACCAAGAGAAGGTGCCGGTAGGGGGAAAAAGTCCGGGATGTGGAAAAATCTTAAAAAAAGTAAACCTTATGGGGGGAGCCCTTTCCGGGGAACTGGAAAGTCAAGTGGAGGAAAAAAAGAAAAAAGTGGAAAAAATTAGGGGAGGGAATTCCAAAAAGGGATCCAAAAAAATCGGGAAGAAATGCATAATGCTCAAAGGATTGGTCAGTTTAGTGCCACAAAAACCATGGGGGGCGAAACTGGTAGGGGAAGGTGAAAAACAGTACCCTCCGCCGGTATCGGGGAAGGGGGTAAAAAAAGGTTTATAAGGGCCAGGAAGGGTAAGAACGGAAAGAGACTGTGTTTGGTTGCAGGATGGGGAGGAGAGACTGTGGGACCGGAAAAAATTCGAACGAAGGGTTTTGGGGCTGCCATGCGGGGACACGTCTGCA